>Ga0268298_10000156_pt1 | contig 84580 bp, 57 predicted proteins | sample WWTPWeurt_MetaG_FD_194462 | JGI IMG/M metagenome (GOLD analysis project Ga0268298, IMG submission 194462) | Activated sludge microbial communities from WWTP in Nijmegen, Gelderland, Netherland - WWTP Weurt | ecosystem: Engineered > WWTP > Aerobic digester > Activated sludge | place...
AGTTACCGGCTGACCTTGAAAAACATCTATATTTTGGCCAGCACATTGGTCTTGATTTTGGGCCTGCTCTTGTTTTTACTAATCATTTTTACACCCATCAAAAAGTACATTCCGGGGTACGGAGATGTAAGGGCGCAACGCGAATACATCGTCCTTGATCGCAAAATTCAAGAGCTCGAAAAATCTTTGACCGCGCGAAATACTTACATCGAGAGCATACAGAGGATTTTGGACAACAACCCTCAAACCCGCTCAGAAGTGACCAAAAATGTGCAAATCAAACAAGTAAAGCCCGAAGCTGAACCGAAAGTGCCGGAAGATAGCCTTTTGAGGGCAGAATTTGAATCGTTGATGGCTAGGGAATTGCCCTCCAAGGGACAAAATGCAGAGCGAAAAAGCTTTCCCGTGCAACGAGCGGTGGGTACTGACTTTTCGGATAACTACTCGGCCATTCACCTCATGTCTCCGGTGCGAGGTCCTTTGGGAGCAAAATACAATCCCGAAATTGGACACTTAGGCGTGGACATCATCGCGGCACAAAATACCCCCATCAAAGCCATGTTGGAAGGAACGGTGATACAGTCCGACTGGTCTATCGAGAACGGCCACACCATTGCCTTGCAGCATGGCAACAATTTGGTGAGCATATACAAACACAATTCGGCCTTGCTGAAAAAGACCGGAGCTCGGGTAAAGTCAGGAGAAGCCATTGCCATCATTGGCAATACGGGAACCCTCACCGATGGGCCGCACCTTCATTTTGAACTGTGGTACAAGGGAAAACCGGTCAACCCGACAGACTACATCAGGTTCTAACAATATGCTGCCAACCCAACATGTAGGTTTATCGACGGAGCAAGTTATTCGCCAAAGGGAGCGTTTTGGTGCCAATAAACTTACGTCCAACGAACCCGCTCCATGGATCCTAATGGTCAAGTCCGTAGTGATGGAACCACTGTTTCTCATTCTTTTGGTTACTGCAGCAATTTATTTGTTGCTGGGTAAGTACGATGATGCCATCATACTAATCATTGCCATTTTGCTGGTTTCCGCCATTTCGATTTTTCAGGAGACCCGGAGTTCGAGAGCGGAAAAAGCATTACGGCAGTACATTGAACCCAAAATCAAGGTATTTCGCAACGGACAAATTGAGGTCATCGAGGGAATTGATTTGGTGGTTGGCGACATTTTCCAATTAGCTGATGGGGATATGGTCCCAGCCGATTCGAAAATCATCGAAGGTCACGATTTGTCGGTCAACGAATCCATTCTCACAGGCGAATCTTCTGCTTTGTACAAGGACGCAAAGTCTGGAGATGCAGCATTATTTCAGGGAACATTGATCCTATCAGGTTATGGTGTGGCCGAAGTAACAGCGGTAGGAATCCACACCAAGCTTGGCAAAATCCAACAGTCGCTTGCGGGCATTGTCCATGAAAAAACGCCCATTCAGCAGCAGATTCATGGTTTTGTGAAAAGTATGGTGCAATTGGGTTTACTCGCTTTCCTGGCCATTTGGGTCATACAATATTACATCTCTCAGAATTTATGGTACGGCTTGTTGAAGGGATTGACTTTGAGCATGTCTTTGTTGCCCGAAGAAATTCCCGTTGCTTTCAGCACATTCATGGCCCTGGGTGCTTTGTCTCTTTATCGAAAGCAAGTTTTGGTTAAAAATCCCATGACCGTGGAAACCCTGGGCGCTGTGACAACCATTTGTTTGGACAAAACAGGAACCATTACAGAAAATCAAATGAGCCTTGCCAGTGTTTACCATTGGACTGAAAAAAAGCGATACGATTTACAAAAAACCACGGTCAAGAACTCTGAGGTGGTGGAAACCGCGATGTGGGCTTCTGAAACGGATCCATTCGATCCGATGGAACAATCGCTGCATGCTTATTATGCATTGCATCATGATCAGGACGAGCGTGAAAGGTATCAAATGATTCGGGAGTATCCGCTTTCGGGCAAGCCGCCCATGATGGTGCATGTATATGAACATCCCAACAAAGGGCGAGTGATTGCCTGCAAAGGTGGCCTGGAGACCATCATTCCCATGTGTACGTTGAAGGAAGAAGCGGTTCAAGCCATTCAGGAAGTATTGCATTTTTTGGCGGATCAGGGCCATCGAGTGCTAGCCGTGGCCAGGGCCAAGGATTCGGCCATGGAGTTGCCTGAACAATCCTATCAAATACCGATGGAATTCTTAGGCTTGGTATCTTTCATTGATCCACCCAAAGCGGGCATTGATCAAACGATCAAAGCGTTTTACCATGCAGGCATTGATGTGAAAATTTTATCCGGAGACTATCCAGCAACGACGGCTGCCATTGCTCAGCAAATTGGCATTCGAAATGCAGTACATGTGGTCACTGGAGACCAAATCATGCACATGAACGAACGTTCGTTAGTTTCGGCCATCAAAGAGCATACGGTTTTTGCAAGAATGTATCCGGAAGCCAAGTACCGCGTCATCGAACAATTGAAAAAATCTGGAGAAGTGGTCGCCATGACAGGCGATGGAGTTAACGACGGTCCAGCTTTGAAAGCAGCAAACATCGGAATAGCCATGGGAAAACGGGGCAGCGAATTGGCACGGAAAACGGCTTCTTTGGTGTTGGCAACGGACGATGTTTCGAAAATGGTGGATGGCATAGCGTTGGGCAGAAGAATTTATGAAAATTTAAAAAAAGCCATTCAATACATCATCTCCATCCACATTCCGATTATATTGATCGTGACCATGCCTTTGATTTTATTTTGGGAACACACCGATTTCTTTCAACCAATTCATGTGATTTTTTTGGAATTAATCATGGGCCCGACCTGTTCCATATTGTTTGAAAATGAGCCCATCGAACAAAATGCGATGGACAAACCACCTAGGGCTCAAGGCAAAGATCTTTTCGAATGGGATGAACTCGGGATGAGCATCGTGCAGGGACTGGTGATCACTACTGTTTGCTTGAGTCTTGCAAGCAATTATTTAAGAAATGGTTATGGGCCGGATTATGTAAGAAGCATGCTGTATACCTGCCTCGTGTTTTCAAATGTGTTTCTCACGATGGTAAACCGTTCATTTACCGATTCCGTGTGGACCACATTGCAACGAAAAAACTGGTTGGTCCCAATTATCTTATGCATTTCATTGCTCGCATTGTTCATCACCTTATACGTTCAACCCATCCAAAGGCTTTTCCGATTTGAAGCACTTTTTTATAAGGATATGTTCTGGGCCATTGCTTGTGCGGTGGCAGCTGTCTTTTGGGTTGAAATTTATAAGTGGGTAAAGCGCAGCAGAATACAAAGGGCAATTAGTTAGTAAGCTGATAAAAGGATGTATGTAAATTTTTCGAGCCAACGGATTGGTATATCAATGTGATCTTGGGACCCATCGTATTTCACCATGTGTGAATATTAAATCATTGCCCTGATCGTCTTCAATGCACAATCTTCCATCGGACAGCACTTCTTTGACGCGGCCAAACATTTCATGGCCGGATTCGTCCACAAAAGAGGTGAGTAGTCCTTTGCGGTATAATTTTTCGTTGTAATCATGCAAATCCTGGAGCCATGGTCCAGCTTCTTTAAAGTGTTGCATTAGCAAGGTATGCAGGCGAATAGCCAACTTTTCTATGGAAAAGCTTTGTCCGGTTTCGCGTTGAAGAGAAGTTGTCGCGAGTTCGGGGAGGTCTGGATGCTGGTGTACGTTGAGTCCGATTCCAACCACTGACCATTGCAAGATGTTTTCTCTTAGAATGTTTTCAATGAGAATGCCTCCAATTTTACAATCCCCAACATAAAGGTCATTTGGCCATTTGATACGGGCGTTGGGCAGTCCTGATTCTGCAAGTAGTGACCACAGCGAAAGACTGGAAAACAAATGGAGGGCAAATAAATGGGTAAGGGGCCATTTCAGGGGTCCAAAAATCGAACTGCACAGTAAATTTTGTCCGGGATCACTTGACCAAACTCTGCCAAATTGTCCTTTACCACCTGTCTGAAAGTCTGTAATGATCATGAAACCAAACTCTGGATTGATTTTTGAGAGCAATTCCATTGCCCGCACATTGGTGGAATCGGTGGAAGCAAGGTATTGGTGCGGAAATGGCAAACGCATTATGATATTATTTAATATATAGTGCTCGAAAATTTTAGCTAATTTTATGGTTTAAATTAACAACTCAATTTGACAAGCGCAGTATCAAAACCCAAAGCAAACCCTAAAAAAGACCAAGCATTTCTGGACCTGATCATTGATAGCATTCAGGACATCAAAGGTAAAAACATCCTTTTGTTGGATCTGCGAAAGCTGCCAGATGCGCCCGCGTCCTATTTCATCATTTGTGAAGGGGACAGTAGCACACAAATCAAGGCCATTGCAGGAAACGTGGAGCGCCGAGCCAAAGAAGAAGCAGGTCAACGATCGCATTCCGAGGGCCAAATTTCAGCAAAATGGGTGCTGGTCGATTTTTTTGACGTAGTGGTACACATCTTCGATAAAGAAACAAGAAGGTACTATGAACTGGAAGATTTGTGGAGCGATGCCCGCATGACCGAGTACCAGAATCTATAAAGCCTGCAACCAAATTGATTTCACCACGTTTACCTTATTGCGTAAGCGCGTTATTCAGAGACAAATGGAACAAAAACAATCACAAAATACTCCACCAAAGAAATCCAACGAGGGATTCAATGCCTATTGGATTTATGGTATCATCCTGTTGATTATCATCGGGGTGAATCTATTTTACATGGCTTCTCCGGGAAAGGGCAACATCAATTCCGTTCGTTTTGATGACATGGCCAACAAAGGGGACATTGAAAAAATTGAAGTGTTCAATTTAAAGCAAGCATACGTGTATTTGCGTCCTGAAGCCATGCAGCACGATGATTACAAAGATAAACTCAGCAATACGGCAGGTAGTAGACCACAATATTATTTCAACATTGGTCCAGCTGATAAATTTCAAGAAAAGATTGACCGTCTGAACGAGAAACTGCCTAATAAGATCAGCATCAGTTACGAGGATAAACAAAATTGGTTGAGTCCGATTCTTTCATTTGTCATTCCGTTTTTGATCATCCTTGCCATTTGGATGTTTTTAATGCGTCGCGTTGGAGGGGGTGGATCAGGACCCGGTGCGCAAATTTTTAACATCGGAAAATCCAAGGCGACCTTGTTTGAAAAAGATGAAACCACCAATGTGACCTTTAAAGATGTAGCGGGTTTAGATGAGGCAAAGGAAGAGGTGATGGAAATTGTTGATTTTTTGAAGAATCCCAAGAAATATACATCCCTCGGTGGTAAAATCCCCAAAGGAGTCCTGTTGGTGGGTCCTCCGGGAACTGGAAAAACCTTGTTGGCCAAGGCCGTTGCAGGGGAAGCCGGAGTTCCGTTTTTTACCATTTCGGGTTCGGACTTTGTAGAAATGTTCGTAGGCGTTGGTGCATCCAGGGTACGGGATTTATTTCGCCAGGCCAGGGAAAAAGCACCGTGCATCGTGTTCATTGATGAAATTGATGCAGTAGGACGGGCCCGAGGAAGGAATACTTTTCAGGGTGGAAATGATGAACGCGAAAACACGTTGAATCAGTTGTTGGTGGAAATGGACGGATTCAGCACTGAATCAGGGGTTATCTTGATGGCGGCCACGAACCGTCCAGACGTTTTGGATAATGCATTGCTTCGTCCCGGAAGATTTGATCGACAGATCGGTATTGATCCACCAGATTTAAAAGGTAGAGAGGAAATCTTCAAAGTGCATTTAAAACCACTCAAATTAGCAGAAGATGTAACGCCTTCGGCCTTGGCGGAAATGACTCCAGGTTTTGCAGGAGCTGAAATTGCGAATGTTTGCAACGAAGCGGCCCTGGTTGCAGCCAGAAGAGATAAAAAAGCGATCGACCTCGATGATTTCAATTATGCATTGGACAGAGTGATTGGTGGACTTGAAAAGAAAAATAAACTCATTGCTCCGGAAGAAAAAGAAATCATTGCATACCACGAAGCAGGTCACGCCATCATTGGTTGGTATTTGCCCTTTGCATCTCCTTTGGTCAAGGTGACCATTGTACCGCGTGGAATTGGAACCCTGGGTTATGCACAATATTTACCCAAGGAAGAGTACATTACCCGTACAGAGGCATTGCAAGACCGGATGTGTATGACTTTGGGTGGCCGCGCAGCCGAGAAAATCATGTTCGACAAAATATCTACCGGCGCACAAAGCGATTTGGACCATGTAACGAAAATGGCATATAGCATGGTCAGTGTGTTTGGAATGAACGAAAAAGTAGGGAACGTGTCCTACTATGGTTTGTCGCAAGAAGCATTCCAAAGACCTTACAGTGACGAGACTGCTCGCATCATGGATCTGGAGGTGAGAAACCTGATTGAATCACAATATGAGAGAGCCCAACAATTGTTGCGGGAAAAGAGAAAAGAATTGGAAATATTAGCGCAAGAATTGCTGCGCAAGGAAGTATTGCACAAGTCGGATGTCGAGCGGCTGATAGGACCTTCTCCTTATCACAAGGATAAGTCCGCAGAACCCATTCCCCACAGTGGTCAACACGTGAGTGATGAAAAGCCATTGATGGAGAAAGAGCCGGAAAAAGAATCATAAAAGACAAACTAGAGCAGAATAAAGCACCGTAAGGGATCATCACTCGCTTTTGGTGAAATGGTCGATGGGAAAGGGTTATGGGTTTTTTGGATCATTTAATAAATGAAACAAGTCCCAAAGTTGAAAAAATCTTTTTCCTTTGTAGCATCAATAAAATAAATTTGATTTATGGATATCATGCAATTATTACAGAGTCAGATGAACAGTCAGGTCATCGGACAAATCAGCCAACAGATTGGAGCTTCTGAGGAGCAAACATCGAATGCTGCAAATGGAATATTTACCGCACTCGTTGGCGGACTTGCAAACAACGCCAGTCAGCCGCAAGGATTAAGTGCCTTGATGGGAGCCTTGGATCGCGACCATGACGGGAGTGCGTTGGATGATTTGATGGGATTCGTAGGGGGTATGATGTCAGGTAATGCCGCGGGTAATAATGCAAATGGTTTGGGAATTCTCGGCCATATTTTGGGAAATAAACAAGAAGCCGTTGCGCAGAACATTAGCCAAAAATCGGGTTTGGACATGTCGCAAATCATGAAATTGATGCCCATTTTGGCTCCCATTGTGATGTCGGTTCTTGGCAAGCTGTTACGCTCCAATAATCAGCAGGCCCCTGCAGCAGGTGGAGGCGGCGGAGGAATTTTCGATTTGGCAAGCATTCTTATGGGTTCCGCGCAATCTGCACAAGGTGGCGCTTTTGGAGACCTGTTGGGAAATGTCATTGGAGGAGTCCTTGGTGGTGCTTCCCCATCCGCTCCGGCGCAAACCGGCGGCGGTGGTTTGTTCGGTAAAATACTGGGTACGATTTTCAAAAGATAATCACAGAACCCATACATCTCCTTTTGTAATTGTTTGGTATTGGCTTTGTCTGAGACGGCATGGCTGTTTTGGCTATTTTCTTACAATGTACAGGAGTTTTTGAGTTGTCGCCATACCTGATGATGATGTACTCCTGAAATAGCCTCACTGAAAGTTCATGATGACCTGCCTTTATGGAGGAAAGAAAAATATATCATTGAACACTGTCTCCGCGCAATTGACGGTATCTTTTACGGGCTTCTACGGCAAGTATACTATTGCTGAAATCCAGAAATAGTTTTTCGTAAAGTTCTTTTGCCTTCTCTGCATTGTTCAATTGGAGGTCGTACATACGTGCCATTTCCCACAGTGCATTGTCAGCACGAATTTCCAGAGGATGTTTTTCCAAAATGAGTTGGAATTTTTGAAGCGCTTCTTCGGCGCGACCTTGTTGCTGAAAAATTTTAGCTTGGAGAAACCAAACATCATCTTCTAAAAATTTCTTTTCAGGATCTAAAAATGGAATAGAGGCTAACAGTTGTAAGGCGGTGTCCAATTGATTCTGAAACAATTTTAATTCGGCCAATGCGTATTGCAACAGTGCTTCCCCGGTAGAATCCTGATTCAGGTTGTCCAGAATAAAAACCGATAGGTCGATGGCATCATTGGCGATGAGGCGGCTGGTGGCATTTTTCAGAATGTCGAATTGCTCCTGGGCCCATTGAAAATCTCCAGCGAAATAAGAGAGGCGTGCATTTTTGTAGCGCGCAATTTCCCCTAGTTCATCTTCTTTGAAGTCTTTATCCACCTGTGCATAAAGCAAGGTTGCTTCCCAACGTTCTCCGGTGATGAGATAGTAATCTGCCAGGTCTAATTTTGCCCTCGATTTTAAATGCAAATCGATGACAGGAAGCTTAATGAGTTCCTCTAAAAGTGAAATGGCTTCACTGAGTTTTCCCAGGTAGCGTGCCTTCAATTCAGCAAATTCTATGATCAACGGCGCAGAAATATGATTTTTACCAAATTGATTGAGGTATTGATTGTAGTCATTTTCCAAACTTAGCAAATCTTCTTTTTGCTTTACATTGCTTACCAATATGAGTTGGCGTTTGCACACCAACAACTGTCGGTAGGCTTCGTGATAAAATGTACCAGCCGGTCCTTTTTCGCGTAAAAAGGAAAAACCATCGCTTGCCGTTCGATAATCGTTGTCAAGATAGCAGGTCATCGCCAGTTGGTATATTCGGTTGCCATTTTCATTGAGCTGCCGATCCAACGCCTTGGCCTGTCTCATGGCGGCTGAATAATTTTTCAGCTGGATAAATGACCACAACAACAACTCGGGATATTCCTGAATTTCGGGTTTGCTCTCCATGATTTCGTAGAGTTGCGTTTGCAATTCGGAATAGTCGTCTTCTTTAAAATAAGCTACGATCAAACTTTGAACAGACGGCAACTGAACGGTTTTTTCTGCAAGGCCTACCAGATAGTAGGAGACCATTTTTTGAAAGTTTCCTTTGCGGCGGTAAAGTTCTGCAAGGTTGTATGTGAAATGTGCTTTTGGTACACATATTTTCTCGCCCGTTTCATACACCTTTATGGCCATGTCGAATCGGTTCATTTGCTGAAATGCATTTCCAAGACGGTGAATCCCTGCAACGTCGTTGGGGACTTTTGAAAGAGCCTGCTCAAATTGTTTTTCAGCTTTTTGCTCTTGGTTCAGACTTATGAAAAGATTTCCATAATGGACGTGTAAAAGGGCGTCTTTGGGTCTTTTTTTAATTTCCTGCTGGAGCAATTTTTCTGCTTCATCAAATTGCTTGAGGGAGAGTATGCAACCAAAATATTTTTCAAAAAATACGGGATTGGTAGGATGCTTAATCGAAAGGTCGCGAAACAGAATGGATGCTTTTTCGAACTCCCCATTGCGAAGATACTCTTCCGCCAGACGGGAATCCTGGGCTTTGAGGCCACCCACCAGCAGCAACAGAAAAATCGCGAAAAGTTTCATAGTGCAAAAACGTAAGTGTGTACAAAATTATGCGAAAATGCTGAAAAATCCTGCAACCAGCAATCAGTGCTCACGTGTCAATTGTTCGAAATTTTATTTTAAGATGCTTCTCCTCTCGATCCATGTGGATTTCCAAATGTCGGACGGATTGTAAAAGCAATCCCTGAAAAGCGTTACAAGTTGAATTGAATACCTTGAGCAAGAGGAAGCGCATTGCTGTAATTGATGGTGTTGGTTTGTCTGCGCATGTAAGCCTTCCATGCATCGGAGCCACTTTCACGGCCCCCGCCAGTTTCTTTTTCACCGCCAAATGCTCCACCAATTTCTGCACCGCTGGTTCCAATGTTGACATTGGCAATTCCGCAATCGGAGCCTGCATGCGAAAGAAAATATTCCGCTTCTTTCAAATCGTTGGTCATGATGGCAGAAGATAAACCTTGAGGGACTTCATTTTGGATGGCGATGGCCTCCGAGAGTTCTTTGTATTTGATCAAATACAGGATGGGTGCAAAAGTCTCCTGGTGTACGATCGGCGATTGGTGATCTATTTCAGCGATGCAAGGTTTTACATAGCAATTACCAGGAAAATCATCACCCCTTAGCAATCCGCCTTCCACCACCATAGTGCCTCCTTGCGCTTTGATGGCTTCCAGGGCATTTTGATATTGCTGTACAGCTTGTTGATCGATCAGTGGTCCCATGTGAGAATGGGGATCAAGTGGATTGCCAATGTTCAATTGGTTATAGGCTTTTACGAGGTGTTCTTTCATGGTATCGTACACGCGTTCGTGCACGATCAATCTTCGAGTGGTCGTACAGCGTTGGCCCGCGGTACCAACTGCTCCAAAAACGACACACAAGGTTGTGAGTTGCAGGTCCGCACTCGGGGTCACAATGATGGCGTTGTTGCCTCCTAGTTCCAATATACTTTTTCCCATCCGGGCAGCAACCGCTGAACCGACTGCACGGCCCATGCGGGTAGAACCCGTTGCAGAAACCAACGCCACACGAGGATCGTGACTCATCCATTCTCCAACCTGGTAGTCACCATTGATCAAACATGAAATTTCTGGAGGTAAATTTTGTTCTTTCAGTATGCCTTGGATGATTTTCTGACAAGCAATGCCACACAACGGCGTTTTTTCAGAAGGCTTCCATATGACCGCATTTCCACACACCCAGGCAATGGCTGCATTCCAGGACCAAACGGCTACTGGAAAATTAAATGCTGAAATTACACCGACCAAACCCAAAGGATGCCATTGTTCATACATGCGGTGTTGTGAGCGTTCAGAGTGCATGGTGAGGCCATACAATTGCCTTGATAATCCAGTTGCAAAGTGGCAGATGTCTATCATTTCTTGTACTTCACCCAAGCCTTCTTGCAAACTTTTTCCCATTTCGTAAGATACCAATTTACCAAGGTCTTCTTTGGCAGCTGCAAGTGCTTCTCCCAACAAGCGAACCATTTCTCCGCGTTTAGGTGCCGGGATGGACTGCCATTTTTGTTGCGCCTCCATAGCCCTGCGAATGATGTGATCGTATTGTTCGTGGGTGGTCACACCGGCTTCACCTATTTTCATGCCGTTGACCGGCGTATAAGAGGCAATCCATTGGTTTGCAGGAAAAACAAGGTCGCCCGCATAGCTGCCTTCATTTTGTTCCAACAATTGAAGGCGTTTTAAAAAATCAAGGTTCATGTTCTTAGTGTAAAATGATCTTTATCTGTCTGGTTTTACCTCCTGATGCAATCCAAGATAGGAAGTAAACACCTGAAGGATGATCTGATAAGTTAAAATGATATCCATCGATTTCTTGCTCCGGTTGGAGCATTTCGATTTTACCTGAAACATTGCTCAAGATGAATTTGTTTTCAATCACTTCCTCCCAATCGTGCGTGCGGAGTTTAAAGTTGCCATGGCTGGGTTGCGGGAAGATCTCCCCCGTCCACTGTTCGGGATCTAAATTTTGAGTAGCGATGTTGGTAAAGATTTCGATATCATCCAGGTAAATACCATCGTAATCATTTAAATTGGATCCAGCATACATGTATAATTGAAGGTAAATGACTTTGCCAATGTATTTGCTGATATCAATGTATTCTGTTATCCAATCGTTCTGAAGTCCGCAATACACGGGTTCGTCAAATGCCTGAGATAAATTTCCGTTTACCGTGTAATATCCGCACAATGGTTCAAAATCGGTACCGTTGGTCGAAATCTTGATTTGTGCAAAATCAGACTCGGTATCCATTTGCCATTTGCCTTTGAAACGCAGGTAAGCAAAACGAACGTTCGTTAGGTCAATGCCCTGACTGTATTGTTGAACTTTCAGTGCATTGGCTTCCATTGGTTTTGACGGACTGTCGGTCAGCGAATGGGGAGCCGATACATAGGTAGCAGAAGTAAGATCCCAACCAGTGGCACTTCGGTAATACCAATCGGAAAGGCTTTCAAAATTTTCTTTCCAATTGGGATTTCCAAGATAAATTTTTCTTGAGATCAATTGATCTTTATATAGACCGGTTGACAATGCAATTTGAAATTCCAGGGAATCACCTCGGGCGATCTTTTGATCGAGCACGTAAAACAATTTTGTCCTGACCGTTTGACCGGGTTCCAAGAGCCAAAAGGATGGCGGATCAATAAAACGGATGCCTGGTTTGTTGGAAATCAGGTCCACCCGGATGGTATCCTGTATCAAACCGGTACGGGTGATTTGCAGTTCGAGGTAGGAGGTGTCGCCTGAAACGGATACAGGCCCGTCCTCGCGTATCATGGCTGCGCTACCGGCATTCCAAGCAGACATCAAGTTCATGTATTGCGAAGAGAGGTTGATGGGCAGAATGTCTTTGCGGTTTGGCCAGAAAGCGTAACCAATTTCAGGCGTAAAGGCCAGAATTTTGTTTTTAGCATTTCGCTCTCCGTACATCCAATCGTCGGATACCCCGTTGACGGAGTAATTAAGGGTTTCGTTGGAAGTGCCTACCTGAAACTGATTGTACCGCGTCATTTGGCGAGCCATTTCATAATACAACAAAGAATCTTCGGTAGGTTTATTCAGGTAACCCCAGGGTATGATCAACAAATCGCCGTGGCTATGATAATTCAGTGCAATCGAAATATTGTGGTTTTCGCAAAAGTATTTGACAGCTTTGGTTTCGACTTCAGAAAAAGCACCGCTGCCACGAAACACATCGGAAGTACCTACCGGGCTGGATCCATCGTTGTTGTAGGCCCAACCATATCCATAATTTCTGTTGAGGTCGGTGCCCACATCCTCCAGATTGGGATTGCGGTTTTTTCTCCAAAATCCCCCACCCGTCGGATTGGTTTCTTCGTTGTAAGCATATCCATCCGGATTCACGCAAGGAATGAAATAAAGCTCGCGGCTATTGACTAGTGCCTTGATCTGGGGATCCCTGTTGTAATTTTCCAAAAGATACCACATGAAATACAACATTTGGGTCATTCCTGCCGGTTCGCGGGCATGGTGCAATGCAGTGTACAAGACTTCTGGCTCCTCTTCGTCGGCATATGGATTGTCGGAAATTTTAACATAATAGATTCTTCGTCCCTCAATGGTTGAAAAGTTGCCAATGATCTGGCGAACGGTGATCAGTCCAGGATAAAGTGCTTCCATCAGTTCGAGGGACTCATACAATTCGCTCAATGTTGGAAAACCATTCATCGAACCATATGGATAATTGACAGGCAGTGGAAAGTCTGGTGCTGTTTCGGTGGAATTGCCACAATTGTTGGGAGAATTTCTTGTTTCCAATTTGCGATAGGAAGATTTTCGGACAGTGAACCCGGCTTGCTCAATCCGTTTTAGCTCATCGAGCGTAAAATCACCATGAAAGGAACTGCCGGGGTGGTAGTGTCCATGATCCAAGGCCACACCGGTTGACTGCAACTGTTGGAGGCTTTTGCCTTCCAATAGAATGGTTGCGGACTGCCATTGGGTTTGGCTTTGCAGTGAAGAATGAGTAAACAGGAATAAGATGGGAAGAAGAGCCGACCAACAACGCATAATTTCTTACTTTGCGACGCGCAAATGTAACGAAAAGCAGCCAGATGTGAAGCCTTTTTTAGCAACATATTATAAAAATATTAAATATGAAGCCGGATGCGATGAAGCGGGTCGAGGATGTTTGGCAGGACCAGTATTTGCGGCCGCTGTTATATTAAATCCAAAACGACCCATTGAGGGCTTGGACGACAGTAAAAAACTCAGTGCTGAAAGAAGAAATCAATTGCGCTCGGAAATAGAGGAAAAAGCCTTTCGGTGGCATGTATATCAATGCAGTCCGGAAGTCATCGATCGCATCAACATCCTTCAAGCATCGCTGAAGGCAATGTACGAGTCCCTCCGGGGTTTGAGCTTTCGGCCCAGTTTGGTTCTGGTGGACGGACACATCCCCATTCCATACCTTGAGTACCCTCAACAATGCATGGTCAAAGGAGACGCTCAATACCAAAGCATAGCTGCGGCATCCATTTTGGCGAAAACCTACCGGGATGAATACATGGAAAAGTTGCATGATGAATTTCCAGCATACCAATGGAAGACCAACAAGGGATATGGCACGGCACAGCATATAATAGCCATTGAAAAATTTGGCTTGACGCCACACCACCGAAAAACATTTACCATTAAAAACATTAGCAGAACTTTGTTTGATGAATCAGAAGACTAATATTCAGGTGTTGGCTTATCCGGTTACCGACCTAACCATAGCACGTTATCTGGCTGCAAAATCCGTACATTTCATTGGCATTCCAGTGGATCCTAACAATCCAGATGAGTCATTTCGTCTGATTCAAACATTCAAAGAATGGTTGGAAGGCCCTCAATTGATTGCAGTTTGCTATGCTCAAGAGGAGGTGTGCAAAGCTTTGTGGCCTGCAGTAGATGGCTTCATGTTGCCGTATGAACACCAAACCGGCTTCAATGGCATATGTTTTCATCCAACACGGGATCATACCTTGCATGCAGTGGTTGATAAGCAAGTCTGGCGTTGCAGCATTGCAAGCGAAAGAGGGGAAGATTCTTCCGCGTTCATTGAAATGGATTTGGAGGAAGACCCAAGTCAATATCCAACATGTACAGGATTTGTCATCCATCCTGGGCATGAAAGCAAGACGGGAATCTTTGATTTCGACCTGCTGGAACGGTGGTTCGAACGCCTGGAAGCAATGCAGGAAAACGGATAATAGATAATGGTTAAGGGAGAATGGAGAATGGATAAGGGAGAAGGATGTGGAGTACTAACAAACGTTAGTTTTTTTTGAAAAAAGCGGGCATTGCATCAGTCCACTCATTACCCCGGGAGAACCCTAAAGAGACCATTAAGCTTACAAAAGATTACATGCGGGACGAAGATGGTATATGCAGATTTGACAATGAGGTATAGATAATAATATATGCAGTGTATATTTGTTGGATCATTTGAAAATTATTTGAGATTTAATCAACGTCCGATAAAATGACAGAACACAGTGAGCGTTATCATTTCAGCGATTTTACCTGGCTTGAATATGAGAAATTACTGATAGCGGTTCAAAAGAAATATCCGGTCACTTCTTATGAAGACGCGCTTCAGCGCGAACACTTTGCGATTTGGAGACACGATTTAGACATGTCTATTCCTTCCGCTTACAGGTTGGCAGTGCTCGAACAGCAACATGGGATTTCAGGTCAATATTTCATTTTGCCGCATTCTGAGTTTTACAATTTGTTGGAAAAAAGGAACACCGATTACATTCACCGCATCGCAGAACTTGGTCATTCCATTCAATTGCATTTTGACAGCGCCTATTATCAGATTTCTTCGGTCGATCAACTGGAACGTTGTCTGGCCATCGAGAAAGATTTGATTCGCGAAGTCATCGGTTACGAAGTGACGGTTTTTTCATTTCACAATCCTTCCAGTTTTGATCTACAGTGCGAAGCATTGCATTATGCAGGTTTAATCAATACCTATTCAAGCTATTTTAAAACTTCGGTGGATTATTGTTCGGACTCCAATGGTTACTGGAGACATAAGCGATTGGCCGACGTGTTGCAGGAAGCCAAACATCCACGTTTACAGGTGTTGACACATCCCGAATGGTGGCAGGAACAGCTATTGTCTCCAAAAGAAAGGGTTTGGAAATGCATTGATGAACGAGCGGAATATACGCGGGATTATTATTGCGATTTGTTGGAACGCAATGGAAGATCAAACATCGATTGGCAATAAACAGGAGAAGGAATTAAATTTGAAAATTCATTCCTTTTTTTTCCTGTATTCCAGGTCGTATTCGATTTTCCAGTTCAATCCCTGATCATCGCTTCGCTCTCCCAACTGCCGAATGTTTCCGTGGGCGAGTTTGGTAAAACTAAGACGACGCAAAAATGATTTACCAGATGGATCCATGACCTGATCGGCATAAAAAATGATGCCGTTTTCCATGCTTTTTCCGCGGAGAAATTCTGTTGTATTGCCCGTGTTGTCCACCCAAGTCTGTTGCCATTGTTTCGAAGCCGCGTTGTATGCGTTGAAACTTTTTCCTTGGTAGATCAATCCGTTTTGCGGATTTGCACTGGTCCACTCTTCCAAGATTACACAACTATCAAGCATCAAAGAAATTTTACTGGTTCCTGCTACGTTACCATCCTTGCGGTACACATTCCATTCGCCAATCCAAAAATCAAAAGCCCGAAAAGGGCCTTCGGAGCAAGGTAATTTTTGTGAATAAACCGGAATGGCCAAAGCAAAGGCAAGACAGCATAACAAACCATTGATTTGTGTGGAGTAGGTCATGTGATGTATTTTATTAATTTCAAAATAATATATGAAGGAATATCAATACACAGAAGGGTTAAGGATTCGTCCAAAAGCTTTATTTGCATCATTCCATCTGTTTTGGGAAAAACATTCTAAATGAAAGTCTGTAGGGCAAGGTAAACTATTTTTCGAAAAACTATGTTAAAATGCAAGAATATCTCAAATACTGGATACAATCATGGAAAACATTGCACGGCTTTAAAACCGGTTGAAACATTTTCTCAATAAAATGTTGCATAAAATGCGAGGCAATAAAAAGAGCTTATTTTGTTTACTGACAAACCCATTCAAACTGTCAGTTTAAATCGTAACGATTACAAGTTTTCTAAGGAGTCTTGTGTATTTTAAACAATTTCAATGTTTCATGATCTCTTTGCAGCTTATTTTGAAAGCAAAATCCTAATTTTTCTAATAATCCAATGGATTTAATGTTATTGGGTTGTACGATGGCAAACAAGCCCTGGTATTGCTCGGCTGTCTGCCAAATGTTCAGACAAGCCAAGCTTGCTTCATATGCAAATCCATTGCCTTCAAAGTCGGGGAGTATTGCAAATCCCAAGTCTGGCAATTGTAAATAATCTCTTTGAATCATGGTTACAATTCCTGCGTAATCAAAAGTGTTTAGAAGACCAAATACCAGAAATTTGAACTCATTGTTCGTGATGATTTTGCGAATGTAGTTTTCCGCATCTGTTTCAGTACGTATGTTGCGATCTCCAATGAATTGAAGCCAACCTTCCGAATTCAGCAGGCGGTGAATGAAAGCAGTGTGTTTTAAGCCAAGCGGTTCTATGAATAATCTTTCAGTTTGTATGTCCATGAATGAGAATTAGGGATAGTATGATAGACATTCTTCATGCTATGGATGGTCTGATTGTTTATGTTTTATTTTTTAATTTTTCAATGGCAGACAACAACTCTTTTCTGTTTCGCGCTGCGGTCATCCATTTAGGTAGCCTGGCACCAATGCTTCTGATACGCGTTGTTTGCTGGTTGCGTTCACGCAATTTTGCACCAATGTGTTGTTCCAACAAAGACAAATGCTCTAGGTTATAAGCCCATAAGGTTTCACCCATTAGATCCAGTCGATACCATAGCGGTAAATGGAAAAATGGATCCACCGGCGCGCCGAATATCAAAATCTGTCCCTGCTTTTGGGATGTGTTGACGCGGTGAGAAACTTTTGCAAGTTTTTGATTGTATCCACAAGCTGTGCAAACCAATTGTATTTCGTTTTCTTCCCGTTGCATCAAATGGTAATCTTTTGTTTTTACAATTGCCTTTGATTCGCATGATGGGCAAACGACGGGTATGTCTTTCACAAATTCATACAACATCGTGGAGTAGCTGTTTTTCGAGCGCTCGATCATGGTAAAACGATGTGACGGAAAAAATGCATTTATGAAATTTTGAGCAGAACTCCTTTTCGCTTGACGATGTTCTTGTAATCCCATTGGATGCTTGAGGATTTTTCTATCCAACGCTTCAAATCAGACACCACAAGCTGATTCATTGCGTGGTAACGCATTTCGGCTGCTTTGAATTTTCCTTCCGGAGTGAGTAATGGCTCATCAAATGATTGACCACTCCAAAACAATAAGCGAACGCAAGATTTTAATTGGCTGTATCCAACCACTGGATTTCCATTTAAAAACCAAACTGGATGTGCATGCCATATTTTAGACTCGGCTTCCGGCAAAACCTCATCAATGGTTTGAGCAAGGAAATTACAAATGGATTTGCTTTCCGGAGTGAGTCGATCGTTGTATTGAAGAATACTTTGGTCCATAGGGATGTAAAGCTACAGAATTGTTTAATCAATGTCAGACATCATGGGTTGGGAATATTTGTGATACGAATTGAGCAATTCATTTATATCATCGAATGAAATGATTCTGAATGGTAGGTAATCCTTGCACCAACAAACGGGAATATCCATAGCGGGAAAGAATGGAAACCTGGGAAATATTAATATGCAATTGCAGCCCCGTCATGTGCGGAACGATCGGCGGCACCAATGAAGGCATTGGTTTCCTCGTCATAAAGGATGCCCATCAAACATCCGAGGTTTTGTATGGCCCTTGGCTTATGCCCCATTTTTTCCAATGCTTTGTGGGTGTCTGGGGATAACAAATGATTTTCGTACAATATCTCATCCGGTAACCATTGGTGATGAATTTTCATGGCTTCTATGGCTTGATCGATGCGCATACCATACGAAAGAATGCCTAAAACAGTTTGAAAAACGGTGTTGATGATGGTTCTTCCACCCGGTGAGCCGATGACGAGGTGTATTTTTCCAGCTTTGGTGACAATGGTGGGGGTCATACTGGACAACATTCTTTTTCCTGGGGCAATGGTGTTGGGAGCAGTTCCAATTTGTCCATCAGATTTGGTGATGCCTGGAACAGGATTGAAGTCTCCCATTTCATTATTGAAAATAAAACCCAATTCAGGTACTCCCAATTTTGATCCATACCAATCTTCGAGCGTGTAAGTCAGTGAGACCGCATTGCCCTCTCGATCCACCACGGAAAAGTGAGTGGTGTGATCTTTTTCTTTGACAGACTCTATGGAACTTGAATCGCTGTGCATGGCATGATTCCAATCCAAATGTTCCATGTATTGTTTTGCGTATGTTTTGGAGATGAGTTTTTCGATGGGTATTGCGGCATTGAAGTCGGGATCTCCCATGAATTTTGCACGGTCGAAAAAAGCTTTGCGCATGACTTCGGTCAGGACGTGCACATAAGAAGTTGAATTGAAAGGAATGGTATCGGTGTTCAAGGTTTCCATCATGTTCAGCATTTCTATCAGCGCAACGCCCCCTGAACTGGGAGGGCCCATGGAGAAAACATCATACTCCCGGTACGCACCATGGATGGGTGCCCTTTCGAGGGCGCTATAGGACGCAAGGTCTTCGTGCGATAGGAGGCCTTTGTTTGATTTCATGTATAGCGTTATGGCATCGGCTACGGGTCCTTTGTAAAAACCATCTGGACCAAGATCCCTGATGAAGCCCAAAGTTTTTGCAAGGGCTGGTTGTTTCCATGGTTTTCCAGGCAATGTCAAATTTCCATTTTCATCATTGAAATAAGCGTGAATGAAATCTCCGGGCTTGGAAGTTTTTTGCAACCATAGGGCTTCCTGATACAACGCCCAGCTCATCGGAAATCCCTTTGTGGCAAGATCAATGGCTGGTTGAACCAGGGCCTTCCATGGCAATTTTCCAAACTTCTGATGTGCGAGGTACAGGCCTGATACAGTTCCTGGAACACCAATGGCGCGGATACTTTCGTGATTTTCGTCGGGTATCAATTTTCCTTGTTCATCCAAATACATGGTTTGATGAGCAGCTAGGGGCGCCTTTTCACGAAAATCGATGGAACTTGCTTTACCCGTTTGGTCCCAATAGACCATGAAACCACCGCCTCCGATATTGCCTGCGGATGGCAAGCTAACGGCTAATGCAAACGCGGTGGCAATGCTTGCATCAACGGCATTGCCGCCTTGTTTTAAAATGGAAACGCCTACTTCACTGGCTGGTTTGGAAGCAGAAACCACCATGCCGTTGAATCCAACCGATTGTGCGTTGAGTGGCCGGTTGCATAAGGATAGTAAGGTCCCTGTGGCTGCTAAGTACTTCACCCATTTTCGCATGCTCAAATTACCTGTAAATTTCATTATAGTACATTTCCTTAGCGAATTTACACGATTTCATGGAGTGCTCCAAACAAGTGGTTAATGGATGAAAAGTAAAAAGGATGAAGGCAATTGGCTACTCAACGGATGCGAACAAACGTTCGTTAGTATTTCAATTAACTCTTATCAATTAACCCTTATCAATTAACCCTTATCAATTAACCATTATCTATTTTCCAGGTATTTCGCTTCAATCGGCAATCTCCGTCCCAATCCAAAGGACTTGGTTGAAACCCGCAATACAGGTGGTGCCTGAAACCGTTTAAACTCTGCCCGGTTGACCATACGGGTTACCCGATACACCAAGGCTTCGGCAAAGCCGAGTGCTATCAATTCTTTGGGGCCCTTGCGTTTTTCAATGTATTGATACAGGATGCGATCCAATACCTCGTAGTCCGGCAATGAATCAGAATCTTTTTGGTTAGGCCTCAATTCTGCAGAAGGCGCTTTCACCAGAATATTTTCAGGAATCAATTCTTGCAAACGATTGATGTAGCGTGCCAGTTGGTATACCTGTGTTTTATAAACGTCGGCCAAAACGGACAGGCCACCGCAAAGGTCACCATACATGGTGCCATACCCAACCGCCATTTCACTTTTATTGGTCGTGTTGAGCAAAATGTATGAAAATTTATTAGAGAAAGCCATCAACAGCATTCCACGGATTCTGGCTTGCATGTTTTCTTCAGTAACATCGGCCGGTTTTCCTTCAAAATAAGGCTCCAACAAATCTTTGTAAACTTGAAAAACCGATTCGATCGGGATAATTTCATGACGAATGCCCAGGGTTTTCACCAGTGCCAGCGAATCAGATACAGATCCTTCGGAGGAATATTGCGATGGCATCAACAAGACCAAGACGTTTTCTGGTCCCAGGGCTCTGGCCGCCAACACGGCGGTAAGCGCTGAGTCAATGCCACCAGACAATCCCAGAATTGCACGTTGAAAACCCATCTTGGAAAAGTAATCGCGTATTCCCATGACCAATGCATCATGTATTAAGCAATCATCCTCTGCAATTTGTTCCTTTGAAATCCCCCCGCGAATGACTTCTTCGAGGTCATAGATCTTCAAAGCTTGTTCAAAAAAAGGCAGTTCATCGAAACAGTTACCATCAGGCGAAAACACCAAAGACCCACCATCAAAAAGAATATCGGTTTCCCCACCATACTGATTCACATAAAACATGGGCACCCCATATCGGCGCACATTGGCTTTGACCACCTCTTTGCGTGCATCGGCATGCTCGTAATCAAAAGGGGAAGCCGATAAATTCAGAATGAAGTCTACTTTTTCGTGCATCATTTCGTCCAATGGGCATATCGTATACATTGGATTGTGATTGCCCAGATTCCAGATGTCTTCGCAAATCGTCAATGCAATGCAGTGCCCCTTGAATTGCACGGTTTTAAAATGCCGGCTGGGTTCAAAATAGCGATACTCATCAAAAATGTCGTAATTGGGAAGTAAAGCTTTATGCGCAATGTGTTGAACACGCTGTTGGTAAAGAAAAAATGCTGAATTGAACAGATCCTTTCCTTCAAGATCTGGATTTACGGTCGGTGCGCCCACCACGATGGCAATGTGGCTGGATAGTTTATTGAGGCGTTGAACCACCTGGATGGAGCGATGGATGAAGTCTTTAAATTCTAAAAAATCCAGGGGTGGATAACCGCATACTGCCAGCTCACTGAAACAAATTAAGTCAGCCTTAGACTGAATGGCTTGTTCAACAGACTCCTTCATGAGCCTATAATTGGCTTCAAAATTGCCAATGTGTATGTTTAACTGGGCAATTGCAATTCGCATAGGATGCAAACTTCCGTAAAAGGCTGCAAGCTAACAAAAATATTTTGGTAACCGATCGGCCCTTTTGCATATTTCCAATTTACCAAGCTGGGGGTGTTTTGTAGAAATTCTACACCCGTAGAGCAGCTCAAAAAGGCATCAAAACTAACAACTGTTAGATCGTTTGCCTAACACCATGCCCGTTCAATCATTTGGAAACCAAACAAAGTGCAAGGAAAATTGCTTTTGACCGCAGACGGAATTGAATATTTTATTCATGAAGTGTCGGTTACAATCTTCAAATAAACGGTACGAAGGATCAGTAAAAAGTATAGCCATTAAGATGTTATTTTAACAAAACGTGCTGAGCCTTTGGTCCATTCATTGGGTAGTATTGTAAAACCTGGAAGGCCAAGCAATCAATGGCTGCACGCGATCAGAGCGAAAAAATGCCTTCGCAACCATGCTTGGGTAATCCGATTGATCTGAACAAGGTGTTGCATTTCGTATGCTAAATGTTAGCGTTCAAGAAGCCTTTGGCCAAATTACCTTATTTTTGCGGAACACACATTCTGTCGACACGCAGTCAAACACCATGGCCGAAAGTTACATCACAAAGCGCAGCATCCCTCGTGGGGAAGAAGTGTTGGTTAAAGAAATCCGGGACAGTGTATATCAAATGATTCAACAGGAACATCCACAAATATCCCAGGAGGATTCTATTTCGCTGGAAGAGTTGAACCATTACCGTCGATTGTACCTTACCCGTCTCATTGAGCAAGAGAAGGGAGAATTGGCCGTCATCGATCAAGACGTTATGGATGCGATTCGTGAAAATTCTATCCTCAGCGAAAATTTGCGCATAGAGATGGACACTCCCCTGACCATGGGTCAACGCCTGGCAGACAAGATTGCCAATTTTGGTGGCAGTTGGACTTTTCTGATGTCTTTTGCATCCTTCCTATTGATTTGGATTATCATCAATACATTGGTATTATGGACCAAAGCTTTTGACCCATATCCATTTATATTGTTGAATCTGGTTTTGTCCTGTCTCGCTTCTGTTCAAGCGCCATTGATCTTAATGAGTCAAAATCGTCAGTCAGAAAAAGACAGACAACGTGCTGAACACGATTATAAAATCAACTTAAAAGCGGAACTTGAAATCAAATTGTTGAATGAAAAAATTGACCACTTGTTGATCCATCAGAATAAAAAGCTGCTGGAAATACAAGAAGTACAGATTGATTACCTCGAAGACCTTCTTAAACAATTGAAGAAACATGAAGCTTGAACACCGAAAACAAAATTTGGTATCCTTTCCGCTGTTTGTAGTGCGGGTAGGCCGATATGCATTTTATGCATTGGTTCTCATTTTATTTTCACTGCTGCTGGGTTGTCTGGGCTATTTCTACATAGGACATCTAAGCCTGGTCGATAGCATCCACATGTCCAGCATGATCCTCACCGGTATGGGACCTGTAGTACCCATGGATTCAACGGCTGCAAAACTTTTTTCATCGTTTTATGCTCTGTACAGTGGAGTCGCATTTTTGAGTGTGTCGGCTGTTTTTCTTGCTCCGATCATCCATCGCCTGTTGCACATCCTGCATGTGGAAAACGAGGATGAACTTTGAGCATCATCCCAATGCTGCCTTCTGCTATAGAATTAATTTGTTACGTTGATACATTTCTTGAATACCCGCCCGAACGAAAGGCCGATGGCTTTCTCCACTTTGAAAACCATGGACATTCAAAGATATTGTCATTTCATACGCTCATACTTTTCTTTATACCTTCGGTACAGTTCTTTTTGCTTGTTGTCCAAGTCAATTGTGCGCCCCTGAATGTATGCATGGGTTAGCTGATGTGACTTCATATCCAATGCATCGCCATCGCTGATGAAAAGTGTTGCATCTTTTCCGGTTTCCAAACTACCACAACGATTTGAAATTCCAAGAATTTTTGCAGCATTGAGACTGATCGCAGCAACGGCTTCTTCATATTGAAGTCCAAATGCAAGGCATTGGCCAGCCTGAAAAGCAAGGTTGCGTTGCTCCCAAAAACCATTGAGGCTCAAAGCGAACAAGATGCCTTTTTTTTGCAACATGACGGGCAAGGCATAAGGAAGATCGATGGATTCATCGGTATAATTAGGTAATCGATGTGGTTGACTCAATATGATGGGAATATTTTGTTCTTTTAAATAATCCAGTAAATGCACTGCATCCTGAGCACCTACCAGGACAACGCGTACATTGTGTTTTTGTGCAAACTGGATGGCATGCACCATGGCTTTGGCTCTATTGACCTGGATGTATAGTGTTTTATTTTGATTCCAAAGACCACGCATAGCCTCGTAACCAAGATGTTTTTCTGCAGGTGATTTTTCGAAATGATATGCTTTTGCTTTTTGAAAATACAATTCCAAAGCAGCGACTTCCTGATCATATGGATTGGACGGTTCTGGATTCCCCCGGCGAACCAATCCCGAAGGATTCGGCCAATTGAGAAAAATTCCTTCATCGGCAGCATACACTGCATCTTCCCAATTCCACGCGTCCAATTGAAAAACAGAAGATTGTCCCGGAATAACACCACCTTGCGGTGTGGATTGGGCCATCAGAACCCCGTTGCTGCGAATGGTTGGAATGACTTTGCTATCCGTGTTGTACGAACGCAACGAACGAATGTTTGGATTGTAGTTTCCCAGTTCGGCATAATCCAATGTTGCTTTGACTTGTTCAATCTCGGCGAGTCCAAGATTGCTGGCGAGGGCGATGAATCCCGGGTAAACATGTTTTCCCGTAGCATTGATAATCTGTTTTGCCGTTTCCGCAACAGACATGGAATTTCCAACATACAGAATTTTACCTCCGTCGAATACCACTACTCCATTGGGTATCGATTTTCCATTTCCAATATGGATGGTTGCTCCAACGATGGCCACCGCTTCTTTTTGAGGAGGTGCGGGTGTGGGTTGCGCTTGCAAAAAAAGAGCACTCGAAAAAAAACATGCATACAGCCATGAAAAGGCGAGAGAAAAAACAATTCGTTTACTGCTCATGATCAATGGTTATTTTCTTCTGTTTCAAAATCACTCATCCCTTCAGAATCGCAATGGTATAATCGCCTGCGTTTGGAGGAAAATTTTTGAGATTTTTCTCCGCTTTCCGTTGCACGGATCATTTTTTGGATGATTCGATTGCGTTCTTGGCTGGTTTCTTTTTGCAACCGCAAGTCTTCGATCCTGTCAAAAAATTTGATTCCATCCACGAAAGTCATTTCCGCAATAGCTTTAATGGATAAGGGGTGGTCGCTCCAGAGCACCAGATCAGCATCTTTGCCTTTTCGAATGCTCCCTACCAGATGATCCACATGCAAAAGTTTTGCTGGATTCAAGGTCACGAATTTTAAAGCTTCTTCTTCCGGAACACCTCCGTACATGACCGCTTTAGCCGCTTCCTGATTCAGCCTACGAGCCATTTCGGCATCATCCGAGTTGAAAGCGGTGACCACGCCTTGGCTGTGCAACAATGCTCCATTGTATGGAATGGCTTCGTACACTTCAAACTTATAGGCCCACCAATCGGCAAAACCGGCAGCGCCGGCACCATGTTTTTTCATGATGTCGGCTACTTTGTACCCTTCCAAAATATGTGTGAAGGTATTTACCCGAAATCCGAAGTGTTCAGCGACTTTCATCAGCATGTTGATTTCCGATTGAACATAAGAATGACAAGTGATGAATCTTTTTTTATTGATGATTTCTGCCAGAGCTTCCAGCTGAAGATCTCTCCTGGTGGATGCAGGTTTTGTTTTCATTTGTAGATCATACTGCCGTGCTCTTTCAAAGGCATCATAATAAACCTGTTCCACACCCATGCGTGTATCTGGAAACCTTCCGGTTTGGTTTCCACCGCTTCGTTTGACATTCTCTCCCAATGCAAATTTGATAAAGGGATCTGCACCGGAAACTTTCATTTTATCGGGTGCATAACCCCAGCGCATTTTGATCAATGCACTTTGTCCGCCTATTGGATTGCAGGATCCGTGTAAAAGTTGCGCCATCGTTACACCTCCAGAAAGCTGACGATAAATATTGATGTCTTCGCTGTTTACGACATCACCAATGCGCACTTCGGAGGTGACGGAATGCGAACACTCGTTCACACCGCCTTGAATCGCAATGTGTGAATGTTCATCGATGATCCCTGGAGTGAGGTGTTTCCCTGTACCATCTATCAACTTGGCATCCTTTACAATCATCCCTTTGCCAACGGCTTGGATTTTTCCATCATCAATCAACACATCACAATTGGGCAGAATGCCATCCGCTTCATTGGTCCAAACGGTCGCATTGCGAATCAAGATTTTTTGTTTTTTGGGTGCTTCCTTCCAGCCATATGCCATAAAAGGTTTCAATAATTGACCAATGGAATCTTTCAACAATGGATTGGCAAGATTTTTTTTATCCAAACTATCGGTTGTCATGGCAATTTTGCGGAGGGTCAGCGGACGCATGACGCCAAGATCATTCAACATTTTTCCACGCCATGTGGAATCATTGACCATCCACGCCGAAACAATCACCGCACCGCTTTGCTTTTTTTGAAGCGTTCCGTACAAATATTTGCCATCGCACTGCAGTTTTATTTGAACCGCGTTGCTGTCATTCGATAAGGATTGAATTTGCCATTTATGGTCCTGTCGCCGAATGCGAATACCCACATTCATGGTGTCCACCAAAAAAGAATAATTTCCCTGAATGGAAGGATCATCGGGAGTTCCAGAAATGCGGAAGGATTTTCCTTTGACCCAAGTTTGCAACAGCTGGGTATTATCGTCAAACAGTGGCCCGTCGGTTACCAGAAAATGGGCCAATTTACCCCGGTGCAATGTGCCTGCCGTAGCCGACATGTTTAACCAGGCGGCGGGGCCTGCTGTCATGGCATGCAAGGCTACCGATGGAGGGAGGCCATAACGAACAGCCTTACGAACGTTCGTTAGGTACTCTTTTGGATCCTTGAGTCCATCACTGGTAAACATCAACTGGATTCCATGCTGATGAAGCATCGAGGCATTGGCGGGAGCCATTTCCCAATGTTTCAAATCACTTAAGTCGATTTGATGAGCGTCCAATGGGTCATTGATTTCATAAGGAGCGGGAAATACCAGGGGCACCAAACAAGGCATACCAAGAGCCTTGATTTCGCTTGCCCATTGGTATTCACGTCCGTCCCCATAAAGCAAATAAGATTTGTTGAATTCTTTTGCAATTGCCGCAGCGCGAAGCATGTTCAAGGCTGAGCCCGTCACAAAGAGCTGAGGTAATTTTTGGAGGTGGTTCCAGTGTTCCAGTGACAGGTTGGCTTCTTTGGCTTGAATGGCCGACGGGTATTGAATGCCATCAAGGTAGGTCTGCCGGAGGAGTGCAATGCTACCCATCAAAGAACTTGGATAGAATTGGGACGAACTGCCTTTCTGAAAACTGAGAAAATGGGCCGATTCAGATTGAGCAATCAATTCGTTTTCATTTCCCGGCATTAGTTGAACCAAGCAAGCTGCTCCTCTGGAAATGCCATCCTGCATATGGGTTTGAACCATTGCAAACCCGGCGTTTCTTAAAGCAGCAGCCGATTCTTCATGGTATTTGATGAATGATGCTGCGCGAACATCTGTTCGCAAGGCTTCATTCCATCCGAACGCTCCCTCTCGGTTGCTTACATAGCTGTTTTCATCCGTGTTTTTTTTGCGATCCGGCATTCCAAATCCGTTCAACAATTCGATGAAGGCAGGATAAATGTGCTTACCCATCAAGTCAATCACCAACACGGAATCACCAACCTGGATGGACGGCCCGATTTCGGCGATCATTCCATCGCGGATCAACATGCATGCTTGATTCAGGACCGACTGACTGTCCTGATGGATGATGGCATTTTTGATCAAGATCGTCGTATGCTCAGGATGCCTTACCCCATTGAAGGGAAATGTGATCTGTGCCATTCCATTGAGTACTTGCAAAAACAAGCAAACGATGATGAATCCATGGTGGAGCTTTATTTTCATACCCATTGATTACAATATTTAAGTCAGCAAAAATAGGAATTCAGCGATGGTAAAGGGAACTATTCTTCTGCCGATAATTCACCATATTCCTTGAGGTATACGTCTACCAGCAAGAGCAGCAAGGAAAGGAGTATGGGCCCGAAGATCAAACCGATGAAGCCAAAAATTTTCAAGCCCGCGATGACTCCGAAAATGGTTACCAATGGATGGGTATCGCCAATTTTTTTTTGAATCATGAGCCTGAATAAATTGTCGACCGAACCAACGATAGCAAAACCATAAACAAGTAAAAAAAAGCCCCAGTTTTGGGAACCATTGTAAATGAGCATGATGGATAAGGGGACATAAACGACCATAGCCCCCACAAAGGGGACGAAAGAAGCGAAAAACGTCACCACAAACCAAAGAAAAGGATCTTCTACCCCGGCCATCCAGTAACCCATGAAGGCTACGACGGATTGTAGAAATGAGACCAAAGGAATGCCAATGGCATTGGAAAAGACTAATTTATTGAGATGTTCCCGGAAATATTGCAAATTTTTCATTTTCAACGGCAGCCAGGAAGTGAACAGGTGTTCCATTTTTGCACCCCCGATCAATAAAAAATACAGGACAAAATAGGTGATGACGATGAGGCCAACGCTGTTAAACGTTGCGCTCAATACATTTTTAGATTCTTTGAGAATGAAGTCACCCAGATTGCCTATGTTTTCTTGCGTCAGGATTTCAATTTTGTATTGATCTTCCAACTCATGAATGAACTGTTCTACCGATGACCAAATGACTTGGGTATTTTGAATTTGAGGAAGAATTCTGTTGCTCAGCTGTTGAAGTATGGTGTTGAGCGGGAGTACGATGATCAGCAGACTCAATACCATTAAAAGCCCGGCTGCAAAAACTTTGTTTAAATTCCACTTGGAAATCATGAATATGTATGGTCTGCGCAACAGGATGTACAAGGTATAAGAACCTAAAAATGCCGGCAGGAACAAATGCAATTGCCAAAAAAGCAGTCCTGAAAGCAAAACGATTAAAAGCAGATGAAATACCTGCCGTATGATGGTGTTGGGAATCTTTTGGTTGCTCAAGGAAAGGGTAATTTTTGTAAATGTAGGGTAATTTTTTAATGAAAATTGAGGAAACTTTAGGATGAATGGGATCCCGATACATTGACAATGACTTTGTGGTTAGGGAGTAAGTATGATTCATCGGGATGAACAGTAGGGACTTTGTAAGCAAAGGGAAGCAAGAAACAAACAGTTGTTAGTTGTGAGCTATGAATTTGATGTTGAAAACGTGTGAGCGTGCTTAGCTTCGACTTGGCGAATGCCACATTCAGGATATCGGTATAGGCCACCACTTGTATGCTTTCTTATTACAGCAACCAGGGCAGCGCATAGTGGCTTTCCGCCAACTAAATTTGGAGAGTGGGACAAATAGCAACTTCATACCACCGAGGGATGGAACACGGATCATTGTTTATTTTACCTGTGACAGAAACAAAAACTGATCATCGGCGAATTGCCGCATTCTAAAAATGACCAAAGTCAACCGGCTTCATAGGATGAATTTTTGGACCATTCAGGTTACCATTAAAAATGCTCTGTTGCTTTTTGATTTAACTAGGTTAGGACTTATCAATAGTAATTATCTTTGGCATTTATTCAAGGATTTCAAAATAAAAAAGAACGCAAGATTAAGCCATTGGATGTTATGAAAACAATACATTTAAAAAATCAACTTCGCTTTTGGGTGGCCATTTCCACCATATTGTTTGTGCACACCGCTTGGGCGCAAACCACATTGACCTTTAATTACACAGGGGCCCAGCAAAGCTGGGTGATTCCCCCTGGAGTGACTTCGGTCACCGTAGAATGTTGGGGGGCTCAAGGCCAAAATGCCCTAACCGGGGCGATTGGTGGGAAAGGAGCTTATGCGAAAGGAACATTGGCCGTAACCCCAGGCGAGACCTTGTATTTTTTCGTTGGAGGTCAAAATGGCTATAATGGAGGAGGCAATGGCGGAATCAATGGCAATACAACCTACGGAGGAAATCCTCCAGGCACCTATGGTGGCAACGGTGGAGGAGCAAGTGACGTCCGTCAAGGAGGCAATACCCTAAACGATCGCAAATGTGTTGCCGGTGGTGGTGGTGGTGCAGGACACAATGGGACCTGGCCTGGATGCCAAGTCGCCGGACCTGCAGGAAATGGAGGAGATGGGGGTACAACCGTAGGCCTGACCGGAGGATTCGGAGTGGGAACTCCATGCAATTGTGGTGGAGGAGGTGGCGCCGGTGGTGGTGGTGGAAATCAAATGTCTGGTGGAGTCGCCGGAGCGTATACAGGAAGCCTTAATTGCTTACGTTCAAACTATCAACCTGGAAATCCAGGTTCTTTGGGCATAGGTGGAAATGGCTCATTGGTTTATTTCAATGGTACCGGCGGGGCCGGCGGCGGCGGCGGTGGATATTATGGAGGAGGATCCGGAGGCAATGGCTCGGACACTACGCCTGGTGGAGGCGGTGGAGGCGGGTCATCCAATACAGGGAGCATGTCCAACCCTTCTACCGTGGCAGGTATTCAGTCGGGTGATGGCCTCATTAAAATTACTTACAATAGTCTGTGTGCCCCTTTATTGTGGGGAGCATCGCCCTTTCAAGACTCATTGTGGTCTATCGATACTGCAAGTTGGAGCATTGTGCATCGGATTGCACCTACTTTATCTGGTTTTACCATTACGGGAATCAACGGGTTGGCCTGGGATCATTGTGATCATGAGACCTATTGCATCATGAAAGTATCGGGTGTGAGTGGACGCGTGTTGGGTAAAATCAATCTCGAAACGGGTCTGTGTGTGTGGGTTGGCAATCTTGGAGATAATTTTGCAAGCATCAACTTTCGCGAAGATGGACAGTTGTTCGGAGTCACGGGCGATGGCGCAAGTGTCCCAGAAACGATGTATCTCATCGATAAAAATAATGGAACGAAGACATTTGCCAAATCCCTGGGCGCTGGCGCAGATGGAGAAGTCATTTCATACAATTTCATTGATGACCACTTTTATCACTGGAGCGGTAACGGCACAGTGGTTTTTGAAAAAATTCATTCTTACGCTCCTTATCCAGTCACCAATATTCCAATTACCGGTACAACCAATGGTGAAATTTTTGGAGCATTATACCTTGGAAGCAATTTGTTCATTGTTTCAAACATAAGTTCGAGCTTTCAATACATGACTGCTTCGGGAAGCATTGGGTCCGGTTTTGCTTCATTACCCGATGACTGGCGAGGCTTGGTGATGCCACCTCAATTTGAAATTTCAGACAACGTTCCGGATTGCGGTGAAAATGTATATTGGGAATATTGTGGATTGTCATTTGATACCATCATCTATGCCTGGGGAGATGGACATGCCGACACTTTATATACTCCAGGGGGCGCATCGCATGTTTATAGTACTGGCGGTAATTTTGACGCGTATGTCATCTTGAGAAATAGTTGCAACCCAGCCGATACATTCAAACATGAAAGCATCACGGTCAACAATTGTTGCACCATCAGCATGACGTGTCCTCCGGATGTAAACTATATCACTGCGCCTGGAAATTGTGGACCTGTTCCAAAGTCCTCCATTCCTTTGGGAAATCCAACTGTTAACCATACCTGTTCATTGCAAAGTTTGGTAAATAACAGTCCTGCCAGTTACCCATTAGGGGTCACCAATGTACAATGGATCGCTACCGACGTAGAAGGAAACAGCGCAAGTTGCACTCAAAAGGTAACCGTTCAAGCCGGGTCTTGCGGACAGCCAGTTCAAGTTTACCACAAGGATACTACACAGAATAGTGCAAAAATTAAATGGAATTCCGGAACGCCTTGCAACACAGGATATCAATTGCGCATTCGATATGAGATTACACCGGGAGTTTGGTCCAGCTGGTCTGCTTGGGTTAATAAATCTGGTCCTGGAAATGAGCATGCGTTTACAGGTTTGTCGGCCAATACGTATTACCACTACCAAATCAGGGCAAAATGCGGATCGGCAACCAATTCTGCCAATGTCAATGGCTGGTTTCACACCTTGCCAGGTGGTGGAAATTTGCGCAAGATCTCCTCGGGTTCTGAAAGCATAGCGTATGGTAATATCCAAGAAACAATCAACCTTCGCAACCCTGTTGATGAAAATCAACAGCCAGGGATTACGGCCACGCCAAATCCTGCAAAGGATGATGTGGTGATCAACTTAAAAGGATTCTACCAGCAGGAAAAATCAATGACCATGATGGATCTTGGAGGAAAGTTGATTTTCCAAACTTTATTGGAGGCCAACGAAAATCAACCAGTATTGGATCTCAAGCGACTGAATCTGTCAGCAGGTGTATATTTGATTCGGGTTTCCGACCAAAGACAACAACGCACCTTGCAGTTGTTGATAGAATAGTCAACGGCACTAACGACTGTTAGTTACTTTTTTTTTTTTGCACCACCAAGCGTTCAATGAATGCTGGTTGTACATTGTATTCTGCTCCGGGAAGAGTGATTTATTTGATCCAATGAAAGGAAACCCGATCTTTCTGAAAGCATTGTGCATTCCATTTCCAGCAATATGTGAATATATTTGTGGAAATTTAATGTGTTGACAAAGGATTCCGGCAATTCCATGTTCTCCTGTAAGCGTGCTATGGTCACTGCCACCCTGCTTTGGATCTGTTGTTTATGGATATCTTTTGAATGCCATTCCCAGTCGGGTTTTTACTTTCCCAATGAGGAGGAGCAAAAAATTTTGATGGAATGGGAAAATCGTCGGGAGTCTTTGTTTAATGTTCATTTAGGCATTCGCCCTTACAAAAAAGGAGACGTTGCAGCAGAATGGTTTAATTTGTTGAAAGTCGATACGACTTTTCCAATGAGCTGGAAATATTCACGCTACCACGCGGATATTTTTTTGAGTGATAGCAGTTTGTTGCCAATTGGATGGACGGCTCCGAAACCGCTGTGCAAATATTTGTACACCGATGGCATGCACTTGTTTAGTCACTATCAATCTGATTTCACTTTTCAGATAGATCCTTTGGTACAATGGAGTGGCGGGTATGAAAATGAAAACCAGGACCGACTTTACCTGAACCAACGAGGCATTGCGATGCAATTGAGTGTGGACCACCGATTTGGAGCACGGTTTCAACTTTTGGAAACGCAACAATCAGCCTTTGGTTATGTCCACGATTACGAACAACTGTATGCAGCATTTCCCGGAGCAGGACTATACAAGTCCTACCAGGGAAGGATCATTCATTTGGATCGGGGCTATGATTACCTATTGGCTGAAGGTGAATTGAATTATCGATTGAGCAAACATGTTGAAATTGCTTTGGGCCATGGTAAGCAGTTCATTGGATTTGGGCAGCGAAGTTTGTTTCTTTCGGACTTTGCGCCACCTGCCTTTTTCCTCAAACTTCAGACCAATGTTTGGAAGCTCAACTATCAAAACGTATTTGCTGAACTCAATGCCGAAACCCTGGATGACGCAGGGAACCGGTTATTGCCCAAGAAATACATGGCATCGCATGTGCTCAGCATCAACCTCACCAAACGATGGAACGTTGGGCTTTTTGAATCGGTCATTTTTGCACGCGAGAATCATTTCGAATTTCAATATTTGAATCCAGTGATTTTATACCGTTTTGTCGAACAGGCATTGGGAAGTCCAGACAATGCGTTTGTTGGAATTCAGTCCAAATACCTCGTCAATCGCTCGCTGAATGTTTATGGACAATTGTTGTTTGACGAATTGGTTCTGAAAGAATTTGTCAAGGGAAGTGGTTGGTGGGGCAATAAATATGGAATGCAACTCGGATTGCAATATCATGAAGCCTTTGGTTGGTCACCCCTCCGCCTACAAGTCGAGTGGAACCTCGTGCGACCTTACACGTATACCTTTCGCGACAGTGTGGCCAATTACAGCCATTACCACCAAGCCCTGGCCCATCCCCTGGGAGCTAATTTCTCAGAGTGGTTATTGAATGTACATTACCAGCTAACGGATAAAATGCAACTGGAGTGGTCTCAAACATATTTTCAAAAGGGTTTGGACGACGCAAGCCAAAACTTTGGTGGCAACATTTTAAAGGATTATGACACGCGCATTGGTGATGAAAACAACAGCTTGTTGCAAGGTCTTAAGCAGAAAGTATGGCGAGGCCACCTAATGGTCCAATACAAGCTTTGGAACCATGTGTATTTGGATGCCTCTGTGAATTTCCGGAGCCAAACGATAGGACAAGATAAACATACAAGTGTTTGGTATCAATTGGGAATGCGAATGAATCTCCGTAGACAAACCTTTCCATTTTGAATATGAAAATAGGACTATTGATCATAGGGGATGAAATTCTGTTGGGACAGGTGACGGATACCAATTCCAGTATGATAGCCCGTCAGTTATACACCATCGGACTTCAAGTTGATCTAAAATTGACCGTGGGGGATGCCCTCGATGCCATCGTGCAGGGCCTTGGATACCTTGCGGAGCATGTGGACATCGTTCTCATGTCGGGTGGTCTGGGCCCAACCCGCGATGACATCACCAAGAAAGCGCTGGCAGTTTTCCTTCACCAACAATTGGTGTTCAGCGAAGAAGCAAAAAAACACCTTGAATTGATTTTGTCCAGAAGACAACGGCCATTGGATACGATTCAGCTTCAGCAGTGTTATATTCCGGAGGGGGCACGATTGCTGTCGAATGACATGGGAACTGCCTGCGGTATTTGGGTAGAGCAAGATGAACGAACGTTTGTTAGTATGCCTGGAGTGCCCTATGAATTGGAACACATCATGGGAGTGCATGTCCTTCCTGGTTTGAGCAAATTGGAATCGGTCAAAAAACTGATGCATCGCAGCATACTTACCGGTGGCTTAGGAGAAACCCAAATTGCGCATCGCATCGAACCATTGTTGGAAGCGATGCCGCCTTATATCAGTTTGGCCTATTTGCCTTCAGTGGGACAAGTGCGGGTTCGACTCACCGTTGATGAATCAGCAGCAAAGGACGCTAAAGCGCAATGGAATTTTTATTTTGATCGCATCCAACATGCTTTAGAGCCAGAGACCATAGGTTTTGATGAGGATCAGTTGGAAGTCGCATTGGGCAAACGGTTGTTGCACTTAGGTTGGTCCATTTCAACAGCCGAGAGTTTTACCGGCGGAAACGTAGCCGGCCGATTCACTTCAGTCGCCGGAGCATCCGATTATTTCAAGGGTGGCATCACCGCTTATCAGGAAGAAATCAAAATACGCGAACTTGGAATTGATTCAGAGCAATTGAAAGCAGCGGGGGTGGTGAGTGAGTTTTGTGTTCGGGAAATGGCCCATGCAGCATGTAGAAAATTCGGAACACAAATCGCCATCGCCACCACCGGCATCGCCGGGCCTTCAGGTGGACAGCCTGAAACACCAGTTGGTACTGTTTGGATAGCATGTGGAAATACCCATCGAATGATAACCCGAAAGTACCATTTTCCATGGGACCGAAGGCGCAACACGGAAGCGGGAATTACCTATGCTTTGTTGCTTTGTTGGGAGTACTTAAAGTCTGAAAATAATTGATATTCAATCGACGGCACTGTCTTTGATGGAGACAATAGCATGGGAAGGTAGCAGATTTTTGCATTGAAATGCAACCTGTAACAAGCTGTTTCCTACATTTTGGAAGACCATTCTTTTTGCATGGAACAAACGTTCGTTAGTATGCGACCATATTTAAGAAGTTGTTCGTTTCCAGCTTTTCACTTAAAGCAACTGTTCTTGTCTTTTTCAACATGTACGGAGCAATGTAAAGGCAAGAAGAAATTGGAGAATAGGGAATAGATAATGGATAATGGATAATAGATAATGGGGAATAGATAATGGGGAATAGATAATGGGGAATAGATAATGGGGAATAGATAATGGATAATAGATAATGGGGAATAGATAATGGAGAATGGTGGGGGATTTCAACGTTTCATTAAATAATCCACCATGGGGATGGCAATCCATTTGGAAAGAATCGATCATGAGGAAGTCGGAATTCATAAGCTTCTATAGAGAACACGCTTAAAGGGGCTGACATTATCTTAAGGCAGCCACGATGCAAGAGCAGGCAAATTCACTAACTTTGCCTAAATTTTTTGGCATGGCAAAACAGGAATTAATCCTCCCAAAAATGGGAGAAAGCATCATGGAAGCGACCATTCTCAAGTGGTTGAAGAAGGAAGGAGATTGGGTTGCACAGGATGAAACTGTTTTAGAGGTGGCGACCGATAAAGTGGATAGCGAAGTTCCCGCGCCATTTAGCGGAAAACTTACACAAATCCAATTCAAGGAAAACGACGTGGTCCCTATCGGAAAGGTATTGGCTTACATTGAAACGGAGGCAGGCGCGAACGCAGCACCTTCCAGTCCAGAGAAGCCAATACAAGAACCCGCCAAACCCGTCCAAAGAGTTGAACCCATTCAAGCAAAACCCCAACAGCCAATTGTTGCCAACGGAAACAAATTCTTATCTCCTTTGGTGCGATCCATAGCCAAAGAAGAAAACATTTCCAACGAGCAACTTCAGTCCATTCATGGAACTGGACTCGACGGCCGCATCACCAAACGCGACATGATGGCCTTTTTATCCAATGCGGAAAACCGTTCAGTCTTGTCCGTAGCTGCGGAACTGCCCATCACCCCTCCAGAAAAGCCCGCAGCACCTGTATACACAGGGTCGAATGTTGAAATCATCGAAATGGATCGCATGCGCAAGCTGATCGCTGACCACATGGTGATGAGCAAACAAACCTCTCCGCATGTGACGTCATACGTTGAAATCGATGTGACGGCGGTGGTAAAATGGAGAGAGAAGGTCAAAGACCAATTTGCAAAGAACTACGGTCAAAAACTAACGTTTACCCCTATTTTCATCGAAGCCATTGCCCGGGCAATCAAAGATTACCCGATGATCAATGTATCGGTACAAGGTACCCAGATTATGCGCAAACTGGACATCAATGTAGGGATGGCAGCAGCTTTGCCATCCGGTAACCTCATCGTTCCAGTAATCAAAAACGCCGATCGGCTCAACCTCGCAGGATTGTGTTATGCAGTCAACGATCTGGCCGATAGAGCCCGAAAAAACAAATTAAAACCAGAAGAAATCCAAGATGGGACCTTTACCTTGACCAACGTGGGGACTTTTGGAAACATCATGGGCACGCCGATCATCAACCAACCTCAAGTTGCCATTCTGGCTACGGGCATCATCAAGAAAAAACCGGCCGTCATCGAAACGGACATGGGTGATGTCATTGCCATCCGCCACATGATGTATTTGTCCCTCTCATACGATCACCGCGTCGTGGATGGAGCTCTTGGAGGTTCTTTTCTTAAAAAAGTGGGCGATTATCTGGAACAATTTGATGTGAATCAACCCATTTGATGGCTGGAGGATTTTTCGAAATTCGTTTTCACCCAGTTTGTGTATGGATGGCTGTTTTCATGGCGGTCAACGTCGTCACGGCGCAGGATATAGAAAAGGAATTGAAAACGGCCCTCAAACATTATGATCGCGAAGATTACTCCAAAGCCACCATCAATTTTGAAGCTGCGTGGGGTGCTTATTCGGATGACAAAGAAGATTTGTACAAAGCGGGGACTTGTCATTATAGAGTGAACCGCATACCTGCTGCGTTGAAATGTTTGGAGCGATTGCATGAATTGAATCCTGGCTACAAAGACCTTTCCTGGTGGCTTGCCAGAGCCTATCACCAAAATCATCAATTCTTAGAAGCCATTCGGACTTACAAGGCTGCTTTCAAAACGCTCAATCCAAGCGAACAGAAGGCAAATCAAATACGCAATGAAATCATGCGATGTGCCGCGGGACTTCAGTTGATTCGAAAAGAAAGCAAAGCAATCATTGAACCCCTCGGATCGCAGATAAACTCCCCATTGGATGAATTCGCAGTTTGTCCCAGTGTGCAGTTTGATGGCAAATACTATTTCAGTGCACGATGGCCATCTCCTTCGATGAATGGGTGGGGCAACCAAGAGACCTCAAACATCCGGAATCAAGCGGACATCTACTTTACTCAACAAGTGCAGGGGGCTTGGCAAACACCCATGAGGATGCCATCGGAAATCAGCAGTCGCATGGATGAAGAAGTTTTGGATTTTAGTGAAAACGGATCTGTTATGATTTTTTCCCGTGGATTGGATGAACATCAATACAAGATCTACACCGACACGTTTGGCAACGAATGGCAGCATTTGAATTATCAAGCTTTTGAGCATCCACTTTGCTCAGGAATCGGAGATCATGCCTTGTCGGTATTTCAAGATTCAATCCTAATATTTTCGAGCACCAGAACAGGTGGTTATGGAGCCAATGACCTGTACATTTCATTTTTTAGGAATGGGAGATGGACGGAAGGAGTGAACTTGGGGCCGGATGTCAATGGCCCATGGAATGACCATTATCCTTATTTGTCTAAAGACGGCAGGACGCTTTATTTTTCGTCAGACCGGTTGGAATCCATGGGCGGTTATGATTTGTTTAAAACGGAGTTTCTTCCGGAAGCCAATCGTTGGACGAAACCACAAAATCTTGGGTTTCCAGTCAACTCAGCGGGGAACGATACGCATTTTAAATTGACAAAAGACGGACTGGCAGCGGTGATCACCTCCGATCGAAAAATTAGCAGTCTGGGGGCCAGAGACATTTATATGGTGTATTTCAAAGAAGCTCTGGAGGAGCAAGAAACAGGCAGTGAAGGCAGTCCGCTGGCCATGCAATTCGAAGTGAATGGAAACGAGGTCAAGAAAGAAGAAAAAGAGCAAGAAATTACTATTCCACTGGCAACAACCAGAAAAATGTATGCTTTAGACCCAATTCATTATCGTGACGAGCAGTTTCTGACAGAGAGTAAAAACGCTGCGATGGTTTTGAAATTGGCCGAATTGCTTCAGCGGGATACCCAAGCTATTCTGGAAATTGTGGGACATGTATTTCAGGACACCAAGGATCCGGTACAATTGTATTATTCGGTAAAAATTGCAGAAACATTGCAGCAAGCTTTGCTTGAAAAGGGGATTGCTTCCAGAAGAATGCATTGCGTAGGGGCAGGGTCTTCATTTCCGGTTGCAAGGAACTTCTTGCATGGTGAGCGAAATGAAACAGGCCAGCGGCTGAATCAACGCATTGAGGTGATTGTGCGCAACGAAAACAAAGAACTAACAAGTGTTAGTACCCCGCCACTTTCCATCCATGCTGCCCTGAAGCCCGATTCCTTGTACATGTACCAAGATCCGCGAAGGCCATTGCAATATGCCTTGGTATTGGGTTCAGCAGCCAGCATCTTGAATCATGCCTTGATCGATTTTTCGAAGGCAAGGGTGTGGGTGGAGAAGGAGGAAGCCACAGCTACCTATCGATATTACTTTGGTCAGTTCAGTACATTTTCGGAAGCCGCTCAGGCCAGGCGGCAGTTTCTCGGCCAGGGATTGCAGATTGGAGAGATCCAGGCAAAGTTGAATGGGAAATGGTTAAAAAGAGAAGAACTCATTGATCATGTGGTCGAATTTCCTGATCTATTGAGGTATTTGGACCATATGAAAAAACACTAGGGATTAGCAGCTCTTATTATTTCTGCCATTTGGCCAAGGCGTCTGTAATCAAGAATTCAGGATATAAATATATGTTAATTTTTGACGGGATATTATCAAAATGTTGCTGCATTGGGGTGATTTTGACCTTGGCTGAAAGTGAAAAAATTTTCCTTCGAGTTCAAAGGAAACTTGACCTAAAAGGAGAACATGAAGTTTATTCATGAATTTGGTTGTATATTAGCTAAACAATAAACCACCATATCATGAGAACAAAAACATTAATTTTTTTTATTACCCTCTTCTCGTCATCGTTAATTACATCTTATGCTCAATCCTGGTCAGTTTTGAATGGCCCCACAGGAACCTGGATAAAAGCAAGCCTTTTGGTTAACAATTCGAATGAAATGTATTGCTTGACCAACAGTGGAAAAGTATTCTACTCCAACAATAAGGGCTTGGATTGGGTTGAGTTTTCAACGGGATTAATCAAAGATATATATACCTCCTATTCTGGGAAATTCAAGGAGACTAACCAAGGCACTGTGTATTTGGCTTTAGAGGAAAGACTTTATAAGTTGAATGCACAACAGAAAAATTGGGAGTTGTTGTTCTATGGTGATCAAATTAAGGATTTTGATGTTTCACCTGATGGAACTAAAGTTTATTTGGCAACAACTCGGCACTTCTATATTTCCACCAACGCGCAGCAGTTTGTTCCAATTCAGAATTGGGAGATTTATAATGCGGATTTGATTTGCTTGGGCAGCAACAACAATTTGATTCGTATTTCTACAGGTATTTTCGGAGAAATATGGAAATTTAATGACGACGCATCGAACAGACGAAAAATAAGAGACGCAGAATGTTGTGATAAGTTATTTTATCATCAAAGATCTGGCAAACTGTTTGATTTGAGTGCCACAGAAAAGGTCTCGTTGGATTTTGGCGAAACGTGGAATAACATTTCATGGCCATCTGGATTATATTTTGTTTCAATGGTTGAATTGAGCGGTGGTAGCACCATAGGCTTTTCAAATAGAGGACTCCTTCGATCATTTGACGAAGGAATTTCATGGACACCTGAAGTTGATTATCAGCTTAATTTGCAGAAAAATTACCTGACCGATATTCATGAAATCCATTGTTCCAACATGGATGAAATATGTATCCGAATTGGAGGGCAGGTATACTTTTTGAACCCCAGCAGCTTTAGGGAGATTAGGTTACCCCTTGTTGAGCCGTCTGTTAAAAGCATACATCAATTGGGAAGCAAAACTATTTTCTGTCAAACTTATCATGGCGACCAATTGTCTTTAGACGACGGACAAAGTTGGACTGAAATTCCTATTTCTGTAATTGGCGATGAACCATTTGTTTGGAGTAATAGTACATTTGGATACATTTTTCAGGATACCCTGTATATTAAGGACCAACAGTTCACACTCATTGGAAAAAAATTATTACCAACTTCTGTGATTGAGCAAAAATTGCAAGATTCTTACGGAAACATGATTTTGATTGCTCACAATCAAATTTATTTTTCATCTGATCAAGGGTCTACATGGACAATTATGCCTTCAAATTCATCTCAGCCATTTCCTCTTCAAAATATAGTCAAAATTTCAAGGCAAAATATTCTATACACGGTAAAAGATTTGGACTCCATTTATTATTCGATCAACGCTGGTGTAGACTGGAATTCTTTTCAGGCACCAGGGTTGGAATCTGGTTGGGACTGGCTTAACTTATCAATAGACAATGTATTTTCATGGCTCGCATTAAACGCTCAGTCTGAATTGGTGTTTCGTTATACTCTAGATTTTGGCGGTACATTTCAAGACATTCCATTTAATTTATCAAGTATTTACATTGATGATTTAAATCAAAATTATTATATAAATACGAGAGGTAATGGACAAATTGAAATTACAGACTTGTTCACAGGACAGCTTACATTGGTGGATGCGAATGAATTGGAATTAGACAATTCAGCCCCATTTCTTATAACACGAGGAATGAACGATCATTTATATTTTTATAAACCAAATAAACCCTTGTACAAGTCAAGTCAAAGAATTATTACCCAAAGAGGATTATTGAAAGGCCGAATATTGATTGATGGCAACCAGAATTGCATACAAGACGCATTAGAGGTTGAAGGCAAGGAAGTTCAATTGGAGTTAAAAGGTGTTCATAATAAATTGGAACTAAATACACAGAAGGACGGGTCTTTCATAGCATTTGTGGCACAAGACACCTATGATATTGGTTTGAAGACACGCTCTTTAATTTGGGAATCTTGTAATTTCCCAAACAACATAGCCATCAAACCGATTGATACATTTATTATTGGCGATCTCCTTGTGCGTCCAAACGAATTATGCGCCGATTTATTTTCAAGTGTGCTGTTTAATAGATTACGTAGGTGTTTTAGTAACAATCAAGCTGTGTTAAGCATTCAAAACGAAGGATCGGTGCCGGCCATCAATGTTAAATTGACTATGGTCATGGACGATTACTTTGAAAATATTCAGAGTTCCATTACGCCAGACGACATGCAGGGAAGGCTTTGGACATTTACCATTCCAGAGATAAAGCCAGGTAGAAATTTTAATATTTATTTTACTTTCGGGATCTCATGCACTGCTACTTTGGGACAGACTCATTGCTTGAAATATTTGATAGAGAATGCACGCTCGTGCAATGGTTTTTTACCATCCATTGACACTATTTCAGTTTGCGATGTGAACGTGGGGGCCTTTGATCCAAACGATAAGACAGCTTATGTTTCCGGGGTTCCGGCAGCTCAATTTCACGATGAAGATACGTTGCTAACATACGTTATCAGGTTTCAAAATACGGGAACAGATACCGCATTCAACATACGAATAGAAGATCCTTTGGATTACCAATTAGATCGCACTAGTATCCAGGTCATCTCCTCGAGCCATCCATACAACTATATAGTAAATGATTATGGTCTGATGAGTGTACAATTTAACGATGTTTTTTTGCCGGACAGCAACATTGATGAGCAAGGATCGCATGGATACTTCATGTACAGCATAAAACCTAAAAAAGGATTGAAGTGGGGCACGTTGATACACAATACAGCGAGTATTTTCTTTGACTACAATGATCCGGTAATGACAAATATAGCTCGTTTAAAACTTGAGAAGACCACTCGGGTAGAAAATATTGTAAAGGAAGGCGCGATGGTATTTATTGCAGTACCTACTCCTTCTGATCGCCATGTTGAAGTATTGCTTCCTGAGCAGTGGAAAGCTGGACGCTTTCAAGTCACTCTGATTTCGTCGGAAGGGAAAGTGATGCGATCATGGAAACATGAGGGGGGTCCATTGTACATAGAGAAGGGAGAATTGAATGCTGGAAGTTATTGGTTGTCGTTGATGACAAACAAAGGGCAATTGGGATATTCACATGTGATTTTCAAATAATGATATAGCGGCACGAGCGCTTATCCATGCTGGTCAATCATACTGGGTTCACAGATTCTTTCGTACACGGACTGCAACAAATGAATGGCTTCAGAAAAACCACTTACGTGCTCTCGGATCATGATGAGCTGTGTTCCGCTTTGTTTTATGGTAAATTGAAGGAGCCCACTGGATAAAAATTGCATCAGCCGATTGAACTGAAGCGTTTCATAATAAGCTGATGAAGGATTTGAGACAAAATAGCATTGCAATTTTTTCTTTTTCAAAATGATCCTTTCAAATCCGATGTCTTTTCCCAACCATCGCAATCGCAATCCATTGAAGAGTTCCTCCACGGCCGAGGGGATTGGACCAAAGCGGTCTTTCAACTCGGAGGCAAACGATTCAACTCCTTTTTCAGTTTCAATTTTGTCCAAATTTTGATAGAGGCGAAGTCGCTCTTGGATATTGGAAACATAGTGATCCGGAATCAGCATTTCCGCATCGCTGTCAATTACGGTGTCGCGAACATAATGTCCGGTATCTTTGATTTCTTCTGCAAAAGTGTCCCGAAACTCCGTTTCTTTCAATTCATAAATGGCTTCTTCTAAAATGCGTTGATAGGCTTCGTACCCGATATCAGAAATGAATCCACTTTGTTCACCACCCAACAGGTTTCCCGCTCCCCTGATATCCAAATCGCGCATGGCCACATTGAATCCACTTCCGAGGTCGGAAAACTCTTCGATGGTTTTGAGACGCTTGCGTGCTTCCATTGTCAATACGGAAGAAGGAGGAGCAAACAAGTAACAATAAGCTTTGCGATTCGATCTGCCGACACGTCCTCTCAATTGATGCAGATCGCTCAATCCAAACTGGTGGGCGTTGTTGATAATGATGGTATTTGCATTCGGAATGTCGAGGCCGGTTTCGATGATGTTGGTGCACACAAGCACATCTGATTTGTGATCGATGAAATCGATCAACACTTTTTCAAGATGTTCGGCATCCATTTGTCCGTGAGCCATGGCGATGTCCACGTCAGGACAAAGTTTTTGCAACATGGCTGCAATGTCCGGTAGGCTTTTCACTTTGTTGTGTACAAAAAAGACCTGACCACCTCGGTATACTTCATGGAGAATGGCATCGCGAATCAACTCGTCGTGAAAAACGCGACGTTCGGTGTGAATGGGTTGACGATTGGGGGGAGGTGTTTGGATTACGCTTAAATCGCGAGCAGCCATCAAGGAAAACTGAAGTGTTCGGGGAATGGGAGTTGCTGTCAAAGTCAAGGTATCGACATTGTGTTTGAGCTGACGAAGTTTCTCTTTGGATGCTACCCCAAATTTTTGTTCTTCGTCAATGATCAACAGTCCAAGATCTTTGAATTTTAATTTTGCATTCAACAAACTGATGGTTCCGATCACGATGTCGAGTTTTCCATCACCCAATTGTTTGATGATGGCATTTTTTTCTTTGGTGGTTCGAAACCTTGAAATGTAGTCAACATCCACAGGAAATTCTTTCAGTCGCTCCTTTAAGGTTCTGTAGTGCTGTAAGGCAAGGATGGTGGTGGGGACCAGAATACCCACTTGTTTTCCGTCCTGTACAGCTTTGAATGCAGCACGAATAGCCACTTCCGTTTTTCCGAAGCCAACATCTCCGCAAATGAGGCGGTCCATCGGACAATCTTTCTCCATGTCGGCTTTAACATCCAGGGTAGCTTTCGATTGATCAGGGGTGTCTTCGTACATGAAGGAAGCCTCGAGTTCAGTTTGAAGATAATTGTCGGGCGAAAAAGAGAATCCTTTGGATGCTTTTCGCATCGCATAAAGTTTGATCAACTCTTTGGCAATGTCTTTGACTTTCTGTTTGGTCCTTTGTTTGAGGGTCTTCCATTGTTCTGAACCCAATTTGTGGAGATTGGGAACGGTGCCTTCTTGTCCGACAAATTTTGAAATTTTGTGGAGCGAGTGGATGCTGACATACAGGATGTCATCATTTTTATAAATGAGTCGAACGGATTCCTGTTGTTGACCATTGATGGTGATTTTTTCCAAACCTGCAAATCGACCAATGCCATAATCGAGATGGGTTACATAATCACCGGGTTGCAGATCGCGCAGCATTTTCAGACTTATGGCTTGATCCTTGGTGTAACCTTGTCTCAATTTGTACCCATGGAATCGGGCAAAAATCTGGTGGTCTGTGTAGCAGACGATTTTCAACTCGTGGTCGATGAAACCTTCTTTCAGCGACAACACTTCGGGAAAATAACGAACGTTTGTTTTGAGGTCTTCGAAAATGTTGTGGAATCGTTCCACTTGTGCTGCACTGTTGGTCAATAAAAAGCAACGGTAATTTTTATCATTGAAGCTTTCCAGGTTTTGAATCAGCAAATTGAAATTTTTATTAAAACTTGGTTGCGCTTCGCTCGCGACATCCAAACGTTGAATTTGAATCTGACGGTCGGGAAGTGTGTTGAAAAAGAGCAATGGATATTTTTCAAGACCGATTAGAAATTCATCTGGATGAAGAAATGCTTTTTCTTTGATGAGGTCGATGTGACGTTCCTCTTCATAGTGCTGCATTTTGCCCGATTGACGCATGGCGTGTTCAAAACAATTGTTGATGGCAGTTTGACATGCTGGTAGATCTTTAATCCAGAGCACGGTGTCATCAGATAATACATCCAACAAATTTTCTTTGGGTCCTCCGGATGCGCTGTTTTGCATGTTGGGTACAATGGAAAAGCGCGAAATATTTTGTAACGAACGTTGTGTCTGTGTATCAAAAGTGCGGATGCTTTCGATCAGATCGTCGTTGAGTTCGATGCGGTAAGGATGATCGTTTGCAAACGAAAAAAGATCGAGGATGCCACCTCGGATTGAAAATTGTCCGGGTTCATACACAAAGTCGACGCGACCAAAACCCATTTGATGGAGTTTTGACAACATGGAGTCGAGATCCATTTTGCCGCTTACCTGAAAATCAATTCTTGAATGTTGAATGTGTTGGGGTGAATGAATTTTTTCAAAAATGGCTTCGGGGTAGGTGACTAGAACGGTTGGAGTTGTTGAAGATGCATGGAACATGGCATCCACGCGTTGCTGCAATTGAAAGAAATCCAGTTCATCAAAAAGCAAAGGCCTACGAAAGGAGTCGGGTAGAAAAAATATTGGAATTTTTGGATCGAGCGAATGGATGTCATCGTGGAGGTAAGATGCTTCCTCCTTGTCGGTACATACGATGAGCATTCGCCTGGGTCGTTGGTGGAAGCTTGCGGAAATCAAAAAGCTATCCCTGGATCCACAGAGACCCCCGATGTAAATTGCTTGTTTTTTTTCCTGATCCAACAAGCGATTGAGTTGACTCGCTATTGGATCGCGGGACAGGAAATCCGTTACCCGCAAAATATCATTCTGCACAGGACAAAGGTAAGGCGAAAGTAAATATTTCCGGCTGCTGACTTTTTTTTGGAGCATTTGAAATGGATGTTTCCATTCAGCTGAAGTTTATTTTCAAGGATCTTTTTTTTAGAATCGCTGATCCCATCTTTATCTGGTTTATCATGCCAAAACACATTTGATTTTTCTTGTATTCGGTTTAGAGTGTGTTGGATGGGGGAATAGTGTATTCTTAAACAAATGAAGATTCGGTGTTATCTCAGTTTTCCGCTTTGCCAATGTAGTGTTTATGCAATGCATTTACTTTCCACCGGATGTCTTCGAGGTGTTCTTCCATTAGACTTTGGTGAATTTGGGAAGGTTCACGAAAGGCGAGGTGAGCTTGGTATTCCCACAATTCTTTGATTTCCTCCCACGGCAGTACGAACGGTGGATAGACTGTGTTATCGGACATGCAAAGGACGCTGTGTGTTTTGGAATCGAGTTGCAATCTTTTATACACAACGCCATCGCGTTGGGAGACTACGATGTAGCAAGCATGGTTTTTGATGTCGCGCAGGTTTTCGACATAGCGGCAGATGACGATGCTTCCGGGCTCCATGGGGAGCATGGAGTCGCCTTCGATTTCAAAAGCCCTTAGGCTTCCTTGCAGAGAAGGAATCTGGAAGTGAGGCAACTCGCTGATGAACTCCGGATCCTGGAAGCTATCCACATAACCGGCGGCAGCTTTGGTCCGGACCAGTTCGATGTTGTTGCGTTGGTTTTGATCGACCGATACGGCTAAAATCCTTAAATGCTGTGTGGGGTGATCTTCCCAGGCCAGGTTTTGGAGGCGTTGGGTGACCAGAGTTTCCAGGGGTATTTCATACACATTGGTCAGTTTAACCAATGTTTCCAGGTTGGGTTCGGTGTGACCCCTTTCGTAATCGCCCAAGGTGGTTCGGGGTATGCCGATTTTATCGGCCGCTTCCGCTTGTGATAAACCCTTTTTTTGGCGTATAAACCTTAGATTTTCTGGTAAATGCATGAATTTTAGAGATTGAGCTGCACAAATGTAAAAAATAATTGCTGAAATTTTCGTCTTTTTAATAATCGCACCATTATTCGACCTATATTTGACGATAAATTCGACTATTTTTTAAATATGCGGGAAGCTATGTACCAGCGTGCGATTCTTCACATGGACCTTGATGCATTTTTTGTGTCGGTCGAGTGCATTAAAAACAGTCAGCTCAAGGGCCGGCCGTTGATCGTGGGAGGTTATAGCAATCGTGGGGTGGTGGCGGCTTGTAGTTATGAGGCCAGGGCTTTTGGGGTGCATTCGGCCATGCCGATGAAGATGGCCTTGCGTCTTTGTCCGCAAGCCATTGTCATCCGGGGGGACATGGATTCATACACCCGGTATTCGGGACTGATTACCGAAATTATTTCTGGGGAGGCTCCAGTTTTTGAGAAGGCATCGATTGATGAATTTTATCTGGATCTGAGTGGAATGGACCGCTATTTTGGTTGCATGAAATGGGCGACGGAGTTGAGGGTTAAACTCATGCGCGAGGTGGGTTTGCCGATTTCATTTGGACTTTCGGTCAACAAGTTGGTATCCAAAATCGGGACGGGAGAAGCCAAGCCCAACGGTACCATTCAGGTGGATGCAGGCACGGAGCGCGATTTTCTGTCGCCCCTGAGCATTTCCAAAATCCCTGGAATCGGGCAGCAGACATACAAGCGATTGAGTTTTATGGGGGTGCGTTTCATTCATACCTTGCGCGACATCCCGGTTCGTTTGTTGCAGCGCGAGTTTGGCAACGATTCCGGCAAAAATTTGTGGGAGCACGCCAATGCCATTGATGAAACGCCGGTCGTTCCATTTCATGAGCAAAAATCCATTTCCAAGGAAACCACTTTTGAAAAAGACACACTGGACATACAGCGCATTCGCATCCTGATGCTGGACATGTGTGAAAAACTGGCTTTTGAGTTGCGCCAAAGCAAGCGCGTGTGTTCGTGCGTGACCATCAAAATCCGTTATGCCGATTTCAATACGTTTTCCAAACAGCGGCGCATTCCCTATACGGCGCACGACGATACCTTGAGAAGAGTGTGCTATGAATTGTTCGACAAGTTGTACGAAAAAAGACAACTCATTCGTCTGATTGGCGTCAAATTCAGCGGATTGGTACACGGACATTACCAGATCAGTCTTTTTGAGGATACCCAGGAACAAATTGCCCTCATGCAACAACTCGATCATATCCGCCGTCGCTGGGGATCTGGCTCGGTTATGCGGGCTGCGGTGTTGAAGTAGCGGGCATTGGAAAAATGGAAAGGCGATGACGCAAAGGCATACGAGGAGCCCTAAAGGATATTGGCCATTTGTTCTTTGATTTTTTCCAATTCATCTTTCATGTTAACCACCAATTTCTGAATGGGTGAATACTGAGCCTTGGAACCCAAGGTATTGATTTCACGCCCTATTTCCTGGCTGATGAAATTGAGTTTTCGCGCTTTGATATTTCCTTTTTTGCTCAATTCTTCCAGGAAATAATCACAATGTTGTTTCAAGCGAACTTTTTCTTCGGTGATGTCAATCCGTTCCAGGTAATACAATATCTCTTGTTCGAATCGGTTGCGATCGATGGATTCAGCATCCAGGTTGGTCTGGATGGATTTTTGTAACTTTTCTTTGAGGGCTTTGATGCGCTCAGGATCCAAAGATTCTACCTTTTGCAGAAAATCGAGAATGTGTTGGATTCTCAGCACCATGTCGTTGGTGATGATGGCACCTTCGATCGAACGGAAATCGTTGAGTTTTTCAATGGCCTCCATCAAGAGCTCGACGGTGAAGGCATATAGTTCGGGAGCGATCAGCGTTTCCTGAGCGGTGATCACGTTGGGAAATTTCAAAATGGCGTTCAACAGATCCGATTGGTGAAGATCGATTTCGCTGGATAATTGTTGAATTTGCTGATAGAAATTGAGAAACAGAGATTTATTGAGCATAAATTCCTCTTCGACACCACTTGAATCAACGGAAATGCTGAGGTCCAATTTGCCACGGATTACTTTGTCGTTGAGAATTTTGCGTAAATCCAGTTCGTGCTGACGGTAACTGTTGGGCATTTTGAGCCGGAAATCGTTGATTTTCGAATTGATGCATCGGATTTCAATGACAATTTCTCGTCCCTGAAAATGGCCTTTGGCGTTTCCAAAACCGGTCATGGATAGCAACATATACAGTGATTTGACCCGCTAAGGTAGGATTAATTTTTTGCTTGCCAGAACCCCTTTGAGGCCTGAAAACCCGCGCTATCTCACTGATATAGAAAAAGTTATAATATATAATTCGGAATAAAAAAAGCCTGAAAAGTTTTGAGAAACGAATTAAATTGCGAAATTTGCCACGCTCTTTTGGGGCGGTTATTTATAACTATCTAAATATCAAGCAAATGAGAAAAGCTGACTTAGTGGCCTTGATCTCTGAAAAATCGGGAGTTCCCAAGGTGGATGTCCTGGTTTCTCTTGAAATGTTTTTCAAGGAGGTCAAGCAGTCCCTTGCTCAGGGAGAAAATGTCTACATTCGGGGATTTGGATCTTTTGTAGTGAAGAAAAGAGCAAAAAAGATAGGCCGCCACATTAAGAAAAATGTCGCCATTGAAATTCCGGAGCATTTTATTCCTTCGTTCAAGCCGGCAAAAATCTTTGTCGACCACGTGAAGTTGGGCAAAGAGCCGGAACATTCGGACGAGGATGATGATGAGTCAGACGATATGTAATGCCGAATGATGAGTCCATTTAGATTGTTTTGGGTCTTTTTGGGTTTGTTTTTACTGGCATATTTTGGACTGAGTACCGTCTCACCAGAGCTCAGAAAATCTTCCGAAATGCGGAAGAAAGATTTGGAAATTACCGGGGTGGAGAACTTGATTCGGGAGCAAATGGACCGGTTGACTGAAGGACAGAAAGCTGAACTTCGTGTTTTGGAAGAGAATTTGCAACACGCCAACGAAGATTCCATGAAAGTTCAATCGTTGGGGGCTTTGAGTGCATATTGGCTGCGGCTGGAAGAATTTTCAATTGCCGGTGCCTATGCCAGGAGATTGGCGGAGTTGGAAAAAAACGCTGACCGGTGGTCTTTATCAGGACAGTCTTTCTTGAGATGCCTCGAAGGAAATGGGTCACTCAAAGAAAAACAATTCTGCAGGCAGAATGCATTGCATTGTTTTGATCAGGCCTTGTCATTGCAACCCATGGATCCAATGCTGGAAATGTACAAAGCATTGACCTATGTAAAGATGCCCGATGAGGAACCGATGAAGGGAGTTCGGATGTTGTTGGAATTGGAGAAGAAACATCCGGAATTGGTAGCCTTGCAGTTGCAACTTGCAGATCTGGCCATGCAGACCGGACAACTGGAAAAGGCTGAGACGAGGTTGCGGAAGCTGTTGGAATTGGAACCGGGTCATGAAACGGCCAATTGCCTGATGGTTCAATTGTTGAATCAAATGAATAGAAACAAAGAAACAGAAAAATATATCATTCACTGTAAACATTAAATTATGCCTTGCGGTAAGAAAAGAAAAAGACATAAAATCGCTACGCACAAGCGGAAGAAGCGATTGAGAAAAAACAGGCACAAGAAGAAGAACAGGTAGAATTTTTATTCTGCGATATGTTTGCGATTTCCACAGTTGGAATGCACTTCTTTTAACTTATTGAGCGCCCGGCCATATTTATGATTTGACCGGGTAGCTCTGCATGGATTTTTGTCAATAGCCCAAACCGAATTTTTAGCAACCGGTAAGCAAGTTTTGCCAAGTCCCAAAACCGGAATGCTTTTAAGTGTGCAAACAAGTTTTACGGTAGCTCCCTTTTGATCTGACAGGTCCATACTGTGACGTTCGCCGGCATTTCGCATCATTTATACATGATGCATGGAAAAAGAACTCATCATCTCTACGCAACAAGGTTCCGTAGAGATCGCCTTGCTTGAGGACAAAAAGCTCGTTGAGCTGCACAAGCAAAAAGCCAATACCCAATACAATGTCGGAGACATTTTTCTCGGGCAGGTTAAGAAACTTATGCCCGGTTTGAATGCTGCTTTTGTCGACATCGGGCACCGGAAAGAATCGTTTCTGCACTACACAGACATGGGACCTTTATTCAATTCCAATGTGCGGTATACCCAAGATACGATTGAAGGGAAGCATACTGGCCCATTGTTGGATGCCTTCCAACTGCAGCCCGAAATCCTAAAAAATGGAAAAGTGGCACAGGTAGTTGACAAACGTGCAAACCTTTTGGTGCAAATTCTTAAAGAACCAATTTCAACGAAAGGACATCGCCTCACTTGCGAAATCACCATTCCCGGTCGATTTTTAGTGCTTACGCCGTTTAACAACAGCATAGCCATTTCCAAGAAAATAGCGAACTCCGATGAACGAAACCGATTGTTCCATTTGGTAGAATCCATACGTCCAAAGAATTTTGGAATCGTGGTTCGAACTGCAGCCGAAGGAAAGAAAGTAGCGGAGATGCACGAAGAAATCAACAATTTGTGCGAACGCTGGAAATCCATGCATGCCCAGCTTTACAAAGCAAAACCGCCTGTCAAATTGATGAGTGAACTGGACAAAACCTCCAGCATCATTCGCGATTTACTCAATACCAGTTTTACCAAAATCGTGGTCAACGATCGCGATATTTATGAAGGAATAAAAATTTACCTCGAGAACAACCTTCCGGAGAAGGCTGGCATTGTACAATTCTACAAAGGAAGCAAACCGGTTTTTGAAGCTTATGGTGTGCGCAGACAGATCAAGGCGGCCTTTGGAAATACGGCAACACTCGGTAGTGGCGCATACATCATCATCGAACATACCGAAGCAATGCACGTGATCGATGTGAACAGTGGCCCCAAATCGCAACGCCTCGATCAGGAAAATGCAGCCATCCAAGTAAACAAGGAAGCAGCAGAAGAAATAGCCAGGCAATTGCGCCTTCGGGATATCGGCGGACTGATCATCATCGATTTCATTGACATGAAGAGTTCGGAAAATAAAGTGGAGCTGTACAATGCCATGAAAACGTATATGCAAAACGACCGGGCTCAGCACACCATACTGCCTTTGAGTAAATTCGGCCTCATGCAAATCACACGGCAGCGTGAACGTCAGGAATTGAAAATCGATACTTCAGAAATTTGTCCTTCTTGTGCAGGAACCGGAAAAGTCAATGCCTCAATTTTCCTAACAGACCAAATTGAAAAAGATCTTGACTTCATTCAAAGTACGCGCCCAGCAAAAACGCTGACATTGGAAGTGCATCCCTACATTGCGGCCTTTTTGAAAAAGGGTTTCGTGAGTTTTCAAATCCGGTGGTTCATGAAATACATGAAATGGATACGCATTCGCGAAAATCACGACATGCCGCTGATTGAGTTCCGGTTCTTTGAGGGACATGACGATGAAATTCGTTTGAAAGGTTAAGAAGCGGACGGAAACGCGAATCGTTGAAAAAAAAATACGAATGGTTGATGAGGATCATTTGGAAATGTGCTTGGTGAGCAACCCAACATGGTCAAAAATTCGAAGGAGTGCAATAGGCACTACTAAATCTGAAAATTTGTTTAATTTTGAATTTCAACTAAGTTTTGGGCAAGCTCATGACTACTTCAGAAATTTAAATTTGTTTCATATGATTTATTCATTTTTTTATTGGTTTGCTGTAATAAATCTATACATGATTGCGATAGGAGTAGGTGTTTTTATATATTACCTGCTTCAACGCGAGAAAACCCACTTTGGCAAAACCATTGTTTACAACCTTCTGTACATGTGTATACTTTTTCCAAATCTTTATCTTACATTTACAACGAAAACAATACTGGAGGAGAAAACAAATCTCAATGAAGTATATGTTTTTGCAATTTCTATTTTTGCCGCTTTATTACCATATTTGATTTATAAAATTGCTGTAAAGAAGCCTGCTTTAACTTGACAAAAATATTATTTCGGTTGCAAGTGAGTGCACAAAAATACGAATGGAGAATTTACTCTATTTACTTCCATGTTGGAGTTCATGGAAGAAATTCAGTCCATATAGCACACCTGTCCAAAATAAAATAGAAAAAGGTGAGTGGATTGTTTTAATTCCTAACTTAGAATTGAATAAAAGAAAGAGCCGCTCAAGGAAAATACAATGTCACCCCTTCGGGGTTGGAATTCAAATAATTTGAAAATCAATACCTGATTTCATGATATTTTTTCCCTTTATCCATTCCATCGGTTCATAGCATTTTAGATAGCGCACCGTTGGTCAAACAGAAGCGAGTTTCAACCTGGTAGCTTTTAAGGATTTGAAATGGAAGAGTAAATAGTCCATGGCTATTGGTGGCCGTACAAAGCGTGTCTAAGGGGGGGGCTGACCAGAGGGCCTCAAAATTGCATTTCGTAAAAAGAAATAATCTCCCATTTTGTAAATGGGAAGATCACGATAATTTAATAAAGCAATTTTGGAAAGCATCGCAAAGCCCACGCGGAACCTTCTATCTTTACTGCGCATATTGGCACGTAGCGTCAATGAAAACACTACCCAAAGTATTCATTTGTCCACAGCACTGGGGTTTGGGACATGTAACACGGACCATACCGGTCATTCATTACTTCCTTCGCAAGGGGTATCCGGTGGTGTTGGGATCTTCCAAAGCAGGGAGCGACCTCCTCCGCTTGGAATTTCCCAACTTAAAAGTTTATGAATTGCCGGATTATGGCATTACCTATCCCTTCAAAAACATGTACCTGAACATGGGTTTGCATTTGATCCAAATGCACGTGGCCATTGTCAAAGAATTTTTCGCAGTCCGCAAGATTTGTAAGAAAGAGCAGATTGGAATGGTTGTATCCGACGCGCGATTGGGCGCAGCGCAGCCTGGACTGCCTTCAGTGATCATTACCCATCATTTGCATTTCAATTTGCATAACCGGTTTTTTGAGTGGGTAAGCGACGTTTGGATGCGATTTTTTTACATGCGCTTTAACCAAATTTGGGTGCCAGACATCGATGGAGACATAAACTTGAGTGGAGATCTGGCGCACTTGTTCAGGTCGAAGAAACATTATTTCATAGGAATACTGTCAAGATTTAAGCCGATGCAGTTACCAGTTCGGTACGATTGTGCGTTTGTTCTTTCCGGACCTGAACCCCAACGGAGCTACCTGGAAGAGGAGTTGCTCCTCCAGGCCAAAGAATTGATGCCATCCAAACTGGCATTGGTACGCGGAACAAAATCAGGAAAATCATTAACGAAGGAGCGCGAAACTTACGGTGAACATTTGGAAATCATGGACTTTGTATCGGGTCCAGCGCTTAACGAGCTCATATGTAGCTCAAATCAGTTGGTATGTCGGTCGGGATATTCAAGTTTGTTGGATTTATGCATAGTGGGTAGGTCGGCATTGTTGATTCCAACTCCTGGCCAACCCGAACAGGAATATCTGGCAAGCGAGTTGAAACGCAAGGGTATATTTTATTGTACATCACAGGACGAATTGTCTCTGAAACAAGATTTGGCTTTAGCGAAAGAATATCCCGGATACCAGGCAATGGATTTGGGAAAAAGCATGGAGGTGATACTCGACGAAAGACTTGCTGTGCTGCTAAAAAAACCTTAAGAAGATTTCAAACCCAGGTTTTCTCATCATTGTTTAAATGGATCAATTTTTACAATACTGAACACCGTATTCAACATGGATGATTCATTGTGCAGGCTTTTATGTTCCCTCAATTGTTGGAATAATTATTTAGAATTTTTGTTGTATATTTGAATAAAATCTTTCGTATGAATCAGAATGTTGGAAATACAGATCGTTGGATCCGTCTGGGAGTTGCCATGTTGATATTGGTGTTGTACATGACCAAGCAGATTTCTGGAACGGTGGCTATCATAGCACTGGCGTTGGCGTTGATCTTTGCGTTGACAGCATATTTACGATTCTGTCCCTTGTATCTTCCTTTTGGTTTTGCCACAAACAAAAAGACTGAGGGCAAGTAAACAGAAAATAGCCCTGAAAACATAAGCTGAAATACAATGAAAGCAAAATCAAAAGCCAAGTGCATCCATGCCCCCTTAGCGAGGAAGCGGGATATAATTTATTTAGGACCGTTGAGGATCATCATTAATGCATCAAATCAATTGCGTTCATTTTTCAATGATCGGATCATTTGAGCATAGTTTTGTTTTCCCAACATGGCTTGGAAAGTTGCTTCAATGCGTTTGTATTTTGTTTCTTTGGTTTTGGCGGCGTCGATCCACTTGCTAAAATAATTTTGATGGGATTTGGTCAACGATTGAAAATAAGCGAGTGCCAATGGTTCCATTTCGAGGGCTTCCAATAACTCGGTATCGAGGGTGTATGGGAGCGTGTCCAATTGCAATTGAACATCCAAGATTTGGCCAGCTTTTTTGCCGGTTTTTTTTCGGAGCGTTGCGTTGATGCTTAAGATGAAATGGCCATCTCCCATGGGAAGTAAGCTAAGTCCTTGCACAGGGCAGTGATCGAGTTTTCCTTTCACGCGAAAACTTTTACGCATGCCTGGATTCAATTTGCAGGCGATGTCAGAAGGGATTTCAATGTAAGACCAGCCGGTCTTTTCTCCATGTTTCTCAAATTTCTTAATGAGGCTTTGAAATTTTATCATACCAGGTTGCCAGGCTATTGGAATCTTTGAGAGGATAAATGCGAATATACTGATTGTCTTTGCCCAGGCAACCATAATCATAATAGATTTTCATGTCTGAGCCATTTTTCATCGAACGGGTGTGGGTGTGAAAATCCGGATGAAAGCCTAAATCCACAAGTGTTTGGAGAGCAACGGTGTTTTGTTTATGCGATTGGTAAAAAGTATCCAACAGTTGGCGATTGTGTTTTAATCGTCGGTTGATGTAACGAATCAATGCAGCATCTTGTTTGTGTGTATTTTGATAATGTTGACTTCTACAATGATCATCGCAGAATTTTTTGTCGGAACGTCCGAGCAACGGAGACTCGCACAGGAGGCATTTTTTCAAGGTATTCATGGTGTATTGTTTATGCGTAAAGATAGCGTGCATGTTCTGGCGGGTCCAAATTTTCCAAACGCCATCTATCGTATGTAAACGATTATTTTTTGGATGCCGGGTAGAGGTTGATTTAATTGCATCGTTTTTTGATTGAGGCTTCATCATGGAACAACCACATTATTTAATTATTTAACACTTTTACAAATTAACACGTATGAACAACCTTAGAAACAGTGTGCGCCTGATTGGTAATTTGGGCGCAAACCCGGAAATTAAGCAGTTTGAAAAAGGCAATAAGATGGCCAAATTCACGCTTGCTACCAATGAAGTCTACCACGATAAGGAAGGCAAAAAAGTCACGGATACCCAATGGCACAATGTGGTGGCATGGGGAAAGTCTGCCGAACTTGTGGAAGAGTATTTGTCCAAAGGAAGCGAAGTGGCGATTGAGGGCAAGTTGACATCACGGAATTATGAAACCAAAGAAGGTGAGAAGAAATACATCACCGAAGTGGTTCTTAACGAATTGTTGATGTTGGGTAAAAAGGCCTGATGATGGCTCAGAGATCCGGGCCATCATTTTGGTCCGGATTTCTTTATTAAATAGAAAAATTGGAAAACATATATTTCCGGGCAATGGCGCGGGCTATGCAGGAGTACTACATTCCGATGAATACAGAAGAGCTTGTTGTGAATTTACGAAATCGAAGCAGAACGCGGGGGTTATTATGTTTTTTGAATAATGATCGTGTGAAAGAATAGGTCTCACAAATAAATCCGTGCACTGATTTTCAAAACAAATATTGAGTTTATTCATTGGAAATTTTGAGAAACTGAAACAACACCCAAGCCATGAAAGTGTTTTTGGTAGCTTGTTGTGTCAAGAACATGTCTACTTGTTCTTGAAGGTAATGCACATATTGTAAATTTCTTCCATGATTCGATATTCATCATTGCAGGTCCGTTCAAATGGTGACTAATACATATAATCTCTTGGCGAAGAAGGATAAAATGTGCTCCATCAGTACTTTTCACTTATATCAATAGCCATAGTGAAAGGAAGCAGCGTCGGTAAATTAGATTTTTTGAATTTTAAGGCGGAGAGCTGACAAACCATTGACGACCGTATCCCTCCCATTTTGCATTAAGTCAATCTGGTAAGCGCCAATTTGAGGGAATTTCACTTTTTCTTGTAGCAACAAAGGGGTGTTGCACAATGAACCATTGCATTTTCCAAAAGGTCTTCCAGTATCATCATACAATTCAAGACTCAACAGTTGTTCGGTGAGGTGTTGATCTGGAAACAGGGTATGGACCATTACGTATTGATTCTGAAATGGGAACTCAAGTTTGTGTTGGACCACCAATTCCATGCTGTACCAAAGTGAGGTATCTGGGATTGTCCATTTAAAGTGTATGGTGTCTTGTGAGGACCAGGAATCATGATCAAAACGATGTTCCTGGTTTAGTGTTAGTGCATTCTTGCAGCTCAAATTGAAAATGCATGCCAAGCTTATCAACAGAATTGTAATAGTAAAAAAGTTCTTCATGAAGGAAAATCAGGAACTAAAATACTCTTTCATCCGTTCAAAAAAACTTTTTTCTGCTTTGCTTGGATCCGGTTTAAAGTTGGACATGGTTTTTAACTTTTCCAACAACGCTTTTTCTTCTGCCGTGAGCGATTTCGGTGTCCAAATATTAACATGGATCAACTGATCTCCTTTTCCATATGACTGCACAGAAGGAAGTCCCATTTCTTTAAGACGGAATATTTTCCCACCCTGTGTTCCATTCGGGATTTTAATTTTTGCAGCGCCATGCAAGGTGGGTACTTCAACTTGACAACCTAAAGCGGCATCAGCAAAATTTAAATAGAGGTCATAATAAATATTGTGCCCCTCCCTACTAAAAAATTCGTGTGGTTTTTGTTCAATGCTGATCAATAAGTCTCCGGGTGGTCCTCCATGGCTTCCCGCATTCCCCTTTCCACGCATCGAAAGTTGCATGCTGTCTTCTACACCTGCAGGAATGTTGATCTCAATGGTTTCTTCTCCTGTTTCTTGTCCGCTACCTCTGCATTGGGAGCAAGTTACTGCAATGGTTTGGCCTGTTCCGTTACAGCTCGGGCAAGCAGTAGTGGTCTGCATTTGTCCGAGAAAGGTATTTTTGATTTGTCTTACATAGCCTTGTCCGTTGCAGGTATTGCAAGTCTTAACTGATTTGGCATCTTTGGCACCGCTACCATGGCACACCTTGCAAGGTACTTGCTTCTTGACCTTAATTTTTTTGGTGATCCCTGTTGCAATTTCTTCTAAGCTTAAACTGACTTTGATTCGAAGGTTACTGCCTTTCGAGCCGCTGTGCCCTCTTCCGGAGCTTCTGCCAAAAAAAGAATCAAACGGGGAGCCAGAATCTCCAAAGATGTCGCCAAAATGACTAAAAATATCGTCCATGCTCATCCCAGAAGTTCCTCCATAGCCAGCATTGGGATCCACTCCTGCGTGACCATATCGGTCATACCGAGCTTTTTTATCGGGGTCGCTCAAAATTTCATAAGCTTCCGCTGCTTCTTTGAATTTCTCTTCTGCGCTTTTATCTCCCGGATTCCGGTCCGGGTGATATTGCATGGCTACCTTTCGATAGGCCTTCTTGATGGCGTCGGCATCTGCTGATTTTCCTACGCCCAGTATTTCGTAATAATCTCTTTTTGCCATGTACAAGAAATAAATGCCAGGATCATTGTTTACCTACAATCACCTTTGCAAAGCGAATGACTTTCTGGTTTAATAAATATGCTTTTTCAATGGTCTCTATCACGCAACCCTTTTGAGAATCTTCCGACACGGGGATTTCAGTGATGGCTTCATGGAATTCCGCATCGAATGCTTTCCCTGTAGGATCCAATTCTTCCAGCCCTTTAGATTGCAAAATACCGGCAAGCTTATGGTGTACCAACTGCATGCCTTCCGGGTAAATGCTTTGGTTATTTTGTTCAATGGCGATCTTTTTGGCCCGGTCAAAATCGTCCAATACAACCAATAGATCCATGATGAGCTCTTGACTTGCATTGCGAATGACCTCAATTTTTTCTTTCAGGCTGCGCTTTTTATAATTGTCAAAGTCGGCATACAAACGAAGATATTTTTCTTTTTGTTCTGCCAATTCAACGACCAAAGGATCTGAATCACTTGAAGCTGCACGTTCCTGCTGAATCGAATTGGTTTCATCGGAATGCACCGGAATCTCCTGTGTATTGGATTCTTGAACAACCGTCTTTTCTTCCATAATCTGAAACTTGTTTATTCGTATTCAACCAGTCAATAACTCTGCCAACCGAAAAAACAAGCCAATTTGTCAGTTTTTCTTGATCTGGTAAGCCAAAAAAGCGTCCAATTCGGCAATGCTTGGATCTGACAAGATGATGCGCGAATCAGGCCCTATCAGGTATTTGGTAGGAATGGAGCGCACACCGTAACGATTAGCTAAATCGCTGTTTAATAATTGGTCTTCAACAATGTGGTGTGGCCATTTGAGTTGGTCGTGTTCGATGGCCTGGATTCCGTCGTTTCGATCTTTTTCCAGCGCAATACTCAAAAACTCAATATCCGAAGCCGCCTTAAAACTTTTGCCATGGTATTTTTCGTACATCATGACCAAAATGGGGTTTTCTTTACGGCAAGGCCCGCACCAGGATCCCCAAAAATCAACCAGTAAATACCTACCGGAAAATTGCTCCAATTGGATGGTTTGACCCATGGTTCCAATGGCCTGAATGGGTGGGGCAGGCTGGCCAAGGACTAACATCGTTTTAAAAAAGAAATAATGGACCAAATAGGATATAAGAATCAATCCGGTTAGTATGTAAAGCAGGTTTCTCATGCGTAGGGATTCAGAAAATAGATAAATCTTGTGGTGCAAAAGTATCTTTAATTGGAAATGGAACCAAACATTCTTTGTTGCATGGGAATGTTTAATCCTTCAAACAATTTCCCCTTAATTGGGTTTTAATGTCGCATATCACCGCAATCATTCTATGAAACGAATCATCACTCCGGGCACCATACCAACAGGTGACCTTCATCAGTACTTGTTGGGAGCGGTTGCTCCAAGACCAATTGCATTTGTCAGCACCGTGGATCAAAATGGACTCACCAACCTTGCGCCCTACAGTTTTTTCAATGCGTTCAGCTCCAACCCTCCGGTTTTGGTATTTTCTTCCAATCGGCGAGTAGAAACCAACACCACCAAAGATACTCTGCACAACATCATGGCCAACATGGAGTGTGTGGTGAACGTGGTGAATTATGAGATCGTAAGACAAATGATGGTTTGTTCGGTTGATTTTCCACACGAAGTATCCGAATTTGAACAATCGGGATTGACCCCCGAACCAGCCACGCTGGTCAATGCACCTTTGGTCAAGGAATCTCCCGTAAACATGGAATGCAAAGTAAGGGATCTCATCACGCTTGGGCAATATGGTGGTGCAGGACATTTGATCATATGTGAAGTGCTGAAAATGCATATCCGCGAGTCGGTCCTGGATGAGAATGGTCGCATTGATCCCCATAAAATTGATCTCATGGGGCGAATGGGCAGAGCCTTTTATGTGCGCGCCAGCGGAAATGCCATATTGACCTTGCCTCAATCGCAGCAATTGCCGGTGGTGGGTTATCCAGCACTGCCGGAACATGTGAAAAACAGCAACATCCTTACTGCAAACTTTTTGGGAGCATTGGCCGGAATGAAAAAATTTCCATCACTCGAAGAATCTGTGGAAGCCCTTTCAAAAGACGAACACTTGTTAGTTTACTTGAATAAATCCTTGGATGAACGACACCAAAAAGCCATGGAATTGTTTCAAAACAAGGAATTGGACAAAGCAGCCATGCTTTTGGCGACGGCACTTTAAACCCTTGAATCAGTCAATGGGCCGGGTGCTGTTTTTTCTAAAAGCAGGAAAAAAAGTTATGAATTTGATCAGTGTTCGTCCGGCGAGATAGGCCAAAAATTCTGCAGCCTTTCGCAGCCAATTACGGGGTCTCTGCGCGCCCACTTGGGTGCAAGATTCTTCAATCAATTGACTCAATTGCAAACTGCAGGATTTTACAAAGACCGGATCGAAAACATCGGTATTGAGCTCAATGCTTGCATAAGTGCTCAAATGATTTAAATTGAATGAGCCGACAGTCATCCATTCATCGTCCACCATTGCGAGCTTGGCGTGCATGACGGAGTGATTCCATTCGTACAGTTCAACTTTGTTTTGTAAAAGCCAATCGTACAAGTATAAACTGGCATTGAGGAATACAGGAATGTCCGACTTCCCTGCCAAAATCAAGCGTATGCGAACACCTCTCTTGGAAGCTTTTTCAAGTGCTTTGATCAATTTCCTTCCCGGCAAGAAATAACTTGCAAAAAGGGTAATGGATTTTTCTGCTTTTTGAAACGCCATCCAATAACTGTAATGAATTTGTTTTTTATTGCGCAACCAGTCGTTCTGCCGGATATTGACTTGCGCTATGTTTTGACCATGGTATTTTGGAGGCGGTTGATTGGAAAACACTGGAAAACTTCTTTCTTCAATGTGGTCACAAATTTTTCGTAGTGATTTGGCAATGTTTCCTTCGAGGTAAAGCGCAAAATCCAACCATGGGACTTCCTCCACAGAACCTTTGTACTTGTCGGCAATATTGATACCTCCTACCAAGGCCTTTGCATCATCCACTACGATGACTTTGTGGTGCAACCTTCTGCCAATGTTTAAATTTTTAAAAAGTGAAATTTTTGAAAAACGTCGAATTTGAATGCCAGCATAGCTCCATTGTTGAACCCAACGATTCGGAAATTTTCCGGATCCAAATCCATCAACGACCACCGAAACTTCCACTCCGCGGGCGACCGCATCCAACAATGCAGTTGCAACCTGGTTGCCCGTCGCATCGGGTTCAAAAATATAAGTATGCAAATGAATACTTTCTTTTGCCTCAAAAAGCAGGGTATTTAAAAAATCAAAGTATTGGGTGCCACTTTGAAGTAAAATAACTTCATCGGCTGGTTGAAAGCTTGCAGTGTAAGAAGCATTCGATTTTTCGTACAACTTCATGAATGGGTCAATGTACGGTACGTAATTTTTTACGTCGATACCAGCTTACAATAAAACCAATGAGATAATAGGCCAACAAAGCCAAAACGAAACTTAGTATAAGACTTCCAAGCAAAATGGAAATACTCAAATGATCCAAATGGTTATACCATTTTTTAAAATCAATTTCCGTGGAACTTCTATAAAATAATTTTCCCAATTGATAGCTTGCTGCCATGAAAAAGGGACTGGTAAAAATGTTGGAAACCATGCTCCCACCCACTGCAGCAAAAAGATTAAATTTCCAAAATCGATATAAAAATAAAACGATGATTGTGCCAGCCCCAAAAGTTGGAAAAATGCTGATGAAAGTACCAATGGCGGCGCCCATAGCAATCTCATGCGTGGTGGCTCTATCACGCGCAATTTTAATCATCCAAAATTTGAATTTTCTCCACATGATAAGTACAGACACAAAGCTAATCAGCGCTCAATGGTTTTCTTAAAAATATTGGTATGGTCATCATTTCATTTTTCGACAAATCAATAAAGCACTCTGCCCTCCTAATACAAGTTGGATGCATAACATTCAACGACTTACAAAAGTTGCAACAGGATTCGCCAGGTTAACCATCCATAAATCGTTTGGTGTGCCGTCACCCATTAAAATAAACCATTTTTCGCCCTATTGAGCCTGAGTATCTTGTTTTATAAGTCATTCGACAATTTTTCCAGCCGAGTATTTAGGTTTTGTCTACTTTTGGCCCAGTTTACAATGAGCGATTTTGTTGTTTCTGCACGCAAATACCGGCCACTCAAATGGTCGGATGTCATCGGTCAAGACCATGTGGCCCAGACTTTGCGCAATGCCCTCGCAAAAGGGCAAATTGCTCATGCCTTCTTGTTTTGTGGGCCTCGGGGAGTTGGGAAGACCACGTGCGCTAGAATTTTGGCCAGAGTGCTGAATTGCACCCAGCCTACGCCAGATTGGGAACCCTGCAATCAATGCGACTCATGCGTTGCATCCATGGAAAATGCCTCCTTCAACATCTTTGAGCTGGATGCTGCCAGCAACAATTCGGTGGAAGACATCCGTGAACTGGTGGATCAAGTGAGGTATCAGCCGCAAGCCGGCAAGTATAAGATTTATATAGTCGACGAGGTGCATATGCTTTCATCGGCTGCCTTCAACGCTTTTTTAAAAACGCTCGAAGAACCTCCTCCATTTGCAAAATTCATTTTGGCCACCACGGAAAAACACAAGATCATTCCGACCATCTTGAGCCGTTGCCAGATTTATGACTTTCGCCGGATCAAGGAACGTGATATTGTTCAACAATTGCAAAAAATTGTTGAGAAAGAAAATTTAAAAGCAGAAGAGGAGGCATTGTACCTGATTGCTCAGAAAGCTGAAGGAGCGATGCGCGATGCTCTGTCAATGTTTGACCGCATTAAAAGTTTTTCGGGACAAGAAATATTTTTAAAGGACGTACTCGATAATTTAAATATTCTCGATTACGATTATTATTTCAAATTCATCGATGCCTTCCTATGTCAAGATGCATCCCAATGCATGTTGCTTTTAGACGAAATAATGCGCTATGGCTTTGATCCGGAAGTATTGCTCGAAGGATTGGCAGGCCATCTCCGGCAATTGCTGGTAGTGAAAGATCAGGGTTTGCAGCCTTTGTTTGAAGGCAGCGAACAACTCAAACATCGTTATGTACAACAAGCCACAGCATGCAACTTGTCGAGTTTAGTGACCTGGCTAGATTTGATTCACGAAGCAGATGTAAACCTTGCGAGATCAAGAAATAAACGCTTGCACACTGAAATTTTGATGATCAAGATTGCATTTGCGGCGTCAAAAAAGGAAATTATTACACAGCACACTGCTTCTTCTGCGGAAGAAAAAAAAAATCCAACTCCTGAAATAAACGTCGCACCGGTATCAACGCCTTCTGTTCCCCCAACACCAGTGTCAGCAAAATTGAATATTCCTAAATTGACCAATGAAGGCTCAATCCCAACACCTTCATCAAGCTTCAACATTCCTAAACTGGGTAATTTGGACGTCTTGAAGAATCAAATTCAGGAGCAAGAAAAGCAACGCAAAGAAAATTTGATTGCCTTCAGTGAAGAAACCGCTTTGCAATTTTGGAATCAACTTTTGGAGTCGGAATTATCGGCTTCTTTAAAAGCTTTCATGAAAGCTGCGGTGATCAAAGTGGAAACACACGCCATGCGTATTTTAGTCGGTAGCGTCATTGCCCGAGAAACCATACGTGCGGAATTGCGATTGGATGAACGAATGCGCGAAACCTTTGCTGATAAAAATTTAAGAATTTACATCGAAACGGATCCTTCTTTGGCGGAGCAGGAAAGCAAAAAGCAAATCAAGCAATTCACTGCTGCTGAAAAATGGGAAATGATGGTTTCAAAAAATCCACATTTAATGGAATTCAAAGAAACGCTCCAACTCAAAATTGACGAAGACATATGATATGGTCCTTCGCCCGTTATATTTTTTTTCTGTGGGATGCTGAAACGGCTCATCACCTTGCCATGGATGCGTTCTCTTTTTGCTTGAAAATTCCAATGGTGGGCTGGATCCTGAGAAAAAGCTTTTTTTACCATCATCCAATCCTCGAGTGCAATTTGGAAGGATTACATTGCAAAAACCCAGTGGGCCTGGCTGCAGGTTTTGACAAGGATGGAAAATGGCTGGATGTTTTGTCCTGCCTCGGTTTTGGGCACATTGAAGTCGGAACGGTTACTCCCAAAGCGCAAGACGGCAATCCCAAACCACGACTGTTTCGATTGAAAAAGGATCATTCCATCATCAACCGGATGGGATTCAACAATGGCGGAGTTGAGGCCCTCGCACAACGCCTCCAACAATTTAAAAAACCCGCTGGACTGATCATCGGCGGAAATATTGGAAAAAATAAAAATACTCCAACGGAACGAGCAGCGGATGATTATCTCATTTGTTTTCGGGCACTTTATCCATACGTCGATTATTTTACAATCAATGTCAGTTCTCCGAATACCCCTGGCCTGCGGCAATTGCAAGAACGCGAACCACTGGATCAATTGCTATCATTGATTCAGGAAGAAAACCAAAAGCACGTTCAGACCAAACCTTTGTTTTTAAAAATTGCGCCGGACCTCGAAGATGCCGCTTTGGTTGATGTGATGGATGTGGTTTGTAAAAACAAATTTACAGGCATCATTGCCGGAAATACTACCATCAGTCGGCCTTCTTTTTTGAATGAACAAGAAACTGCTAAAGAAGCCGGCGGACTGAGCGGAAGAGCACTTAAATCATTGGCCGAATCCAAGCTGGCATTCCTTCACACTCACCGTAACGACAAAATCCATCTGATTGCAGCAGGGGGCATCGAAACTGGTGCAGATGCCATTAAGCGATTGACCTCTGGAGCAGAATGGATTCAGGTTTACAGTGGCTTTATTTATGAAGGCCCCTGGATGGTGAGACGCATCAAAAAAGAAATCGCCAAACACAAGATGATTCAACCATTTTGAGCTTTGAATTCAAAATCTGTATTGAAAAATTTATTTTCAGCAAATTGCTAAGGCTTACCTCAATATCACCATTTTACCGAATTCATTCTTGAAATAATCGTCTGTTCCGTTTGAATAACGATCGTAATCTTTCTTTTGCGCATCCTTTACGCGGAAACGGTAGAGATACACGCCATTGGCGAGGCGCTCTCCGAACTGATCAGTTCCATCGTATTCGAATTCGGTCATATGCGTTCCAATTTGCAATGGCCCCAATTCTTCCTTGCTGATTTCTCGCACCACCTTTCCAGAGACCGACATGATTTGGATGGAATAATATTCTGGAAGTGCATCTCCGGTTAAGGTATACACAAATTTGGTTTTGGTGGTGAAAGGGTTTGGATAATTGAACAGGTTGGATACTGAAGATTTGGTCACGATGGTAAAGTCAATGAGGTATTCAAGATCGCTGGCGGCATTGCCTGAAGCATCAAAAGCCTTGACGAATAAAGTGTATACACCATCCTTTGCAAAGTCCCCGTGAATGACCGCTTTGACTTTGTTGTCAACAGGCGATGCGGGTAAAAATGATACATTGTTTTGTGCAAAATATACGCGCTGAGGATTTCCTCCAGGCTCCTTGATACGCATCTCAAATGCAGCGGTATCCTTAGGAAGTAAATCTTTGTTTTCATCTTGTATCACTATTTCGATCACCGATTTACTGGAAACGATGTCAAGATTGAATATTTTTGTTTTATCGAAAGTGACATCAATGAAAGGTTTACGACGATCGCGGCGCACATAAAATGGGATCACTGCCGTGTTGTTAAATTGATCCAATTCGGCTTGATCATTGTCGGGATTGAGTTCAATGAACAATGTGTATTGTCCGAAAATACTCGAAGTTTTGTAGCTGAAAGGAATGTTTAGGGTTGCCAATGATTCAAGCGGAACATATCGTCTGTAAGAAGTGGTTTGTTGATTGGCTTTATTGACCAAAGTGAATTTTACCAACAAGCTATCCATTCTTACTTCTCCGATATTTTGTGCGAGGATTTCTATTTCAAATAGATCTCCTTGGTTGATGGTGTCTTTTACTTTTTTAAACGAAAGTGCTGGATGAAATGCTGCATCGGGCAACGAACGATGGTGGATGCGCCAGAAATCCATTTGCGGAGAATTTCTTGAAATGGAATCTTTGGACGCCCATTCCAATTTGATTTGTGGATAATCGTTCGCCGATACGCCCGTAAGGTCTTGAGATTTTGAAGTCAATGATCCAAACAACAACGTTTCATTTCCTGCGGCGCTTACTCCATAAATATTCACTGCATGAATGTCTTCATTGGAATTTTCGCCATGGTGGTCCCAGCTGAAATTTTCCCAGGAGGAAACGGGTCCGACCAATCTCGATTGCAACTTACCTTCTTTCAGCGGAATATTGAATACGTGTGATATTTCGTTTTCGTCTGTGAAATTCCCAATGCTTTCCTTTACGGTAAATCCCGCTTGACCTTTTTTGTAAATAAGCAAGTATGGAACCGAGGCAAAAGAACGGAGGCTTCTGACCTCTTTTGCACCAAAAGATTCAAGAACTGTATAGAGATTACGGGGTCCATCCGACTCCCACAATTCAGGAAAATAGGAATTTTGGTATTGCGATAATGTACTGAATACCACCACATGATCTGCAGGGATGGATTGTTCAAGGAAATCCATTAAACGGAGGCGTTGTTCGGCCGTTTCTGTTTGAAAAACGAAAAATGGCTTTCCGGCATATCTTCCGTCGTTGTAACTTCCAAAATCCCCACCGGATTGGTTGATCCACAAAGCTCCGGATATGGGATTGAAAACATTGACCACGATTCCGCTAAAATTGTTATTGTAATTCCAGTAATCGTAATCAGAAGCTACATCGGTCCCGACATACAAACGTGGGCGAATGTAAGTTGGCAATTCAATGTATCCATTGTTGGCCCGAATTTCAATAAAACCTTGGGCATAATGAAATTCACGTTGTGGTTCTTCCATTTGCATTTTTACAAAGTCGTCTTTCCGAAATTGGAAAAAATGCGATTGATTCCATCCGGGTGAACTTCCTGGAAGATGAATGAAGGATGAATTTCTCCATGCAAACTGACCTGCTCCTGAACTATCGGGAGAGACCCTCCAGTAATACACGGCGTTTGGAAGCAATTGCGTGGCGGGCTTCCATTGGATCGCACCGCCAGTTTGTTCGATTACCGTAGCCAGTTTGAGGTTGCTGTTGAAATATTCGGTGGTGTCTAATTCCAGATGGTATCGGGTGGCTTTAGCAAGTGTATTTCCATTGCAAGCAATCAAGGTAGGAGATGATTCAGATACAATGGAAAACTCTTTTGGATAGACTGGCCTGGCTTCATTTCCAAAAATAATGAATTTGTAACCCGGACTTCCGTTGATTTCCAGTGTATTGTTCTGTTCTGCATCAGGCGATGGTCCTTCGTCAATGGTATTCTTTGCATCGAGGCTAATGTATATCGTATTGTTGCCGATTGCATCGTCTCCGGCAACAGGAATCTGCACCTGCATGTTGCTGTGCCAGCTTGGCGATGCTATGCGTCCATCAAAGACTACGGTCTTGGACCCATTGGGTTTTTCCCTTTCGATGGTTATTTGCAAACTATCGGATTGTGCAGCGCCTAAATTGACCACATCAAAGGAAAGTTTAAAATCTTTCTGTGTGCTAAACACCAACGATGGATCTGCTATCACAGATGAGGGGTCAATGGTGTAGTCCGGTTGTTTGTTGTAATGCAGGCGAATGGCGGGATCTCCATTGAAAGTAGTGGAATACGCTTGTGTTAACAGTCGTTCGCCTCCGTTGCGTATCATTTGAAGGATGGTTTCACGGGCGGCATCACCGGTTGGAAGTCCAAACGAATTTCCTCCGAGCTGACGATAAAATTCACTGCCGAAAATTCCAAGTATATCGGGAAAACCAGCGGTGGTGTTGGCCAGATAAACAATAGACCCTTTCTCAGGTGCAAGATTGTGGTCTTCGCTGATCGAACGATTGGCTCCGAACAAAGACCCTGCATAACATCCCATCGCCATGAACAAATGATAGCGGTCTTTATTTTTGTAAGAGTCAACGTTTTCAAGATTAAAGTCAAGACGAATTGCAGCCGAATGTCCCATGAAAGCAATGATGGAGCTTCCTTCATTGATGTACTTACGTAGCAATTCACTGTTTGCAATTTCAATGCTGCTGCTGCTCTGTTTGTAAAATGTTTTAACATCCGAACCCGTTTGCCCGGATTCAATGACGTTTTCCATGGCGGCCAACTGACTGCTGATCAACGCATAAATCTGCGGATCACCGCCTGATAAATGGATGATTCTTTTGACCCAATCTCTGTTTTCGAGGGTGTAAGCAGTGCTTCTTAAAAACGATTCATGTGATTTTACTTTATCGAGGTATGCCTTGATTTCAGAACCATTGATTACCGGCAAACGACCAAAAGAACAAAATGGTTTTTTATCCTGATCAGTTACTAAACTGATATCGGAAGCCGGTGAGCAAAATGTTGGGACGAAAAAATATTCGGAATTGAAGCCAGATTGTCGGTAGTATGGATATTCCAGGCCTTTTCCAAGGATCATAAAATATTTTAATTCCGGCCAAATGGTACGAGCGAATTGCGCAAAATTTTTGACCGCAAGGCTATGGGTATGTATCCCATAAGCAAATTGATCATATAAATCTTCTACATTTACCAAAACAACTTGGTAAGCACCACCTTCCGGCGAACGACGATAATTGGCATATTCCTGTACATAGGACGTGCCGTTGACGGGTTCATCGAGTTTCGGATGGTACAACATGACATAATCGTGTGGTCCAGGGGTGAAAGGAGTAAAGTTGATGCTTTGCAAAGAAAGAATAGTGCGTTCCTCTTCCTGATTCCATACCAACAAAGTCCGGTCAACCGTGGAAGGGGGAATGGTAATCCGGTAAATGCCATTCGCTTCACGCGCAGCGTGCAGGTAAATGTTGTTGCTCAAATCGTACACGACCATTTCACTTCCGCCGTCAAAATCTTCCAGCTCAAGGTATTTGCGGATGACACTTTTATCCAATCGAAGAAAGGCCATTCGCTTTTGATCGAATTGAAAAGTTTGCGGATAATTCACTGTGATGGTTGAAATGGAAAGTTTGTCTTCCGGACTCGCTTCTCCGGCAATTTTCAGATCGTATTGGTTTTTCAATTCAAAACCTGGCATGGAAATGTTTGTGTTGCGCACTTTGTACCCGGCAAAAAGTTCGGTGGTTTTGGAAACGCCATCGAGGTAAAAGTTGGCACGGTGAGCGGTGTTGTCATCTCCGTATCCGGTAATGCGCACGCTGATGGATGCATCGGGCCCATCGGTGTAGACATGGGGCAATTGGATGTTGAAATTGCGGTTTCTGAAAATGTCGGATGCATATCCTTGACCGGCATCAAACAAAGGATATTTTTGATCACTGCCAAAACCGGTTCCTCTTTTGAATGAGATTTCAGTAAAGACCTGCACATCATTTTGGATAAAGTACAAATCTTTTGGAACCGGAGCACTCAGATCGTTGGCAATGCGCAAAACGTCTTGATTGGAAGCATTTGCATCATAACTTAGGTAGTAGGCCAACGTGTCGTTGAACATGCTGTATTCCGGATTGAAGAGCAGTGCCGGATCGTCAAACAAAGCTTCATCGAGGTCGGATCTATTTTTCTTACCATAAAAAAGGAGATAGTCATTAGGTCCCATAATGCCAGCTGTTGAGCGGATCAGTGGTAATTCTTTTCCCAACGCATAGAGTTTTATTTGTTGTGAAGGGACTGAATTTACTGGAAATCCTGCTTGTAATAAAGTAGTCTGAGGAATTTTATAAACGCCATCTGCCGAAATTTTAAATTTCCAGTAGGATTGTCCGGTTTGAATCCACTCATTTCCATAGAGCGATTGGCCTTTGAATTGCATTTGTGAAAACAAAGAAACTACCAGGCCAAGAAAAGAGACGATAAGTGCCGATCTGAAAAGCATAAATTTAATTTTAGTTAAGGGTTTTCAGGCACAAACATATTAAATATTTTTATAATATAATTGACAAATATCAAATTTATTTACCTTGACCCATGATGACGCTTCTTTTTGTGGCGATTGGCTTGTTCTGTACCTTGGTCCAATGTATGTTTTGGGGCCTCATATTCAATCGATTAAACCAAACCAATGCCCAGCCCTCGGGTAAGGTCCGTCCCGTGAGCTTAATCCTCTGTGCGCGAAATGCACGAGGTGATTTGGAAGAACGCCTCGAGGCTTTTTTAAAACAATCCCACCCGGTTTTTGAAGTCATTGTGGTTGACGACGGCTCAACGGACGGGACCGACGTTTTTCTAAAAGAGCTTCAAATCCGTTATTCCAATCTCCGACCCATGATTATTACCAAGACCAGTGGCGGAAAAAAAAATGCTTTATGGCATGGAATTCAAGCGGCTCAATACGACTGGATCTTGCTGACAGACAGTGATTGCAGCCCATCAGGTCCGGATTGGATCTCCCATAGGATGCTCAACATTCCTGAAAAGGCCGATTTTGTATTGGGGTACGCAGCTTATGAACGCAAGCCTGGTTTACTCAACCGTCTAATGCGTTTTGAGGCTTGTTTCAATGCCATCCAGATGTTCTCAGCGGCCTCCTTGGGCAAAGCCTATGCGGCCGTAGGGCGCAATTTGTTGGTGAAAAAAAGCATGTACGAAAAACCAGAAGTGTTGCGAATGGAAATGGATTTTGGCGACGACGACCTATTGCTTCAATACCATCGAAAAAGTAAGGAGGTGATCTACACTTTGGAACCGTTAAGTTTTACATTTTCAAGATCCAATGAAGAGTATTCCATTTATTATAACCGGAGGAGGAGACACTATGCTGCTTCGCGCTATTACGATGCAGAAAGTTTGTTTTACCTGTTTTGTTATTATTTTACCTGGGGTGGATGGTTGTTCATTTCTATTATGCTAACCTTTACCTTTGCATGGTATTTCGGATGCTTGTTCTTGATGATTCGGTGGGCAACGAGCTGGTTCGTTTTCTGTAAGCAGGCTAAAAGGTTTTCTGAAAATGATTTATGCAAATTTTATCCATTTTATGAATTGTTGTATGGTCTGCATCTCACCGTTCAGGCCCCTTGGTGGCTGATTAAAATAAAACATTGGAAACATGGATGAATGGTTAAAATATTTTCCCCAACTGGAGGACAAGCAACTCGATCAATTGAATCAATTGAAGGGATTGTATTCCGAATGGAATACCAAGGTGAATTTAATATCCAGAAAAGACGAAGAGCAATTTTATCTGCACCATGTAGTGCACGCTCTGACACTCACGGCATTCGTACCGTGGGGAAACGCATGCAAGGTTCTTGATTTGGGTACGGGTGGCGGATTTCCATTGATTCCTTTGGCGATTTTTTATCCGGAAATTTCCTTCACGGGAATTGATGGAACACAAAAAAAAATCCGTATTGTAAAGGATATTGCCGAACGGTTGAAACTAACAAATGTTAGCGTTCATGCAAAACGTGCAGAGGATTTTAAAGAGCGTTTTCACTTTGTTGTGAGCCGCGCCGTGTGTTCTGTGCAGCAACTGGTTCAATACAGTCAACATTTGCTTTTGAGCAAACCGGTCGCCCCATTGCCCAACGGCATCATTGCCTACAAAGGAGGAGACCTAACAGAAGAATTAATGCCGGTTTTGGACCATCATTATGTTGAGATTTGGGAGATTCATGAAAAGTTTCCGGAACCTTATTTCCAGGAAAAGAAATTGGTGTACATCCAATGAAATGGGCCGTCTGATTTTGACGAATCTGTCTTATCCAAAAGCCAATGCGTGACCCCATAAAGGCTACTATGTAAATTTATACAATTGATAATGAAGAATTTAGTCTCAGCATAGATGAAATTTCAGTGCACGTCTTAAATCGATTGAAAAAAAATCTGCCGATCAATACAATCGTTTATATTTGTAAGTAAGATGGTAGGTAGGCGAATGCTGGAAGCAATACAGACTCGCCGGACTTTGATTTTCAATGTGCTCTATAGCGATCTACCAGAGACCTTGATCCAATGCTGACGAATCCCCTTGCTTCCCGGAACTTGTATTTATTTAAAAACCATACATATATGAAAAAACTAATTCTCTTTTTGATGTTGGCCGTAGGGTTTCAGTCTATGGGTGTCATGGCACAAGACAAGAACGCAGTGCAGGCCGTCAACAGTTATTTTACCTGGTTCGATCAGGGCAAATCACATCAGTTCAAGCGCGTATTGGACAAGGGGTTTATGGCTGAAAGTTCACATGCACCAGCGCCCATGGATATGACAGCCTGGTCGGATTGGGCAAACCAATTGAAAGTGGCATTTCCTAATTTGAAACATGAGATGGTGGAGGTCATTTCTGAAAAAGGAAAAGCAGCTGTAAAAGGTATTTTTAAAGGAACTAACAGCGGCAATTTTATGGATAAATTACCGACCAATGTCGAAGTAAGCGTTCCTTTCAACGCGGTGTTCATATTCAAAGGAAGTAAAATCATTTCCTTGAGTACGACATTTGATCCAAGATCCCTGGAAACCCAATTGTACGGCGGTGTGGAGAGCAGTGACAAAAAAGCAAAACAAGCAATCATCGATTTTGCTGCCGCATCGGATTCTGGAGATCCAGCTAAAATTGGCGGCTGTTGTACAGCTGATTTTAGCTTCATCAATCCATTTTTAACAGAACCCACCAACATGACAGGTTATTTGGATTTGGTTTCTGCTAGGAAAAAGGGATTTCCAGACATGAAAATGGAAGTCGTTTCTTCATGGGTAATGGGTACCAAAGTCATTAGCAAAGCCATTTGGCGCGGAACGCATACGGGAGTTTACAATGACATAGAACCAACCGGAAATAAAGTTGAAATTCCAGTGATGTTGGTGGACGAACTGGATTCTAAATTCAAAATAAAAAAGCGGGAAGCAGTCTTTGATGCCAAATCCTTTGAAAACCAACTGATGGCTGGGGTTGCCGCAAACATGGAAAAAGCCTTGCGCGAGATGACCGCCGCTGCAGATGCCGGCGATGCGGACAAATTTGCCAGCTATTGGGATCCAGCAGGCATCAACCGTTTCAATGGAAAGGACAACACCGTTGCAGAAACCAAAGAACGTGTAAAGTCTTTGAAAAAAGCATTCCCCGATGTAAACCGAACCTTGGATGCCATCACAGTGTCCGGAAACAAGGTGTTTATTCGCGGGATTATGTCTGGAGTCAACTCCGGACCATTTGGTGGTAAACCGGCAACCAACCGATACATCAATTTGAATTGGATGGGCGAATACCAGTTCAATGCAAAAGGAAAAATTGTTGGAGGTTGGGCCGAGGTGGATTTTGAAACCCTCACCAAACAACTGTACCCTAAAAAATAAGCGATCATCCAACAGCTTATGCAAAGCGGGTGGTTGAATTAATCTACACAAACAAAATTGAGCGCCGTAAAACATACGGCGCTCTTTGTTTTTTCTTAGACCATTTGCCGACTTCCTTTAACAAATTGTTCAATTGGGTAAAAAATAATTGGCCTAGCCCAACCCAAACCGCTGATTCATCCTGTAAACGACTTTTTCATAGACTGAAATATCAACCAACATGCATTGCGTGATCTCTGAAGTTTTGATGTAATAAAATGCTGACAATGGTCAATCGTCTAGTCCTGTTTTTTAAGTCACAGTCTGCACCTGTTCCTCTCCTTTGTAGTTGATCAACTTGTATGCTGTCCCAAGCTCGTTGGCATGGCCTCCAACCAATCAAAGCTAAGCTTCTGCAAAATAGTTTAAATAGGCTCCAGATATGTGATGGAAATCAATTGTGTTCCACTTTATAATCATACATCTGCTATGCTTCATACCTGGGGCAAGTAATTGTCCATAACATCAGACGATACAAAAACACTGGTGATAAAAAAATTTTTTCAGAAATCAACGGTAAATGCCTAGTACATACTACACGGTTCTTTGTCGGTTTTATGTGGCGAGCGAATGGTGGAAATTGGCTCCCAAGCAACAACATGTGTGGACTATTTAAAGAGAAGTTTTAACCATACAAGAGGATTATCGGGAGTGGGCAATCTCTTAACATTCCATCTCTAACCGCAAATTTGGATAGAGGCTTTCAATTTTTTTTTTCAATATGGTCATGCATGTCCATTATTTCATCGTGCAGGCGCTAAGTGTTTGAATTTAAAATCATCATTTATTCATAACACCTTGAAATAAAAAAAATTAAGTGCACATGTTTGAAAAAGTTAAAAAGTGTATTCACTTCGCAATGCTACTTTCCTCACATGCCAAATTTTATTTATTTAAGCCTTTTTTGTATTATTTTTATGTAAATGCTTGGAAATAAGGTGTATGCGTATTAGTTTTACGCACCTTGATCATTCCATTAGGTTTTATCAAGACCATGAAGAATTTTACATTTAATCACCCGAATGATGGATTGCCCCTTCTGTCACGTTCGTTGGGTTTTTTTGCAAACCCATCATCCTCGTGGTTTTCTGATTCTCAAGCAGCGACTTTTGATTTTTAATAAGCGGTGTAAGGACGCAATCCTTACAGCGTAACAACCATATATTTTAGATAAGATTATTCACCCCTCATTCAAATAGACAATATGAAAACCCGTTTCAAATCTTTGCAAAGTTTAAGATGCTTGACCAGCATATGTTCATGGTCCTGTGCTATGTTGCTCACTTTGGTTTGTTTTCAAATTGGAACAGCAGCGATGCTTGACCCCGTCCACAATTTAACCCAGGTGACGGATCATCCTACAATCATGGCCGCCATCGCCGCTGCAAATCCGGGAGATGTGATCGAATGCGATCCAGGCACCTATGCAGAAAAGGTAATCATTGACAAATCACTAACCCTGCAAGGCACCAATGAAGCAACTTGCATACTCGATGGAACCGGACTTGGAACGGGATCCGGTATCGTGATAAACAATGGCGTTACGAATGTAACCATAAAGAAGTTGACCATCCAGGATTATGCTGGAACTTCTCCCAATTCGTATGCTGGAATTTATGCCATCGGAGGAAATAATAATCTCACGGTGTTGAATTGCACCATCAAGGACAATGTGGGAGGTTGCGGCTTCTATGCCAACGGCCCGGTAAATGGAGTGGACTTACAATACCTGACCGTTTCAGGACACCCCAACACCTTTGGAGCAGCAAGAGGAATCGTTATTTGGAATGGTTTAAAACAAAACATCACCATACAACACTGTACAGTTTTCAACAACAACTGTTGCGGAATTGAATTGCAGGACGGCAGCTGTTCCAATGTCATCATGAGCGACAACAATGTGCATGATAATGGAGACAACGGGATGAGTGCACTGGGGGCAACGGGTTCCATTGGTCCGGTGAGTATTTCCAACAACACATTGAATAACAACGGACGATTTGGAATTGAAGTTAAAAATCCGGATGGAGATGGAAGCGATGTGTCGGTAAGTGGAAATATGGTAAGCATCACGGGAAGTTTCTTTGCGCTGCGTCCTACAGAAAAGAGAGACATTGCAGGGATTGCAGTTATCAGAAGAGGTGTTGGAGCAGGTAATGTCGATGTTCCCACTGGAGTTAGTGTTACAGGAAATACGGTCAGCGGTTACGTACAAGACAATCCTGCAAGCAGCAGCGAAGGTTTTGGCATCGTCGTAGAAGGCACCAACCATACCGTCTCGGGAAATACTTCCACAGGAAACGATGTGGGCATCCAGCAACAAGCCGGTCATACACCATATCCTGGAGACGGAGATCAAAATGATTTGGCCGATGCATATTTTGGTCGTGGAAATTCACCATTTTCGTGTGGCAATGACTTCACTGGAAATACATTGAGTGGAAATGGCAACAATGCTGAACCGAGAAATACCGGATCCATTGGCGGCGCGGGTTTTGTGGTAAATACCAACACGGGTGAAACATTTTGTACCATTCAAGCTGCCATCAACGATGCCAATACCGTAAACGGGCACACCCTGGAAGTCAATACAGGGGTCTATAACGAACAAGTGTTAGTTACCAAAAGCCTGACCATAAAAGGCGTTGGAATGACCAAGCCCGAAATCAATTTTACGGGTACGGTGACGAACAAGCCTACTTTGTTTGATGTATCAGTCGACGATGCAGTCATCGATAACCTATTCTTCAATGTTGATTTATCTAAATTGCGCAGCGCTGTGATTGCAAGTGCTGCCGGACTCGATGATATCACCATCAAAAATTGTGACGTGGATGCATACGGTACACCTGCGGGTTCTTATGGTGACCGAAACGCATTCAGCATCAATTATGGTGGTTCCACCAACTACCGCGTTGCAACGGGTGGGGTAAACAATGTGCTGATTCAGAACAACACCGTTGATGGAACTTTACCCGTAAGTTATTTCAGAGCAGCTGTAGCATTAGATGAAGGTGGCGGTAGCATTACGGGCAATACCTTTACCACCATCAACCACGATGTGTTGGTTCGTTTTGCAAGCAACGGAGCCGTAACCATATCAAACAACAACTTCAATGGAGGAGGCGTGGAACTGGCTGATCAAAATGCCGCTGCAGGCCTGATGACCATATCAAACAATACTTTTACAGGTGGCGGTGCCCCCAATACGGCTGTGTTGCGGCTGAAAAACAATTACAATGGGATAGCACATCTTGTTTCTGGAAATACCTTCAACACTTACGAATGGGCCGTTTCATTGGAAAACATGAACAATGTAACGCTCGACGACAACCATTTCAATACGGCATCGGCTAGCTCCCATGCCATTGTCGTCAACACAAAGTCCATCAGTTCCAATTCAAATTCCATCGTTCAGGTTCCAATTGGCGCGACCATCACAAACAATGATTTCAATGGCAGTGGAACCGCACTGAGTTTTCACAATCACGATAGCGATAATGATTCCTATGGCACATTTACCATTGGAGGCCTTGGAAATGAAAATAATTTTAGTTCGGCAGTCAATACGTACATGCTCTTGGACAAACAATCCGGTTCTTCCGATCTCTCGACATTTCCAATTTACGGTACCGGAGGTGGATGGACGACTACCATGGCTCCTTGGGATGTAGACCTCAATGCCATCAATAACATCTTCGATGGAGTCCTCACAACTGCAATGTCTCCTGCGCAATTGTTTGCGGCTGAAGATAAAGTAACGCATGGTATCGATGAGAAGCCATTGGGTTTTGTAACATTAAAGACCAACCATGCTTTTGTAACCGACATCACCAGCCCAACCGTTTCCAATAATGACTATACCCGCATCCGCAACGCCGTCGAATTGGTTGGTAACAATTGGAACATTCACTTAAAAGGAACGTTCGATTGGACAGAAACAAACGCTGCCGCTTCTTGGGCCTTGGGAAATGATGGTGTCGTGAGTCCTGATGATGATTATTCTTTGCTCATTCCTGCGAATTTGAATGGAGTCACTTTTACAGCTCCAGAAGGTCTGAATTCAGCAAGCATCATAGGTCCAGGAGATTTGGCAGCTATCAACCTGGAGGGTGCACTTTATTTTGATGGTTCGGGAGACAACCAAAATTGGACAATCTCCAACATGGTTTTTACCGGTTTTGACCTTTCCATTGGAATGTTCTTCGGTCCAGGAGGTACCGATGGCTACAATGGAACCAACATCACCAACAACATCATCAACATTCCTACCGATTTAAACATCATCGACGCTCCGGCGGATGTCAATCAAAACATAGGCATTCATTATGCATTTGGCACAAATCAAACGATTTCCAACAACACCCTCAACATTCCGGGAGACGGAGTAAGCAATGGAACCAATTACTCCAGTACGGTTGGCATGCAGTCAAATACCAGTGGTGGAAATGTGTATGATGGCTTATTGATCAACGGAAATACGATCAATGTTCAAAATGCACAATCTGCCAATCCACAGGTGGTGCTTGGAATTTGGGAAAACGGCCATGCTCATGCGAGCAATATCACCGTTAGCAACAACCAGTTCTTGAATCTTGCCGGAGGAAATAATCCGGTACTCAACCTGCATAGAGGGTTTCGGATAACCTCCCATTCAGGCGCTTCTTCTACAGTAAGCTATTCAGGAAATACCGTCAATGGTGCGAATCTTGGTTTTCAATGGATCAGTGGAAGCGATTTCAGCGCTCAACAACCCATTCAATTTAACGGAAATATCGCCTACGGAAACGATATCGGCGTGTTGTTGCAATCCAAAGGAAAGGCACTGTTTACCAACAACGATTTCGATGACGCAACAGACAATAACAAGGATATCCAAATTCAATCAGGTAGTGTGATGACAACCGGAGGAGGCAATCAATTTGGAGCCGAGATTTACTATGTTGAAAACCTCAGTGCAACGGGGGTAGATATCAGTGCCGATTTATTTGATCAAGTGAATAATTTTAGGAGAACTGACCGCATTTATGATAATTTGGACAACCTGGGATCTGGTATCATTCGTTTCAACAATAACAACCTTTATGTTTCCGCTCCAGGAACCGGTAGTTCCGATGAAACCATTGCAAGAGGCTTGGCAGCAGCAGCCATGGCTGGAGATATTTTGAACATTGAGTCAGGCGTATATTCTGAAGCCATCGATGGAACCGGAAAAGACCTGAGTTTTGCGCCAGGTTCCAGTCCGGGCTGTGTAACAGTTACGGGTATAACCCTTGGTGCCGGCGATGCCTTGAACATGGAAGTAAATGGCACGACCCCTTGTACGGAACATGATCAAATCATTGTAAACGGAAGTGTGGTCTTGGGAGGCTCAACATTAAACCTTTCGGTTGGGTATTTTATGAATGTTGGTGATGTAATTAAGTTAATCGATAATGATAATGCAGACCCAGTAATTGGAACATTTTCGGTTGGCAATTATATAACTGTATCGGGTGTTAAATATTATATCAATTATTTAGGAGGTGATGGCAATGATGTGGAAATTAGCAGAATTTGTGGAAATAATTGTGTTGGAATACAATCTTACGTCGGGAATATTATTTTAGATTCACAATCAGATGTAAATGTATTTGTCAATAATTCTGGTTGCAGGTATGATCAAGTCACGGGTTCACTTACGCTTGTAGGAAACACCGGAACGGATCCTATAACCGATTTATGCAATCTTCAGGATTTGGTTACGGTTACAGGTACTTTAATTATTAGGGACTTTAATGACCCTGCTAACCCATCATTACTTACAGATTTAGCAAATTTAGCAACAGTTGGCGATGGTGTTGGCACCGACAACTTCACCATTGGTGGTGCAGTGGGTGATGCAAATACTTCATTCACAGAAATAAAACTACCTGGACTAACGACCGTTGGCAATGGAACTTTGCGTATATCATTCAATCCAAACATCGTTCCAATTGAATTGCTGGCCCTTAATCTCGTTGGAATTGATGCAATCATTCAAAACAATGCTAACATCCAATCTGTAAGTCTGGGCGCATCCAATCTCGATGTCAACCGGGATATTCTCATCAATACCAACAATTCAACGGCATTAAACTCCATCCTCGTCAATGCCGTCACCGTTGGAAGAAATTTAAACATCGACAACAACAATACAGGAACGGGTGCAACGGTAAGTTTACCAAATCTTTCAGCAGTAGGAGATGTCAGCACGGGAACGCTTACAGTGTCGGAAGTCGCTACAGGAACCCTGAATTTTCCTGAACTCAATACGGTTACCGGGGACTTGATCATCAACAATAACAACAATGGACTCACCACCATACTTTGTGATGAACTGATAAGCATTGGAGTGGGCGCTACCGGTGATTTCGAAATCACCAACAACGATGACCTGGTGAGCGTCAATACCACCGGGACCAATTACACCGTTGGACGGGATGTCTTGGTTACCGGAAATAACGACGGAGTGACTTCGGGACTAACAACCGTTAACCTGACCAATCTAACGACCGTTGGAAGGGATATAACAATGGACAATAACAATTTCAATACCACAGGAGCAACGGTTACACTGAATTCTTTATCTTCGGTTGGTGATGATCTTTCCATCGCCCAAATAGCCAATGCGATCTTAGCCAACAATCCACTGACCATTTCCGGAGATTTGAATATCGAAGACAACAACGCCCTTTGCGATTTGGATTTTAGCGGATTAACATCCGTTGGAGGATTTGTGGAAATTACCGACAATTACGATAATTGTACAAGTCAAAGCATTGATTTAACGGCTTTGCAAACCATTGGAAATTATCTGGTCGTAACAGGCAATGATGATATGCCTGATTTTAATCTCAATGCATTGATGGCAATCAATGGTAGCAATGCAGGCGGTAGATCAGTGGATATCACCAATAACGATATGGAACTTGGCTCCATAGATTTTCCTGTTTTAAACACGAACATTCCTGGAGAATTCAGAATCAACGGCAATGCCAATTTGATGGTCATTACAGCACCAGTATTGCCTTCCATTGGCGAAGACCTTCGTTTAGAAGATAATCCGCTCATGGCCACCATGGGATTCGCTTCATTGACTACGGTTGTAGGATTGTTGAACATCGATGATGAAGATGCTGTTTTGGACATTGATAATTTTGGATCCTTGATAAATGTCAATGATGTTACAATCAACGGAAATAATGTTTTAACGTCTATGTCAACGTTAACTGGGATTACCTCAACTTTAGGTGACCTGATCATAACAAACAATCCTGCCCTAAATGATTTATCTGGACTCTCAAACATAGCCACGGTGGGTGGAAATTTGAATTTTACAAACAATGATGCAATAACCACATTGGATGGACCCGTTGGCTTTGAAGACTTGAATATTGTAAATGGAACATTTACAGCGACCGGCAATGCTCTGTTAGCGAATTGTTGTGTGGTTCCTTGTCGGGTGGAAGATCCCAACAATCCAGGTTTTACTGATGGCGGTGGAATCATTTCAGTAAGTGGAAACAATGGACCTGGAAATTGCACTACATTGGCAGAAGCACAAATTGCTTGTACACCAACTGTCAACATTAGCGGTGATCGCAATGTTTGCCTCATGGGAACCGTCAGTCTCGATGGAACGCCCTTTGGAGGAAATGCTCCATATACACACAGCTGGACGGTTACACCGATGACGGGAAATGCTACGGTTGCCAGTGCCACATCAAATCCAGCCACGTTTACGGGCACTGCCTCTGGTACTGTTCTCATCAGTTATTCGGCTACCAGTTCAGAGGGTTGTGAATCAGCAATCGATACTTTCATATTGGTCGTTCAGGTACCTCCTACATTAACCGCTTGCAATACCAATCACACCATTTTTACAAGCTCAGGCATGACAGGGGACTGCAATGCTGAAGATTCATGGACCCATCCTGGACCAATGGACCTTCATGCGTCATGTTCTCCGGTTACTTTAGAAATCGATTTGGATTTTCCAAGCAGCTATGCTTCTGTTACACCTTTTACCAGTGCGAATTATAATTTTTCAAAAGGCGATCACACCATCATGTACCTGATGACAGATGCTGCAGGCAATACTTCCACTTGTTCGTTTATCATCAGTGTAGAAGACGATGAAAATCCTACCATCACTTGTCCAGGCAATCAAAACAGAAACACGGATGCAGGTCAGTGCAACTACACGACAACAGGAACGGAGTTTGATCCAACAAGCTTCAATGACAATTGCCCGATGGCAGCAATCAGCAATGATTATGACATGTCAAACAGTTTGAATGGAAGTGATTTTCCAAAAGGAACAACCACAGTGTTGTGGACAGTGACCGACATGAGCGGAGCAACAGCCACATGTACATTCAATATTGTAGTGAGCGATAACGAAGCACCAACCATCACATGCCCCGGTAATCAAAACAGAAACACAGATGCGGGCCAGTGCAACTACACAACAATAGGAACGGAGTTTGATCCAACAAGCTTCAATGACAATTGCCCGATGGCAGCAATCAGCAATGATTATGACATGTCAAACAGTTTGAATGGAAGTGATTTTCCAAAAGGAACAACCACGGTGTTGTGGACAGTAACCGACATGAGCGGTACTACAACCACGTGTTCATTTGACATTGTAGTGAATGATAACGAACCTCCGAGCATCACTTGTCCGGGCAACACAACCGTGAGTGCAAATGCAAGTTGTCAGGGCATGATAGGAAGTCATTCACCAACTGCATTGAGCGACAATTGCAATCCGTCACCAACGGTTACACAAAGTCCATCAGCAAGTACGGTACTAACGGGACACAACAGTAGTCAGATAGTAACACTCACAGCCGATGATGGAAATGGAAATTCATCCAATTGTACTTTGACGGTTACGCTTAAAGATGTAACACCGCCGGTGCCAACCTGCGAAGGTCCACAGACGATCAATTTGAATGCAAACTGTCAGTTGTTAGTTCCGGATTTGACCGACGCTGCCAGCGCAACCGACAACTGCAGCATGTCCTTCAGCTGGAGCCAAAATCCGACAAGCGGTACTTTGCTTGCATCGGGCGAAGGCACCACGCATACAGTTACGGTAACGGTTGATGACGGCAACGGCAACAGTGCAAACTGCACGGTGGTATTGACCGGAAATGACAACACGAATCCTGTACCAACCTGCGAAGGTCCACAGACGATCAATTTGAATGCAAACTGTCAGTTGTTAGTTCCGGATTTGACCGACGCTGCGAGCGCAACCGACAACTGCAGCATGTCCTTCAGTTGGAGTCAAAATCCGACAAGTGGAACATTGCTTGCATCAAGCGAAGGCACTACGCATACAGTAACGGTAACGGTTGATGACGGCAACGGCAACAGCGCAAACTGCACAGTGGTATTGACCGGAAACGATAACACGAATCCAGTACCGACCTGCGAAGGTACACAGACGATCGACTTGAATGCAAACTGTCAGTTGTTAGTTCCGGATTTGACCGACGCTGCGAGCGCAACCGACAACTGCAGTATGTCCTTCAGTTGGAGTCAAAATCCGACAAGCGGAACTTTGCTTGCATCGGGCGAAGGCACTACGCATACAGTAACGGTAACGGTTGACGATGGCAATGGCAACAGTGCAAACTGCACAGTGGTATTGACAGGAAACGATAATACGCCACCGAATATCACTTGTCCGGCCAACACGACGGTGAGTGCAAATGCAAGTTGCCAGGGCATGATAGGAAGTCATTCACCAACGGCATTGAGCGACAATTGCAATCCGTCACCAACGGTTACACAGAGTCCATCAGCGAGTACAGTGCTGACGGGACACAACAGCAGTCAGTTGGTAACACTCACAGCCGATGATGGCAACGGAAATACATCGAATTGTACTTTGACGGTTACACTCAAAGATGCGACCCCGCCTAATATTACTTGTCCAGGCAACACAACGGTGAGTGCAAATGCAAGTTGTCAGGGCATGATAGGAAGTCATTCTCCAACTGCATTGAGCGACAATTGCAGTCCGTCACCAACGG
>Ga0268298_10000157_pt1 | contig 84212 bp, 75 predicted proteins | sample WWTPWeurt_MetaG_FD_194462 | JGI IMG/M metagenome (GOLD analysis project Ga0268298, IMG submission 194462) | Activated sludge microbial communities from WWTP in Nijmegen, Gelderland, Netherland - WWTP Weurt | ecosystem: Engineered > WWTP > Aerobic digester > Activated sludge | place...
TGTCGTCGGACGCCGAGAAGTTGTTGTTCGTCGAGACCCACCAGAAGTCATGCGGGCAGGTGCCGGTCCCACGGGCGCTCTACGCCGACGTGCGGGTAGATGGTCTACGTCTTCGTGGTCAGGCCTCCATGGCGGACGCCGCCAACCTGTGTGAGGCGCTCCTGCTCGGTGCCCGTGACCTCCTCGACATGGGAGAGCGGGACCTGACATGGGTGGGGATCGCCCAGGACGACGGCGCCTGGGAGGCCTTCATCTACGACCCCATGCCCGGTGGGTCGGGGGTCCTAGACGAGATCCTGGACCGTTGGGAGCAGGTGCTGGACGGCGCCGCCGAACGACTACATGGTTGTCCGGAAGCATGTGCTACTGCCTGCTATGAGTGTTTGAAGAACCACTCCAATGCCTTCCACCAACCCTACCTAGACAGGGTGAAGGCCAGCGACCTCTTGGCCACTTGGCGCGGCCTGAAGGTGCAGAACACCATCGAGCCCTCGACCGGGGACATGCCCATCAAGGGCCAGCCCCACCACTCGAAGGAGCAGGTGTTCCTCCTGGCGCTGCAAGAGGCCGGACTCGTCGGTGACGACGGCCCCGAGCTGAACGCCAAACTGGACCTCGGCGATGGCATCGTGACCTCCCCGGACGCCCTCTACAGGACCAAGAAGGTTGCCGTCTACCTGGATGGGATGTCCGCCGGGCTGCACGGGGACCCCAAGATGCGAGAGCGGGACGCGATGATCAACCGGATCCTGAAGATGGAGGGATATCACGTCCACCGCATCCCCTGGAGTGCCCTCAGCGACCCAACGGGGAAGAAGCAGCACATGGAGGCCATTGGCCACAGCCTGCACGGGTAAATGTAGATCCTGGTGGTCAGATGATCTCCAGAACGTCTAGGGCCTCGGCCATGTCGAAATCTGATGGGGGGAGCTTCACCTCCATGAAATACTGCCCAGCGCGGTCCACCGAGACCTTCCAGTGCGGGATCGGTGCGCCATTCCTGACCTTGGGCGTGGAAAGCATGACCTTGCCCTCGTCGTTGAGGTCGTCGTCCCGGTAGACGCCGACGATCAGGTCGGCGTATCGCTCATAGGCCGAGTCTTCTAAGACAGCGGACATCTCCCATGCACCACCGTTCTTCTTCGCCTGCTCCCACCCGGCGCGGTTGGACTGGATCGGGACGAGGACGAGTAGGCGGCGCCCGGCGTCGAAGTGGGCAGCCATGTCCTTCAGGCGAGAGATCATGTCCTCGCTCTCCTGGCGAGGGTTCTTCCCCAGCAGCCTGAGACACCTCGGGTAGTCGATAGTCACCATGTCCAAGCCGTGCCGTGTGTTCTCCAGTTCGATCGTGGTGACAACGGCGTCGAGGGTGAGGGCCGGTGGACGAGCGACCCGGATGTATCCGCGACCGCCCTGGCCGTCGAAGTTGGCTCTGAAATCCGCCTTGACCTCGCCTGCCAACCACTGCCTGGCCTCGGGAGAGAGCCGCCGCTGATATTGGGCAGCCTTGGTGACCTTAAGTCGCCGGGCCTCCTCCGGAAACTTACGGCAGGCGTGGATGATGGCGAGAGCGATTACCTCTTCGTCGATCTCCAGCTCCAGAGGCATGACGAGCACAGATGCACCGGCCAGGGCGGCGTTATACGTGATGGTCCTCCCCAGAGTAGACTTGCCCTGACCGGCATGACCGAGGAGCCCCACGAGCTGGCCCTTCCGGAGCGGGACCCTGTTATCAATGGTGGGCAGGCCGGTGGTGATCCTGTCACGGTCGTCATCCGCCAGGGCCGCGTTCCACATCTCGTCGAAGGCCATGTCCCCCGGCCCCGAGGAGCACCGGGTGGGCTTGCTACCGAAACGCATGGCGTCAGCGTCGAAGCCATTAAGGAAATAGGCGGTAGCCGCGTCGGCGCCTTGGATGTGGACCTTTTCCCCATTCACCTCCTTCTTGACCCCGGTGCTGGCGATCGTTAGACAGTTCTTGAGCCGTTTGACAATCCGCTCATCCCTCCACTGTTTGGTTCGCATGGCGAGTAGCGCGGGGAGATCGTCGGGAGAGTTCCTCTCGATCTCCGGGGCCGCCTGGGCATACTCGTCGAGGCTTATCGTCGATTTGCCTTCAGTTAGACAAGCGAGTTCAATAATTTGAAGCGTGGGTGGTTCGCGGTGCTGGCGCCAGTGGTTGTAAATCAGTCCAAGGAGTTCAGCCTCCTCGTTTGAAACGGGATGAGCCAAGCGATGGAGGTTATCCGTCAGCCATTCGCAGCCCCGGCGAGCCTCATCTCGCTGAACTGGAGTAGCGTCCGAAGGGCAGAGGATTGTCTTCACCAAGGACCAGGTGACGTAGCTTACTTCAGCCATGTTTGGCCTCCGTGACGATGCCAGTCCGCCCATAGCGAGCCTGGAGTTCTTTGAGGGAGAGCGGGCTCTCCCAGTAGGTTCTGAGGCCCTCGGAGGACCTGCGGGTGAGGACGCCCTTGATAGCCGCCTCGAACCTCTCCGGCTTGTCCGGTGTGTCACCGAGCCCAGTTAGGATCAACACCTTGACGTTCTCCATCCGGTCGAAGATTGATGCAGTCGCCTTGAACTCCTCACTCCAGGCGTCGGCCATGACCAGCTCGCCGAACAGCGCCGTCCAGGAGATCCAGAGCACCTGTCGTTTAACTGGGCGATCTTCGTCGTCGAGGACCTCGGGGTGGGCGGTGATGTAGGATTCCATGGACTGCCGGACCAGGGCAGCGAAGGCCCGGTCGGCGCGGGCGATGCCGCAGATCCCAATCGAGGCGGGGAACTGACCACGTAGGGCGTCGGAGATGGCGCTGTCGGGGATGGCCTGGAGGACGGAGGGATGCAAGTCTTCAAGGCGGAGTTCCTGGTAGGCCCTCGGGACTTTCCAGGTCGAGAGCTGTCGGGTGATGATCTGCTCAGGGGTCATCGGGTGGTCTCCTGGGCTTGGGCCCTGAGAGCCCCCAGTCGGGCGACTTGGGCGGCGCTGTCTTCGGGGGTTGTGTCGCGGAGGGTGGTGGGCTTCGCCGACTTCTTTGCCTTCTTTTGGTTGGCCAGGACCCGCTTGAGGTGGGCGGGGACCCTAGTGGGGTCGGCGACAAGGAAGGCGAAGGCGTCCTCGGGGTTGAACGGGGAGTCTCCGGACTTCTTGGCCTTGACCTTCCCGGCGAGGAATGGGCAGATCTCGTGGTCGGGCATGAGAGCGAAGAGAGCCCGGGCATCCTCCGACCAACCGGGGACGTTGAGGCACATGGTGATCCCGGAGAGGAACCTTGCGGCTTCCTCTTCGTCTACCGGGGGCCAGGGGGAGCCGGGGATGGCTATCTCATTGAAGGCGGAGATGAGCTGGGAGGCGTCCGTGGTGGTTGGATCTTTGGGCCTAGCCTGCTCTTCATTCTTCGGAGAGGAAGGAGACACTCCACTCACTTCACTGTAGTAAGTGTCTTTTCTCTCTTCTGTTTTCTCTCTTCTGTCTTCTCTCTTCTGTTTAACGCGTAAGGCTTCGTTGTTACGCGTAGCTTCCGCCTGCTTCTCCCTCTCCTCCTTCTTCTTTTGCCGGTAGACCCGCTGGTAGGGGGCGAAGCTCCCTTCCTTGTCCTGCCCCCTGTCCCGGTAGATGGGGTAGTTCAACACTCGCCAGCCACCGGGGATGACCTCGATACGTCGTCCCTCGTTGTCCGGGGTTCGGCTATGTCGGTCCGGCGTGCTGAGCACTCCCACGGCGTGCTCCATCTCGAGAACAGTCACGCGGGCAAGGTTGGCAAACCCCGGGACGGAGCCCTCCACAACCCCCTCGATGTCGCACAGGGCCATCATCGCGACCCACACCCTGACAACCTTGTCATCCTCCATCCAGACGGAGCTGGTGACGATGGAGGCGAAGAGTTTCGTCCAGCCGCGTGCCATCTAGTCCTCCAGCGCCAGTGAGGGCTCGTTGGGTGCTTCCGATCGAAGTAACCGCACATGGCCGTCTCTTCTTCTGCACCTGTCGGGCCAAGCCTTCGAGACGAGGAGGCATCTTCTGGTTTGACTATTCGCTGGCATACGTTCTCCTAACCATTTTATTGGCTTGTATTTGCAGTGATGTGTGACCCTGGCATAAGTGGTAGATCACACGCCGCCGGAAGGATGATACCCGGCAGTGGGACATGACGACGGTCAGGGGAGGCTGGGATTTCAGTTTGTCCCGTGAGCATCAGGCCTTCGGCCTCCAACCAAGCCTCCAATAGAGGTAGGGAGTAACGGATCGACCGGCTCCCAACCCGGCACCAGGGAGGTCCGGCATGGCCTCGCCGCCACCGCTTGAGGGTGCCGACGGCGACTTGGAGGCGCTGGGCGGCCTCCCTGGCCGTGATGAGGTTGGTTGGGTTCATGTGGGGGCTCCAAGGAACGCAAGGGTTCACCCTTGATCCTGGTAGTCCAACTTTTTGGTCGCGCCGACATCGCCGTCACCGACACCGCCAACGACCGACCCTTCACCTGACCTTGAACACCACCCCGGGGTGGTGCTCCCAAACCGTTCGCTTCAGATCTTGTTCACCCTTCCGCAGTGTTTAGCACTGAGGCGCACTTCGTCGCACTTCGCCGAAGTGCGGCCAGAAAGGCGTAACCCCCTAGATTTGCTCAATCTAGGGGGTTGAAGGTGGTGGCTGGAGACAGACTCGAACTGTCGACCTAGGGATTATGAGACCCTCGCTCTAACCACCTGAGCTACCCAGCCACGAAGGGACAGTCTAACGTGGGGGCAGGCTTGGGTCTAGGCGAGATCCTGCACCAGCACCACGATGAGGCGCTTGGGGCCATGGACGCCGTAGGCGAGGGTCTGCTCGATGTCGGCGGTCTTGCTGGGGCCGGAGATCAGCAGGGCATTGGGCGGCAGGCTGCGGCCCCAGCCCAGGGACTTCACGGCGGACCAGAAGGTGTCCTGAATGGTGGAGGCCCGCAACAGGGCGATGTGGATGGGGGGGACCAGCGACATGAGGCGCGGCTCGGCGGAACCGGGCATCAGCAGGAGGCCGCCCGTTTCGGCGACGCCGCCCACGGTGCTGGTGAAGCCGGCGTCCACGCCCGTGAACAGCTCATCCTTGAAGGCCTCGACGGACCGGTCGTAGGGCATCAGCTGGGTGCCCCCGGGAGCCCAGCCCTTGGCCAGTTCCACCCCGGCCTCGCAGGTGGGGCCGAAGAGCAGGTTCTTCAGGCCCTCGTGGTCGCAGAAGGCACGAACCACAGCGGGCCAGGTGGCCGGTAGGGCCTCGAGGAACTCCGTGTGGACGGCCTCCATGCCCTTGCGGAGTCGCTCCACCCGCTCGGCGGCGGGCCACTGGCGGCGCTCCAGCACGGCGGTGTCGAGGTCGGGCAGGGGGCCGGACCCGCCAGCGGCGCGGAGCCGGCCCAGGATGGCGGTGCGGGCGTCACTCATTGGAGCCTCCCTCGGCGCGCATGCGCTCGCTGAGCGAGCGGCGGGCCGGAACGGGTTTGCTGCGGGTGCGGGTCCAGTTCTTGATCAGGGGGGCCCCGGCGGGCAGGGCCTTGCCGAGGCGGGTGGCGAACCAGGTCGCGACCCGGTAGAGGGCCGGCCGCTTCAGGACACCCCCCCAGAGGCGCCAGGCCCAGTCCTCGGTGGCCGTCCGGCCGGTCCCCCGACCGATTACGTTCGAGCCCACGTCCTCGTGGGTGGCCTCACGGCGCAGACGCACCAGGATCTCGGGGATGGGGATCTCCACGGGGCAGACCTCGGCGCAGGCGCCACAGAGGCTCGACCCGTGGATGAGGTCGTGACGGACGCCCACACCTTCCATCTGCGGCGTGAGGATCTTGCCGATGGGACCTGGGTAGGTGGCTTCATAGGCATGCCCACCGATGCGGGTGTAGACAGGGCAGTGGTTCATGCACGCGCCGCAGCGGATGCAGCGCAGGGTGGCCCGGAGTTGGGGGTCGGCGTAGATCCGGGAGCGTCCGTTGTCGAGGATGACGAGGTGGACCTCCCGGGGGCCGTCCTTCTCGTCTGTGCCTCGCGGGCCGCTGATCAAGTTGAAATAGGTACTCACGGCCTGTCCGGTGGCTGAGCGGGTGAGGATAGCGTAGAGCGGCGCCACGTCCTCCAGGCACGCCACGACCTTCTCAAGCCCCATCACTGCGATGTGGAGGGGAGGCACGTGGGTGCTCATGCGACCGTTGCCCTCGTTCTCCACCAGACAGAGGGTTCCGGTCTCGGCCACGGCGAAGTTCACACCCGAGAGGCCCGCATCGGCGTGGAGAAACTTCTCGCGCAACACCTTCCGGGCCATGGCGGTAAGCTCGTCCACGTCCTCGGTGTATTTCGCATCCTTGATCTTCTGGCTGAACTGCCGGGCGATCTGATCCTTGTTCTTGTGGATGGCGGGCATGATGATGTGGCTCGGCGTTTCGCCATCGAGCTGGATGATGTACTCGCCCAGGTCGGACTCCAGCGCCTCGATGCCCTTGGACTCCAGGAAGGCGTTGAGGTGCATCTCCTCCGAGACCATGCTCTTGCCCTTGACCAGCGTCTTGGCGTTCTTGGAGCGGAGGATGCCCAAGATCAGCTCGTTGGCCTGTTCGCAGGTCTCGGCCCAGTGCACCTGGATGCCGTTCTTCGTGCAGTTGGCCTCGAACTGCTCCAGCAGCTCGGGGAGGCTCAGCAGGCTCCGCGAACGGATGGCCGTGCTCAGATCACGCAGGTCCTGCAGATCAGCGGGATCCGGGAACTGGTTCCGGCGCTTGGTGATGAGGCCGTCCATGGCCCGGCGGAAGTTCGCCCGGAGCTGGGGATCCAGCAGGGCCTTCGACGCTGAGTCGCGGAAGAGAATCTCTGTCTCAGCGTGCATGTGTGCGCTCCCAGAGGAACTCGGCAATGTGCTGGACGCGGAGCGGACTCTGCTTCGCCTCCAAGGTGCCGTTCACGTTGAGGAGGCAGCCGCCGTCCGTGGACAGCACCACGGAAGCGCCGGTGGCCTCGGCATCCGCCGCCTTGTCGCAGGACATGACGCCGGAGATCTCCGGCTGGCGCACGGAGAAGGTCCCGCCGAAGCCACAGCACTCGTGCTCGCGGGTCAGGGGCGCCAGTTCCACGTTGGCCAGCTGGCCGATGAGGGCCTGGGGCTCGCCCTTCAGACCCAGGTCCCGCACCGCGTGACAGGAACTGTGCCAGGTGACCTTCACGGGCTCGCCCAGGTCCTCGAGCTTCACATCGAGCACATCCACCAGGAACTGGGTCAGCTCGTAGACTCGGGCACTGAAGGCGCGCACCCGGGCCTCGTCGGGCTGCCCGTGGAAGAGCTCCGGGTAATGCACCTTCATCATGCCGGCGCAGCTGCCCGAGGGCAGGATCACGGGCAGGTCCTTGGGGAACAGCGCCACCTGGGTTCGGGCCACGTCCCGGGCCTCCTCCCAGTAGCCGCAGTTGAAGGCTGGCTGCCCACAGCAGGTCTGGCCTTCCGGGAAGACCACCTTCACGCCAGCTTGGCGAAGCAGCTGGATGCCCGCCATGCCCGCGTCCGGAAAGAAAAGGTCCACCAGACAGGTGCCGTAGAAGTACACCTCTCGCACGCCGCACCTCCTCGATGGTCTCAATGGTCCTGGCGCAAGCCTACAGGAAACGCTCTGCAAGCAGCTCGGCTGTGTGGGTCGTCTGGATGGGGGCCCCGTCCTTGTCGAGGCCTCCCCGGATCTGCATGACACAGCCGGGGCAGTCCATGACGACCTTCGAAACCCCTGTTTCCTTGATGTTCTTCAGTTTGCGTTCAAGGATTGGGGCGGAGATCTCCGGCAGCTTCAGGGAGTAGGAACCGGCCATTCCGCAGCATGTGTCGCACTCGTACATCTCGGAAATCTCGTGGCCGGCTTCCTTGAGGAGCTCCCGGGGCTCATCGCTGGCCTTGAGGGTCCGCTTCAGGTGGCAGGAGTCATGGTATGTGACTTTTTCCAGGGCCTCGCCTTCCTTGAAAGTCAGACGGCCCGCATCGACCAACTGCTTGACCAGGCTGGAGAAATCGATGGTCTTGGCCGAGAGGGTCCTGGCCGCTTCCAGGGCGTCCGTGACGCCCAGGCTTTTGAAGGTCTCGATGAAGTCGTGTTTCAGCGCCACTGTGCAGGTGGGGCAGGCCGAGACCACATGGGTGACATCCTCCGCCAGGAGAGCCTTGATGTTGTCCCGGGCATTCTGGGCGGCCACCTCGTAGGCGCCGTTGTAACGCGCTGGGGCGCCGCAGCAGGTCTGATCGTCCGGAAAGACGACCTCGATGCCGGCCTTGTTCAGGATCTTCACCAGAGCTGCGCCCGTCTCCGGATAGCAGAAGTCGATCAGACACCCGGCGTAGAAGGCCACCTTCTCGCCGCCCTTGGGCTGGACGATGCTCCTGACCTGGTCCCGGAAGGGCACCGCCGCCACGGCCGGTAGGCTCCGGAAGTCGGTCATGTCAGACAGGAACAGGGGCAGGTGCCGGATGAACCGGCCCTGCTTGAAGGGCTTCTGGGTGACTGAGGCCATGCGCAGCATGGAGTGGAACAGACGTCGGTTGTTCACCACACCGAAGATCGCCTTCATGGCCAGGGACTGGCCCTTCTCGACCACCAGGCGCCGCCTCAGCTCCAGGATCAGTCCTGGAATGTCGATCTTGCCCGGGCACAGAGGCACGCAACTGCCGCACTGGATGCAGAGCCCCTGGATGTCATCGGCCTTCTTGAGCTCATCGAACCAGGCCGTGAGAATCGTGCCGATGCCGCCCGTGTAGGTCTTGCCGAAGACGTGGCCGCCCACCAGCCGGAACACCGGGCACACGTTCAGGCAGGTGGCGCAGCGGATGCACTGGAGCGCCTCCTTGAACATGGGGTCCTTGGCCATGTCCGAGCGGTGGTTGTCCATGAGGATGATGTGGAGTTCCTTGGGGGAGCCGTCGGGGTTGGGCACCTGGCCCGACAGAATGGACACGTAGCTCGTGAGCAGCTGCCCAGTGGCGCTGCGGGGCAGGGCGGTGAGGATCGGCTCGATGTCCTTGACCAGGGCCACAAGCTTCTCGATGCCCACGATGGCCACGTGGATCCGAGGCAGGGTGGAGACTAGGCGGGCGTTGCCCTCATTGGTGACAATGACCAGGCTGCCGGTTTCGGCCACGGCGATGTTGGCGCCCGTAATGCCCATGTCGGCCGCCAGGAACTTGGGGCGGAGCTTGGCGCGAGCGAACTTCACCAGCTTGGGGATATCAGGTGCCTGGCCCTCCTCCACTTCCTGGCTGAAGACCTCAGCCACTTCCTCCTTGGTCATGTGGATGGCGGGCATCACCATGTGCGAAGGCGTCTGGTGGGCCAGCTGGATGATCCACTCGCCCAGATCCGTCTCATCCACCTCGATGCCAGCCTGCTCAAGGGCCTTGTTGAGGTGGATCTCCTCTGAGGCCATGGACTTCGACTTGACGACTCGTTGTACACCCTTGTCCTTGGCGAGATCCAGGATGTATTGCTTCACCTGGGCGGGATCGGCGGTCCGGAAGACCTTGGCGCCGCGGCCTTCCGCCTGGGCCTTGAACTGCTCGGCCAAGGCCTCGAAATTTGCTGAGGCGCCGCACTTGATCTCGGCGATCTGATCGCGCACTGCCTCGAAGTCGATGCCTTCATAGGCCTTGGCTCGGCCGATGCGGTAGGCCTCGGAGAAGCGGCCCAAGGCGCCGGTGAGGTTCGGGTTGTGCAGGGCGGTTTCGATGGATTCCTTGAACTGGGTCGTCATGAGGGCACCTGATCGAATGAATCCACCGCGACGATGATGAGTCTCCCCGGGCCATGCACGCCGATGGTGAGCACCCGCTCAATGTCGGCGGTGCGGCTGGGCCCCGTGATGAAGGAGATGTAGTTGATCTGCTGCGGGCGGAGGCGCTCGAGCACGCTGCCCATGTCCTCGAGAATCCGCTCGGTGCCGAGCAGCGCGATATGGATGGGGGGCAAGGTCGACACCAGGCGCTTGTCAACCGCCGTGGCATCCTGCACCAGGGTGCCCGTGCCGGCGATGGCCCAATCCAGTTGGCTGATTCCCACCCTGGAGGCGGCCGAGGCCTCCTGGGTGACTTCAAACTGGATGCCAGGAACACGGGAGACCACCGCTTCCCTTTCGCTCGCCTCCAGGAACGTCCCTGCTGCCCACACGGCTCCGCAACCAGGCGCGTCCGACACCCCCACCTCCTGGAGGAATCCCAGGACGAAGGCCAGCGCCTCCGTCCGTCCGGCGAACCGGTGGACTTCCGCACTGACGGCCTCGGCCCTGACCTTGAAAGCTTCGAGGGTGGCACTCATGGAGACTCCTTTCAGCGGGTGGCCGCTTCCAGCAGGTAGAGGAAGCTGCGGTACACCTCGCCCGTGGAGCGGGTCATGCCCACCTCACAGGTGCGGCTGCTGGCGTAGTAGCCGTCGAAGGACTGGCTCTTCACTTCTTTCGCCTCATGTTTCGTGGCCGAGGCGGTGAGCTCGGCGTGGGTGAAGCCGCGGTCCCCGGCAAAGCCACAGCAGCCCGCATCGCGGGGCACCACGACCTTGTCGGCACAGGCCTGGGCCACGCCCTCCAGCTTGGGCAGCAGGTTCATCTTGGTGAGCGAGCAGACCGGGTGGAGCACCACGGAGCCCACCTTGCGGGTGACCTGCAGCTTGGGGAGCAGCACATCATAGGCGAAGGCGGTGCTGTCGATGATCTTCAGCCTGTCGAACTTCACCTGGTTCTCGGGCGTGAGGTAGGCCCGGCTGGTGACCACGCCGTAGGTGCAGGGACTGGTGTCCATGACGATGGAGAGGCGACCCTCCTGGCTCCACTCCCAGAACTTCTCGATGGCGTGGTTCACGGTGTATTTATGCGCCAGGTCGAAACCCTTCGATGAGAAGGGCACCCCGCAGCAGGTGCCTTCGACATCCAGGGGGATGTGGACCGGCACGCCAGCCCGCGCGGAGACCTTGACCAAGGCCTCCACCAGGCTCAGATCCTCGGACTCGCCGGGCAGGTGGCCCATCATGCGGGAGATGCAGGCCGGGAAGTAGATGGCCTTGGCGCCTTCCAGGTTGGTGGCGGGCAGCGGCGCCTTGGCGGCCTTGGGCATCTCCGGGCTCCACTGATGGGAGGCGCCGAAGCCCTTCATGAGTCGCGTGATGAAGGGCATCACCTTCGGCCCAAAGAGGCTCTGCACCATGTGCCCGGAGCGCAGGGCGACCCGCATGACCGGCTCCACGGTGGCGAAGTTGCGCGCCACGGAGAGCGCGATCTTCTGGGCGCGGCGGCTGTGGCTGGCCCGGCGGAAGCGCTTGGTGAGCTGGCCCGTGTCGATGCTCACGGGGCAGGCGGTGGCGCAGAGGCCATCGGCGGCGCAGGTCTCTACGGCCATGTAGTCGAAGGCCCCTGTGAGGGAGGCGAGAAGGGCGGGGTTCTCGTGGTTGCCTTCGAGCCGCGCCATCTCGCGGCGCACGACGATGCGCTGGCGGGGGGTGAGGGTGAGCTCGCGGCTGGGGCACTTGGGCTCGCAGTAGCCGCACTCGATGCACTTGTCGACCTCCTCCTCGACGCCGGGCATGGGCTTGAGGTCGGCAAGGTGGCACTTGGGATCGGCGTTGATGATGACGCCGGGGTTCAACAGGTGCATGGGATCCACCAGGGACTTGAGCTTCTCCATGACGGCCTTGGCCTCGGGGCCCCACTCGGCCTCGACGAAGGGTGCCATGTTGCGGCCCGTGCCGTGCTCGGCTTTCAGGGCGCCGTCGTATTTCTTCACCACCAGCTCGACCACCTCATCGATGAAGCGCTCGTAGCGATCCACGGCCGCCTGGTCGTTGAAGGACTGGGTGATGACGAAGTGGAGGTTCCCGTCCTTGGCGTGGCCGAAGATGATGGCCTCGTCGTAGCCGTGCTTGGCGAAGAGCCGGGTGAGGTCCACGGCGGCGTCCGCCAGGCTCTCGATGGGGAAGGCCACATCCTCGATGAGCACCGTAGTGCCGCGCTTGCGAACCGCGCCCACGGAGGGGAAGGTGCCGGAGCGGATCTTCCAGAAGAGGGCCTGCTCCACAGGGTCATGAGTGAACCGGGCAGGCTCCATCAGCTTGAGGCCGGCGGTGGTGGCCAGGGCAGTGCGTTCCAGGTCGGCGCGGACGGACTCGTCACGGCCGTGGAACTCCACCAGCAGCGCGGCGGCGCCCTCGGGCAGGGACTTGATGGCGGGCGGGATGCCGGGCTGGTTCTCGACGGACTTCAGGGAGGCGCGATCCAGCAGCTCCAGGGCAGCCGCGCCAGCATCCCGCAGGGGGATGATGGCGGCACAGGCCGCGTGCAGGTCCGGGAACAGCAGGAAGGCCGTCACCTTGACCGGCAGGTCCGGCACGGACTTCAACACAGCCTCGGCGATAAAGGCCAGCGTGCCTTCCGAACCCACCAGCACGTTGCGGAAGATGTCCACGGGCCGGTCGAAGTCGATGAAGGCATTGAGGGAATAGCCCGTCGTGTTCTTCATCTTGTACTTCGCCCGGATGCGCTCGGCCAGGGCGGGGTTGGCCAGGAGGTCGGCCTTGAGGTTCAGTAGGCCCTGCGCCAGTTCAGGCTCCGCCTCGCGGAAGCGCGCATCGGCGTCGGGGGCGGCGGTATCGATCACGGTGCCGGAGGGCAGAACAAAGGTCAGCGACTCGAGCGTGTGGTAGGCGTTCTGGGTGACCCCGCAGCACATACCGCTGGAGTTGTTCGACAGGATGCCCCCCACCGTGCAGGTGTTGATGGAGGCCGGGTCGGGGCCCATCTTGGCCTTGAAGAACTTGAGGGCGTGGTTCACGTGGGCACCGATGACACCCGGCTGAACCTTCACCTTGGCTCCGCCGTCCAGCACCTGGATGCCGCGCCAGTTGCGGGCCACTTCCACCAGGATGCCGTCCGACACCGACTGGCCCGACAGGCTGGTGCCCGCGGCCCGGAAGGTCATGGGGATGTTCGTCTCATGGCTGAGCCGGAACAGTCCGCGAACGTCCTCGATGCTTCCCGCAAAGGCTACGGCTTTGGGGATCAGGCGGTAGAAGCTGGCGTCGGAGGCGAAGGCAATCAGATCCACCGGCCGGTCCAGCACGCGGTCCGAGCCCAGGATGGCGACTAGGGAATCCCTGAGGGAGGTGGCGGTGGCAGTGGTCATGAGAACCGTCCTTAACGCAGGTGAGGCATCAAAAGGTCCCGCCGACGATCAGGCTGTCGGCGGGACCCAGGTCAAGCGTCTGATGTCCGCCGGGCCTACTTGGCCGGGGCGGGGGCCGGAGCAGTTGAAGCGGCAGGTGCGGTCACAGGAGCGACGGCGGCCGGGGCTGGCGGGGGCTGCGTGGGCATCCAGTTGGCGGGCAGGACCTTCGCGTAGAGGAAGATCACGACGCCGACCATGGCGGCTAGGGCCAAGCTGTGCCAGAACACGTAGCGGAGGATGGTGCCCTCTTCGCCCTGCTGGTTGGTGGCCACGGAGGCCACGACCAGGCTCTGGGCATCGATCATCTTGCCCATGACACCGCCGGTGGTATTGGCGGCGGCGGTGAGGATCGGGTTCAGGCCCAGCTGCTCGGCCGTGATCTTCTGCAGGCCGCCGAAGAGCACGTTGGAGGAGGTGTCACTGCCGGTCAGGGCCACACCCAGCCAGCCCAGCATGGCGCTGAAGAATGGGAACAGCATGCCGGTGCTGGCGAAGGCCAGGCCCATGGTGGCGTCCAGGCCCGCGGACTTCGAGACGAAGCCCAGGGCCAGCATGGCCGCGATGGTCAGCAGGGAGATCTTCACGCGATTGACGGTCTTGCCCCAGATCTTGACGAGTTCCAGGAAGCTGAACCCGGCCAGCAGGCCACTGACGATGCCGGCGAGCATGAGGCTGGTGCCCGTGAGGGAGAGCCAATTGAAGGTCCAGACGGCGGCTTCGGCGGAAGGCTTGGCGACCACGGGAGGAGCCTTGATGACCATCTTGTGGAGCTTGGGAATCTCGAAGGTCTTGACGGTGTAGCCGTTCAGGAAGTTGGGTGCGGTCTTGGTGCCGCCATTCAGGAAGGTCTTGACCTGCGGGGTGCCCCAGGCGAACACGAACACGGAGAGGAGAACCCAAGGCATCCAGGCCTTCACGACCTTGCCGGTGCTCTGCTCGACCACCGCTGCATGGGCCTCTTCACGCTCATGTTCGTAGCGCCAGATGGTCTTGGGCTGCCAGACCTTCAGCAGGATGACCAGGGCCAGCATCGAGATGATGGCGCCGATGATGTCCACCAGCCAGGGGCCGTGGTAGTTGCTCACCAGGAACTGGGCGATGGCGAAGCTGCCACCGGCGGTGAGGCAGGCGGGCCAGACTTCCATCATGGCTTTGCGTCCCGCCATGGTCCAAATGATCCAGAACGGCACGATCAGCGAAAAGATCGGCAGGATGCGGCCCGCAGCGGCGCTGAGAAGGTTCAGATCCAGGCCGGTGACGCCCGCGAGGGCGATGAGCGGGCTGCCCAGGGCACCGTAGGCCACGGGGGCGGTGTTGCCGATGAGGGCCAGACCGGCGGCCTGGAGGGGCCTGAAGCCCAGGCCGATCAGCATGGCGGCGGAGATCGCGACGGGGGTGCCGAACCCGGCCGCTCCCTCGATGAAGGCGCCGAAGCTGAAGGCGATCAGCAGGGCCTGAATGCGGCGATCCCCGGCCAGACCGGCGATGGAGTGCTTCACCACCTCGAAATCACCGGATTTCACCGTGATGTCATAGATGAAAATGGCGTTGAGCACGATCCAGCCGATGGGCAGGAGACCGAACAGAGCGCCGTGGACGGCGGCCATGCTGGCCATGCCTGCAGGCATCTTGTAGACGAGGATGGCGACGGCCAGACAGGTGATCAGGCCGAGGATGGCCGAGTAGTGGGCCTTCACATGCTTGGCCAGAAAGCCCAGCAGCACGAAGACCGGCAGGGCGGCCACCAGTGCGGAAATGAAGATATTCCCCATGACGGGGGAATAGACTTGGGTCCAGGGGGTCATGCAGCCTCCAAAAGGGGGGGGTGGAAGAAGATGGGGGGGTAGAGTTTTGAAAAAGATCTTGGGCGAAGGTTACAATGGGTCTAGTGGTCAGACCATAGCGAAGAGTGGTATTTTTGATCACACTTTCCATCTAGCACTTTTTTCAACATTTATATTTTTTCATAAAGTGACCCCATGGATTTCTCACCCATCAAAACCAAACGCCTCTACGAGGAGATCGTGGAGCAGATCAAGCAGCTCATCACCGATGGGAGGCTGAAGCCTGGGGACCGCCTCCTCGCGGAGCGGGAATTGGCCGAGCAGTTCCAGGTCAGCCGTGCCTCGGTCCGGGAAGCCATTCGGACTCTGGAGATGCTCGGCGTCATCGACATCCGGCCCGGCGAGGGCACCTTTGTTAGGGGCACCGAGACTGATGACATCATCCGCCCCCTGGCCATGTTCCTGGCCGTGGAGCGAAGTTCGCTCCTCGACATGTTCGAGATGCGCCGCATCTTCGAGACCGCCACGGCGGCGCTCGCGGCCGAGCGGGCCACGGAGGAGGAACTGGACCACATCGAAGCCATGCTCGACAAGATGCGCGAGCGACTGAATGTCCTTGACCCTGAGAAGGGCGAGGAATTCGACGCCGCCTTCCACTACGCCGTGGCCGAATCCACCCACAATAGCCTGCTGACCAAGTTGTTCAAGACCGTGTCAGAGGAATTCGCCAAGGCCAATTCGGTGGCCCGGCGCCAGCTCTACCACGACAACATCCAGAACGCCCAGAAGATCATCGACCAACATTCGGAGATCCTTGAAGCCATTCGCTCCCGGTCCCCAAAGGCCGCCTCGGAAGCCATGCTCGGGCACCTGATCTTTGCAGAGGGCGAGCTGAGGAAGTGGATCGTCTGAGCGTTCTTCAGGGCCGAATCCTTCCGTTGGAACGAGAGCCCCGACAACTCGCCTCGTGGCGAGGGCACATCCTGTGCCCTCGCCCTTCGGTCGGCAATCGCCTGCGGCGATTCAGTCCAAGTTCCCAGTCCTGGCAAATGGTGGCCCCGGTGGGGTTCGAACCCACGACCAAGCGGTTATGAGCCGCCAGCTCTGACCGCTGAGCTACAGGGCCAGAGGCAGTGTAGCAAATGGACTCCGGACTGCAGGGTCACAGCCCACGAATCGAGCGGCCGCCCACGGCGAAATCCAGCAACTGCAGCATACGGTCCGCAAGGGTCGGAAGGTCCTCGGACTCGAGGAGGAACTGGCGCTCCGTGGGTTCAAAATCCAGGGCCATGGCCAGGGTGTTCAGGCGGCCCGTGTCTTCCAGCGGGAGATCCAGGAGTTCCTTGAGCTGGACCTCGATGCCTTCCGCAGCCGCGTAGGCGTGGAGGGATTCCATGAGATGGCGGCGATGGGGACCAGGCCAGAGCATCGAGGCATTGAAGGGAATCGCCTCGTACCTGCACTGGCGAAAGGGTTTCCCGGGGAGCTCCTCCAGGATCCGAACTGTCTCCTTCCCTTGGAGAAGGAGGTTCCAGCGCCCCGAAGTGAGGGGTTCAGCCCGCACCACCTCGGCCAGGCAGCCCGTCTCGAAGATCGGCGCCGTCTCACCCAGGGAGCCTGGATCCGGGGTCTCCCGCATCAGGGTGAGGATCAGGTGGTGGTGCGAGTTCAGCACCTCCACCGTCATCTCCTGATAACGGGGTTCGAAAATTCGGACCGGCAGGAAGGTCTGCGGGAACAGCACGACCTGGGGCAGGGGGAAGAGGGGGAGAATGGCTGGTAGCATGAACACCTTGCTCGCCAACGCATCGGAGTCGAAACAGTGAAGGATGAGAACGAGGCCGCTGGAGCGCTCGAGGTCGGAAATGCCGTGCTGGGTGCGGCTCAGGAAGCCCTCCGGGACCTGAGGGAAACCTGGGATCCGCAGGTCGTGGACGGCTGGGTCCGCATGGCGATGGGCAGAAGCGGGCGGGTCATATCGACCGGGATGGGGAAATCGGGACTCGTCGCCCAGAAGATCGCGGCCACCCTCGCCTCCACCGGCTGTCCTGCGTTCTTCCTCCATCCCGCGGAAGCCCTGCATGGAGACCTGGGCATGGTGACGCCCGAGGATTCCATTCTGGCGCTTTCCAACAGCGGCGAGAGCGAGGAGGTGGTGCGCCTCCTTCCAAGTCTGCTCCGGCTGGGCATTCCCATCGCAGCCATCACGTCTCGGCCAGAGAGCAGCCTAGGCCAGGCGGCAGATTGGACCTTCAGCTATCGACTCCCCGAGGGCGAGGGGTGCCCACTGGACCTGGCCCCCATGGCCAGCACGACCCTCCAACTGATCTGGGGTGATGTCCTGGCGGGCAGCCTGATGGAGCGGAAGGGGTTCACCCGGGACCTCTTCGCCCTCAATCACCCTGGTGGAAGTCTGGGTGCCAAGCTCTTGAAGGTAAGGGCCTTGTTGCACGAATCTTGGCCCATTGTGGGCCCCGGGGCTTCACTCACCCAGGTGCTGAAGGCAATGACCGAAGGGCGGCTCGGGATGGCGGGGGTTCTTAAGGGATCGACCCTCGCTGGCGTCATCACGGACGGGGACCTCCGTCGTGCCCTTGAGAAGGCAGAGCTGGAGGGACGTAACCCTCTTGACCTCCAGGCCGAGCAACTCATGACCTTGAATCCCGCCACCATTGAGGACCAGGCACTGGCCTTGGAGGCAGCCGGCATCATGGAGAGCCGGAAGATCACCTTCCTGGTTGTGATGCGGAAGGGAGTTCCTTGCGGTGTCCTCCACATCCATGATCTTTTGGCAGCCAAGGTCTTATGAAGTGTTCGATCAAGTCATAACGAACATCTAAGGTTACATAATATACATTATCGAAACTACAATCAGGACCCCCAAGGTGAGCTCCGTTCTGTCTCGATACGTCCTCCGGCGCTGGGCGACCCCCTTCCTGGGTGCCCTGCTGTTCTATGGGTTCCTTCTCCTCTCGTGGGAGATGGTGACCATTTCCAAGGAGATCTTCTCCCAGGGTGCGCCGCTACGCTGGTTGCTGCCGATGCTGCTGACTTCCATGCCGGAGAACCTCGGACTGGTAATGCCCATGGCGGCCGTTTTGGGTGGGCTGATCGGAACTCAGCAGTTGATGGAGGGCTCCGAATTGGTGGCCGCCCAGGGACTGGGAGCGGGTCGCCGGACCTGGACTGCCCCTTGGCTCAAAATGGCTGTTTGGCTTGTCTTGCTGGCCACCTTGAATGCCCATGTCCTGGTGCCTGCAGCGGCTCGGATCCAGCGAACGGTCAGGGTCCGGATGACGGAAGACGCCAAGGCGAGGTTTCTCCGACCTGGGGCGCCACCCTGGTTCCCCCCCGGGGCTCCCAACTCAGCCTTTTGGGTGTCCCCCGAAGGCCAGATCCACATCATGGAATCCACGCCACAGGGTGTTCAGCACCTGACGGCCTCCAGCATGACCTATGCCCTGGAGGCCAAACCGGATGGCTCCTCCGAGTTGCAGCTTCACCTCACGGGCCTTCAGGGGGCGCTTTTCCAGACATCAGGCCATGGAAGTGTCATCCACCTTAGCCAGGAGAAGCAGGTCCTCCGCTTTGCCATTCCGGCAGGAGCGCGGTTACTCCCCCCCACCCCCCTGCGCTATGAAAGCTCAGCAGCCCTGCTGACCATCCTCCGGGCGCAGACGTCGCTCACGGACGCCACCCCTGGGATCAGGGAGTTGAGACTCAAGGCGGCCATGGAATTCTGCCGACGCACGACCCTGCCCTTGGCCGCCGCTGCCCTCCTTCTGCTGGGCATCGCGACAGGGTTCGGCCACCCCAGATTCCATAGAGGGGGAGCCATCCTCAAGAGCCTAGGCATCATCATGCTTTACTATCTACTCATGAAGTACTTTGAAAACATGTGGATGAATGGAAAAATTAAAACGATCTTCCCACTCTTCATCCTGCCGTTTCTGTTCCTGCTTGCCGGATGGTTCCTCCTCAGGGAACGGTTGAAACCCCATCGGTCAAATCCCATGGAAGGCCGCCTCAGCCTGATCCTCCGGCCCATCCGGATGAGATGGGAACCTCTCCTGGGAGGGTTGAGACATCGCCGGGATTCCCTCTCGGCGTGGTTGCACGGCAAGGGGACTCGGCATGGGATTCTCCGCCATTGGTCCACCCTCGCCTGGTGGCGGAACTGGGGATCTGCCATGGGCAGCCTACTGGTGTTGAACCTCCTTGTGGAGTACGCCAGCCTCGCCGGCGATCTGTCAAAAAATGGTGTCCAACTCATTGTTTTTATTCAGTATTGGTTCTGGAATCTCCCTCCTTTCCTGGTGGTCGCGCTACCCATCTCCTTCCTGCTTGGCACGCTTCTCACCCTGTCAGAGGCCGCCCTCAACCGTGAATGGCTGGCACTCCGGGCGGGTGGCGTTAGCCTGCTGCGCTGGTTGTGGAGCAGTCGGTGGGCATGGGGCCTGGTCGCAACCCTCACACTGGTGCTTCAGGTCGGTTTGGCGCCAAGAGCTATGACGAATGCTAACCAGCTTTATAGGAAAATATTAAACCGGCCGGAGGGTCAATTCTCCTCACGTCCATGGCTCTACCTCGGCTCCACGGGCGTCCTCTGGCACCTTCAGGCCGAGCAACGCTGGGGCTTTCCGCTCAAGTCTCCGGGTGATGCCCCGATTCTTCTCCGCTGGCGGATCGGTGAGACCCATTCCGAGGCCCTAGCCTGGGGTGGTTCACAGCTCATCCAGGGACCACCCGCAGAGCGGCTCTTCCCTGCCCGGGCCCTCCGAAGCTCAGCCAGCGCAGAAGAGGCGCAGACCCTTGATCTGGCCCGCTGGCAGATGTGGGCACCGGATCCAGAGCGCGCGTACATGCTCTGGAGCCGGATATTGGGTTGGCTGGCAGGCCCCTGCTTGGTGTTGGCCATGCTCTCGTTTGCCTTTCCCGGGCCCAGGCAGGGCCGGGGGCAGGCCATGGGTGCTGGCTTAGTGGCGGGCCTAGTGTTCCTCGGCCTGCAGACCCTCTTCGGCGGAGCTGCCCGAGCCTCGGAGATCCCGGCCTATTGGGGGGTTGCCGCCCCCCTGCTCCTGCTCCTCTCAATCTCCTTCCTCCGCCTGCGCCGACTTAGGACCTGACCGTGAGTGACCTTCTGGACCAGGCTTTGGCTCCCCTGGGCCAGCACCCTACCCTCCGCACCGGGGATCGGGTGCTGGCGGCGATGTCAGGAGGGGTGGACAGCTCCGTCATGGCCGCACTCCTGCACAGGGCTGGTTATCAGGTGGTCGGCATCTCCATGCAACTCTTCGATAAGAAGAGCAGTCAAAATTCCGATGGGAAATGCTGCACTCTAGATGACTTCCACGACGCGCGGCGAGTGGCCCAGCAACAGGGCTTCACTCATTACGTCATGGACTTTGAAGACCGTTTCAGGAGGACCGTGATTGACGGGTTCATCCAGGGGTATCTGGACGGCGAAACTCCAAGTCCATGCATTCGTTGCAATCAACACCTCAAGTTCTCCACGCTCATGGAACGGGCTGAATCGATGGCGGCACCCTTCGTGGCCACAGGCCACTACGCGACGATCAACCATGAGCGGGGCCGCTGGCACCTTCGGAAGGCCTCAGATCCTGCCAAGGATCAGAGCTACTTCCTCTTCCACCACAGCCAGGCGACCTTGGCGAGCACATTGTTCCCCCTGGCCCATCTCACCAAACCTGAGGTCCGGCGCCTGGGTGCGGAGTTGGGACTCCACCTCGCCGAAAAGCCTGAAAGCCAGGAGATCTGCTTCGTCACCCAGGACCGCTATGACGCCTTCATCGAGGCTGAGGGCCTGGACCCACGCGTAGGCGAAGGAGAGATTCGCCACCTGGACGGTCGCGTCCTGGGACGCCACCAGGGTTACTGGCGGCACACCGTGGGCCAAAGGCGCGGTCTGGGTGTGGCCTTTTCGGAACCCCTCTATGTGGTCAGGACTGATCCGGGCAGCAATACCGTCTGGGTCGGGGTCGAATCGGACCTGATGGCGCGGGACCTCGTGGCCCGGGACTTGAACTGGGTCGATGACATCCCCCAGGGTCCGCTCGTCTGCGAAGCCCGGATCCGCAGCCGTGCTCCCGAGGCTGAGGCCATGGTCATCCCTCTCCCCGACGGCCGGGTGAAGGTCTCCTTTGCCGAAGCCCAGCGCGCCATCGCTCCGGGCCAGGCCGTGGTCTTCTACCGCGAGGGCGAAGTGCTGGGTGGAGGCTGGATCGATGGCCGTACAGGCTCCACGACCCTGTGACCCCTGCCCTCCCCAGCCCTGGTTAGCCTTCCTGGATGAACAGCTACAGACTCTGGGTCCTCGCCCACCCTTATCTCTCCGCCGCCCTCCAGTTCGGCCTGCTCGGCACCCTGGGCGAGTTCGGAGCCGCCTCCCTGAAGGCCCGCCGTCCGACCCTCCCGTGCACCCCCATCCAAGCGCTCCTGAAGGTGGTCGCCTGGGCCTTGCTCGGGCTGGTCATCAAGGCCGGCTTCGTGGGCATGAAGGGCTTCACCCGTGCCCTCGACGATCACCACATCCTCCCAGCCTTTTTGTCGTCCGGCTTTGGGTGGGCACTCTCTCTGTCAGTGCTGACCAACCTCTTCTTCGGGCCGCAGATGATGCTCTTCCACCGCCTGGAGGACAACTTCATCCTGCGCCGCAAGGGGTTCGATGGCATGCTGCCGGCTATCCGGACCCTCGTCTGGTTCTGGATTCCGGCGCACACACTCACCTTCAGCCTGCCGGCGGAGTTCCAGATCGGCCTGGCGGCCCTCTGGTCCCTGGCACTCGGGGTCATCCTGGGCCTGGCTGGCTCCCGCACATAGTCATGGCAGGCTCGCCAAAAGGTAGCCCCCTTGCGGGGGCTGTGCTGGAGGCGCCGATCGGATTCGAACCGATGTATACGGGATTTGCAGTCCCGGGCCTTACCACTTGGCGACGGCGCCTTGCGCTTGTGCAGTCTGACATTGAATCAATACGGGCCGCTGATGCGGCCCGGGCAGTGGAGCGGGTGATGGGATTTGAACCCACGACTTCAACCTTGGCAAGGTTGCACTCTACCACTGAGTTACACCCGCGTGAGACATCAAGCCTAGCAATGGCGCGTGGTCCGGTCAACGGTCTTTTTCGGATCGACAGGTCGCGCAGAGCCCGAACAACTGGAGTTGATGGCGCGTGATCCTGAAGCCGGACAGCGCTTCCAGATGCCGCAGCGACTCGTCGAGGCCGCAGGCATCCACCTCCACGGTGCGGCCACACCGCTCGCACTGGAGGTGGTGGTGGTGGTGCCGGGATTCACAGCGGACGAACCGCATCACCTGGTCGGCCCCGAGGATGCTTTCCGCCCAGCCCTCCTGAACGAAGCGTTCAAGGTTGCGATAGACCGTGGGAAGCCCCGATCGTCGCTCTGGCATGCGCTCCCAGATCTCCTCGACCGTGAGCGGCCGGTCTGAATCCCGCAACACTTGGAGGATGCCCTCCCGCTGGGGTGTCTGCCGCATGCCGGCGGCACGGAGGGAGGGGGTCGGTGAGGTGGCGGAGTCGGCCATGGCCCTAGGATGGCAGATTCGGGCACCATGGTTCACATGCTCCAGCGCACCTGGGGACGATTGGGCGTATCGGATGCCAGCGCCCCCTTCCTCCCTCTCTCCTTCCGCCTGTTCGCCAGCTTCGGCCTGCTGGTGCTGCACCTCGCCCTGCCTGTGGAGTTGCGGGCCTCAGGGCCCGGCGAACAGTCCTACTTGGCCGCCCTCCTGCTGATGTTCCTGGAGGCACTCTGGGAGTCCGGGCGGGGGCTGACGGCCATGGACCGGCTGTTTCCCACGCCCCGCCTGCCCTGGATACGTTGGAACCTGGTCCTCGATCTGGCACTGGTGACGCTCGTCATCGCCTTCCAGGGGGTTGCGCAGGACCGCTTCGCGACCCTCTACATCTTTCCCGTGCTGGCCTCGGCCTTCTACCTGGGCACGGTGGAGATCGTCTGGGTGGGTGTCGGGTCTTCGCTCTCGCACATCATCCTGGTGCTGGGGTTCACCTTTGGCGTGATCCCGCCCTTCGGGATGTCCAGCAGCGTGCTCGACCCCGATCCCGGCCGGCTTTCGTTTCTGCTGGGTGGGGCTTCGTTGCAGGTCTTCGCAGCCACGCTGCTGGTGGTCCTGATCCGACGCAACCTCGACCGGCTCCGGACCGACCTCAGCGTCAGCGAGGCGGCCGTCGACGAGCTCTCCGCCCTACACCAGAGGGTCGTCGAGTCCCTGAACTCAGGGTTGATCACCCTGGACCTGAAGGGGCGCGTCACGTCTGCCAACCCTGCCGCCAGCGACATCCTGGGGGGCGCCATCGAGGCGGGGGTCGCGATTCAGGAGCTACTCCAACTCGGCGACCCGCTGGCCTTGCGCCAGGGCCGGGAACATCGGTTCGAGGTGGTCTTCAACGTCGAGGGCCGGGGCAGGCGCATTCTCGGTGGCCACCTAGCCTCGCTGCGCGGGGCCTCAGGCCGGGAGTCCGGCCAGCTGCTGCTATTTCAGGACCTCACCGATCTCAAGGCGCTGGAGGAACGCACGCGGATCAGCGAGCGGCTCGCGGCCATCGGCCAACTCGCCGCCGGACTTGCCCACGAGCTCCGGAACCCCCTGGCCTCCATCAGTGGTTGCGTGCAGCTCCTTCAGAAGGAGGGGGCGCCCGAGGACGTCCGCAGCCGCGTCATGGGCATCCTGGAACGGGAGACTCAGCGCGTGGGGGACATCGTGTCCGACTTCCTTGACTTCGCCCGTTCAGAGCCTCCCACCGGAATGGTGCTGTTCCTGCCGAGGGTCATCCAGGAGGTCCAATCGAGCTGGGAGATGGACCCCCGGACCGCGGGCCTGCACCTGGTCACCGACCCTGTCCCTACGGTGAGTCTGCGCTCGGATCCCACTGGCCTGCACCGGGCCCTGATGAACCTTTTGAGCAATGCCCGCAAGGCGGTGAAAGATCGCCCCGATCCCACGGTGCGGCTGTCCTGTCATGTATCGGAGACCAGCCTCTGCCTCACCATTTCGGACAACGGGTGCGGCATGGCCAGCGACCAGTTGGACCGACTTTTTGTCCCCTTCGCTGGGAGCTTTGAAGAAGGTTCCGGCCTCGGCATGAGCCTGGTCTACAAGTTCATCGAAGCGATGGATTGGCGGATCGAGGTCGAGAGCACCCTGGGTCTGGGCACTCAGATCCGGATCCTCCTACCGCTGCACCAGGAGGAAGAGTCCATGGCGTCGGCCCCTGATCAGGCGTAAACTTTTCCCAGCTTTCAAGCATCCAACTTGGCATACACCCTTGCACGGTCCACTTGGCACCTGCCACAGTGGTGCATCCCCTCTCAGCGCGTTCAGTCCGCCCCCCTTGGGTCTGGCTCCACGGATCTGGGTGGGGTTCGACTCATGGTCGATGCCTTTGACAACCCGCTATGCCCGCTGGACCAGGATTCTCCATGAACCGGAAACTCATCCGACCGAACCTCAGTGAATTGAAGGACAGGCTAGGCATCCCCGCGAAAGGCGGCGGCGTTGAAGTTATGACCCCGGTTCCGCCTGCCGTGACCGCGGGGGGTGAGCCAAATCCCGCAGTGAACCCCGCGGCGGCCACAGCGCCCCAGGGACTGGGGAGTCCCCGGCGCAAGATCGCGCCGCCTGAGCAGACGAATGCCGAGAGCTTCTACTACCTCAAGCAGATGCAGTCCAAGACGCCGATGGTGATCGTGCTCCAGGACGATGAGAAGGTGCGCGGGGTCATCGAGTGGTACGACAAGCACTGCCTGAAGATCAATCGGGTCAAGGAGCCGAACGTCCTGGTGCCCAAGCACAACATCAAGTACATCTACAAGCAGGAAGAGGAACCAAGGATCCGACGCAGCCGCACCGCCAAGAAGGACGATCCTGTGCCGGCCGAGGTCGAGATCCCGATCTTCGACTGAGCCCTGGCCATGCCGCGCACGGAGTCCCATGAGCCGCCGTCCCCACATCGTTGTCAGCCTGGGTGACCCCTGTGGCATCGGGCCTGAGTTGCTCCTAAGCAGTCTGCCCAACCTCCTGGACTGGGCAGAGGTCACGGTTGTGGGTAGCAAGGCAGGGGTGGACCTGCTGGAAGGACTGCCGGGCGCCCGGGTGGCTTGGCGGTGGGTGGAGACCCAGGCGAAGGTGCTCGGGGTCACCCAGGCCAAGGCTCAGACCCTTCAGGTGCTGTCCCTCGGAGACGCTTCGCCAAGGGTGCTGGCCGAAGCCCTGTGGCTGGATCCCACTCCCGAGCTCAGGGTCGATCAGTTGCGCCTGGGCGAGGGGTCCGCGGCCTCCGGTCGGGCCACGGTGGAGGCTATCCGGGCCGCCGCCCTGATGACCATGGCCGGTTCGGCAGACGCCCTGGTGACCCTGCCCATGGCCAAATCCGCCGCGCACATGGCCGGCTATGACATCCCGGGGCACACCGAATTCCTTCGGGATCTGTCGGGATCCGCCATCACCCGGATGGCCTTCGTGAGTCCCCAGCTAAACGTGGTACTCCACACGGTCCACCAGAGCCTGCGTTCCGTCGTGGAATCCATCACGGCTGACGGGGTGGCCGAGACGCTCATCTTCGCGGCCGACCGGTTCAGCCAACTCACGGGGAAGACCGACCTGCGGGTGGCACTCTGCGCCTTGAACCCCCATGGCGGGGAGCAGGGGGCCTTCGGCGAGGAGGAGCGGTTGCTCGAAGAGGCCATCATGCAGGCTGGGGCCGCCTTCCTGAGCTTCTCCGAAAGTGCCGCAACCGGTGCCCCAGGAACCCGACCAGACGGCCACAGGCAGCGCCTTTCTGGGGGCCAGCGCGGACTGGAGGTGTTCTCCCCAGCAGGCGCGAAGGAGGCCCGCCCCACGCCGCTGTTTTTTGGGCCCCTGCCCTCCGACAGTGTCTTCCTGCGTGCCTCTCAAGGCGAGTTCGACCTCGTCGTGGCCCTCTACCATGATCAGGGCTTGATCCCGATCAAGCTCCTCGAGCCGACCAGGGCTGTGAACCTGACCTTGGGCCTCCCTTTTATCCGCACCAGTCCCGACCATGGAACGGCCTTCGATAAGGCCGGAAAGTGGGTCGCCGATTCCCGGAATTTTCTGGCCGCAGCGGCCCTAGCGATCCACCTAGCCAGCCAGTCCGGCCTGCCCCTGCCTTCACCCGGCGCATGAGCACCGAGTGTCATTTCGGTCCGGGCCGAGCGGTCCCTCTCGATCGGGCTGACCTGATGCTGGCGGCGCTTCCGCGGACGGCCCTGCCCATCCATGGCGGGGTGCCTCGCCACCTGCAAGCCCACCTGGGCCGCCTTCAGGCTGGGGCCTCGGCCCTGGGCTGGGATCTCCCCTGGCTTCTGGGATCCCAAGCGGACATCAAGACCTGGCTGTGGAAGGAAACACCACGGTCAGACGCTGCCCTGCGGCTGGTGCTCGAGCCGGAGGTCGCCCGGCTCTCGGCCCGCCTGGAGCCCCTTCCGGGCGTTCCCCATTCCTACCGTCTGAAAGTTCTTCCCCACCCGTTGCGGGAGCGGCGCCAGGACGTCGCCATCGTGCACAAGGGCCTGGCGGGTCCATGGGGCCAGTCCGTGCTGGTCGCCGCCCGGGAGTCGGGCGCCGAGGATGCCCTGCTCCTCTGGGATGACGGGACCCTGGCGGAAACCGCCATCGCCTCAGTGGCTCTGGAGTTGGAGGGCACCCTGCGGGTTCCCCCGCCCCAGGGCCGGGTGTCCAGTCTGGCCGAGCGGCTTGACCTCCCTGGTTGGGCCAGCGCAAGGGGGCTCCGCATCGAAGTCGCCGACATATCCGTCCCCTCGATCGTGGGGGGCCGTCTCTGGTGCATGAATGCCCTACGTGGCTTCTGGCGGGCCAGCCTGGCCTGATCACCTCCTCACCATGGACCGGGCACGCGGCTGTTGTAGGCTGGATGCGGGAGGTGGCATGTCCACGGTGGCAGTGATCCTGGCGGCGGGCCTGGGAACCCGCATGAAATCGCGGCTTCCCAAAGTGCTGCATCCCATTCTTGGTGATCCCTCTCTGCTCTGGGTCCTCCGGGCCCTTCCCAGCGACCTCGGCGGTGCGGTCGTGGTGATCCATCACGGCAAGGAGCAGGTCGAAGCGGCCCTGGAAGCCTGGCAGAAGGCCGGGCTCCTGCCCTGCCCGGTCACCACCGTCGACCAGGGAGAGCCCCTAGGCACCGGTCATGCCCTGCAGGCCTGCATCTCTGAACTCGACCGGCTCGGGGCTGGCCAGGTGGTCATTCTCTGTGGCGATGTCCCCCTCACGGCCCCAGGTACGGTTCAGCGCCTCTGCGCCTCGGAGGCCCTACTGCTGGCCATGGACCTGCAAACTCCAGGGGCCTACGGCCGCGTGCTCCAGCATTCGGATGGGCGGCTCGCCGGACTGGTGGAGGCCAAGGACGCCACACCCGAACAGCTGGCGGTGCAGCGGGTCAACGGCGGCGCCTATTCCCTGCCCTGGCCCCCCCTCCGCCGGGCGCTGCTCGGACTGACCAACGACAATGCCCAGCGGGAGTATTACCTGACGGACGCCGTCGTAGGGGTGGCCCGGGAGATCCCGGTGGCCGTGGAGATATGCGATCCCGAGGAACTGGCTGGCATGAACTCGCGGCATGACCAGGCGGCGCTCCAGGCCGCGGCCCAGCGCCGCATTGAACGCCACTGGATGGCCGAGGGCGTGACTTTCATGCATCCCAGTTCCACCCTGGTGGGTCCTCGGGTCCAACTGCACCAGGATGTGCTCCTGGAGCCAGGTGTGAGGCTGGAAGGGACTGTCGTCATCGGTGAAGGCACGCGAATCGGCCAAGGCACGGTGATCACGGATTCGACCCTGGGGCCCGAGGTCGAAGTTCGCCCCTACTGTGTCATCGAGCGAGCCCTTGTGGGCGAAGGCTCCAAGGTCGGGCCTTTCGCCAGGCTCCGGGAAGGCACCGAACTAGCTGAAAAAGTCCACATTGGCAATTTTGTGGAAACCAAGAAGGCGAAGCTCCAGCGCGGCGCCAAGGCCAATCACCTGGCCTACCTCGGAGACACCGAAGTGGGCGAGGGTACCAACGTCGGCGCCGGGGTCATCACCTGCAACTATGATGGTGTGAACAAGCACCGCACGATCATCGGGCGGAACGTCTTCGTCGGCTCCGACACTCAGCTGGTGGCCCCCCTTGTCATCGGGGACGGCGTCCTCATCGGGGCCGGCAGCACCATCACCAAGGACATCCCCGCCGACGCCCTGGCCCTGAGCCGCACACCCCAAGTGAACCGCGAAGGCGGTGCCTCCAAGCTCAGAACCCGGCAGAAGAAGGGGACTGGGTTAAGCTAGTCCTTTAGGTTCGGAGCCCCATGATCCTGACTTTATTCGACAAGGCCGGCGCAGGCGTGCTCAAGGCCACGGATACGTTTGGTGATTTCGCAGTCCTGGCCGGCCGGACCTTCGCCGCCATCTTCAAGCGCCCCTTCGATGGCAAGAACCTGCTGAACCAGTTCCAGTCCGTGGGCGTCAACTCGATCCCCGTGGTGGCCCTCACCAGCCTGGCCGTGAGTATGGTGTTCGCCGTGCAGCTCGCCTACGGCTTCAAGCAGTTCCAGGCGGAGGGGCTGGCCTCCCAGGTGGAGGGCTTGGCCATCATGCGCGAGTTGGCCCCGGTCATCACGGGACTGATGCTCTCCGGTCGCGTCGGCTCCGCCATGGCCGCTGAACTCGGGACCATGCAGGTGACCGAGCAGATCGATGCCCTGGAGTGCCTGGCCACGGACCCGATCCACTACCTGTTCGTGCCGCGGTTGCTGGCCTCGATGGTCATGGTGCCCATTCTAACGGTCGTGTCGGTTTACATCGGCTACTGGGGCGGCTACCTGATCCTGGTGGGCGTGGAGGGCCAGAGCGCCTATGTCTATGGCAACGAATTCTACAAGCTGCTGGCCTTCCGGGACCTCCGCATCGCCCTCTACAAGGCCTTCGTCTTCGGCATGATCATCGCGCTGGTCGGCTGCTGGAAGGGCTACCGGACCCAGGGGGGTGCGGAAGGCGTGGGCAATGCCCCCACCAGCAGCGTGGTGACCAGCTCACTGTGGATTTTGATCTCGGATTTCTTCCTCACCAAGCTGCTGCTGGTCTGACGACATGGCTGTGATCGACGTCGTCAACCTCTCCAAGGCCTTCGGGCCCAAGGTGGTGCTGTCCAAAGTGAACCTCCAGGTGGAGGAGGGGGAAAGCCTCGTGGTGCTGGGTGGTTCGGGCACGGGCAAGACCGTCCTGCTGCGGAACATCATGGGCCTGCTCACCCCCGACTCGGGTCATGTGGCCGTCGAAGGCAAGATCATCGCGCAGCTCTCGCGGGACGAGCTCTTTACCGTCCGCCAGAGCATCGGCATGTGCTTCCAGATGGCGGCCCTGTTCGATTCGATGACGGTCTTCGAGAACGTGGCCTTTGGCCTCCGCCGCCACCACAAGATGTCCGAAACCGAGATCCGGGCCCGGGTGGAAGAGTGCCTGTCCATGGTCGGCATGAAGGAGACCGAAAAACTGAAGCCGGCCGAGCTCTCCGGCGGCATGAAGCGTCGTGTGGGCTTTGCCAGGGCCATCGCCCTCAAACCGAAGATCCTGCTCTTCGACGAGCCCACCACGGGGCTCGACCCGGTGATGACCGACGTCATCGGCCGGATCATCCTCGATCTCAAGCACGAGCTCGGCGTCACCAGCATCACCATCACCCATGACCTCAAGTCCGCCTTCGAGATCGCTGACCGCATCGCCCTGATCTTCAGGGGTGAGTGCATCGCCTGCGAGGCCCCGGCGGACTTCAAGGTGAATCCGCACCCCGTCATCCAGCAGTTCCTCCGGGGGGATGCCGATGGTCCCTTCCTTCAGGACCCTCCCCCCCCCAAGCGAAAAATTCAGGAGGCCCATTCATGAAGCTTGAAACCAAGGTCGGCCTCTTCTTCACCGGCGGCATCGTCCTGATGGCCGTGCTCATCTTCCGGACGGAAAAGCTGGAATTCGGCGGCAAGCGAAACCAGACCGAGCGGTTCACCTACTTCCAGCAGGTCGCGGGACTGAACCTGCAGAGCGCCGTGCGCATCGCCGGCGTCAAAGTCGGCGACGTCCGGACTATCGCCCTCGAGAATGGCAAGGCTCGCGTGGTGGTGGGCCTCTCCAACGAGGTCCCCGTGTATGCCGACGCAGTGGTCTCGCTGGGGTCCATCGGCATCCTGGGCGAGAAGTTCATCGACCTGGACCCGGGCCACAGCGCCAAGGGTCCCTTCCCGGAAGGTAGCCCGATTCCCAGCAAGGCCGGCGTGAGCCTCGACAACCTCATGGAGACCCTGTCCGAGATCGGCACCAACGTGAAGGGTGTCACCCAGGCCCTCAACCAGTCCATTGGCGGCGAGCAGGGCCGACAGAAACTCGACGAGATCGTGGACAACATCCGGGTGCTGACCGCCGAGTTCCGGTCCATGGCCCAGGAGAACCACGGGGCAATCAACCACACCCTTGCCAACGTGGAGGCCCTCTCCCTGGACCTGCGGGACAAGCTGCCCAAGCTGGCCCAGCAGTTCGAGACCGTGGGCAAGAACCTCAATGCCATCCTCGAGGAGAACCGCCCTGAGCTGAAGGGCGTCGTGGGTGATGTGCGCAAGCTGGCCCAGAGCTTCCAGGGCACGGCCGACAACCTCAAGACCCTCACCGACCGCATCAACAAGGGCGAAGGCACCATCGGGAAGCTGCTGAACGATGAGTCGACAGTCAAGAAGATCAATGAGGCCGTGGACAACGTGAACAACATGCTCGGCGGCTTCAACAAGATGGACTTCCGCCTCGACATGAACGCAGCCCAATGGGAGAAGCGCAAGGATAGCCGCGTTGGATTGGGGCTCGAGATCGCCCCCCGACCTGATTACTGGTATTCCCTGGGCTTCGCCTCTACTCCTGACGGCAAGCTCGCCGAGAGCTCACGCATCGTGACCACCCTTGATCCCGTGACGGGCCAGCCCGTCAGCGTACTGGAGCGGACCAAGACCGTGACCACGGACCAGGCCTTCACGGCCTCTGCCCAGTTCGCCAAGCGCCTCGGACCTGCGATCTTCTCGGCGGGCATCGTGGAGAACAAGGGGGGCGGCGGCCTGGAACTCCGCTTGCTGGATGAGGACCGGCTTCGGCTCGGCTTCCTGGCCTACGACTTCACCAAGCGCGACGACAAGCCGAACCCCCGATACCGCTTCACCAGCAGCTACCAGTTCTGGAAGGGTGCCTACATCCAGGCTGGCGTCCAGGACATCGGCAACAAGGACCTGCGCACCATCTTCTTCGGGGGTGGCCTGCGCTGGAAGGACGATGATTTAAAGAAGATGGTGGGCCTTGCCGGAGCCGCCAAGTGAAGGAACCCCGCCTCCCCGCCCTCTCCGGCCCCCTGCCGGACGAGCGGGGCTTGGCCTTCCTCCTGGTCCGCCGGGGGGTCCCCCTGGCCCTCGCCGGGATGTCCTTCCTGACAGCCACCCTGCACGCCGCTGGCCGTGGCTGGTGGATGCTGGCGGGCGTCGGGGCACTCGCGGCCGCCTGGCCCAGTTTCCTCAGCGGTCCGGCCTTCCTGCGGAACCGGTCTGCGATCATGCGCCAGGACAGCCTGTGGGCCAATGCCCTCCTGCCTCTGGCCCGGTGGCTGGGCCAGGAGGACGCGTGGATTCTGGCCTTCTGCGGCTACAACAATCAGCGCGTGCGTGCGGCCTTCACCAGTCGCCGGGCCAGGCGTGCCCTGATCCTCCTGCCGCACTGCATCCAGATGTCCCGCTGCAAGGCGGGCATCCTCGATGACCTGCAAGCCTGCTACGACTGTGGCCTGTGCCCCGTGGGCGACTACATGAATGCGGCCCTGTTGAACCGGTGGGAGGGGCGCATCACCAATCGCAGCCACAAGGCCTACCGTGAAGCCCGGGAATACCGCCCCGACCTGGTGGTGGCCGTGAGCTGCACCGACCGCCTCCTCAAGGGGCTCACGAAAATGCCCGAAATCCCCTGCTACGTGATTCCCCTCGTCCTGCCCCACGGCATGTGCGTCGACACGGACTTCAGCGTGCCCCATCTTTTCGCGGCCATGGAGACTCTGGTGGAGCCACGCCGTCCCACCGGAGAGGTTCAGGCCCTGCGACATGAAGGCATCGCATGACGGAGACCCGCTTCCCCATCCGGTCCTTCTTTGCGACCATCATCGGCCCGGGATCCATGCCCTACCTGCTGCACCTCCGCCCCCTAGAGTGGCCGATCATGTCCGCCCACTTCCTGCTGGGCACCCTCCTGGCCACGGGCTGGGCTCTGAGTGCCCGGCCCACACTGCTGGGCTGGTTTGTCTTTGTGGCACTCATGAACGGTGGAACGCTGGCTATCAACAGCGCCTTCGACCAGGATGAGGGGGACATCGGCTACCTGAAGGCGCCGCCAAAGCCGCCAGAGCACCTGGCAACCTTCGCCTCGATCCTGCTGGGGCTTTCGGCCTTCCTCGGCTTCCTGCTCCCCCTGCCCTTCGCCCTCATCAACCTGGGCTGCGTCGTGATGAGTGTTCTCTATTCTGTGCCCCCGCCACGGTTGAAGGCACGGGCCGGCTGGGATCTGCTAATCAACTGCGTCGGGTTCGGGCTGCTGACCCCTCTGGCCGGCTGGGCCCTGACCGGGCGCCCCTTCAGCCGACCCATTCTGCTGACGTCCGTCGGCTTCGCCTTCCTCTTCGCCACCCTCTACCCCATGACCCAGATCTACCAGGTCGCTGAGGACAGCCGTCGGGGCGACCGGACCCTGGTGATCCAGGTGGGCGTGGGCCGCAGCCTGGGCCTGGCGCTTCTCGCCGCCCTGGTCGCCCATGGGTTCTTCCTGGCTGGTGTCCTGGCCCTGGGGCGCGAGCCACGGTTCCTCCTTCCCTCCCTTCTTGCATGGCTGGCCGTCCTCCTGCCCTGGCTGCGCGGCTGGCGCACCTGGACCGACCAGCAGCATGAAACAGGCATGTATTGGGGCCTGGGCGCCTGGGCCGTCACCGATCTGACCCTTCTGGCCCTGTTGTGGCCTTGATCCCTTGAGGTTTGGAACTCGGGATCCGATAGACTGGGAAGAAGTGATGACAGTCGAAATCTTCTGGAGTCGGCATGGGGCTGGGCTGGGGCAAGGGATGGACGGCAGGCGCACTGGCGGCGCTGGGTGTGGCGCTGGGCGCGGCCTCGCCTCAGGCTTCCGCACGGCTCTCCCTGAAATCCGCCTCAGCCCTGGTCCTCGATCAGAACACGGGCCAGGCTCTGGTGGAGAAACAGGCCGCGGCCGTGGTGCCCATCGCCTCCCTGACCAAGCTGATGACGGCCATGGTGCTGCTCGACGCGCACCTCGATCCGGCAGAACTGCTCACCATCACGAGCGATGACAAGGACTCCCTCCGCCACAGCCGCTCGCGGCTGCCCGTGGGCACCCGCCTCCCCCGGGAACAGGCGCTCCTGTTGGCCCTGGTGGCCTCGGAGAACCGCGCGGCCCATGCCCTGGGGCGCACCTATCCGGGCGGGCTGGCCAACTTTGTCCTGGCCATGAATGCCAAGGCCCGGGAGCTTGGTCTCAGTGGCGCCCATTTCGAGGATCCTTCCGGCCTTTCCAGCGGCAATGTGGCCACCGCCTGGGACTTAGCCCGAATCATCCAGGCTGCCTACCGCTATCCCGAGATCCGGGACTTCAGCACCCGGCCTGAAACCTCGATCCAGACGGGGCGGCGCACCATCCAGTTCCCGAACACCAACGCCCTCGTGCGCAACCCCAGATGGACCATCGGGCTGTCCAAGACCGGCTACATCGAGGAAGCCGGCCGCTGCCTCGTCATGCAGGCGATGCTGGGCAACCGGCCCGTGCTGGTCATCCTCCTGGATTCCTGGGGCAAGTACACCCGCCTGGGGGACGCCAATCGCATCAAGCAGTGGCTGGAAACCCGCTCGGGGTCTAAGGGCTGATCCGGCAGTGCTGACTCCTGAGGTCCCCCCCCCCTTCCCGCTCCGTTGGGGTTTCTCCACGCGCCTGGATGCACCGGAATCCCTGCCGGAACCGCGCCTACGCCAGGTTCACCACTGTGGGGTGGTGGAGGCCCCTGACGCCATGGTGGAGGCGGACGGCCTCTGGACGTGCCGGCCAGGCGTCCGAATCGGCGTGAGGGTGGCAGACTGTGTTCCGGTGCTGCTTGCCGGACTGTTGATCGACGGCACCCCCTGGGTCGCGTCCCTGCATGCCGGATGGCGCGGGGCCACTGGCCACGGGGATCCTGAGCCCGGGGGCGGGATCCTGCGCCGGGGCGTGGCTAGGTTTCTCGCCATGGGCGGCAATCCCCGGGACCTGGTCTGGGCCTGCGGACCCGCCATCCAGCTCTGCCATTTCGAGGTAGGCCCCGAGGTCATCGAGGCCGCACGCCAGGATCCGGCCTGGCGGGACGACCTGCGGTCCACGGGACCCAGCGGCAAAGCCCATCTGGACCTGCGCGGCTTCCTGAAGGCGCAGGCCCTGGACCTGGGCATGGATCCTGCAAAGGACGGTAGCGTGGCCCTCTGCACCATGTGCCGACCGGACTTGCTTTACTCCTACCGGCGGGGCGATGCCACTGGCCGCCAGTGGGGCTGGATCGAGATCGGCTAACCTGAATGCTGCCTCGCTCCTGAAGACCGAGGACCGACGCACGAGGACCTCCATGCTCAACATCACCGACATCCGGATCACCAAGGTGGAAGGCGACGATAAGTTGAAGGCCTTCGCCGCCCTTGTGATCGAGGACTGCTTCCTGGTGGGGGATCTCCGCGTGGTGGAGGGGGAGGATGGCTACTTCGTGGCCATGCCCAGTCGCCGCAAGCGCGACGGTAGCTTCAAGGACATCGCCTACCCCCTGAATAACACGCTACGCGAAGTGATCGAGGAGAAGGTCCTGCTCGCCTATGAGGCGGCCACCGGGCATCGCGCCCTGAGCCGCATCGAGCGGGGCGAGGCCGCCCAGGTGCGCCCCGACCTGCTGGGCGTCGAGGAGTTCGGCTTCACACCAAAGACCAATCCCTGAGGCCGGATCCCGGGGCTTGGGCAGGACGTGGACCCGCGCTATGCTTGCCTTTCCGCCTGGGGAGTAGCCAAGTGGTAAGGCAGCAGGTTTTGATCCTGCGTACCGAGGGTTCGAATCCTTCCTCCCCAACGCAATGGGCCGCCGTCAGGCGGCCTTTTGCGTTGGGGAGTGCTTAAGGGATTCGAAGTCAGGGATGGCGCGCAGGCAGGGCCAGTCCTCAGAGTTGGAAGCTCAACAGCTTGTCATCCGTGACGTCCACGGTCTCGGTTTTGCTGCCCTTGGGTCCACGGACAGTGATGGTGTGGCGGCCCAGGGCAACCCGGATGGGGCTGCTGCCATCGCTTTCGGTCCCGGTGTCCACACCATCCACGAAGACCTTTCCGGACCCCGGAAAGGTGTTGACGGTGAGGGAGGCCAGTCCGGGCACCATCAGGGTCGACGTCTGGCCGGCACCCACGGTGACGGCCCGGGTGTCCTTATAGAAGTAACGGGCGCTGAGCAACTCCAGCTGATGGGTCCCAGGGGGCAGCGCCAGCCTGGCCCCCGGGCTGAGCTCGCCCAGGTCCTTGCCGTCGGCCTTGACGCGCACGCTGAAGCCCCCTGACAGCTTGAGAGCCCCCGGTTCATGGGGATTCAGGGCCGGCTCCTGCCGGGTTTCGGCCGTGGTGGCCTCCTTGAGTTCGAAGACCCGGCCCCCGGGCACTTCGCCCAGTCCGAAGTCAGAGGCATGCCCCAGGTTCTCCTTCGTCAGGGTCAGGCGGTGGGATTGCCCCTGGTTCCAGCGGACGGTGAGCGGCGTCACGCCCTCAAGTGGCTTCTCATCCATGACCACCGTGGCCCCCTTGGGCATCGAGTCGATGAGCTCCTCGCTGATGACGGGCGGGAGGGGGAAGGTCTGTGGGGCTTCCCCAGGCTTGATTTCGTACGTAACAGGTCGGTGTCCTTTGAGCTCGAGCCGCAGTTTGTCGCCGGCTACCAGGGCCTGGTTCATGGGCGTGGTGCCCACGGCCAGATCGTTCACAAAGACTTTCGCCCCGGCGGGCTGGGAGTCGATCTGGAGGCGGGTCCCCTTGGGTCCCCGGAAGAGGAACCAGCCCAGCCCAATCGCGGCCACCAGGATCAGGGCCGCGACCCATGGCCATCCAGCCGACTTCGACTCGGCCCTGGCCACGACCATGGTCTCGTCGAAGGAGGTGGACATGATCTCCGGCAGAGGTGCTTCGCCGCTCATCCGCATCAGACTCAGGACCTCTCGCCGGTCGTCCTTGCCCAGTTCCACCACCACATCAAGCAGTTCGCGGACAAAGGCCGTGCAGGTGGGGTACCGATCCTCGGGCCGCTTGGCCAGCACTCGGTCGAAAACCCGCCGCCAGCCCTCAGGCAGCACGCCCGTCACCGGGGGTTGGATCTCGACGGGCGGTTCGTTGACGATGCGGTAGAGGATGGTGTTGATGGAGGATCCAGGAAACGGCGACTGCCCGCTCATCAGCTCGAAGACCAACACCCCGAAGCTGAAGATGTCGGACCGGTTGTCGACCGTGCCCTCCTTGATCTGCTCGGGGCTGGCGTAGCTCGGGGTGCCGAGGAAGGTCCCCGTCTGCGTGAGGCTGGCATCCTCACGCTTGGCGATCCCGAAGTCCATGAGCTTGGGCCGGCCGTCCTCGCTGACCATCACGTTCCCGGGTTTCACGTCCCGGTGGACGATGGCCTTGGCATGCGCGTGGTCCAGGGCCTCAGCCAACCCGACGATGATCCTGAATTTCTCCTTCATGGTTGGCGCTGGCCCGGACTTCATGATCCCGTCCAGGGGCCGGCCCGCCACGAATTCCATGGCCAGGAAGGGCCCGTGGCCCTCGACCTCGCCCACGTCGTAGATGGCCACGATGCCCGGATGGTTCAGGAGGCCGGAAATTTCAGCCTCGCGCTGGAACCTGGCCAGGTATTCGTGCTGGTCGGCCTCGGTCCGGACTGCATCCAGCTTCATGAGCTTAATGGCCACCTTCCGTTTGATCCGGGGATCCTCGGCCAGGACGACGCTCCCCATGGCCCCCGAGCCAAGCAGACGAAGCACCTGGTAGCGGCCGATCATTCTGGGGAAGTTGGAGTTGTCGAGGTCGCCCATGTCAGCATCCTACCGAACCCATCGGAGATGAAGCGGTAGATTGTTAGGTTTTTCATGGATTTTCCAAGAACTTGTGACACAATAAAGCAAGCCCTTGACCTGGGCTGTGGAGGGTCTGTTCCGTGATGGAAGTTGTCAAATCTGTCGTACTTGTCACCTACTTCACGCTGCTCACCATCTTGAGCATCTACGGCGCGCACCGCCTATGGATGCTGTTGCTCTACTACCGTCACAAGAAGGACGTGCCCCAGCCCGTGGGCGATGCGAACTATCTCCCGGTGGTCACGGTGCAACTGGCCGTGTTCAACGAGATGAACGTCATCGAGCGGCTCATGGACTACGTCGTGAAGATGGACTGGCCCAAGGAGAAGCTTGAGATCCAGGTGCTGGACGATTCCACGGACGACACCGTGAAGGTCGCCAGTGCCGTGGTGGACCGCTACAAGGCCTTGGGCTTCGACATCCACTACCTGCATCGGACCGATCGCACGGGCTTCAAGGCCGGAGCTCTCTCCGAAGGCCTCAAGGTCGCCAAGGGCGAGCTGGTGGCCATGTTCGATGCCGACTTCCTGCCCACCGAAGACTTCCTCCGAAAGGCCGTCCCCCACTTTGCCGACGGCAAGGTGGCCTTCGTCCAGGGCTGCTGGGCGCACCTCAACCGCGAGTTCTCTCTGCTGACCCAGGTGCAGGCCATCCTGCTCGATGGGCACTTCGTCTTCGAACACACCGCCCGCAACCGCTCCAAGGCTTTCTTCAACTTCAGTGGCACCGCCGGCATGTGGCGCGTGTCCGCCATCGCCGACGCGGGCGGCTGGGAGCACGACACCATCACCGAGGACGCCGACCTCTCCTACCGGGCCCAACTCAAGGGCTGGAAGGGTGTCTACCTCAAGGATCTCGTTGTTCCCGCCGAACTGCCTGTGGAAGTGAACGCCTTCAAGAGCCAGCAGCACCGCTGGGCCAAGGGCAACGCCCAGGTCATCCGCAAGCTCATGAAGACCATTTGGAAGTCCAACGAGAGCCTGCACACCAAGCTGGAGTGCTGGTTCCATCTCACGGCCAACTGCAACTACATGCTGATGGTGGTGCTCTCCGTCATCATGGTGCCCGCCATGATCTTCCGGGCCGGCACCCCCATCCACATCCTGCTGCTGACGGACGGCCCCTTCTTCCTTCTGAATGCTGTCAGCGTGGGCCTCTACTTCGGCCTCTCCCAGAAGGAGCTGACCGACAACACTGGCTGGAAGTCCCGCCTGAAGTATATCCCCGGCCTCATGGGCCTGGGCATCGGCCTCGCCCTGAATCAGGCCAAGGCCGTGCTGGAAGGCTTCTTCACCGACGACAAGGAGTTCAAGCGCACCCCCAAGTACGGTGTGGACGCCAACGGCAATTCCGTCACCAAGCGGGCCTACAAGGTGCCCAAGAGCCTTATGACCTTCCTGGAGTTGGGCTTCGCCATCTATTACTTCGGTGCGGTGCTGGTGGCCATCTACATTCGCAAGTGGGCCTCCGTGCCCTTCCTCTGGCTGTTCTTCAGCGGCTTCTCTTACATGAGCATCCTGTCCCTGGCCGACGTGAAGCTGTTCCGCCGCCTGGCCATGGATGAGCCCGCCGACGACGCCCAGAGCGCCTCGAACTTCGTTCAGTAGCCGAATCGTCCGATACGGGGCCATGGCTCGTCCTGCGTCCCGTCCTGGTTCCTCCCGGCCCCGCGTTGCCGCCCTGCGGTATCGGCCGGAGGCTCCATTCCAGGATGCGGCGCCCCGGCTTATCGCCAAGGGGCAGGGGCTCCTGGCCGAACGCATCCTGGAACTGGCCAAGCAGCACGGTGTGTCGATCACGAAAGATCCGGACCTGCTGGCCGCCCTGGAACCTCTGGACCTGGACCGCCTCATCCCACCTGACCTGTTCCAGGCCGTGGCCATCCTCCTTGCCGCCCTCTACCGGGCCAACAAGTCCCTTGCCCCTCCGGCACCCTGACCCGAATGATCGACCTACACTGCCACACCCTCCATTCCGATGGAACGGACACTCCGGAGGGCTTGGCTCTGATTGCCGAGGCCGCGCGCTTATCGGCCCTCTGCCTGACCGATCACGACACCCTAGGGGGAATTCCCAGGTTTTTGGCTATGCAGCCCCAGGTGAAGGTGCGGCTCCTGGTGGGAACCGAGCTCAGCTGCCGATTCCTGGGGCAGTCCCTGCACGTTCTCGGGCTGCTGGTGGATCCGGAGGATGCCGTGTTCCAGTACAGGCTCGAGGAACTGCGTGGGCGCCGGGAGGACCGGAACCGGCGCATGCTCCTGCGCCTGGCAGAACTGGGGTGTCCCATCACCCATCAAGATGTCCAGGCCCAGGCGGACACACCCCTGCTCTCCCGGGTCCATTTTGCCAAGGCCCTGGCTGCCCGAGGCTTTGTCAGGCGGGCCCCGGAAGCCTTCGAACGCCTGATCGGCGATGACTGCCCCGGGTTCGTGCCCCGGGATGAGCTGAGCCCCACCGAAGCTGCCCGTTGGATCCGCGAGGCCGGCGGGGTGCCCGTGGTCGCGCATCCCGGCCGCTTCATCGGCGGTGGCTTCCGCTGGGACGATGCCATGGCGGACCTCCAGAAGGAGGGCCTCGAAGGCCTCGAGGGTTACTACGGCGAATATCGCGCCTCTGAGCAGAAGTACTTCCTGGCCCTGGCCGCCCGGCTCGACATGGTGGTCACCGGCGGCAGCGACTACCACGGGGCCAACAAGCCAGGCCTGCGCCTGGGTCGAGGCCGAGGGGGCCTCCAGGTCCCCGACGACCTCCTCGATCGACTGGAAACCCAGCAAAGAATTGGCAGTTACCACTGACTGCCGATAGGCTGGGAAGGCCGAGGCGTTCATGTCCAAACGGATCCTCCTGGTGGAGGACGACCCAATCAATGTGAAGTTCATCCAGACCGTGCTTGCCAAGAAAGGCGGGTATGAGGTCCTGGTATCGGAAGAAGTGGATGAGATCCTCCGCTTGGCCCAGGAGGCCGACCTGGCGGCCATCATCATGGACGTGAGCCTCTCCCGCTCCAGCTACGAGGGCCACAAGGTGGACGGCATCTTCATCACCCAGCTGTTGAAGAAGGACCCAGCCACGCGTGACATCCCGGTCCTGTTGGCCACGGCCCACGCCATGTTCGGTGATCGCGAGAAATACCTCGAGCTCACCGGGGCCGAAGGCTACATCGCCAAGCCGATCCATGACCCCGCCACCTTGATTGCGGCCGTCAGAGCCGTCATCGAGCCCTGACATGGTCCTGAAATCGCCGCCCATCGCCGCCTTCCGGCTGCTGCTTGAATACGATGGCAGCCGCTTCCAGGGCTGGCAGCGGCAGGGCCCCAAGCAATCGCGGGAAGGCGTGCGCACCGTGGCGGGCAGCCTCGAGCACGCCCTCCACGAGGCCGGCCTCCACCTGGTGTACCTCGGTGGGGCGGGCCGGACGGATGCCGGCGTCCATGCCCTCGGCCAGGTCGCCCACCTCCACCTGGAGGCCAAGGGAGCCCCTCGCCCAGGGGAATTGCGGCGCCTCATGGACGGCGCATTGCCCCAGGACATCGCCGTCCGCGACGTTCGGACCTGCCCGCCCCGGTTCCACGCCCGCCATGACGCCGTGGATCGCACGTATCTCTACCAGATCAGCCGCCGGCGCAGCGCCTTCGGCAAGCCCTGGATCTGGTGGGTGAAACGCAACCTGGATCTCGACCGGCTCAGGCACGCCTGGTCCGCCTTCGAGGGCGACCAGGATGTGGCCGCCTTCGCCGACCTGGATGCAGAAGAGGATGGCCGGGCCCGCATGCTCCGCTGCGAAGTCGCGGAATCCGGATCCCTGGTCCTGCTCAGGGTCCGGGCCACGCACTTCTATCGCCGCCAGGTGCGCCGCATGGTCGGCGCCTCCGTGGCCTGTGCCCTGGGCGAGGAGGAACCCCGACGGGTGGTGGAGGACCTCCGGAATCCCACCGAGGCAGCCAACCTCTACTGGGGCGCGAAGGCTGCGCCTTCCTCGGGCCTGTTCCTGGAAACCGTGCGCTACTCCGGAGACCCTGAGCCCGGACCGCCCAGGCCCACCCTCTTCATTCCCTGAGGTCGCCCAAATGCTCACCCGCGACGAAGCCTGGCAACTGCTCTGCGACTGGACGCCCTCCGAAAAACTGCGCACCCACGCCCGGGCCGTGGAACTGGTGATGCGGGATCTTGCTGCGGTCCAGGGCCAGGACGTGGAGCGGTTCGGCCTGGCGGGGCTGCTGCATGATGCGGATTACGATTCGTGGCCGACCGAGCATCCCACCCGCATCGTCACCTGGCTTAGGGAACGAGGCGACGAGGACCTGGCCCACGCCATCAGCGCCCACTACACCCGGTGGAACGTCCCCTACGACACCCTGCTGGACCAGGCCCTGCTGGCCTCGGACGAGATCACCGGCTTCATCATGGCCTGTGCCCTGGTGCGCCCCACCCGCACTGAGGGCCTGGAACCTAGGAGCGTGAAGAAGAAGCTCAAGGACAAGGCCTTCGCCGCAGGCGTGGACCGCCATGAAGTGGCTGAAGGCCTGCGGATGCTGATCGGGGCCGTGGGCGGTACCGAAGATGAACACCTGGCCCGCATCATCGGTGTGCTGCACGAACACCGGGTGGAGCTGGGCCTGGCCTAGGGTACGAAGGCCGCGCCCACGACCTCGGCGACCCGCCTCCGGCGCAGGATCAGGGTGCGGAGGTACTCCTGCTTGTCCAGGATGGCCCTCCGGCGCTGGGCCTCGTCCGGCTGGAGTCTGGGGCCTTCGATCGCATTGGAAAGCTTGTCTAGGTCGGCGCGGACCCGCGCCTCTGCGGCCGCCACCCGGATCACTCGAATCTCCCTGCGGGGGGCGGGGGCGCCCCAGTTGTTTTCCGTCCAGAGCGGTTCGACCGAGCATTCGGCCACCACCACTCGGTCCTTACCATCCAGCTCAGGCCTGCGTTCAAAGCGGACCTTCAGCGCCGCCCCATCGCGGTTGTCTCCCCCGGCCACGGGAAAGAGGTCCGCCCGGTACATGCGGTCCTGGTTGCTGATGAAGTTCCCCAGGGAGTAGGCCACCAGGGCCTTCCGGCCCCCGGATTCCAGCAGCTCCAGCGGCTGGAGCACATGGGGATGATGCCCCGGAAGGAGGTCGCAGCCCGCAGCCACAATGGCCCGGGCGATATCCTTCTGGCGTCGGGTGGGTACGTGCTGATACTCGTTGCCCCAGTGGAGGCTCACCACCACCAGGTCGGCCTGCCCCTTGGCCTCCCGGATGGCCTGCAGGGCCGGTTCCAGGTCCAGGGGCCGCACCCAGGGCTCCGAGGCGCGGCGGTTCAGGTCGAGGTTGAAGAGGTCCGTGAAGCCGAGGAAGGCTACCTTGATGCCATGGCGTTCCAGGATCTGAAGGTGCTCCGCCTGGGCCCGGTCCTCGCCGCTGCCGATGGCTACCAGCCGCTCGGCCCTGAGCCGTTCCAGGGTCTCGCGCACGCCCAAGGCTCCCTGGTCGAAGGCATGATTGTTCGCCGTGGAAAGCACGGTGAAGCCGCTGGCCCGCAGCGCGGCGGGCAAGGCCTCGGGTGCATTGAACTGGAAGGGCACCCCGGGCTTTCCGGTCCGCGGGGCGATGGGCGTTTCCAGGTTGCCGAAGGCCAGATCCGCCCCCTTGAACAACGGGACCAGGTCGCTCCAGAGGGAGGGTAACCCCTCGGGATCCAGCTCGGCGGACCGCTTCACGTCCTGGTGCATCAGGATGTCGCCCACGGCCACCACCGTGAGACTCGCCGGGGGCGGGGCTGGTGCTTCCGCTTTCCGCGAGCGGCAACCTACCAGGCCGAGCCCGACCAGGAGCGCGGCACCGAGGTGGAGCTGACGCATCAGGCCCATTCCTCCGGGCCGTAGTAAACCTCCACCGGCAGTCCCGGCAGGCGGCCGCGGAGGCTCGCCGCGATGGCATCCATCTCGAGGTGCCAGAGGGGCCTGGCATCCGGCTCAGGTGTCGGGCGGGCCACGGTGTAGAGCTGGACAGCCTGCAGTTGCCCACCATGGGCGAGGATATGCTCCAGCCGTTCGCAGTAGGCCTCGAGCTCAGCTTCGCTGGGGCCCTGCCCCTTCCAGTCAAGGAACAGGGTCTGGATCACGATGGGCCAGCGGCGGGCCGTGGCTAGCAGGTTGTCGAGGATGCGCTGGAAGGGGATTTGGCTCCGGCAGATCTCCTGGTAGTAGGCCTCGGTTCCCGCATCCAGCTTCGCCCAGATTTCGCCCTGGTGGGCCATGAGGACCTCCAGACCGGCCACCACGTCGGGCGCCTGGAGTCGGCTGGAATCAGTAATCAGCACCAGCTTCACCAGGTCGAGGCCCCGCTGGACCTTCAATTGGGCGACCCGGCGCACTGCCTCCGGAAACTCGCGCGCCGTGGTGGGTTCGCCATCGCCGCTGAAAGCGACATCGTTGAGGCGGCGCTGCTCGGGCCGCGCGGAGTCGAAGGGCGGGATCTGGTAGATTTCACCGCTGGTGGTCAGGTCGAGCAGCAATCCCAGCTCTTGTTCCAGAAGCTGCAGGTCGAGATCCGTCCGCTTGGGTGGAATGACCCGGTCCACTTCGCAATAGACACAATCGAAATTGCAAACTTTGTCCGGGTTCAGGTTGACCCCCAGGCTAACCCCTCTGCTCCGGCGGGAAATCACGGGGTAGCAGAAGTCGAAATCCCGCCACACGCGCCGATGATCCAGGTGTGCCTTGATGAGATCCGTCATGCCACCAGCATACGCGATTCAGGACCCGTCCGCCCGCAACCCAGAGGACCCATCGTGAGTCCCAGCCGCGACCTGGACCATGTCCGGCTTCCAGAGAATGGGCTCCGGTCGGAGGGCTTCATCCACCGCCACCATGACGAATTCTCCGCTGGTGACATCTCGCCGGCGATCAGACACGGGCTCATAGACCTGCACGTTGATCCGGAGGGTCATGCTCGAGGTTCCCTGATGGGCGATGGCCGCGAAGAACTCGATGATCTCCCCGGCCCGCACGGGGCTGTGGAAGCGGAGCTCGGACACCTTCAGTGTGAGGAAACGCCGGTTGCGGGACATGAGCGACGCCGTGATGCCGGCCACCTTGTCCATGCGGGCCATCATGTCCCCACCAAACATCGCCTCGTTCAGGGCGATGTCCATGTTCAGGACCATCTCGCGGGAGATCAACATGGGGTGAGTACAACACGAACGCCACGTCAGGACAGAAAAAAGGGCATCGGTAATGCACCGATGCCCTTTTTGCTTGGAAATGGCTTTGCTACTTCAGCCGCTCGGCCAGGGCCTTTCCCATGTCAGCGGGGCTCTGCACCACGGTGATGCCCGCGGCGGTGAGGGCTTTCATCTTCTCGGCGGCGGTGCCCTTGCCGCCCGAGATGATGGCGCCGGCGTGGCCCATTCGGCGGCCCGGAGGCGCCGTCTGCCCGGCGATGAAGGCAACCACGGGCTTCGTGACGTACTGCTTCACGAACTCCGCGGCCTCCTCCTCGGCGCTGCCGCCGATCTCACCGATCATGATGATGGCGTGGGTGTCTGGATCGTCCTGGAACAAGCGCAGGGCATCGATGTGGCTGGTGCCGTTGACGGGGTCGCCGCCGATGCCGATGCAGGTGCTCTGGCCGATGCCGAGTGCCGTGAGCTGGCCCACGGCTTCATAGGTGAGGGTGCCAGAGCGGCTGACCACGCCCACGTGACCCTGCTTGTGGATGCGACCGGGCATGATGCCGATCTTGGCCAAGCCAGGGCTGATGATGCCCGGGCAGTTGGGGCCGATGAGCCGGCTCTTGGGGTAGTCGGGGAGGACGCGCTTGACCTTCACCATGTCGAGGACGGGGATGCCCTCGGTGATGCAGACGATGAGTTCGATGCCTGCTTCCAGGGCCTCGAGGATGGCGTCCGCTGCGCCCACGGGGGGCACGAAGATCATGGTGGCGTTGGCCCCGGTCTTGGCGACGGCATCCTTGACGGTGTTGAAGACCGGGAAGCCTTCGATCTCGGTGCCGCCCTTACCGGGGGTGACGCCGCCGACCACGTTGGTGCCGTAGTCGCGGGAGCCCTTGGCGTGGAAGAGGCCTTCGCGGCCGGTGATGCCCTGAACAATCAATTTGGTGTGGTTGCCCACGAGAACAGCCATGTCATACCTCGCAAAAATGGTCTCTGTCGGGTTCCGTGGAGGCGCTACTTGATGGAGGCGACCACCTTTTCGGCGGCATCCTTCAGGTCGGCGGCGACGATGAGGTTCAGGCCGCTCTCGGCCAGGATCTTCTTGCCCTCTTCGACATTGGTGCCTTCGAGGCGGACGACCACCGGCACCTGGATGCCGATTTCCTTCGCGGCGTTGACGATGCCCGCGGCGACCACGTCACAGCGCATGATGCCGCCGAAGATGTTCACCAGCACGGCCTTCACGGCGGGATCCTGGAGGATGATCCGGAAGGCGTTCTTCACGGCATCCTCGGTGGCTCCACCGCCGACATCCAGGAAGTTGGCCGGGGAACCGCCGTGGTACTTGATGATGTCCATGGTGCCCATGGCCAGGCCCGCGCCGTTCACCATGCAGCCGATCTGGCCGTCCAGCTTGATGAAGTTCAGGTTGAACTTGCTGGCTGCGATCTCCTCCTCGGCCTCCTCGTTGAGGTCGCGGAAGGCCAGCACGTCCGGGTGGCGGAACAGGGCGTTATCGTCGAAGCCGATCTTGGCGTCCAGGGCAGTGACCTCACCCGTCTTGGTGATCACCAGGGGGTTGATCTCCACCATGGAGCAGTCCTTCTCCATGAACAGCCGGTAGAGGTTCTGGAGGAAGACCACGCCCTGCTTGAAGGTGTCGCCTTCGAGGCCCAGGGCGAAGGCCACCTGGCGGGCCTGGAAACCGCAGAGGCCCAGGGCCGGATCCACCGCCACCTTGACGATCTTCTCGGGGGTCTTCTCGGCCACTTCCTCGATCTCCACGCCGCCTTCGGTGGAGGCCAGGATGGTCACCCGGCTGGAGCCGCGGTCCACCAGGAAGCTCAGGTAGAGCTCCCGGGCGATGTCCACGGGCTTGGAGATGAACACCGTGTGCACCTTGCGTCCCTCGGCCCCGGTCTGCTTGGTGATCAGCTGCATGCCGAAGATGGCCTTGAACAGGTCGGCCGCCTTGTCGGGATCGTTCGCGAACTTCACGCCCCCGCCCTTTCCGCGGCCACCGGCATGGATCTGAGCCTTCACCACGCTGGCGCCACCGTATTCCTTGGTGATCATGCGGGCTTCCTCCGCGTCCTGGGCGACCTTGCCGTCCGGCGTGGCCACCTTGTAGAGCCGCAGCAGTTCCTTGGCTTGGTATTCGTGGATGTTCATGCTGTCTCCAGGAAGGGTCGATCAACAGTCTACAAGCTGCGTGCCCAAGCCCGAACCCTGAAGGCTGTGACCCGTGGCATCCTTTTGAATCTGGGGAAATACCGCCATGGCCCAACTGGATCGTCTACTCACCCAGGTCATCACGAAAGCAGGCAGTCGCCTGGAGGTGAAGGCCGACAAGAAACCGCGCCTGGAGCTGAAATCGGGCGAAGCCATCGACCTGCTGCCGAATCCACTGCCCACCGTGATGGTGGACGTGCTGGCCGGGGACGTGGTCCCTCCGGAGCTGAAGGCCACCTGGCAGAAGGATGGCCAGGCCGAGTTCGACTACGACCTGGCCGGGCAGTCCTTCCGGATCCGCCTCAGCCGGTACATGGACCTGCCGCAGATCCAGGCGGAGCACCAGGGTCCCTCGCGTGCGTCGGCCATTCCCGCCTCCAAACCCGCCGCAGCGGTGGAGGTGGCACCCGCACCGAAAGGGCCTGGGACGGCAGCCGCCCCCGCCCCTTCGGCGCCGCCTCGTCCAGAGGCTCCCAGGACCATATCCCTGACCCGCAAGTCCCAGACCCACCCCTTGGCCGAGAGGCTCTTCGCCGCCCTGGTAGAGCGGCAGGGCTCCGACCTGCACTGCACCACCCATGAGCCCCCGCTGGCCCGCATCCATGGCGACATGAAGGAGCTGGAAGGCTTCGACCGCCTGGACCCGGCTACCCTGCTCGAGATGATGGAGGCCCTGGCCAGCCCCGCCATCTGGCAGCGCTTCGAAGAGCACCACGACGCCGACTTCGCCTACGGCTACGAGGCCGGCGGCTGTCGGCTCCGGGTCAATTACTTCCACGACCGGGTCGGCCCGGGTCTAGTGTGTCGGGTCATTCCCAACCAGCTGCCCGACCCCGACCGCCTGGGCCTATCCGATCCCGTTCGCCGGCTGGCCACCCTGTCCAAGGGACTGGTCCTGGTCACCGGCCCCACCGGTAGCGGCAAGTCCACCACCCTGGCGGCCATCGTGGACCTCGCCAACCAGAAGCGGCGGGACCACATCCTGACCATCGAGGATCCCATCGAGTTCGTGCATCCCCGCAAGGGCTGCCTGGTGAACCAGCGGGAGGTCGGAACGCACACGGACAGCTTCAAGAGCGGCCTGCGCGCGGCCCTCCGCGAGGATCCCGACGTGGTGCTGGTGGGCGAGATGCGCGACCTGGAGACCATCGCCATCGCCCTGGAGACGGCCGCGACGGGGCACCTGGTCTTCGGCACCCTGCACACCAGCAGCGCCATCGGCACGATCGACCGCATCGTGGACCAGTTCCCTTCCGACCGGCAGCAGCAGATCCGCGTGATGCTGGCCGACGCGCTGAAGTGCGTGGTCAGCCAGGTGCTGCTGAAGCGGATCGGGGGCGGTCGGGTGGCGGCCCTGGAGACCCTCTTCGTGACCCCAGCCATCGCGAACCTCATGCGCGAAGGAAAGAACTTCCAGATCCCCAGCGCCATGCAGACCGGCCGCAGCTATGGCCAGCGCCTCATGAACGACGCCCTGGTCGAACTGATCCAGGGACGCAAGGTGGAGCCCATGGAGGCCTACCTCAAGTGCCCCGACAAGGAGAGCTTCATCGCCGCCTGCAAGCGGGCCGGCATCCCCTTCGACCTGCGGCTGGGGGAAGCGGACGCCTGAGCGTCTACATGCTCCGCGACAGCAGGGCCTCGGGAATCTCCCGCAGCAACGCCCCGGTGGCGGAGTCGCCGTGCAGCCCCACCACGTGGGCCACGGCGTTGGCCGAGGCCCGCGTGGCCAGCTCCCGGGTCTCCGCAAGTGCATCGTGCCTGTCGATGAGGGCGCGGAGCTTGACCTCCTCCGCCTCGGGAATGGGCACCTCCTCACCCCGGTCCCAGATGGTCCGGATCAGGGGTCGCACCTCATCCGGCGCCTTCTCCAGCAACGTGAGCATGGGCAGCGTCAGCTTACCCTCGCGCAGGTCGCTGAAGGCGGGCTTGCCCAGCTGGGCGCTGGTGGCGGTGTAGTCCAGAAGGTCGTCGACCAGCTGGAAGGCGCGGCCCACCTCCAGGCCGTAGGCCCGCATGGCCAGGCAGTCGGATTCACCCCGGCCGGTGAGGACCGCGCCAGTTTCGGTGCAGCCACTGAAGAGGAGGGCCGTCTTCCGCTCCTGGATGTCGAAGTAGTCCTTGCGGCTGGTGTCCAGCTTGAAGAGGACGTCGTTCTGGATGAGCTCGCCCTCGATCATGCGGGTGGTGACCTCGGCGAAGATCTCCATCATCCGCCAGCTACGGCAGGCGATGGCCTCGCCCATGGCCACCAGGTAGAGCACGTCACCGAAGAGCACGGTGAGCGTATTGCCCCAGAGGCGGTTGAGCGTGGGCATCCCACGCCGCAGCTGGGCGTGGTCGATGACATCGTCGTGCACCAGGGTGGCCGTGTGGATCAGCTCGAACACCGCCCCGAAACGGACGTCATCGTCGTTCTGCACGCCGCAGAAGCGGGAGGAGAGCAGCACCAGGGCCGGGCGGAGGCGCTTGCCCTGCCCGCCCCGGACGTGATCCGCCAGCTTCTGGACGACCTCCACATCGCTCTGCAGGATGCGCTGCAGCTCCGCCTCCACGCCCGCCAGCTTGGGGGCGATGGGGAGGAAGTAGCGGGAGAGGTCCAGGCGTGACAAATCAGCCTCTGTAATTCGTGAACTGCAGGTCCAGCCCCTGGTCATCCTTCTTGAACAGGGCGATGACCTCCTGGAGGTCGTCCCGGCTCTTGCCGCTGACGCGCAGCTGGTCGCCCTGGATGCTGGCCTGCACCTTGATCTTCGAATCCTTGATGGCCTTGATGAGCCCCTTGGCCTTCTCCACCGGAATGCCCTGCTGGATAGTGACCTCCTGGCGGACGCTGCCCTTCGCCGCAGGCTCAAGCTTTCCGTAGGTCATGCTGCGGATGCTGACGCCGCGCTTGTGCAGCTTGGTCTGCAGCACGTCGATGACAGCCTTGAGCTTCACCTCGTCGTCGCTGCTGAGGACGAGCACCTTATCGTCTTTCAGCTCGATCTTCGAGACGGAGCCCTTGAAGTCATAGCGCTGGCCAATCTCCTTCATGGCCTGGGAGACGGCATTCTTGACTTCGTCCAGGTCCACCTTGCACACGACGTCGAAGGAACATTCGCTGGCCATGGGGCGCTCCTCATTGGAATCCATCGTTCAGACTAACGCCTAAATCCGCATGGAATCAAGGCTTGGCGCCACCGCCCAGGCTCCGGAAGAAGGCCACGGTGCTGAGGCGAAAGCCCACCAGCATCACAGCCTCGTCTTTGCCATGGGCCCCCTTGTTGACGGAGCCCTCCATGTAGAAATCGCCGCTGGCCCCCTGGGAGCCGAACTGCGTGAGCACCACCCGGCCCCGCATGTAGATCCGGTCCTGGTAGCGGAACAGGGGATCCCGGAGGTAGGACCACTCGGCAAAGGAGCCCTTGAAGGCCCCCTCCTCCTGGCGGGTGGTGACCCCCACCTTGAAGCGGTTCCGGAATTCGTCCCGGGAGGTGGCGGTGAGATCCGACTGGTTCACGGGCTGGCTGAAGCCCACCACCCCGGCCGACCCCACCACACCCCAGCTCACCCGTTCGGTGAGGGTCTTCATCCACCAGAGCCCCACCTCTCCCCGGAAATGGCCGCTCGAGGTGATGACGTTGAGGGTCTCCGAAGTCTCGAAGCTCGAGGACTGGAAGGCCAGGGTGCTGAACACCTCCCACCAGGTGTCCTGGGCCGGACGCCGAAAGGTCTGCCGGATGTCCAGGGCCACGAAGGGGCGGGACTTGGAGAAGAAGGAGCCCTTCTGGTCCTGCTCGCTGAAGAGACTGGAGAACTGGAAGCCGCCGTACAGGTCCACCTTGAGCTCGTCCGCATCCAGCTTCAGGGGGTCATCCTCCCAGCGCCGCCGAGCGATGACCTTGTCCATCTCGCGGAATTCGGCCAACATCCGGGCCTGACCATCAACCAGAGCCTGGGCCTGGGGCAGGTTCGCCGAGCCCTCCCGTTCCAGCGTATTCCGCAGGGACTGGGCCTGCAGAAGGCCACGCTCCACTTCGAAGATGCGCACCTGGAGCTCCCGCTGCTTGTTTCGCAGGGCCTTGAAGAATGAGTTCCGGTCCGGAGGAGCCAGGGCGCGGATGGCGGTGTCCAGCTCGGCTTCGAAGTGGGCATTGGGAGCCCCCGCGATCTGGCAAGCAGGGATGGTCGGCAGGGGGGCTTCCGCCACCAAGAAGGACGCCACGAGGATCAAGCAGGAGGGGCGAATCACGTCAGGCCTCCAGGCGGCGAAGCAGGTCGGGCCAGCCATCCCAGAGGCTCAGGAACTGGAAGGCCGCCAAGACCAGGGCATGGTGGATCGAACCTCGTTGCATGAGGCCATGCCATTCCGGCCAGGAGTAGGCCCAGACCTGGAGCTCCTCCGCCGGATCCAGCTCGAGGTCCCCGGCAGAGTCACAGTCCAGCGCCAGAAAGGTGTGGCAGCGGTTGTTCTGGGTGGCGGGGTTGGGGGTGCAGGAACCCAGGGGCACCCAGTGCTCGGACACGAAGCCCGTCTCCTCCCGCAGTTCGCGCCGGGCCGCCTCGGCTGGGGCCTCGCCCGCGTCGCAGCCGCCCCCGGGGATCTCCAGAGTGGCCGCATCAATGCCGTGGCGGAACTGTTCGACCACCAGGAGCTCACCCGCCTTAGTGAAGGCCACGACATTGACCCAGTCGGGGCCCTGGAGGCGGTAGAAGGCATGCTCCCGGCCTGTGTGGGGGCTCCGCCGCTGGGCGACAATCTGGCGGAAGAGCCTGGAATCCTGCCGCACGCTCTCTGACTCCTGCACCCAGGGGACAGCCGGATCGAACCCCTCGGGATGGCGATGGAGGAGCCGCATCAGTACCTCGGCACCGAGGGGTCCATTCGGCTATAGGCATCGATGCCGCCCGCGAGGTGCGCCAGATCCGAGAAGCCCATCCCCTTCAGGAACCTCAGGGCCTGCAGGCTGCGCATGCCGTGGTGGCAGTATGCGGCCAGGGGACGGCTCGGATCGAGTTCCCCGACGCGGTCCACCAATTCGCCCAGAGGGATGAGGAGCGCCCCCTGCAGGTGGGCCCGGTCGTACTCCCATGGCTCCCGAACATCGAGGATCTGCACAAGGGCTGGATCCAGGGAGCGGAAAGCAGTCGGGTCGAGGTGGGGGCCGGCCTCAAACATGGGACAGCCCCTCCCGGTTCATGACCCGGCTGCAGATGTGGTGGGTGATGATGTCAAGCGCCGTGCGGTTCTCCACCCCGGTGGGGACGATCAGGTCGGCCCAGCGCTTGCTCGGTTCGACGAACTCCAGGTGCATGGGCCGGACACTTTTCTCGTACTGATCCATGACGCTCTCCAGGCTCCGTCCCCGTTCACGGGTATCCCGCCGGATGCGCCGCAGGATCCTGATGTCGGCGTCGGTGTCCACGAAGACCTTCACGTCCAGCAAGTCCCGGAGTTCCTGCAGGGCGAAGAGGAGGAGGCCTTCCAGAATGACGACCTGGCCGGGGGGGATCGGTTCCTCCCAGCCGGTGCGATCGGAGAGGGTGAAGTCGTACCGGGGCTTGCGGATGGATTCGCCCCGGTGCAGTGCCGATAGATGGGCCGCCATCAGCTCCAGGTCGAAGGCATGGGGGTGGTCCCAGTTGACGGGCCTCCCGTCGAACCGGCCCTTCACCACCTCCAGCGGGGCGTAATAGGCGTCCATGTCCAGCAACATCGCGGCGATCTCCTGCTCCCGCAGTCGCTTGACCAGCTCGGCCGCCACGGAGGTCTTGCCGCTACCGGACCCCCCCACGATGCCCACCAGCATCGGCCTGTCCGTCATGACAACCTCCCTTGGGTCCTATGCTACTTCAAGCCGGGCTTCCCCTCTGCTATGGTTCGGACCATGCGCCATCGTCGCTTCGCCCCTGCCTTGGCCCTCCTGCTGCTGGCCGCCGGATGCAGCTCCGAGGACCCCAGGCTGCCGGCCAACCTCTACGAGGAGGCACGGAAGCTCAATGTGGAGGGCCGGAGCCTCGAAGCCCGCGCCATGATGATCCAGTTGACCACCCGCTATCCCGAATCCGAGGCCGCCCAGCAGGCCAAGAGGGACCTCTACCTTATCGAGGCCTTCGTGAACCGGGACATCGCCGACCGCCAGAAACAGGTTCGCGCTGCCATGAAGCGCATCACCGACGCGCTGATCCGCTACCGGACCAAGCACAGCGAGTACCCCCTGACCATGGGGGAGCTGGTTCCGGAATACCTCGACCAGGTGCCCGAGGCACCATGGGGCCATCCCTTCCTCTACCGCCCCTACGTCACCCGCCCTATTGAGGAACTCCAGGTCAAGCGGGGACCCGCGCGGCAGAGGTTCAACACCAAGCTCGACGGCTACTACCTGCTCTGCCTGGGCACGGACCTCCAACCCGGTGGCGAGGGCATGGCCGCCGATGTCCTCATCAAGGATGGGATCCCCTTGAATGAGAGCGCCTTCCCGCCCATCCCGCAGCCACAACCGATCCGCTAGTCCTCTGGCTTTAGAGCTCGGGCCTCAGTGGCGCTCGGAATTACCGCCGGGAATATGGGCGCCCTGGGCGCCCATACAGAGGACTCAGGGCACAAGCCTACTTCACTCCTCAGTCCAGGATGACCTTTCCGCTTTGCCCGCTCCGCATGGCGTCAAAGCCCTTCTGGAAGTCGTCAATGCTGAAGTGGTGGGTGATGACAGGTGTTATTTCCAGGCCGCTCTGGACCTCCCGACCGCCGGGTGACGAAGCAGAGCCCGGGGGGCTCTGCGAAATCGGGACCTGGCGCGGAGGGAATCATGCCCGAGTGGGTCTGATTCCAAATCAGAGCCTGCCTACTTCACTCCCCAATCCAGGATAACCTTTCCGCTTTGCCCGCTCCGCATGGCATCGAAGCCCTTCTGGAAGTCGTCGATGCCGAAGTGGTGGGTGATGACGGGGGTAATGTCCAGGCCGCTCTGGACCATGGCGGCCATCTTGTACCAGGTCTCGAACATCTCCCGGCCGTAGATGCCCTTCAGGATGAGTCCCTTGAAGATCACCTGGCTCCAGTCCACGGCGCAGTCACCGGGCAGGATGCCCAGCAGGGCGATGCGGCCGCCGTGGTGCATGGCCTCCAGCATGGATTCGAAGGCGTTGCGGTTGCCACTCATCTCCAGGCCCACGTCGAAGCCCTCGGTCATGCCCAGGTCCTTCATGACCTCGGGGAGGCTCTTCTTCATGGGATTCACGGCCACGGTGGCCCCCATCTTCCTGGCCAGTTCAAGGCGGTATTCGTTCACGTCCGTGATGACCACATGCCGTGCACCCACGTGCTTGGCGATGGCCACGGCCATGATCCCGATGGGACCGGCGCCGGTGATCAGCACGTCCTCGCCCACCAAGTCGAAGCTGAGAGCTGTGTGGGCGGCGTTGCCGTAGGGATCGAAGATGGCGGCCACGTCATCGGGGACGTTGTCGGGCACCTTGAAGACATTGAAGGCGGGAAGAGAGAGATACTCCGCGAAGGAGCCCGTACGGTTCACCCCCACGCCGAAGGTGTTGCGGCAGAGGTGGCGCTTGCCCGCGCGGCAATTGCGACAGTGGCCGCAGGTAATGTGCCCTTCGCCGCTGACGCGATCCCCCGGTTGGTAGCCCTCCACCTCGGTGCCCACCCGCTCGATAACACCGACGTACTCATGGCCCACCACCATGGGCACGGGGATGGTCTTCTGGGCCCACTCATCCCAGTTGTAGATGTGGACGTCGGTGCCGCAGATGGCGCTCTTGTGCACGCGGATCAGCACATCGTTGGGTCCCACCTCCGGCATGGGGACTTCCCCCATCCAGATGCCTTCCTCGCGCTTGGTCTTCAACAGGGCCTTCATGCGGACCTCCAACCGGACCATTTCATCATCAAGAGCAAGCCGGACCAACTTTTGCCATTCCAACCTTGACGATCCGTGAAAATCACCGATAAGGTTCTATCAGGTAACCATGACCCTTTCCCTCCTGCGGCCCAACCGCAATACCAATCGGCTCCCTCGCGCGAATCGCGCGTGGGCCGGCAAGGGTCTCTCCTAAGATTCCTGACACCCCGGACCACCCCGATTCGCGAAGGCGGATCGGGGTTCCTTCTTTTTGGAGTTCCCATGTGCGGCATCGTCAGCATCCTCAACCTGGACCCGGTCAAGTCCCCCCTGGCCGACCTGCGCCGGCAGGCCTTGGCCATGGCCCGGAAGATCCGCCACCGGGGCCCGGACTGGAGCGGCATCTTCAGCGATGAGCACGCCATCCTCGTCCACGAGCGCCTCTCCATCGTGGACGTAGAGCACGGGGCCCAGCCGCTGATCGACACCCTCAAGGGCACGGTGCTGGCGGTGAACGGCGAGATCTACAACCACCAGGAGCTGCGCCACGGCCTGCGGGAGAGCCACGACTTCCAGACCCTCTCGGACTGCGAGGTAATCCTCTACCTCTACGACGAACTCCAGCCCCGCGACTTCCTCAATCGTATGAATGGGATCTTCGCCTTCGTGCTCTACGATCCCAAGCGCGAGACCTACCTCATCGCCCGGGATCCCATCGGCGTCATCCCCCTCTACGTGGGCTGGGACCGCCACGACCACCTGTATGTGGCCTCCGAGATGAAGGCCCTGGTCGGCCACTGCGACCGCATCCGCGAGGTGCCGCCAGGCCACTACTTCCTGGGCCACGAGGCCGACAGAGGGTTCCAGCGCTACTACGAGCCTGACTGGGCCGCCCCGGGCCACGTCCCCTCGGAACCCTACGATCCCGTCAAGCTTCGCGTGGCATTGGAGGCCGCCGTGCGGCGCCAGCTCATGTGCGACGTGCCCTACGGCGTGCTCATCTCCGGCGGTGTGGACTCGTCGCTCGTCTCGGCCATCGCCGCACAGTACCGGGAGGGCCGCGTGGAGGAAGGCGGCTCGGCCCCGTCCTGGTGGCCCCGCATCCACTCTTTCGCCATCGGACTGAAAGGCGCGCCGGACCTTGCGCCGGCCCGCCTGGTGGCCGAGCACATCGGCGCCATCCACCACGAGATCCACTTCACCGTACAAGAGGGCCTGGACGCCCTCTCTGACGTGATCCATCACATCGAGACCTTCGACGTCACCACCATCCGGGCCTCGACCCCCATGTACCTCCTCATGCGGAAGATCCGGGCCATGGGCATCAAGATGGTGCTTTCCGGCGAAGGCGCAGACGAGATCTTCGGCGGCTACCTCTACTTCCACAAGGCCCCGGATGGGCCGGAGTTGCACTTCGAGACAGTACGAAAACTCCAGAAGCTGCACCTCTACGACTGCGCCCGGGCCAACAAGTCCAGCGCCGCCTGGGGCGTGGAGGCCCGCGTACCATTTCTGGACCGGGAGTTTCTGGATGTGTGCATGCGCATGGATCCCTCGGTGAAGCTGCCGCGCAACGCGGCCCGCCCGCGCCCCATCGAGAAGTGGCCCCTCCGGCAGGCTTTCGACGGCTTCATCCCCGACGAGGTGCTCTGGCGCCAGAAGGAGCAGTTCTCCGATGGCGTGGGCTACGCCTGGATCAACGCCCTCAAGGCTACCGCCGAGCAGGAGATCAGCGACGGCATGATGGCCGGGGCCGCGGAGCGCTTCCCGGTCAAGACGCCGGAAACCAAGGAGGCCTACTTCTATCGCCAGATTTTCGAGCATCACTTCCCCAGCGCCACGGCCGTGAACTGCGTGCCCTACGAGCGCAGCGTGGCCTGCAGCACCGAGACTGCCCTGCGGTGGGACGCCTCCTTCGCCAAGATGACCGACCCGTCGGGGCGAGCTGTCATGGACGTCCACGACCAGGGCTACCAGGAATCCGGGAAGCCGTGAGCCTAGCGCGCAGCCGCGCTATCATGCCCCACACGGATTCCGCCCATGACCCCAGCCCCCGAGAAACGCCGCTTCCGCCGCGTCCCCATCGCCTACGAGGTGAAGCTCATCGTCGAGGACCGCATCATCAGCTTCCCCTCGGCCATCGACCTCAGCCTGGGGGGCATCCTAGTGGATGGCCGCAGCCCTTTGCCCGTCGGCACCACCTGCGGCCTGGCCATCCTGCTCGGGGCTGGGGAGCCCGGTAAGCGGATCGTGACCCGGGGCATGGTCGTTAGGGTGGACGAACGTGGCGTCGCCATTGCCTTCTCCAGGAACCTCGAGCCCGCCAGCACCGAAGCCCTCAAACTCCTCATCCACTCCTTGGACCCCCTGGCCGAAGAGCCCAGGGACCAGTAGGCACAGACGTGGAGATGATGATGCCGGCCCCCGAGACGTCCCTGGCCCACCTCCTGGACCGGCTCAAGCCTGGATCGTCCCGGCACGCCGACATCGTCGACAATTGGGAGCCCCCGGCCTTCGAGGACTACGATGCCATCCGCCTCTGGCTGAGGGATTCCGTAATGAGCGCCACGATGTTCGAGCGGTTTCCCGATGGGCGCTGGACCATCCAGCTGCTGCTGAAGGAACAGAACCCCGGCACGTATCGGCATATCGTGCTCTAACCCGGATGCCGCAGCCCATGCCCTCCAAGCTCAGCGCCACTCCCGCCCGCATGCTCGCCCTGGCCGGGCTCGCGGGCCTAGCGGCCCTGCTGTCCAATGCCCTCCTCCCGGTCTCCCGCCGCCTGCCCTGGTCGGGTTTCCGCCCCACCAGCCCGGTCGCACCTCCTGGGAAGGTGGCACCTCCCGAGCCGCCAACGCCCGCCCCGGCACCAGCCCAGCCGCTGAACACGACCCGTCCCGCGCAGCCTGTGGCCGTCCCCACGCCCCGGCCAAGGATCGAGGCACCACCACCGCCCGCCGTCCCGGCAAGTCCCATCCGGGAAATCAGTGGTCCGGAGGCCTGGAAGGCCTTTCAGTCCGGCCAGCCCTTTCTCGACGCCCGCCGGAGCGAGGACTTCACCGTCGGTCATGTCGCCGGGGCCTGGTGCGCTCCGGTGTGGGAGGCGGATCTGGAGGATCGGCTCCTCACCTTCAAAGCCTCGCGACGACCCGGCCCCGAGGATCCCATCGTCATCTATTGCAGCGGCGGGGATTGCCGGGACTCCCACCTGCTTGCAGCAAGGCTTCTGAATGAGGGGTACTTCCATCTGCTCATCTATCGGGACGGATTTCCCGACTGGGTCGCGGCCGGCCATCCCGTCGCGAAGGGCCAGCCATGACGCGCTGGCTCCTGCATGCGAGGGTGACCCTGGCTGCTCGGGTTCTCCTCGGCCTGGTCTTTGTGGCGGCGGCCCTGCCCAAGCTCGCCGACCCACCAGGCTTCGCCAAGGCCATCTGGGGTTACGGGCTGTTCCCCGCCTGGAGCCTGAGTCCCCTGGCCCTCGTCCTGCCCTGGCTGGAACTGGCCTGCGGCATGGCCCTCTGCCTCGGCTTCTGGATCCGGGCGGCCGCCCTGTGGATCGGGGCGCTGCTCCTGTCGTTCTGTCTGGCCCTGGGCATCAACCTGGCCCGCCACCATCCGGTGGACTGCGGATGCTTCGGCGGCTCAATCCCCAAGACCGATGCCGAGCGACTGGCCGACATGCGCTGGTCCCTCGCCCGGGATGCAGCCCTGGGGCTGCTGGTGACCCACCTGCTCTGGTCCACCCGGCCAAGGGCAGCGGAGCCATCAAGTCCGGCCGATGGCTAGCAGGTCTGAAGCCCAGTCCAGCCACAGGCCCGCCGCCGAGTCAGGGCCCAGGTCGCGGGAGAGCTGGTCCTGGTCGGGTTCGGGGAGGGACAGAACCGGAAGGCCGGGCATCCCGTAGGCGATGGCGCACATCATGAAACGGGCGGCCTCTCCCAGGGTGACCACCTTGAGGCGCTCCATGGAGCGGCTCCAGCAGGCCTCCGTCAGGGTCTCGAGGCGGTGGATGTTCCAGGGGTGGACCACATGCCTGAAGTCCACGTTTCCGTGGTCTGGCCTGAAGCCCGCGTAGGTCATGGCCAGCCCCAGGGTGCGGGGCGGGGCCGCATCCCAGAAACCTCCGCGGCCCAAGGTGAATGCCATGTCCTTCTTGTGCAGCAGCCCTGCCCGCCCCAGGGCCTGCCAGACAAGGTAGCCACCGGCCTGATCGTCCTCCCAATAGGGGGCCGGCCGTTGGAGCGTGGCATCGGTGGCGAATCCTCCCACCACGAGGATCAAGATCGGCCCCTTCTCTGGGAACAGGGTGGGGAGGTTCAGTGGCTTGAAGGTCCGGCGCTCGTCCGTCAAGGAGTGGCCGCCACCAGGCTGCCGTCGGTCCTGGCCAGGTGCCCCGGCATGGGCCATGACCAGGCGGGAGCCCGCCTCGGTGGCCTCCACCTGGAGGCGGCCCAATTCCAGCCTGGCAACGATCTCCTCAAAGGTGTACTCCGCCGTGTCGTGCGGCGAGGGCTCGCGCTTGGGCGGGAAGGTCAAGGCAGCTCCAGGGATTCCCAGAAACCTTGCTCCCAAGCCCTCCCAGTGGCAAGACCCTAGGAGATGACCCCCAGTTCCCGACCGACCTTGGTGAAGGCTTGAATGGCGTGGTCCAGGTCGGCGCGGGTATGGGCGGCGCTCATCTGGGTTCGGATGCGGGCCAGGCCCTTGGGCACCACGGGGAAGAAGAACCCGATGACGTAGACACCCTCATCCAGGAGGCGCTTGGCGAATTCCTGGGCTAGGGGGGCCTCGTAGAGCATGACGGGCACGATGGGGTGCTCGCCGGGCAGCAGCTTGAAACCGGCCTTCTCCATGCCGGCCCGGAAGTAGCGGGCGTTCTCATGGACCTGCTTGATGAGGCCCTGGCTGTTCTTGAGGAGGTCAAGCACCTTCAGGGTGGCGGCCACAATGGTCGGGGCCACGGAATTCGAGAACAGGTAGGGGCGGGCCTTCTGCCGGAGCCAATCGATGGCCACCTGCTTTCCGGCGATGTAGCCGCCGGAGGCGCCGCCCAGGGCCTTGCCGAAGGTGCCGGTCATGAAGTCCACCCGGCCCATGACGCCGCAGTGCTCATGTGTGCCCCGGCCGTTGACCCCCATGAAACCCACCGCGTGGCTGTCATCCACCAGCACCATGGCACCGTACTTTTCCGCCAGGTCGCAGACCTCGCCCAGCTTGGCGATGTAGCCATCCATGCTGAACACCCCATCGGTCACCACCAGCTTGAAGCGGGCGCCAGCCGCGTCCGCGGCCTTGAGCTGGACTTCCAGGTCCGCCATGTCGGAGTTGGCGTAGCGGAAGCGCTTGGCCTTGCAGAGGCGGATGCCATCAATGATGGAGGCGTGGTTCAGGGCATCGCTGATGATGGCGTCCTCCTCACCCAGCAGCCCCTCGAAGATGGCGCCGTTGGCATCGAAGCAGGAGGAATAGAGCTGGGTGTCCTCGAAGCCCAGGAAGGTCGCCAGTTTCTGCTCCAGCTCCCGGTGGATGTCCTGGGTGCCGCAGATGAACCGCACCGAGGCCATGCCAAAACCGTGGGCGTCCATCACCCCCTTGGCCGCCTGGATGACCTCGGGATGGTTGGCCAAACCCAGGTAGTTGTTGGCGCAGAGGCAGACTACATCGCGGCCGTTGGCCTTCATCTGGGGCTGCTGGGGTGAGGTGATCACCCGCTCGGTCTTGAAGAGGCCGGCCTCCTTCAGTAGTTCAAGCTCGCGGTGGAGGTGGGTCAGGTAAGCGGAACTCAAGGGGATCTCCTATCATCAGAGGCTTGCTAGGATACTGCGGGGTTGTGTGACGGCGGGACCATCGCAGTTTCCTCTTGTCGAACTGGAAAGGAATCCCATGCGGCGCCTCCTCTTCACCCCCGTCCTCCTCCTGACCCTGGCCTGCAGTTCCAAGCTGGACCGCCGCAAGGCCGAGGACCTGCTCCGCAAGGACTACCCCGTGGTGGTCCCGGTGACGGTGCCCGAGCAAGCCTCGGCAGAAAAGGGCACCCCCGCCCACCTGCGGCTCACGACCTTGAAGGAGAATCTCGACGCGAGCGGTTGGTTCACCAGCGCGGTCAAGGCAGAGGGCGGACAGGAAACCTTCACCTTCCGCCTGAAGCCCGATGCCCCCAAGGCCATCAAGTCCGCGCCAAAGGGCGGGTTCGTGATGCCGGCGGCCGAGGCGGCCTTTGTCCGCGCCACCCGAATGGAGCCCACCAGGGAGGGGGCCCGGGTCATGTACGAGATCCGCCTGGAGAAGCCCACGGCCCAGTTCCCCCTCTTCCAGGCCCTGCACCAGGACGCGAAGGTGGGCCAGACCAAGCTGCGGCACGCCACATTCGAGAAGCGCAAGGGGGGCTGGGCGTTGGCCGGTACTGATGAGGTCTTCCGCAAGGTGGAGTGATCCGGGTTACACCCTGTTCGCTTGGGTCGCGGGTTCCCGTCCAGTAGGCTGAGAGCATCGAGGTACGCTTGGATCACAGTCCTGCTTTCCGCCTGCGCCGGTTCCTGAACTGGTTTCCCCTGGGGCTCACCTACGCGGCCATGTACATGGGCCGCTACAACTTCAACATCGTGAAGAACGACATCGGCGCCTGGTACCACCTGGACAAGGCCCAGATGGGCTTCATCGCCTCCGCCGGCTTCTGGACCTATGGGCTGTCAGTGGCCTTCAACGGACCTCTGGCGGACCGGATCGGTGGGCGCAAGGCCATCCTCGTGGGGGCCCTCGGCGCGGCCCTGGTGAACCTCCTCATCGGGCTCATGTTCTTGAACGGTGAGGCCTCCCAGGTGCTGGTGAGCATGAGCCTGCTCTGGAGCCTGAACATGTACTTCCAGAGTTTCGGGGCCCTCTCGGTGGTGAAGGTGAACAGCACCTGGTTCCATGTGAAGGAGCGGGGCATCTTCGGCGGCATCTTCGGCATCATGATCAGCTCCGGCTACTTCCTGGCCACCACCATCGGCGCCTGGCTGCTGGCCAGCTTCCGCAGCTGGACGGTCATCTGGTTCGTGCCCGCCGCCGCCATCACCTTCATGTTCGCCGTGGACTGGTTCCTGGTGCGCAATCGGCCCAGCCATGCAGGCCACGCGGATTTCGATACGGGTGACGGTTCCAATGCCGCCTCCGCCGAGGACGCCCCACTTCCCTTGGGCGACCTCGTCCGGAAGGTCTTCCGCAACCCCATCATCGTGTCGCTGATCTTCGCGGAGTTCTGCACGGGCTTCGTGCGCCAGGGGGTGATGCTCTACTTCACCGAATACCTGCAGGAGGTCTACCACCTGGGCAAGCGGGAGCACCTGTTCTGGTGGACCGGCATCGCCTTCATGGGCGGCGGCATCCTCGGCGGGCTGGTCTGCGGCTGGATGAGCGACAAGCTGTTCCAGTCCCGGCGACCACCCGTGGCTTTCGTCTTCTACCTTATCCAGGTGGTGATGCTGGCCCTTCTGGGCATGACGCTCGGGCAGGGCAGCACCGGCGGGCAGGTCTGGGCCGTGCTCCTGCTGGGCCTCACGGCCATGTTCATCTTCGGCGTCCACGGCATGCTCAGCGGCACCGCCAGCATGGACTTCGGCGGACGCAAGGCCGCGGCCACGGTCACCGGCGCCCTGGACGGCATCCAGTACATCGGCTCGGGTCTCACGGGCTTCGGCCTGGGCTGGATTCTGAAGACCTACGGCTGGGACGGTGTTGCCACCCATGGCCACCAGCCCACCCACGCCTGGGTCTGGGTCGGGTCCATCATCCCCTTCAGCCTCATCGGCGCCTTCATCATGACCCGCATCTGGAACGCCAAGGCGGGCTCCGGAGCGCACTGAAACGGATGCGGTCCTTCTAGCTCTTCGCGAGCTGATCGAAGGCCGCCTTCAGCCCGCTGTGGATGGCCTGAACGTCGGCGGGCTTCCACAGCTTCTGGTCTTCGCGGACGAAGGTGGTGAGGTCGCCGCGGTTGTCAAAGCGGGCCACGGGCAAGTGGTAGACCTTCGTCTCGTAGCGATCACCGGCCTGGACGAGGCGCTCCACGCGGATGGTGCCGCGGCGGTCGCTCTGGTCCATGAGCCAGGCCATGTCGTCGGTGCCGTACTGGCCCAGCATCACCTCCATGGGCACACTGTGGTGCAGGATGCTGCCCTGGCCATCGGGCCGGCCCCGCTCGATGTTCTTGCGGCGGCTCTCGGTGGGATCCACCCAGACGTAGAGCACCGACGCCTTCTCAAGGATGGCGGGCGTGAGCGTCTGGAAGGCCGTGTCGTAGCCGTGGGGTGGGCAGAGGGGGAAGGCGGAGCCGTGGGCACCGCCCCGCGCGGCCTCGATGACCAGGGTGCGGCCGGTCTTGTCCTGGGCGTTCTGCCGGTTCAGCGCGTCGAGCTCGGCCCGGCACTCGGCCTCCAGGGCCTCGGCCATGCGCACCCGGATGCGATGCGGGACCTCCCCCAGGTATTCGGGCAGGCCTACCATGGCGTGGGCTGCGTCCAGGCGGTCGAAGAGGTGCTGGGCGGCGCTGGGCACCTCGGTCTGGTGGCTGGCCATGAGGTTGGCGTGGTCCTCGTTCAGCAACTCGATCAGCACGGCCCAGGTCCAGTTGTCGCGGAAGGGGCGGTTCGGGCCGTGGTAGTAGGCGTAGCCCAGGCCGTGGGCCTTCAGCTCGTCGTCGATGCGGTGCATGAGGTGGACATAGGGGTAGTCGTCCAGCTGCAGCGTAGGGCCCATGTGGAAGTCGTTCCGGCACTGGTCCGCCGTGAGGCTGGCCAAATAGCGGCGCACCTCCGATTTCCCCGAGGCGGGCAGGCTGAAGAGCAGGATCGTGTCGAGGAGCTGGGTCATGGGTTCCACCAAGCGAATCCTCAAGCATGCCATGAGTCCTCGATCCCGGCCCGCTCTCGTGTTATGCCTGGAGCATGCGTGACCGAGAAATCGTCGAGCGCGTCCGGGACGCGACGGACCTGCTGGCCCTGGTGGGCTCGGCGGTGAAGCTGCGCAAGCAGGGGTCGGCCCACGTGGGCCTCTGCCCTTTCCATGCGGAACGCAGCCCCAGCTTCCAGGTGGTGGCCAACCGGGGCTTCTACCACTGCTTCGGCTGCGGCAAGCATGGTGATGCCTTCGCCTGGCTCATGGAGCGGGAGGGCATGAGCTTTCCCGAGGCCCTGGAACAGCTGGCCCGGGCGGCGGGCATCGACCTGCCCCAGCGCCGCGAGCGGCCCTCGACTGAAGTGGACCTCGAAACCCGCATGCGATCCGCCCTGGAAGCTGCCCAGGCCTTCTTCGAGACCCAGCTGGGCCGCCACGAGGGCGCCCGGGCCTACCTCCGCGACCGCGGCTACGAGGGCCCCTTCCTGACCGAGGCCGGCTTCGGCATGGCCCCCGATGCCTGGGATTCGCTAGTGAACCACCTGCGGGGCCTGAACTTCTCAGGTGAACTGCTGGAGCAGTCGGGGCTGGCCAGCCGCAGCGAGCGGGGAACCCAGATCGATTTCCTGCGCAACCGCCTCACCATCCCCATCCACGATGCCCGGGGCAGGGTGGTGGCCTTCGGTGGGCGCATCATGGGGGAAGGTCAACCGAAGTACCTCAACACCCGCGACACGCCCCTCTTCCACAAGGGCGGCACCCTCTTCGGCTTCCATCGCGCCAAGGGCGCCATGAAGGACGGAGCCCTAGTGGTGGAAGGGTATTTCGACGTGCTGCAGCTGCACCAGCACGGCATCCACCAGGCCGTGGCGCCCCTGGGCACGGCCCTCACTGACGAGCACCTCAAGGCCCTAGGCCGCTTTACCCGCCGCGTCATTCTCTGCTTCGATGGGGATTCGGCGGGCCGCCGGGCCATGGAAAAGAGCCTGCGCATGGCCCTGCCCCTGGGCTTCGAGGTGCGCCTGCTGGAACTGCCCCAGGGCGAGGATCCCGACACCTGGTGCCTGAAGCTAGGAGGTGAGGCCTTCCGGGAGCTCCTGCGCGCCGCGCCGGACTGGACCGCTTTCATGGTGGACCGGGCCATGGAAGGCAAGGACCTCCGCCGCATCACCGACCGCATGGGCGCCTTCAAGGACCTGCTGGACTTCCTGCCCTACCTGCCCCGCACCACCGAAAGCCGGGATCTCTTCGCCAGCCTGGCCCATCAGCTGCAGGTGCCCCTGCAGGAGCTGGACCGGGCCGTAAGGGGGCGTGGCGTCCAGATCCCCACCCAGGATGCCGAGGCCCCAGTCATGGCTGGGCAGCCGGAACTCGACGACCTGATCCGCTCCCTACTGCTGCTCAGCACCGCCGGGCACTGGCGGCGGGTCCAGGAGGTCCCGGCGGCCTGGTGGGAGAGCCTGCAGGGTGCTCCCCTCCTGCAGGCTCTGCTCGATGCGGAAGGCGAGGTCGGGCTGCTTCCCGAGGGCGCCATGGCGGCCCTCCGGCACCTGGAGGCCCAGGCCAGCCGGCAGGACGAGGCGGGCCGGGACGCTGAGTCGCTCTTCGCCCGGCTCGAAGGGCGCTACCTGGACCGGGAGATCCAGGCCAACAACCGCCTGCTACAGGATCCTGCCACCATGGTGGACGGTACCCTGATGGCCCGGGTGATGGGCCGGCAGAACGACCTTCTGGCCCGTCAGAAGGAACTCTCCCGCCGGCGAAGAGGGCCCCGCTGAGCCCGGCCCTTGCCTGAATCCGTAGATCCCGTATACTGAAAAGTTCCGGATTCGGCCGGTACATTGGCCGAACTCTGCATATCCCTCGGTCACCGGGTCCCCGGTCCGACGATCGCAGCGCTCTTTGAGGTACGAATGGTTCCGACGCCGCACCTAGATACCTACTACACGCTCACCAAAGCCCTCATCTCCATCGGAAGGAAAAACGGATTCCTGCTGGTTGACCAGCTCAATGATTTCCTCCCCAACACCGCCTCCAGTCCTCTGGACCTCGAGACGGTCATGGCTTTGTTTGCGCGCCTGGGCGTGGGCATCGGCGCCACCGAGGAGGAGGCCCAGGCGGCCCGCGAGGCCATCGAGCCCGAGTTCGTCCTGGTCGAAGGCAGCGGCAAGGCCGAAAAAGATGGGGAAGTCGAGATCGACAGCCCCGACAGCGACAAGTTCAACGACCCCGTGCGCATGTACCTCAAGGAGATGGGCACGGTTCCCCTCCTCAAGCGCGAGGATGAGGTCGAGATCGCCAAGCGTATCGAGGTCGGCGTCCGCAGCGTCATGCGCGCCCTCTCCCGGTCCCGGTTGGCGGCCAGCCTGCTCATCGACATCGGCCGCATGCTGAAGGAGAACCCGGGCAAGATCCGCGAAGTGGTGGGGCTCTCTGACGAGGTGGATGACGACGAGGATGCCGAGAGCACCTCGGCCACCCAGCACGTGCACCACCAGTTCGAGAAGCTGCTGGTCTACGATCAGGCCCTTCAGGACCTGCTTGAGCTCAAGCTCAATGTCGATGCCGGCACCAAGACCCTGCCCAAGCGGCGCAAGCTGGGACGGGAGATTCTCCAGGCCCGGGGCCGCCTCTCCCGCCAGATCCGGAAGCTGGGCCTCAATAGCCTGGCCGTCACCCGCCTCATCGACCGCATCACCCATCAGCACAGCCAGGTGATGGCCGGCGAGCGCAAGTGCCGGGAGCTGCGCGATCGCCTGAAGAATCCCGCCTTCGCCAAGCTGAAGGACAAATACAAGGAGGAGCTGGCCCACATCGAGAAGACCCTGGCCGACTTCTTCATCAAGTACGAGACCACCAGTGAGCAGTTCCACAAGGACTTCAACAGCCTCAAGGGGGCCGAGAGCATCAGCCGCGCCGCCAAGGCCGAGCTGATCGAAGCCAACCTCCGCCTCGTGGTCAGCATCGCCAAGCGCTACACCAACCGTGGCCTGCAGTTCCTGGACCTCATTCAGGAGGGCAACATCGGACTCATGAAGGCCGTGGACAAGTTCGAGTACAGCCGCGGCTTCAAGTTCTCGACCTACGCCACCTGGTGGATCCGGCAGGCCATCACACGCGCCATCGCCGATCAGGCTCGCACCATCCGCATCCCCGTGCACATGATCGAGACCATCAACAAGCTCATCCGCACCCAGCGCGAGCTCGTGCAGAAGCTGGGCCGGGAACCATCCAGCGAGGAGATCGCCCACGCCATGGACATGCCCGTGGGGAAGGTTCGCAAGGTGATGAAGATCGCCCAGGAGCCCATCTCCCTGGAAACGCCCATCGGCGAGGAGGAGGACTCCCACCTGGGGGACTTCATCGAGGACAAGACCGTGGTCTCCCCCGTGGAACAGGTTGTGCAGCAGCGCCTCAAGGAGACCGTCCGCAACGTCCTCAACACCCTTAGCGAGCGCGAAGAGCGCGTCCTCCGCATGCGCTTCGGCGTGGGCGACGACGGCTCGGAGCACACGCTGGAGGAAGTGGGCAGCGAGTTCGCCGTCACCCGCGAGCGCATCCGCCAGATCGAGTCGAAGGCACTCCGCAAGATTCGGCACCCCCGCTATTCCAAGACTCTGAAAGCGTTCCTGGGCTGATCCCGGTTCCGTCCTCGCGAAAAAGCCCCGCAAACGCGGGGCTTTTTCGGTCATCCTGAACCCATCGCATCGGAGCCGCTGACAGTGCTTTCCAAGGACCAGACGCTGGGCAAATACCAGATCCTGGACCGCCTCGGTTCGGGTGGTTTCGGCGCCGTCTACCTGGCCATGGACACCTGGGTGAACCGCAAGGTGGCCCTCAAGGTGCCGCACCAGCAGCAGGAGGAGATCGTCGATCTGCTGAAGGAACCCCGCATCATGGCGGGTCTGAAGCACCCCAACATCGTCGAGCTCATCACCGTCGAGCGGAAGAACGGCATCTTCTTCATGGTGCTGGAATACGTGGAGGGTGAGGGCCTCGACCGCTTCATCCGCCGCGAGCGCGCCCTGCCGCCCACCCGCGCCCTCGAGATCGGGCTCGACGTCTGCTGCGCCATCGCCTTCGCCCATGGCCACCAGATCCTCCACCGCGATCTGCGGCCCGCCAACATCCTGGTGAACCGCGACGGCGTGGCCAAGGTCACGGACTTCGGCACCTCCCGCGTGCTGGAGATGCAGCACGTGCCCTATGCGCCCACCCGCATCGGGTCGCCCCCCTACATGGCGCCCGAGCACTTCCGGGGAAGGGCCGTGTTCCAGTCCGACCTCTGGTCCCTGGGCATCACCCTCTATGAGATGCTGACGGGCACGGTGCCTTTCTATGACGCCGACCCGCTGAAGATCGCCCAGGCCTTCACCACCCAGCAGATCGTGGCGCCGCATCTGCGGAACCCGATCGTTCCCAAGGCCTTCTCCGAAGTGGTGATGAAGGCCCTGGCCGTGAACCTCGGGGAGCGCTACCTCTCGGCGCAGGCCCTCCTGGAGGCACTGCGCCGACTCAAGGAGAACGTGGCCCGGGAGACCCGCCCCCTCGGCACGGCCGTGCTGTCCACCTCCACTTCCGGTCCCCATCCCACCCTGCGGGCAGCTTCCCAGTCACGGCTCTGCCGCTTCTGTTACCGGCAGCTGCCCCGGATGGCCATGGTGTGCCCCAACTGCGGCGAAAAGACCACGTGATGGACTGGCATCCCGCCAAAGACGCGGTGCGCCGGCTCTGGAACAGGCGTTGGGTCCGTCGCGTCTCCTACGCGCTGGTGGGCGGGGCCACCCTCGTCACGGTGACACCCTGGATCGCCTCCAGGCCAGCCGTCCTGCGCTGGGTGGTGGGTCGCATCGATGCCGTGGTCCGCGAGGAGACGGGGCTTCCCCTGGCCATCGGCCGCATCGAATTCCATCCCATGCTGGGTTCTCTGGTGCTCCATGAGATCCAACTGGGAGGAGACTTTCTGACCATTCGGCAGGCCGAGGTCCGCACCGACCTGTGGTCCCTCCTCGGGCCTACCCGCCGCATCTACCGCATCCAGGTGGAGCATCCCCACCTGCGCCTGACCGAGGCCGGCCTGGCGGCCATCAGACTGAAGGAGCGCCCACCCAGAACGGGCCCCCTGCCCCAGTTCCGCCTCGACAGCTTCAGCCTCACGGGTGGGGAGATCGATGTGCCGGAACCGCTGCGGGGGATCCCCGCCCTGCGCTGCCTGTTCGAAGCGAAGGGGAGCGGCCTGGGGCCCAATCACCTTCGCCTGGAGTTGACCGGGGCCCAATTGGCCGTGAAGGGTCCCCGGGGCTGGGAGAAGGGTCGCCTCGATCTGAACGGGGAGGTCTCTGAGCCGGCTCTGGTGGTCCATGAAGCCTACGTCCGTCTTGGCGATAGCCAGGCCCGTCTGATCGGCCGGTTCGACCTGAAGACTTCCAAGGCGGCGGACCGGATCGAAGCCAGGCTGACCGGATTGCTGGACCTCCCGCAGGCCGCCCGCTGGGGCGGGGTCGCCCCGGCTCCACTGGCCGGCAACCTGGACCTCGTCGGCACGGTCCAGGGCTCGCTGGCCCAGCCCACCTGGACCTTCACCGCTGAAGGCCAGGACCTGCGCCCAAGCCTGGCCTCCTTCGTTCCAGGCAGGCTGGACCTCAAGGGAAGCGGCAGCCTTGACCACGCCCGGCTGGAGCACCTCCGGTGGGCCTCCCCGCAGGGCAACCTCGAGGTCAAGGGCAGCTGGTCCCGCCATGCCCCTGTCCAGGCCGACCTCCAGGGCCGGGACCTTGATCTGGAAGCCGTGGGCAGCCTGCTCCGGCTCCCCGAGCTCCGAGGCACCCGGGCCAGTGTCCAGGCCCAGGTCAAGGGCCCGCAACCAGGGGGTTCGCCGGGGCGTCCGGACCAGTGGCAGGCCAGCGCCCGAGTGGCCCTGACCCAGAACGGCCGGGAAGCCGGCGGACTCTCCGCCAGCCTGGACCGGGGGCAGGCCACCATTGACCACGTCAAGCTCGACCTCGACGCCCTGAAGCTCGAGGGGCGGGGCTGGGCCACCCTGGATGGCCGGGGCCTGGTGCAGCTCGAAGGCGCCGGAGAGGCCGCCCTGGACGCCAACCAGGTGGGCCGGGCACTCCAGGCCTGGCAGATCACCAACCTGGACATGGAGGGGCAGACCACTGCCCAGGCCAAGGTGCGCTGGAGTCGGCCGGGGGGCCTGGAGCTGGACGGGTCCGTCGGGGTGGACCACCCTCGGTGGCACGGAGCCCGGGCCGATGCCTTGTGGGCCAGGCGGGTCGAGATCCGCGGCGCCGACCTTCGGATCAGGGACATCGAGCTCAGCAAGGACCAGGGTACCGGCAGCGGTGAGCTCTGGCTGACCTGGGCCAGGACCACCCCCGGCCAGGCCCAGATGGATATGTGCTACACCGCTCACCGGTTGCCCGTAGCCGAGGGACTGCGAGCCGCAGACCTGAAGGATGAAGCCGGAAAGGACCTCCCCATCACCGGGAGCGGCAGCGGCTGGGTTCGACTCCATGGCCCCTACGCCCACCTTGCCATGTATGGATCAGCCCAAGTCGAACAAGGTGAAGCTTACGGAATCAAGATTCCAGCAGCCTCCTCCGACTTTTCCATGGACATCGAAGCCCTCCAGATGAAACTGACCGACCTCCGCGTGGCCGAACGACCGGACCTGCTCGGCCATGGTGAGGCTGCACCCGAAGGCGTCCTGGCCCTCCAGGGGCAGGCCGACATGGACTTCCAGCGCTGGACCTGGTGGGTTGATCTGGGCGGGCGCCTGGACTCCGAGCTGCTGTCCCTGCCCGGACCTCGGCTCCAGGCCCAGGTGGAGGTCCACCTCCTCGGACCGATCACCGCCCCGTTTGGTGGCTACGACCTGCCCGAGGGGCGGATCCAACTGAACCGGGGCCGCATCTTCTTCGGAGATCGGAGCGTGGAAGGTCTCCATGCGCGAGCCACCCTGGAGAAGGGCACCCTGGCTGGGCAGCTCGGCAGCGAAGGCATGCCCAGCCCCCTTCTGGAGGCCCGGGTACGCCAGGAGGGTCCCGACCTGGTGGGCGGGCTGAGCCTCAAAATATCCCCCGAGAGTGCCCGCACAGAGCTGCTAGCCCGGGGCCTGACAGATGATCTGCTGGAGGACCTCACGCTCTCTGCCACGGCCCAGGGCCGATGGCAGAACGGCCGAGACCTAGCCTGGAGCGGCTCCCTGGATCAGCTGGCGGCCCAGTTCGGAGCCTTCGAGTTGCACCAAACCAGCGCCTCGACCCTGCGGGGCAATGCGCTCGGGGCCTCCGTGGATCTGAGCCTGGAGGGGGGTGCCCGCGGGCCCGTCAGCGGGGTCAATCCCCAGGCGGCCCAGGTGCATCTTTCGGGTACGGTTCCCTTCTCCGGCTCGGTTCCCATGGCCCTCAAGGTCCAGGGGTCGGCGGACCTCGCCCACCTGAAGGCCATCCTCGACCGCTTCATGGAGGTGGACGACTATAGCCTGCTCTCCGAGCTGACCGTCCAGGGTACGAGCCGCTTTGACACCCTGGCCCACGGAACCTACCTGGAGCCCCTCCTGGATGGGGTCGTGTCCCTGGACCACGGGAGCATGAACCTCAGGGGCTACCAGGGCGCCGAGGATATCCAGGCCGAGCTGATGCTCAAGGACCGGACCGTCACCATCGCCGAGGATCGTCCTGTGCGGGGAACCCTGGCCCACGGGGAGCTCAAGGCCAGCGGCGCGATCACCTGGCGCCTGGGCGGGCTGGATTCCTACGCCCTCAAGGCCCAACTCACGAACTTCCAGCTCCGCGATGTGCCCGATGGCCTGGACCTGCAGGGCACCCTCGAGGCGAACCTCACCGGCACCGAGGAGGGCGGCCTGCTCAAAGGCCGGCTGCGGGCGGACCGCCTCAGCTACCAGAGCGAAGTCAAGCTGTCGGACCTGATCCTGCGAAGCGCCCTCAGCGACAGTGGAGGCCTCACGGGGCTGGACCTGGACGATCCCCTCGAGCGCATCCGCCTCGACCTGGAGCTGGATCTGCGGACGCCCTGGAGCTTCGATACCAACCTCCTGAAACTCGAAGGCCGCACCGACGGCCCCTTCCAGGTGCTGGGCACCCTGGGCCACCCGGTCCCCAAGGGCACGATGGTCTTCCAGGCCGGGGGCCGGGTCACCAACATCTTCCCCGCCGGCGACATGGTCGTGGACCGGGGTTCCCTGAGCTTCTCCGAGCTGCGTGCCCTGGATCCGATCATCAACATGCAGGGGAGCGTCAGCTCCATCCCGGGCTACACGGTGAACCTCGACATCCGCGGCACGCTCAGCAACCTCACCATCGTGCCCAGTTCCACCCCCAGCCTGCGGCAGGACGAGATCGTGGCCATCCTGATCAACCCGGGCAATGTGGCCAACGTGGGCACGGCCGGGGGATCCTCCGGTGCCACCCAGGGGGCCATCACCTCCGGACTCGCCAGCGCCGGCTCCGGACTCATCACTACCCTCGCCTTCGCGCCCTTCCAGGAGCAGCTACGCCGCACCCTGGGGCTCGATCGGGTGAACGTGGCCGTGCGCACCACGACCCTTGGCAGCACCGAGACCGAGGTAACCCTGGGCAAGAGCGTGAGCCTGCTGGGCCAGCGCAGTGCCTTCGTCGTCTCCCACAAGAAGAGCGGTGAGCTGAGCATCACCTCCGGCCAGGTGGAGTGGCGCTTCGGCAACCTCATCCTCCAGCTCGGTGTCAGCAAGGGGGGGGATGCTGGCATCAACCCCTCCGGAGAGATCCGACACACCTGGAGCCCCAAGTAGCCATGGAGCGGCCCATGATCAAAGTCAAGGCCTTCGCACGTTACCGGGCCCTGCTGGGCTTCAGCGAGTTGGAGCTGCCCGTGGCGCCCACCCTGGGCGACCTGCTGCTCCACGCCCGCCTGTCCCCCCTGCCACCGGAGGCCTTGCTGGCCGTGAACCAGACCTTTGCGGATCGGACCACGGCCCTCGCCGACGGCGATGAAGTGGCCCTCATGCCGCCGGTGTCCGGCGGCTGATCAGCCCTCCCGTCGGATCTCCAGCACTTCACCGCCGCTGATGCGCAGCAACTCCTGGAAGGCGGGCTCGCGACGGAGGCGGTCCTCCGGGCGTTCCGCCGCCGGCACCGTGTCGGAATCATCGAAGGAGACCTCTATGACCTGCAGGCCTGGCAGAACCACCGCCAGTGCCGCCAGGAGGTGTGGGCTGGCCTTCTCACGCTCGAAGTCCTGCAGGGTCTGGCGCACGTTGCCGGGGAAGCGGAGGCGAAGGATGGGCGCGTCCCAGCGCAGGTCGGAGGCCAGTTGGGGCGCCGTGGCTAGGCCGCGCAGCCCCTGCACCTGCCGCAGGGCCTCGGTGCAGGCGGTCCGCAGCTGGTCGGGTGTGGCGGGGCCCCGGGGGGAAACCGGCTTGGCCGCTGGAGGCGGAGGCTGGAGGGCCGGCCGGCGAGGCCCCTCAGGCGCCGGTGCGACCTGGGGGGCCTTGGGAGGGACCGGCGGTGGACCTGCGGGCGGGCCAAGGGGCCGAGGCGCCGCACCGGCCGTGGCCGTACCGGACACAAGGGCGTCCAGCGGCGCCAGGTGGGGCAGCTGCGCGGCCGTCACCAGCGCCAGCTCAACCACTACGCGGGGGAGGCTGCTGTCGCGGAGGTCGCGCTCGCGGCCCAACAGGAGGTTCAGCATCCGGGCCCAGCGAAGCAACTCATGGGGTCCCCGGCCCGAGCGGGCCTCCTGCTCCAGGCGGTCGCGGAAGGCCAGCACCAGCTCACGCCAAAAGGTGGCCCAGTCGGCGCCCTGCTCAGCCAGCTCGCGGCAGGCTTCAACGAGGGACGCGGAGTCGCCGATGGCCATGGCCGACATGACGCCCTGCACCAGGTGGGCGCTGACGATGCCCAGCTGCTCGCGGACGGCCTCCTCCTGGACCTTGCCGTCTCCCGCAGAAATGACGCGGTCGAGGATGGTGAGCGCGTCCCGCATGGAGCCCTGCCCCGCCTCGGCCACCAGGCGCAGGCTCTCGCCCTCGAAGGTGACGCCCTCCTGCTCGCAGACGTGCTTCAGGCGGCCTTCGATGAGGCCCACGGGGATGAGGCGGAAGGGGAAGATCTGCACCCGGCTCTTGATGGTGTCGGGCACGTCCTGCAGCTCGGTGGTGGCCAGCACGAAGATGGCGTGGGGCGGCGGCTCCTCAATGACCTTCAGCAGGGCGTTGAAAGCCTCGGTGCTGAGCATGTGCACTTCGTCGATGATGTAGATCCGGTAGCGGCAGAAGGCAGGGCGGGTCTGCACCTGCTCGCGTAGGGCGCGCGCATCGGCCACGGAGGCGCGGCTGGCGGCGTCGATCTCGACGATGTCCAGGCTGCTGTCCGGCTGTTCCGCGGCCCGGCAGGGATCGCAGACGCCGCAGGGGGCGGCGGTGGGGCCCTCGGCGCAGTTCAGCGCCCGGGCCAGGATGCGGGCCGTGCTGGTCTTGCCTGTGCCCCGCACGCCGGCGAAGAGGTAGGCCTGGTGGATCTTCCCGCTTTCCTTGGCTCGCTTGAGGGCATTGGCCAGGGCCTTAACGCTGCCCTCCTGCCCCACGAGGTCGGACAGGAGGCGGGGGCGGTATTTGAGGGCGAGTGTGGTCATGACGGATCCAGTCTCCCATAGCCCGCGACCCCCGTCATAAGCAAGTCTTGGGATCCCATAGGCCCGGCTTTCGGAGTACCCTTCTGTTCATCCCGAAGGACATCCGATGCGCGGAGCAGCCCGGAACGAGCACGATGCGTGCGGGGTTGGCTTCATCGCCAGCCGCACCGGTGAGGCCTGCAACCAGATCCTGAAGGATGCTCTCCACGCCCTGAGATGCGTTGAACACCGGGGCGGCTGCGCAGCGGACCAGGTGTCCAGTGATGGCGCCGGCGTCATGACCGACATCCCCTACGAACTGCTGGGCTACAAGCCAGGCGAGATCGCCGTCGCCAGCCTGTTGGCCCCCCCGGACCTGCTGCGCCTCCAGGAGGCCCTCTCGATCTTCCGGGCCACCTTCGACTTCTTCGACCTCAAGGTGCTAGCCTTCCGCGAAGTGCCCGTCAATCCCACGGTGTTGGGCGAGGACGCCCGCCGCACCCTGCCCTCCTTGCGCCACGCCATCATCCGCCGCCCCGCCCACTGCCGCACGGATGCCTCCTTCGAGAAGCTGCTCTACAACGCCAAGCAGGTGCTGCGCACCAAGCTGTCCGAGGCGGGCATCAGGAACGAGTTCTTCTTCGCCTCGCTGTCGGCCCGGACCATCGTCTACAAGGCCCTCACACGCTCTGCCGATCTCGACCGCTTTTACCTGGACCTGCAGAACCCCCGCTACACCACCCGCTTCGCGCTGATCCACCGCCGCTTCAGCACCAACACTCGCACCTCCTGGGACAAGGCCCAGCCCTTCCGCCTCATTGCCCACAACGGCGAGATCAACACAATCGCCGGCAACCGCTCCCGGGCGATATCGCGCGAGATGTCCATCGGGCTCAAGGCCGACCAGCTCGTCACTCACGGCTCCATCAGCGACTCCGGCAGCCTCAACGAGATCGCCGAGGCCCTGCTCTATCGCAGCAGCATCCCGAACATGGAAGACATCCTCGCCATCATGATGCCCCCCGCGGAGGGGCAGAACGACTTCTACACCTTCTGGAGCCGGGCTATGGAGCCCTGGGACGGTCCGGCCATCATCATGTTCTCCGACGGCATCACCGTGGGCGCGCGGCTCGACCGCAACGGCTTCCGCCCCGCCCGGTGGACCCTCACCGACGACCGCTTCATCCTGGCCTCCGAGGCTGGTGCCTTTCCGGTGGATGAGTCCCGCGTCGAGAAGAAGGGCATCGTCTACGCCGGCACGGGCGTGAAGCTAAACCTGGCCACTGGCAAGGTGAACTTCCGCGACGCCAGCCAGTCCAGGGAAAACCGCTACGCGGCCTTCGATCCCCGCGCCACCCCCATCGGCTCCCTGCCGGAGGAACAGGCCCCGGCGGGGCCCGTCAGCGTCTTCCGGAAGACCCTCTTCACCTGCTCCCGCGAGGAACTGGAGAAGATGATCTACCCCATGGTGGCCACGGGGAAGGAGGCCATCGGCTCCATGGGCGACACGGCCCGACCCAATGTGTTCTCTTCCCAGCCACGGCCCTTCTTCGACTACTTCTACCAGCACTTCGCCCAGGTGACGAACCCGCCCCTGGACTACCTCCGCGAGGGCAACATCACGGACCTGCGGGTGTTCCTGGGCCGGGCGCCGAACATCTTCTTCCCCAAGGATCTGGTGCCCCTGAACGAGGCCCTGGAGCTGCCGCGCCCCATCCTCGACCTGGGGCAGATGCGCTTCCTGGACCGCATGCAGACGCTGCGGCCCTCGGAATCCCAGATCATCCCCCGCAGCTTCCCCATGCTGTTCAGCCGGGTGGACGGCATCCGCGGCTTCCATGCGGCCATCGAGCAGCTGGCTGCCGATGTGCGCCGGGCCGTGGAGACTGGCACCACCGTGATCATCCTGAGCGACCAGGACGCGACCGTGGAGCAGCCGCCCATCCCGGGCCTCATCGCCCTGCGGGCCGTGGTGCACACGCTCAATGAGTCGGGCCTGCGCCTCAACGCCTCCATCGTCATGCAGACGTCCGAGGCCCGCACCTCTCACCACGTGGCCGCACTGATCAGCTTCGGCGCCTCGGCAGTGTGCCCCGCCCTGGCCCTGGAGATCGCCCGCCGGGACGAGCATCCCAGCTTCGCCCACCTCACACCGGACCAGCGCGAGCAGAACCTCATCGCCGCCCTGGAGTCGGGCCTACTCAAGATCATGGCCAAGTGCGGCATCTCCGTGGTGCAGAGCTACATGAGCGCCAAGCTCTTCACGGCCGTGGGCCTGGGCCCCGAGCTCATGGAGATCTTCTTCCCCGGTCACGCCAGTCCCATCGGCGGCATCGGCTACGAGGAGCTGGCCGGCGACGTGTTGCTGAAGACCGGCTTCGCCGCCCAGTCGGGATTTGCAGACAAGCTGCTCCACACCCACCAGTTCCGGGAATCCGGCAAGGCCGACGAGGGCGAGAAGCACGGCATGACCACCGCGCGCTCCCGCCTCGTCCACAAGCTCGTGGCCCTGGATCCCGACTCACCCGAGGCTGCTGAACTCTACCGCGAATACCTGGCCTCCCTGAAGGTGGATGAGCCCATCAACCCCCGGCACCTGCTGGCCTTCCGCCAGGCGGCCCTGCCCCTGCCCTTGCCCGAAGTGGAGCCCCGCTCGGAGATCCTGGCACGCTTCGGCGCGGGCGCCATGTCCTTCGGCGCCGTGAGCGCCGAGAGCCAGCGGGACCTCATCCTGGCCATGGAAGCCGCGGGCGGGCGCAGCAACAGTGGCGAGGGCGGCGAGAATCCCTTCTACTGGACCGACGGCCTCACGGCGAGCACCAAGCAGGTGGCCTCCGCGCGCTTCGGCGTCACGGCCGAGTACCTTGTCTCGGGCCAGGAGATCCAGATCAAGGTGGCCCAGGGCGCCAAGCCCGGCGAGGGCGGCCAGCTCATGAAGGTGAAGGTGGACGCCACCATCGCCAGGGCCCGGTTCTCGCTCCCCGGCGTCGACCTCATCTCCCCGCCGCCCCTGCATGACATCTACAGCATCGAGGACCTTAAGGAGCTCATCTACGAGCTGAAGCAGGTGCACCCCGCCGCCCGGATCAGCGTGAAGCTGGTCTCGGGAACGGGCATTGGCACCATCGCCATGGGCGTCGCCAAGGCGGGCGCCGACATCATCTACATTGCCGGGGGCGATGGCGGCACCGGTGCCGCCACCCTGGGCTCCATGAAGCACGCGGGCCTGCCCTGGGAGTTCGGGCTCATGGAGGCCCACCGAGCCCTGCGCGAGAACCGCCTGCGGGACCAGGTGGAACTGCGGGTGGACGGCGGCCTGCTCACGGGCAAGGACATCGTCACCGCCGCCATCCTGGGGGCGCAGGGCTTCGAGTTCGGGAAGCTGCTGCTGGTGGCCGAGGGATGCGTCATGGCCCGCATCTGCGAGAAGAACACCTGCCCCGCGGGCATCGCCACCCACGATCCCAAGTTCAAGGCCCGCTACACCGGCAGCCCCGAGGCCATCCTGCGCATGCTGACCCACCTGGCCGAGGACGTGCGCTGCCACCTGGCCACCCTGGGTGTGGGCGGACTCGCCGAGCTGCAGGACCGCACCGACCTGCTGACCATCGCCCCCGCCCACGCCACCTTCGTGCATGACCGGAAGCTGGACCTCTCTGCCTTCCTAGAGGCGCCCGCCCCAGAGGTTGGCGAGGCCATCGTGGTCGTTCCCGAGGGCGTGGGCCTGCTCAACCAGCAGTTGGTGGCGGCCGCGCGGCCCTTCCTCGATCTCGGCGGCGAGCACGAGTTGGCCTTCCCCATCGGCACCGAGGACCGGGGCGTCCTCGCCACGCTCTCGGGCGAGATCGCTCAGGGCATCCGCGAGCGCCGCCGCACCGGTGCCGACCCCGCCGTGCCCGGCCTGTTGCGCATCATCTTCAGCGGCAGCGCGGGCCAGGGCTTCGGGGCCTTCCTCACAGAGGGCCTGCACGTGAAGCTGCTGGGCGAGGCCAACGACTCCGTGGGCAAGTCCATGTCCGGCGGCACCCTCGTCCTGCGGCCCGGCGCGCTGTCCAGCTACATCCCCGAGGAGAACGCCATCCTCGGCAACGGCGCCCTCTACGGGGCCACCGCCGGGCGCTTCTTCGCCCGGGGCCTCGCGGGCGACCGCTTCTGCGTGCGCAACAGCGGCGCCAGGGCCGTGGTGGAGGGCGCGGGCCACCACGCTTGCGAGTACATGACCCGCGGTGCCGTGGCCATCCTGGGCCAGGTGCTGGCCAACGCCGGGGCCGGCATGACCGGCGGCGTCCTCTTCCTGCGCCGCGAGCACGAGGCCCGCGTGAACCGCGACTACCTGGCAAGCATCCCCTGGCGGGCCGAAGAGGAGGCCCAGCTCCGCAGCCTCCTGGAGGACCACGCCCTCGAGACCGGCAGCACTACCGCCGCCCACCTCCTAGCCGATTGGCAGGGAACCCTGACGGCCTTCACCCCCTTCGTGCCCGTGGCTGTCGCCGGATCCCTCGCCGCCCAGTGACCCCGCCCAGGCTGACCTTCCTGCTCCCTCGGCTCCGCTCAGCACCTCGGAGTGGGCGGGGCCGATGAGTTTGCCTGGCCAAGCATCCCGGAAACCACCACACCAAGAGCCGTCACCATGTCCCCACGCGAGATCTCAAAGCTGCTGTTCACGACGGTCTATCCGCTGTACGTGCAGAAGGCCGAACGAAAGAACCGGACAAGGGAAGAGGTGGACACCATCATCTGCTGGCTGACTGGATACAGCCGCGAACAGCTCCGTCACCACACAGCTATCAACATCGATTTTCAATCCCTTTTTGACCAGGCCCCGGAGATCCACCCCAACCGCTCCCAAATTAAGGGGGTCGTTTGTGGCATTCGCGTCGAAGACATTCAGGATCCCATCACCCAGGACATTCGCTACCTCGACAAGCTCATTGATGAGCTCGCAAAGGGCAAAACCATGGACAAGATCTTGCGCCAGTAAGCCTAAAGCTGACCGCAGGACCGCTCCTGCCTTTGGGCTGGCAGCGGCTGCCTGCAATGCCAAGGAGAGCCTGATCGCCACCTGGGGCAGACATGCCTGCCGTTGGACCCTGGCCTGGTTCACCGTGCGGATCTGGCTCTGGATGGTCCGAGGTGCAGATCTGCAGGCGGCAGGTCAGGGATCGTTTCAAGGCTTCAGGCCAAGCTGGCGTAGGCCGACGCCGGGGATAGACGTGTCGCGCGGGCGGCAGATCCTGGCCCATCCAAGGCCCCAGCGGGTCCACGCCCGCCTCCGAAGTTGCAGCACCAGATCGCCCAGACCTGGAGGCGCGTCACCCCACCCGATCGAACAGCCCCGGCTGCTGGGGCAGTATGGCCGCGGCAGCGGGCCCAGCCTTGGGCTTGGCCTCGCGGGTGCGCTTTCGCGCGGGGAAGGCGTCCTGGAAGGCGGCGCGGATGCTGTCCTTGTAGTCGGGATCCAGCACCTTCAGCCAGCCGTGGTCGGACAGCAGCTTGTAGAAGGGATCCTGCCTGAGCAGGCGAAGGCCGCCCACCCAGGCGTTCGTGGCGCCGCTGGCCCGGGCGCGGCCGGCGAAGGCCATGGCGTCATGCACAGCCAGCAAGGGCGCCACTCCGATGGTGACGGCAACGCCCGCTGCGGCCAGGCGCTCGGCGGCGGCCCAGCGGCTGGGGATGGCGGGGGCGTGGGGCTCCACCACCTGGCGCACGGTGTCATCGTCCGTGGGGATGGAGAGGCCCACGGAGAGCCGGTCGCCAAAGGCCTTCAGCAGTTCCAGGTCCTGCAGAACCAGGGGTGAGCGCGTGTGCACGATCACCTCAGTGGTGGGACAGAGCAGGAGCACCTGCAGGCAGCGGCGGCTGAGGCGGTATTGCCGTTCCAGCGGCTGATAGGGATCCGTGGCCGAGGCCATGAAGACCCGCGCGTTGTGGAGCTTGTGTCGCTGGGACCAGAGCAGTTCCGGCGCGTTCAGCTTGGGGGCCACCCAGCCGCCCCAGTCCTCTGCCCTGTGTAGAGCGTTCGGATACTCCCGCACATAGCAGTAGCGGCAGCCGTGGCCGCAGCCTCGGTAGGGACTTAGGGCGAAGCCGAAGCCGTAGCGCTCGTCCTTCTGGGGCCGAAGGATCGAGCGGGCTTCCTCGGGCTCCACGAGCAGCCCCTGGAAGAGCGGTGGGGGGTCCAAAGGTGGCAGGAGGGGCGTCATCCCTTCAGTGTTCGTCTTTTATTCGCCTCGTCAAGCCTTGTCCGGCGATTTTGCGATCACGTTGATCCGGCCGTTGGTCTCCAGGATGGCCACCCGCACATCGGCCAGATCCGTGAGCCCCGCCTGCCGCACCGCCGCCATGAGCTCGTGGTGGGTGATGCGCTCCGAGGCCAGCATGACCTCGTCCAACTCCCCGTTGTGGACTAGGAGCTGGGGCCGCCCCTCGAGCAGCGTCTCGGCGCGCTTGCTGCGCGAGGTGAGCCAGGACATGAGGCCGTTGGCGGCCAGCAGGGTGGCCACCAGGATGTAGCCCGCGGCCACGGAGTTGTCGCCGGCGTTCATGCTGTTCTGCACCGCATTGCTCAGCACCAGCAGCAGCACCAGGTCGAAGGGCGCCAGCTGGCCCACCTGTCGCTTCCCCGTGAGGCGCAGCGTGATCAGCAGGAAGCCGTAGACCACCAGCCCGCGCAGCACGAATTCCCACCAGGGCTGGGCGAGCCGCCACATGGAAGCGCCCACGGGCAGCGGCGCGTCAAGCAGACCCCACGGCACCATGATTCACCCTCCTGCCCGGCCCCAGGGAGGGATCCCGGCTGCTGGATCGTCGTTACTTGACCTCGACCGTGAAGGCCACTGCGCCCAGCTCGGATCCATCGGCGCCCACCACCTTGGCGGTCCAGGCACCTTCATCACCCTTGCGGAAAGTGCGGTAGGCGTTGGTCCGGTAGGGCGAGCGCGGCACCTTGAGCTCCTGACGCGACATCTTCTCGCCCTTGGTGAACACCACCGCGATGGTGGTGTCGGCGGCGCCGGTGACCTTGGTCCAGACATGGACCTTCGAGCCTGCGGCCACGGTGAAGGCCTTGGCCTCGCCCTGGAGTTCCATCTTCTCGATGCCGGTGCCGACCTTCACTTCCGCCGTGGCCGGACCCGCCGGGGCCTTGGGCTTGGCAGCCTGGGCGCGGGCGACGAAGGCCAGGGCCAAGACGAGGGGCACCGCCACGATGATGGGAAGCAGCCGCTTGAGACGCATGGGAAGCTCCGGAAAGGATGGAGCCATTCTGCGCTCGGGACTGCCCTAGCGCCACTCCTCCAGGCCTTCCAGGATGTCACGCACGCCGGGCCCGAACCGCGCATTGCTCAGCCAGTCCAGGCCGGTAGGCAGGCCTTCCAGCGCAGCCGTCACGCGGGCGCGATGGCCCAGCTCCGGACGCGGGATGGCCCGTTCGGCGCGCTCGTGGCGCACAGCGCTGGCCCCGCCGAGAGTGGGGATCCAATGCTTCAGGCGGGCGGCGATGCCCTCCCAGGCGTCCAGGTCCGCGGGCTTGCCGAAGGCGCCGCCGATAAAGCTGCGCAGCTGCATGAGGCCATCCGGCGCGCTCTGGGGGTCCATCCATGAGGGCACCAGGGAGCCGAGGTAGCCACGGCCCTCCGGTGGATGGATGAGGAAACCGAAGCTGTCCTTCAGGGCCGGTAGCGGCTCGTGGCGACTGTGCCAGAGGTCCACCGAGGTGTAGGCGATGGCCGCCAGGGCCTCGGCGCTCTGGGGCGCCACCGCGCCCAGCAGCAGCGCGGCCTCAAAGGCCGGGAGAGCCAACACCACGCGGTCCGCCTCGCGCACCTCGCCGCCGCCGCTGGCGCGCCAGCGGCCCCCGGGCAGCGCCTCCAGCCGTTCGGCACGCAGGCCCGTGCGAACGGTGGGCAGCTTGGCGGCCAGCCGGATGGGCAGGTGGCCCATGCCACCCTCAGGCACCACCATGTGGCTCACGCCGCTCTTGCGGATGCCGTTCACCAGGCTGCCTGTGGCCTCCCACTGGCGCAGCTTGGGGATGGCGTCCACCGACAGGATTTCGGGCGGCGCCGCCAGCACGCCCGCCACCATGGCCGGCAGCAGCTCCGTGGCCACGCCCCTGCCCAGGCGGCGAGTGATGAAGGCGCTGAGGCCCTCTTCGGGTTCCGCGGCCCGCACAGGCTGGAAGGGTTCGAGCATCATGCGCAGCTTGGCGCCCAGCGGCAGGAGGGGCGAGGTCATCAGGCCCACGGGCGAGGCGGGCACGGGAATGAGGCGACCGCCCTTCCCCACCCAGCGCGCTCCGGTGCCCGGGGACCTGAAGGGCAGGTCGATGGCACTGAAGAGGCGGTCGACTGCCGTGCCCTTCTGCCAGAGCACACCCTGTGGGCCTGTCTCAAAGTGGCCGCCCTCCCAGGGCAGCGTCTTCATCCAGCCGCCGATGCTGGCGCTGGCCTCCCACACTTCCACGGCCTCATCGCGCTGCTGCAGGTGCCAGGCCGCTGCCAGGCCCGTGACGCCACCGCCGAGGATGAGGGTGCTCATGGGAGGATCTCCAGGACGCGCCGGGTGAGGCAGCGGATGTAAGAAGGGTCGGTGCCCGGGGGGGCCACCCGGCGGTAGGTGCGGATGCCGGCCTGGTCTGCGACGTGGCGGTACTCGATGTCGAGCTCGTGCAGGGTCTCGATGTGCTCAGTGACGAAGCTCACGGGCACCACGATGACGTCCTTGCCGCCCATGGACTCCAGCACCGTCTTGAGTGGAGGCTCCAGCCAGCGCACGGGTCCCGTGCGGCTCTGGTAGGCGAGCAGGTACCCGCCGGGCAGCTCGCCGATCCTGGCCTTGAGGGCTTCGCAAGTGGCGTGGATCTCATGCTCGTAGGGATCGCCGGCCTCAATCTGCCGCACGGGCAGGCTGTGGGCGCTGAAGATCACCGTGGCGCCCGGCAACTCCTGGAGGGCAGCGCGCAGGGGCCGCTCCAGCGCATCCAGGTAGTCGGGGTCCGTGGCGTAGTGCTCAACGCCCGGCAGCAGCTCCAGGCCAACCTTTGCGGCCTCGACGGCCAGCTCGCGCAGGCTCGAGCCGGTGGTGGCGCGGCAGTCGTGGGGGTAAAGGGTCACGGGCACCAGCTTGCGGATGCCCTGGCGCTTCAGCGCCTGCAGCAGGCCTTTGGCGCGGGGTGCCGTGCAGCGGAAGCAGAGCTTCACGGCCTCATCCCGGCCCGAGGCGCGCAGGGCCGCCCGCAGCGCCGAGGCCTGGAAGGCGCTCTCCCGCAGCAGCGGCGAGCCGCCGCCGATCTCGGCGTAGCGGCCCTTGGCGCTGGGGGCCCGCAAGCGGGCGATGAGCCGGGCCAGGGGCGGCTGCAGCCAGGCTGGCCCCGGCAGCTTGATGAGGTCCCGGTCCCCGAAGAGGGCGGCCAGAAAGGGCTCCACCTGCCCCAGGTTGACGGGGCCACCGAGGTTGAGGAGGAGAAGGGCCGTGTCGCGCATCGTCCTCCACCTTACGCGAGGGAGCCCGCCACTTTCGTCACGGAAGCCTGGACGCAGCGTGACAGAAGCGGGCATAGACGCGGGACGGGCGGCATCCCATACACTGTCCCGACACCAGGAGTGCCCGTGCCCGTCCCCGCCGACCTGTCCGCCTTCGCCAGCCTGCCCGACGAGGCCCGGCTCTGGCTGCTCACCCTGACGCATGACACCGAGTCAACAGTCCTGGCGCCCGAGGTGGAGGCCCTGCTGGGGCGTTGGCGGCACAAGGGCGTGCAGTATCAGGGCGCCTGGACGCTCCTGGAGCGCCGCATCCTCGCAGTGGCGGAACCCACCCTCGCAGCCCAGCCCTCGGGCTGCGCCATCGACGGCATGCTGCGAGGCGTGAACCAGCTCACGGCGAAGCTAGGCCTGGTCCTCGAAGATCCCCAGGCCGTGATCGTGCGACTGGCGGACGGGATCCATGCCGTGCCCCGCACCGAACTCGAAGCCCGGCTGGGCGATGGCACCCTGGACGGCGTCACACCGGTGCTGGACCTGGCCCTGCTTACCCTTGGCGACCTGCGGCAGGGTCGCCTGGAGCGGCCCCTCGCGGCCACGTGGATCGGGCGGAAGTACAAAGTTCAGGCCCCGGCGGTGACCGGGGCCTGATTCAACGAAGGCGATGGGCTAGAAGATCGATTCACCGGGCTTGCGGCGCCAGGCCTCGGAGCGCTTCTGGCCTTCGGCCTTGGGCTTCGCATCCTTGGCGGCAGCCAGGGTCTGT
>Ga0268298_10000158_pt1 | contig 84052 bp, 69 predicted proteins | sample WWTPWeurt_MetaG_FD_194462 | JGI IMG/M metagenome (GOLD analysis project Ga0268298, IMG submission 194462) | Activated sludge microbial communities from WWTP in Nijmegen, Gelderland, Netherland - WWTP Weurt | ecosystem: Engineered > WWTP > Aerobic digester > Activated sludge | place...
TTCAAATTTTCGATGTAATGAAGGTACTGTACATTTTTTTTTATTTTGTCTATATGTTAAGGATGAGTTTTAAATTTTTGGAAAAAATATATGTGTGATTCAGCAATTTTTATTCTTTTTTTTCTTTCTTTTTCTTCGATGATCCCAAGTGATGGAAGTACCGAAGAAAAATATATATCAATAGTATTTAAAGAAGGGGGATTTAAAAATTTACCAGTGATATTGGAGAAAAAAAATTTAAGAGATGGACAAAACTATTACTTTCTTGTCGTTAATAATGCTGGAAATTTGGCTGCGGTTGATGCGCAAGATATTCCGATAGATGTTGGAATTCGTGATTTGCAGGTTTCAAATAGTGCGTTATTCAATGTTGGTAGCACATTTTCTGTATTCAATATTGCTGATTATAATTTGCAAAAAAAAGATGCGTATTTAAATGATGAAGCTGGTTTTCGTTCTGCTTACAACATGGTGATCGGTGGTCAAACAGGGATGCCAGTTATTGTTTTGCAGGGATCAAATGATGGGAGTACGAGTCGAATTATTTTTTCTACCATTGATCATGAGGTTGGATTGATCATTGGGCAAAAGGTGGATATTGACATTCGTGAGGATGATGGTGTATTCAAAAGAAGTTCAGTAAAAATACGGTTAGGAGAGAGTGAAAATGTTGTATATCCCAGTGATAAAAATCTGTTTATTGTTCCTGTTCATTTGCAAATTAACGCTCAAGGATGCATCATAACTTCGGAGACTGTGTCTGTTGGAAAAATGATTCAATGTGAGTCTTTGCAGATTTCAAAAGCAAATTTTAATAAACTGTTACCAAAAGAAATAACATTTGATCTTGGAGAAGGAAAAACTAAAAAAAATTGGTGTTTGTTGCCAAATGATTTATTAGCGACGAAGAATGAACAGCTTACTTCTCTCGTGATTTATGATTCAGCAGAAAATCCCTGTGGGATAAATGAACATCTATTATTGATGTTGTTAGTTGCCAGAATGATTGAGGTGCAAAAGATATTTGAAAAAATGTCCGGTGAAATAGAGAGATTGCAATCTTTTATCCATGAGTTGTAGATACAGTTTGAGAATGTTCATCGATAATTTCAAGATAGGTTTTTATATGGGGAAAAAGTTCACTTTTTTTCTCACAATAATCTCTTATCATCTCCCCTATTTCTTTATTTTCATTTATCACTGGTGCATCTAATTTTTTTTTACTAATTTTTTCGGGAATAATTTTTTGAATATCTGTGATGCACCAAGCATCCTTGCAAAGAATATGAAAAAAGTCATCCATAGAGGTATTGGTTGTGGATCCTTCTGCAAAATATTTTATTTTTACTATTGCTCCATCAATGTTTTCTTTTTCGATTATAGAACGACATTCTGTTTCAAAATTTTCTCCGATATTCTGTGGAAAAATAATTTCCTTTAAGGGTCTTACGACAGGATTTTTTATGAATGTGAAAGTGCTATTCCCTTTCTCGATAATCGCTTCAACAAATCCCTTTTCGTTTTTTTGTTCTCCAAAATCGATATAATCTGGAGATCCGGGATAAACTATTGTTGTGTTGTGATTTTTAGTAAAATATTGATGTGCGTGGAGATGTCCGAGTGCGATATAATCAAAATAGTGCGGAGATAAGTCATCAGCAAAAAACAGTGGATCTCTTCCAACGACAGTGGTCCGCTCCGATCCTGAAAATATCGCGTCTTTTATCGTGAAATGCCCTACGAGAAGGGAGGGTATCTTTGGGTTTAATTTTGCGCCGTACCATGAAATATGCGCAGCTATTTTTTTTTGTATTATTGTTGCCATATCTTCTTTATTTAGAGCTTCGCTCTCCTGAAAAGAAAAAAGAGATTTTGAGGGCCAAGGAACACCAACTATCTGCAGTGGACCATTTTTTGTTTCAATTATTTTTGCTCCTATTTTTGAAAAAACAAAGCACCATTTGCTTTGGATATGGTTGAAGATGTCCAATGCATTAGTTTTAAATGAAGAACCCGAATGATCATGATTTCCAACAACCATTATGAGAGGTATTTTGGCAAAAAGAAGTTTATTAAATGCGGTGAGTAATATTTTTTGGTGCGTGGGGGTAGGATGGTGATTTTTATAGGCATCTCCTGCAAAAACGAAACAATCAACATTTTTTTCTATTGCGTAATCTATGATATAAGATATCGAACGTTGAAAATCGGAAAGTCGTGTATGCTGTCCAGTTTTTGGATCAATAAAGCCATAATTTTCCATTCCAATATGAAAATCAGCGGTATGAATTATTTTTATCGGCATTAATAAAGGGTAAAAGGTTATGATACATTATATAGCAAAAAGAAATTTAGAAATAATTTAAAATAACTGAAATATAATGAAAAATTAATCCTTGATTATACGTGAAGGGTACATAGAAAAGGAGGAACGATACCATGCACCCTTCAACACAACACTCTAGCGTCTACTTAATTTATATTGTGAGTCGCGAGAGACATGATAAGTATCTATTATTATAAAAAGAATGATAGGCATTATTTTTATAATAATGTGAAAAAACAATAAAAAAAGTTTATTTTGCGATGTTTTAAAAAAATTGATATTTGTTTTTAATATTTTGAAATAAAAAATGTGATTTTGTTGCGAAAGAATGTAAAAAACGCAACATAAAAATCATTGAAAAAATTCACGCAACGTTTACGCAACATTTTTTTATGTTTTTTTCAATGTCTTTAATGAATTCAAATTTATCGCATTTATCGATTTTTTTCATTTTATCATCTATTTTTTTTATCGAATGTAATACAGTGCTATGGTTAAATCCTCTAAAAAATTCTCCTATTTCCGTGAGCGAAGCGTTTGTGTATTTTCTCATGATGTACATAGAAAGTTGCCTTGCAAAGAGAATATTACGTTTCCTGCTTTTTTCAAAAAGATCTTGTCCTTTCAGCGCGCATCGCTCCGCTACAAAAAGTAAAATTTTTTTAAGTTGTTCGTCTTGATCCATATTTTGTTTAAAAAGGTCTTCTTTTCTTTGTTGAATTAGAGATCGTATTTCTTTGATGTCCATATTTTTTTTATTGAATTCATAGTGCGCGGCTAACTTTATTATGAATCCATCTATCTCTCTTACGCTATTATTTACGCAAGAAGATATGAAGTCTATAATTTCGTCTGACAGATCGTGAATGCCGTAAAAATTCGCCTTTTTTATAATAATCGACCTTAAGGTTTCTTTATTTGGCATCTGTAAGGAAAGGATTAATCCACCATCAAGTTTTGAGCGAATCCTGTCCGTTATGCCCTTTAAAAATTGTGGTGTTTTATCTAGGGTTATGACTACCTTTCTTTTTTTCTGCAAAAGAGATGTTAAAATTTTTAAAAAAAATTCCTGTGTTTGCACTTTTGCGGCAATTGCTTGTATGTCATCAATTATGAATGCCTCTATTTCGTTGAAAGTGTTTTCAAGAAGATCAATTTTTCCTGCCCTCACTGCTTTAACATAATCATACACAAATTTATCGGCAGTCTGATAAAGAAAGTGAATTTTTTTTTGTATAAGTTCATGGCAAATTGCGTTACTCACATGAGTTTTTCCCATTCCAGATGCTCCGTGGATCACCAAAAGATGGTATTTTGTTTCTGAGGGTATTTTTTTCGCAGCTTCTATTACACATCTATTCGCTTCATCGACGACAAAGTGATCAAAGGTATAATCATTTTCGAGAATCGAAGGGGTAACCGCCAGCAATTTTTTTTGTTTTGCCGGAATTATTCCCCGTTGTTTATCAGCATTTTTTTCAGAATTTATTTTTTTTTGAGACGCTTTTTCTTCGATGACAAAGATAAGGGTTAAGGTCGTTTCATTTAGTATCCTTGCAGCATTTTTTTGCATCACAAAAAGATAATTTTTTTCAATCCATTTTTGCACAAAGCTGTTGGGAGTAATGATTGTCAATCTTCTCTCCCTTCTCGACCAGGAATGACATTTTAAAGATCTAAACCAACTTTCTATTGTGCGTTTTCCAAGATCTTGTTCAGTCAGTGCAAGAAACTGTTGCCAAAAAGTGAGGAGGAAGGAGATGCTATCATTTTCTTCGGTGTCAGTTTTGTACAGAGAACTGCTCATAACTGTAATAACTCCTTAGAAAAATTATTGGTGTGCCCGGTAGGAATTGAACCTACAGCCTACGGATTCGAAGTCCGTCGCTCTATCCGATTGAGCTACGGGCACCTATGCTATCATTTTTATTACAACTTTGCACATTACTTTTTTTTAAAGGTATCGGCAAAGTAAAAATCTCTTCAAATATCATATATTGGTGTGCCCGATAGGGATCGAACCTACAACCTACAGATTAGGAATCTATTGCTCTATCCAAAGTTGAGCTACGGGCACCTATGTAAGAAAATTTGATAAAAATATTTTTCTTCACTATGGTACAGAATAAAAAATCTCCTGTATAGAAAAAGCTTCAATATCTTTTTATTTCAACGTATAGTAAAAATTGAATTTATTTTTCAAAATCTATTGATGTAATTTGCTGTGAAATATCAGGATTTTTTATACACAGTCAACAAAAAAAAAAGAAAACACTATGTAAGGGCACTTCTCTTTTTTATCGCCTGTTATCTTTTTCTTCTGATTATCTTTGGATACGTGTTTTTTTTACAAATTATTCATCATCCACTCCTTTCTAAGCGGTGTATCAACAATTGCATGAGAAGAAAGATAATAGATGGAATCAGGGGTTCAATAACTGATAGATACGGGGTGCCACTTGTTGAAACTATTCCTTTTTTGCGATTAATTTTGGAAAAAAAAAAATTATCTATCGAGGATGAGAAATTTCTTGGCGATATTGCTTCTGTAATTTCGATAAATTTTCAAAAATCTTGTCAGGGAATTCCAGCCATGTACAAAAATCCGATAAAGGATTCTTTAAGTTTCGAAGAATTGAGCTATCTCTTGGAAAGAGGCATGATACGAAGTCCTCTTTCTCTCGAAGTTTACTACCATCGTGTATATCTCTACGGAAATAGTTGTTGCCATTTTCTTGGATATGTGCAACAGAATGAATTGAAAGGAAAAATTGGTATCGAGGGTCGCTATGATGATGAATTAACAGGAAAAACTGGATATAAAAAGATTATTGTTGATGCTAAGGGGAATATTGTTTTTGATGATGTAGAAGAGTCTCCGGTTGCAGGATCAACAATAATTACCACCATAGATTATCAAGTGCAAAATATTTTAGAATCTGTTTTTGACGAAAATCATATTGGTTGTGGAATGATTTTTGATCCATTTTCTGGAGATATTCTCGCGATGGTTTCTCTTCCACGATTTGATCCTTCGCTTTTTACTGATTTGATAGAAAAAGATAGATGGGACTCCTTATGTAAAAGTGGTACTTTTATTAATCGTTGTTTACAAGCAACCTATCCTCCCGGTTCCATTTTTAAATTAATTTCAACTATAGCGTTATTAGAGGAAAAAAAAATAAACGAGGGGACCACGTGGTATTGTCCTGGGTATACAATGTTTTGTGGAAGAAAATGTCATTGTCACAAGCGCGATGGACATGGATTTATCGACATTTACTTAGCACTCGCTTACTCATGTAATATTCCATTTTTTGAATCTGCAAAAGGGATTCTTTCTATAGATTCTCTTAACCGATTTGCCTCTCTCTTTGGATTTGGAAAAAAAACAGGAATCTCTCTTTTTGAACAAACAGGGCTTGTGCCAAGTCGTGTTTGGAAATGGGAACAGTATCATCAACGTTGGTATACAGGAGAAACATTAAATATTGCTATAGGGCAGGGACAGGTTAAGGTAACCCCAATGCAGGTGGCACGGTTTATGGGAGCGGTAGCAACCGGATATCTTGTGAAACCAAGAATATTTTTGGATGAACCTATTGAAAAAAATGAAATTTCTGTCGGAAAAGATACGATAAAGACAATTAAAAAGGCTATTTATTTAGCTTCATTAAAGGGGACATCATCTATCTTTGCACCTCTCTTAAAGGAGTGGTTTTTACTTCCAAAAACGGCAACTATTCAATTAAAAAAATTGGTAGATCAATCAAATAAGCCAAAGGATGATGGTGATCAGAATGAATATATATATCGTCATCATGGAATGATAGTTTGCTACGCGGAGCATAAAAAAATTAAGCCTTTCGTTATTGTTATTCTTTTAGAAAATGCAGGATCTTCTGCACCAACAGTACGTATGGCAAAGAAATTTTTTGAAAAATATCAACGAGAAATTATGAAGTAAGATGAGAAAAACTGTTTTAATGTTGCGGTTTTTTATCTGACCGATTAATATTCATTTATAACGATTTCTCCCTTTTCACCATAGCCGAATAGTTTAATATCTATTTTATTATCTTTATGAGCAATCGTATAAGCACTTGATACAGCTCTATTTCGAGTAGAATTGCGAGTAGAATCTGTAATCTTATTGATTGAAAAAGGCAAAAAATCTCCTCCTGCATATCCCCAAAAAGGATTTATCGGTGGGAGAAGGAGCACGAATAAATTATTCAAATGTTTCTTCCAGGTGTCGTCTGTATTTGCAAGATCAAGTATATTTGAGTATCCATCTGTGGAAGGAACAGGAGCATCATCAGAGAATTTTGTATTTGAAAAAAAAGGAACAGGAGCATCATCAGAGGATTTTGTATTTGAAAAAATATGATTCTCTAAATAAGAGTGGTTCAAGTAAGCCAGATGAAGATGCCCCCCCAATTTTCTAATCATCTCCTTTTGCAATAACGGTGTTTCATCGGGGAATCGTAATCTTTCCGCATATATTGCACTGATGATTACCCACGCAGGAAATAAGAATCCCCTACGGTATCCACTAAGATATTGTGTAGCGTCTGTACACTGTCTTTCCTGCTTTTGAAAAAATTTAAGGAGGCAAACATTTTCATCATTTACAGCCAGTGTGCAAATCTTGTCTCCCCAGCGAAGAGATTGGATGATATTAGAAGAAAATACTTTGCAGGTTTCCATATCATCATCGTTATGCACGTACAAAAGCGAAAGATATTCAAGAATAAATTGACCATAAAAGCATAGAAGTAAAAAATCTTTGGTATCAGTGATATTTTTCGAAATAAAGGTTAATACTCCCTTCGCTGACCCGGGCCGTTCTTTGGACACGGTCAGTTTTATTGTAATATTATCTATTAATTCATTAATAAAATCTTTAAAAATATTTTTACCCTTAAGTTTGTTTTCAAAAAAATCTTGAATAGTCTCTTTTGGTACAGAAGAGATCCCCTTTTCATTCTCTCCACATAATTGTTCAAAAAAGGTTGGTTTTTTAAAGAGATCATCATTAATGGGGACAATTATATCGACTCTTTTTGGCAGACCGTTTCCTAGTATTTTTGAATAATAAGGTGTTTGCATAAATTTTTGTATTAATTCTTGATTTTTATCAAGAATCGCTCTAATATTCGTTAAATTCTGTTCTGAAGAAAATGGATCATCCTCTACTGTAACCTGAACACGCGTATCACTCAACTTTATAAAATTTTTATTTGTTAATTTTTTAGGAATAAAAAATCCAACGGGCGAGTGTGATAGCATAAGCATATTATTTTTAAAAAGAAGAGCTTCTTCGGAAAAGATACCTGATAAAGCACCAATTAATGTAATAAATTTCTGGTAACAATCTTTCGCCTCCGGATCTTTTAGTTTATTTTTTGTAAAATAGATCAGTCCCCCAAAAACATCATCTTGTCTAAAAATATCTTTTTCTTCATGATTTCCAGGACAAAATTGATCTGGTCCAAGCTTACTTGTTTTTGCCGAGAAGTTATATAATGTGCCAGCGTAAAGAGAGATGATATAAAGCATTTCTCCGCCAACTGTAAAAGAGACCATTTCGGATTCCTCGTTTACTTTCCGTTTTCCCAACTGAGTTGCTCTTCCATTTATATCTCCAAGCTGAACGACTCTTGAGGAACCCGTATTGATATTTAACGCTCTTTCGACTAATGGCCTATCGATTTCTACCGGAGAAAAAAGGATTGGCGTCGAGTGAATATCGGCTCCAACAATTATGGTATTCTTTTCGTTAGTATCTATTTGAATCATAATTGTATTATGCAAGCCGTCGAGAGAGTTTTGACTATCTGTAAAAAATCTGTCCTTTGTAGTAAAGTTTTTGGAAAATTTGTGAAATTGCACGTATCGTAAAAAATTTATAAAAACAATAGATTTAATTACATTTTTTCCAGTGTCTGTTAAAAGACGATTGTAGGCATTCTTTGCATCGGTTTTTTCAAGAAAATTGATAATGAAACTTTCTAAATCTTTATAAATATTATTTACAAGAGAATTATTAAATTTTGTTAAATTATCATAAAATTTTGCTAATTCTCTACCAAATGTTTCTGCGGTTTTCATCTGCTCATCGAGCAACCACTTACAATCAGGGTCACCATTCTTTTCAGGATTATTTACAATATTTTTTAGATAAGAAAATTTAATACAATCCTTCTGTTGTTGTATAAAATTCTTTGTAGTAAAAAATTTTCCTCTGATTTTTTTAGAAAATTCATGTAATGTTTTACATAAATCGCTTTGAAAATTATTTAAAATTTCAAAAAATTCATGTCCACCAAAAAGTTTCTTTAATCTTTCTATTCTAGGAATATCAGACAATTGATCTCCATCAAGAAGCGCATTCAAATTGTTCTTCTGATATATGTACTCAAAGTTTTTTACCAAAAGGGTTGTATCTGGTTTCGAAAAATCGTTTTGATTTTTTTTTGCAGGCTCTGATGCTTGAAGAGTAAAAGTATTTAATTTTGTTGATTCTGTATAATCAGTTGTATCTATTTGATTGGGTATTTGCGATAAAGTTTTATTAGAGCAAGGTATTTGGCGATTTAAAATTAATTTTTCATCTTGCTGCAATGTTGTGCTTCGATTCTGATTTTTTTCATTTTCATTTGTCGAAAATGGCTTTTTTGAAGGCAATCTATTATTTTGAGTGCCTCCACCACCTCCACCAAAGGGCTTAAAAAAGCATAGACAAGCAGTAATGATTGCAGCACTACCTATAATTTTTTTTGGATGTTGCTTTACAAAGCATAAAATGTTGTTTTTTGCGAATGAATTTTTATTGTTATGCTTCTGATTTAACCTTTCGGCATTCAAAAATTCTGCGGAAAAATTGATAATCGGTATCGAAAAGATACAAAGAAGATGATAAAAAAATTTTTTTTTAAAAATATTCATAAAATGCTTTTCAATGATATAAATCTAAGAGATAGGATAACAAATTTTAATTCTGTAATGAAAATATTTTAGATGAACTGTGGTGTTAAAATCTTTAAATAAGATATTCATCGCAACGATCTACGATCTAATCTATGCTCTGGTAATCCCATCCTTGATGAAATGGAATTTTTTTGAAAATAAAAATTAATATTGAGGTGTTTTTTCATTATTCTAATCAGGGTCGTTATTATCAGCAGCTTCTTCAGCATATTACTTATTATCATTTGATAGTGACATACTTTTAAACACGTGAGAAAGATTTTTTGACACGTCGGGAGATGAGGGCGCTTTCTGTTCAGAACAAGGCTGAAAAAAATCTGTATTTTGCGATGTACTTTCTTTTTTTGTGGTACTCCAGAGGTTGAAATGTTTTGAGAACTCAATGTTGTCTATATGCCATGAGAAGGTATAATTTTGAATTCTCAATTTAATTTTTTCATCTGAAATCACGGGATTAGGCTCATTTGATTCACTCTCAATTAGTTTTTTGAAAAATGTTTCTATACATTTTTCTTCTTGCTCGAACTTTTCGGAAGAGTTTTCTCGAAATCTGTTTTTAAGACCATCTATTTTAACGAAAAAATCTTTTTCTTCTTCTGTAATCTCTGCATGTGTAATCCCAGCACTAGAATTTTTTTCTTCACTATTAGATAAGGGGTCTTTAAGCTTTTTTATTTTTTCTTCTTTTTTTTCAGTAAATTTTTGAGAAAAAATTTTCTTAAAAAGAAGATACCCTGATCCAAAGGCTATACCTGTTATGCCAAGTACATAACCTGTTTTTCGATAATAGGTTAAAAAATTTTTTAATATCTCAAATAAATTTTTTTTGTGATTAGTGTTTGTGGATGGGATGAAGGTGGAGGATGCAAGAAGATTGTTACTAACAAAAATTGTCAGTACGAGAAAAATATTGCAAAAAAATTTATTTGAGAAATTTTTCATAAAAAATTTTAAAAGAAGCTTTTGAAATTGATTATATCGTATTTTTAAAACAATTGTGAATACATAGTACAAAAATATTTTGAAATAAGAAGATCATGAAAAAAATTTGTAATTACTTTTTTGATAGTGTTTTTACGAGTATAGTTGTTTTTGAATTTGACTCGCCTCGCTAATAATGGTTGCCGGTAAATTCACCTGTTCTGCCACAAATAAGCTGTAGCTTTCCTCGGTTATTCCATCCTCCACCGCATGGGTAAAACATAAGCCATTTTTCGATTGTATCGCTCCCATGCGTTTCCATTTTATTGTATGAGTCGTATCAACTAATATTTTTTTTAACTCATGATAATGCGTTGAAAAAAGGGTAAAGGATCCTATATTTTGGATGATATGTCTAATGATTGCTCCGGCAATAGCTATTCCTTCACGAGTTCCTGTGCCTCTTCCAATCTCATCAATGATAACTAAACTTTTTTTTGTCGCGCTGTTACATATGTGTGATGCCTCTTCCATTTCGCAAAAAAAAGTACTTTTTCCGGTAGTTGGTTGATCTGATGATCCTATTCGTGTAAATATTGAATCAATAAGGGGAATAATAGCTGTTGTTGCAGGAACAAATGAACCTATATGGGCCAATATTACAATCAGTGCATTTTGACGCATAAATGTTGATTTTCCTCCCATATTTGGGCCTGTGATAATCCATGTTTTTTCTCCACTTTCTTCATGCAATAAAAGATCATTTTCAACAAATTTATGAGGATCGAGTGTACTTAAAATTGGATGTTTTCCTTTTTTTACCACTAATTGTTTTCCGTTTATATCGATTTCAGGGCGTGTCCATCCATGTATTAATGCAGTTGTGGCAAGGGAGCAGGCCATGTCAATATTTCCTAACGCCTCAGCCATTTTCGAAAGTGGTTGAACAAATCCACGGACATATATTTTTAATGCATTATATAGATGAAGATCATGTATTTTATATTGAGATTCCGCTTCTAAAATTTTAATTTCCAATGATTTGAGCTTTGGAGAGATATACCGCTCCTTCGTTGATAAGGTTTGTACCCTTGTATATTCAAGGGGAAGATTGATTTGACGATTTTTTGAAAATTCAAAAACATATCCATACAGGGGGGTTTTTTTTATGGTTACTCCATTTTCTATTGAAAGTAATTTATTTTCATCACTTTCACATTGTAGTAGAAGGGAAGACTGGTTCGCAAAGTACTGTTGTAATTCAAATAATCTATCATCTGAATTCGGGTTAATGTATCCGATCTCATCATTATTTCTTTTTTCTAAAATAATTTTTTGTTTTATTTTTTCAAATAATTCTTGAGGTACCCTTAAGTGATCAATTAATTGATCTTTATTTTCAATAGTTGTTTTTTTTAATAAATGATAAATAATCTCGATTTGTTGGAGGGAAAGGAGAAGTCTTTGATAATCTTGATAAGACTCTTGTTGTAATTTTATTCTCCCTGTTATTCTTTCGAGATCATATATCTTTTCTAATGAATTTTGTACCATTTTTGTCAAATTTGGTGCTTCAAAAAAAAATGCAACCAAATCAAGTCTTTTTTTAATCTCATTTGCCTCGCGGAGTGGATTGCATAGCGCATTTTTTAAGGTTCTTTTTCCAATGGGATTAACCGTTTTATCTATCACAGAAAATAGGCTGTTTTTTTCGCTATTATCAAAATTATTGGTAAAAATTTCTAAATTTTTTCTGCTCTGTGAGTCCATGAAAAGAGAATGTTCTTTTTTTTCTTTTGTGCAGGTGATTAGAGAAATTAAATTAGGGAAATAGGTCATGATGAAGGAAAGGAAAAGTGTTATTAGATTTCGGTATGAATCTTCCAGGTTCCACTTTTCAAGATATAAAGATCCATCATTTTCCATTTTTAAATTATTTTCTTCGTTTCTTTTTATTAAAAATCCATGTGATCGTAAAAATATTATTATTGTTGATGAAATATTTTTATGGACCAGTATCTCCTTTGGATTTTTTGAAATGAGAAGGGAAAGCAGTCTTTCTTGAGTCCATATATCCTTTGTAATAGAAAAAATCATTGCTTGTTGCGTAATAAATTCAAAAAATAATACATGCAAAAGATCATCATGATATGCGAGAAAGGCTGAAAATATTTTTTCACTATCATATCCATTATCAATGGTGATCGAAGAAGGAGTAACTATTCTTGAAACCTCTCTTTTAACTAATTTCCCAGGGGTAGCCTCCTCTGTTTGATTACAAATTACAACCGTATGTCCCATAGAAACCAATTTGTGAAGATAATGTTCAATTGTATGCATGGGAACACCGCAAAGGGGAATTTCTTTTTCCTGATGAGAGCCTCTCTTTGTGAGCATTATTGAAAGAAGTTTTGATGCATTAATGGCGTCATCAAAAAACAACTCGTAAAAATCACCAACTTGAAAAAAAACAAATTCATTTTTAAATTCACTTTTTATTGCAAAATATTGCTGCATTAACGGTGTTATTTGAGAATCTCCCATATATTATTATCTTCCTCCCAATGGAACAACTTTCTTTTTATGTTTTTGCTGCACAGTTTGTTGTGATGTTGAAGTATTGTAATTGTCATTTTGATTCATTTGATCTGTGAGTGTATTTTCATCAGGGACAAGATCCTTTAATTTATCACTCTCATTCATGTTCGGTTCATTATCCTTATTGTAGGTAAATTCTTGCGTAAATGGTTGTGATTCTTCAATCGAAGATGGCACATTACTTTGATTTTCTGTGTAAGAACTATTTTGAGTTAAAATTTCACTCGAATCTATCTGTTGTTCTCCCTGCTGTTGATACGGTATATCAACTTCCTGTGGTTGTTGATTTTGAATTGGGGCGGCCTCTATTGTTGGTTTTACTTTATTTTCTGCATCAGAAGTATTATCAACAGTATTTTTTTGAACAATTATTTTTTGTTCAAATATTGGCGGATCTGTTATCGGATTTGGTAACTGGAGATCTTGAGATACTATCTGTTGAGGTGTGATATTTGATGGTGTTAATTCCATTTGAACCTGATTTAATACAGTTGCCTGTGCTTGTGCGATTTCTGTTGGAGGTTTTGTCGGGGGTATTGTGGGCGATGAAGATTTTGAAGTTTCAGGAGAAGTCACTGCGAGCTCTTTCTTTTTTTCATTTAAAGGTTCTTTTGTTGGTTGCGGGGATGTAGAATCTTTTTTTGATTTGAAGATAGTTAAAATGGTGTTATTTGTGATTTGTGCTATAAATTTAGTTTTTTCTATAATCCATTTTACTATTATGTGAATTTTTTCAAATGAATTGATCCATTCAACAATTTGAACGTATATTTTTTTGTACCAAGGTCTGTGAGAAAGGGCCTTTTTTTTTTCCTCTTCCACCCTTTTGCGTAGCATTTCTAGTTCATTTTTTTCTTCCTGTTGCTTTATTATCTCTAAAGCAATTATTTCATCATTAATTCTTTTTTCAGCACTAAGAAGTTGCGTAGTAATATTTTGAGATTCCTGTATAAATGTATTTACACGTTCAATAATTGCTCCAAAAGCAACTTGCATATTTTGAGTGTTATTTGTGAAAAATGGCAGAAGTTTTTTTTTCAAGAAATTTTCAAATTGTTTTATATTTTCAAGATTATTTTTTATAGTAGCACTGATTACTGATGCTTGTTTATCAGTGATAAGTTCATCAAATTTTTGGTATTCATCCCAGGATGTTTTTTCGATTAATTTCATACTTTCAATATTCCCCTTTAACATATCACGCGCGGTGAATAATTGTTGACGAATTTTTTTTGAAAGTGCTATATTATTTTTTAGATCTTGTGCCCGTATTGAAAGATTTTTTAGGGGGTTTTTAAGACCGGTCAATTCTTTTTTGAAAATAATATTTTTTTGCACATGCTCATTTCTTATGAGGGTGTTTGTCTGTTTTACTAAATCGTCTATAAATGAGGTAAGATCATCGATATTTTTTATTTTTGGATTAAATGTATTAAGCAAATTATTTATACCTTCTATGGAGCGTGCATATTCTCCCTCCATGATTTCTATTTTTTTATCAAAAAGAGCCTCATCAGAAACTATATGATCCAAAATTGTGTTTATTTCATCGTAATCGAAATAGGTTTCTTTTATTTCATTTGATCTTTTAAGCCAATTAAAACGTATTGTTTCGGGATTTACAGATACAGTATCAATGGTATACCATGGGTCATTTATCGTTGCTTCCTGATTCTGTGAATTTTGTTGTGTAATCCCTATCGGTAATTGAGAAGGTGTTTGTGATTGCATGTTCACAAAATTTTCTGCAGCAACCATCGCACCGCTTAAAATTAGTGACATAAAAAAATATATTGTCATACGAAATTTTGTCATAAAAAACACGCCCCTACGTTATTCTCTCTTAATTAATAAAAAGAGAAAGTACATGTACATAAATATTTTATCAGATCATAGCGTATCTGTTTTTTAATGTATCATTTTTTAAATTATTTTAGAGCACTCTTTCAATTCTTTATTCAATGTATTATGTAGTCTTGCCGCCTCATCGGATGAATGATTCCATTGAATTTCATTTTGAACATTTACAAGAAGTGAATCGTCCTCTGTAATATCAATAATGTCGATCTGTGCCACATGCATTAGTGGATGAGCATGAGAAGGGGCGCGCAATACTCCGGCTCTTCCCATTATGTGTATTATTTTTTTTTCCTCTTCTATCACGGTTAGGGACACCCTTTTTTGCCAAACCATATTTTTGTATCCCTGACTATCAGATACAATCGCGATCAAAATACTTTCTTTATTTTTTGGATAGAAAATAGTTATCGGCATCATGTTTGGAATCCCTTTTTCTGAACAGGTTGCCAAAAACAACATTAAATTATCTCTTCTTAGAGAATCATAAAGATTCTGTGACATTTCAATTCCTATGTTTTTTATCATAAGTACGCATAACCTTATCTTTTCATTGTATACAGATTTATTCTGATGAAATTTTATTTTTCTCCTGGTATTATTGATCGCTTTGCACTCTTTATGAGATTAATTATTTCATTTGTTTCAACGGATCCATCCTCCAGTTGATGTTTTTCTAAAAGGGCAATTAGTGTTCGCGGAACAGCAAGAGAGGATCCGTTAAGGGTTCTTAAAAATTTTCTTTCATCTTTAGATCCATCTTTATATTTTGATTCTGATCGACGTGATTGAAAATCACCACACATGCTGACAGATGAAACCTCTCTGTATTCGCCTCTACCATCTAACCACACTTCTATGTCGCATGTTTTTTTTGAAGCAAAAGAACAGTCGCCAGTTGCGAGTAACATTATTCTGTATGGTAAATGCAGTAATTCTAAAATATTTTTTGCACATCGCAGCATAAGCTCAAATTCAGCATTTTCTTCTGATTCTGTTGAAAAGGTAAATAACTCACATTTTTCAAATTCATGAATCCGTATAATCCCTCTTTCGCTTTTTCCGTAGCCACCTGCTTCCTTTCTAAAACACTGACTTTTCGCAGTATAACGCAGCGGAAGATCTTTTTTATCTAGTAATTGTTTTTCATGAAGCGATGCAATCGAAACCTCTGCTGTCGGTATAAGATAAAGATTTTCATTCTCTATTTTATAAAGGTCTTCTTTAAATCTTGGAAGGTTGCTGGCATTTGTCATGGTATTTTTGGTGATTATGTGGGGAACAATTATTTCTTTAAATCCAAAGGATCTATTATTCATCAAAAAAAGATCGGTAAGTTCCCGTATTATTTCGACAATTTTATCCTCATAAAGAATAAATCCGCTTCCAGACAATGAAGATCCCTTTAAAAAATCAATACACTTTTTTTTTGATTCTTTACAAATTAAATCAACATGTTCTTTTGGAATATAATTTTTAAAATCTTTTTTATTTCCCCATGAAAAAATTTCTCTATTAAAATCCTTATTGCCAACGGGAAGATTATCATCGGGAATATTTGGACAGGATAAAAGAACAGCCTCGTATTCTGATTCTGTTTTTTCAAGTTCCACTTTCTTTTTTTCAATTGATTCTTTTATTTTTATCGCTTCATCTTGCTCAGAAGAAGAAAGATCACCACCCTTCTTTGCAAAAATCTTCTTTTTTTGTAAAAGCTCATCAATTTCTTTTTGCATTTCTAACCTTTGTTGGTCAAGAAAAAACAATCTTTCTGAATCAAAATGAGGATCTTTGAGTGAAATTTTTTTTTTAAATAAATCCTTATTCAATCGAACAAATTTTATATCTATCATGCTTGCGATTTTTTTAAAGCAACAAAAATTGCTATTGTCCAAAAATAAAATATCATCAATTAAAATTTACAGTATCAGTAATGATAAAAAAAAACAAGGAACACTGTCTCTTTGAATCAAAACAATGTTCCTTATGTGTGTTTTGCGGTATTAGGCCATCATTTCAGCCTTTCTTTTTGATTCTTTTTCTGATTTATTCGAACCTAATTCGCGTATAGATTGTTTTAACCATTTGCCAGCTTTGAATTTTGGAACAAATATTTCAGGAAGTATTATGCTTTGCTTTGTTGCAGGATTAATTCCTTTTCTAGATGCTCTTGTCGCAACAGAAAATGTTCCGAATCCGGACCATTGTACCTTGCTTCCTTTGCGTAAAACGCGAAGAAGAACTTTTAAAAAAGAATCTAATACTTTAGAAATGTCTCTTCGACTGAAAGAAGTATCGTCACTGAGAACGTCTATCAATTTTTTTTTATTCATTATGTATTTCCTCCTTACAAGTAATGAATGCTAGTTAGTGTTGTGTTTTATAAATTTTTAACCATTTAAAAATTATAGATAATCAAAAATTTATTGTATATTGAACGTGATAACCCGTTCACTTACCCACTATAGCTTATATGAAGGATTTGTCAAATAAATTCGATAGCAATCGATTTAAAAATAAAGCGTTTTTTATTGATACCCATCTGCATCCCTTTTTAATACATGATTTTTTAAAAAAAAGAGATAAAAAAGTGAAGAATCTCAATGATTTAATTTTTGATTGGAATAGGGAAGGCATTTCTGAGATGATTTTTATTTCTACTTCATTAAAGTGTGCATCTCGGTATAGCGATTTATGTAAAAATTTTTCATTTACTTATTATACAATTGGAATTCATCCCTGTGAGATTGAGGATACGTGGAGGGAGGAGATAGCAAATTTTGAAAAAATTCTTGAAAATAAAGACAGTTTTTTGATAGGAGTGGGTGAGGTTGGTCTTGATTTGTATCACGAAACTGTTCCCCTGAAAATACAAAAGGAAGTTTTTTTGTATTTTATTGATTTAGCGATACGTTACAAGCTGCCTTTAATAATTCACATGCGTAACGCAACTGATCTGTTATATCAGATGCTATATGAATTCAAGGGATTGGTTCATGGAATTGTTCATTGTTATCATGAATCAGTTGATTATGGAAGAAAATTTCTTGATTTAGGTTTTTTTCTCGGAATAGGTGGAATTATTACTTATCCAAAAAATCATGAATTGCGTGATGTAGTGAAAAAATTAGGTATAAATGCTCTTGTTTTTGAAACAGATGCGCCTTTTTTGCCAGTTCAATCGCAAAGAGGCTCTATAAATACACCCCTTGCTCTTTTTGAAATAGGTAATTTTATTGCAGAAATAATTTCTTTGCCGCCCGAAGAGGTCTATCAGATAGTTTATCATCAAAGCAGAAAAATTTTGGGACTAAATTAATTAATATGAATTTTTTGTTAAGTGTCTTGGAAAAAGATGAAAATTCTCTTAAAGAGTGGCAAAATTCGGTTTATCAAAGAGCAAAGTATCGCAATTTTTTATGGAGAGAGGATCCAAGGCCGTATTTTATCTTTCTTTCAGAGATTATGCTGCAACAGACGCAGGCAGAAAGAGTCGTTCCATTTTTTTATAAATTTATAGAAAAATTTACCTCAATCCTAGATCTTGCAGATGCTAATTTTGAAGTGGTAGTAAATTGTTGGAATGGTTTGGGGTATAATCGGCGGGCAAAATACCTTCATGGTGCCGCAAAAATTTTTGCAAAAATTTATGATGGTGTGATCCCAAAGGAGTACTCGTTGCTCTGTAAAATTCCAGGCATTGGAAGGTATACTGCGGCTGCGATCCTTGTTTTTGGGTACGATCTCCCCTTTCCTTTTTTAGAAACAAATGTACGAACCCTTTTTTTGAATGAATTTTTTTCTGATTCTGAGGATTTGGTTTCTGAAGCAGAATTTATGAAATGCGCGGAGATTGTTTTTGATTATTCATCGCCAAGAAGATGGGGATACGCACTTATGGATCTTGGGCATTGGTATAAGAACAATGGTTTTGGAAAAAATAGATTAGTGAAATCTTATAGACAGCAATCTATTTTTAAGGGCTCATTTAGACAAAAGCGTGGCGAAGTGGTACGTAAATTGTTATCTGATCGGGCTCTCACCATTCAAAAAATAGAGGAAATTTTTGGAAAAGATGATGCTAAAAAACTTGTTATGGAGTTGTCAAAGGATGGGATTACTTTTTTTGATGGTGATATTCTTCGTTTATGGGATACCTACTAGGTAATTTATCTTATTTGATGTAAACTTTAAATGAGAATTTATTTTTGATGGAGTGATAATAGAAATGAAAGCGGCAGGAATAACAAAAGAAACAATTTTATCCTACGGTATAAGAGATTTGAATTTTCCTAATTTTAGGCCAGGCGATGAAATAATATTGACCCTTCGCGTAAAAGAAGGGGATAAGGAACGTACTCAGTTGTTCGAGGGCATAGTTTTAGGGATGAAAGGTGCGGGTATAACAAAGACCTTACGTATTCGTAAAATAGTTGATGGTGTATCAATAGAACGTGTGTTGCCATATTATTCTCCTATCATAGAAAAAATTGTGGTGGTAAAGGAAAATAATGCTCGTAGAAATAAAATTTACTATCTTAGAAAACGAAAGGGAAAGGAGTCGCTTCGAGTATAAACTTACAGTTTTTGATGCGCAGTCATTTTTTATTTTTTTTGATTAGTGTGCTTTCTCTTCTCATCCTTCCTGGATGTATAAAAATTCATGAAATGAGGAATGGGAATGTTGCGGATATAAATAAACTTTCTCCATTGTCTTCTATATCTAAAGAAGAGGCGGGTGTTTCTGGGGTTCTTTATTTACCTGGTGCCCAAGAAATAAAGGCGTATCGCGAAGAAGGATTTTTAGTAAGTGATTATCGACTTTACTATGAAAAAAAAAGTGGTAAAACTTACTTGTTACTGCAAAAGTGGTATGAAAATATTGCTGAAAGTGTCGTCGCTATCTATGCAGGCATGGGATGGAGTATGAATCAGCCAATTAAAACAGATGAGTATATCTCTCTTTCTGGAGAGAAACCGGATGCTTCTCTTTATCTGGTGGTTATTCCATTCATTATTAATAAAAATCCCTATGTGATACTCCATAATGCGATAACCTTTCATTGAAACTATTGAATTTTTTATTTTTAAATTAGTATCCTTTACCATAGCAGGATTATAACCAAATGTAATAAGGTATGAAAAAGGGTAATCTATTTTTTTTGTTTTTTTTCCTCCTCTGCTGCAAAAACTTCTTTGCATCGGATAAGTTAAACAGTTTTGTTGATGGACTTGATGGTGCGGTATTCACCGATGAAATGAAAGGTGACTTAAAGAAAAGTGTTGCCAAAGCTTTAACAACAACAAAAAAAAGTTTTGCTGTCGATGTTGGGGAAGGAATAAATAAGGTGGTTAATGAGATTGTGAAAACAGGAAATACTAGTGCACTGGATAAAATTGATGAGTTTGTTGGAAAATTTAAAGATATTGCTTCTGAATTATACCAAAAAAAAGGTTCATCTCAGGAAAGAACTAAAAATGAAGAAAAGGCTCATTATATAGAAAATGATTTTCAGGATCATATGAGTGATTATGTAAATAAAGCACGAAAAAGGATGGGGGCTGATGCGGAGAAAATCGATAAAAAGATACATAATGATTTTTATAAGGAGGTTGATGATGTTGCTGCGGCTTTTAAAGAAGAGTATAAAAAAGCAGGTAGAACTTTTAAAATAACCCCCATCGCAACCAGTATTGATTTTGATCAGGATTTCATAGAGCTCAACAAAAAGCATGAAGAATTAGAGGGTATTTGTAAAACATTTGATAGTACTGCCGTTCAAGAAACAAAGAATAAGATTAATACATTTTTTGATAACTTAGGCGGGATTCTGTCAACGGAAACTGCTTTGATTGAACAGCAAAACATTTCAATTGAAGACAGTAAGAAAAAAATTGAAGAAAAACAGGAGCTGGCGAATAAAAGATTGTTAAGTTTACAGGATGAAAATAATCAGGGTGATGCATTACAGGAAAAATTAAAGGAAGACATTGCTACCTTAGAAAAAGGAATTGAAGAAAAAACGACCAATAATACTACCCTCGGTGCAGAAATCGAGGAAATTACCAAGATGCTTGGGCAGGATGGAGATATAGCAGAAATATTAGGAAAATTGCAGCAGGCTATCGAAGGGGAGCAAAAAACTATTGACGAAACAAAAAAGAAATCAGAGGATATAAGAAAGGAGATAGAGGAGAATAAGAAAAAAATTGAGGAGCATAATGGTTCCTTAGAAGGTATTAAAAAAAATATTGAGGCAAAGGGCTTAGAGGCTGAACAGCATAAACAACAGGTTAACACATTAGATGGTGAGTTAAATACAGTTGCGCAAAAAATTGAAGAAAAAAATAAGGAATTGACGCAAAAAACAAATAGTAAAGAGCTTTTACAAAAAACAGTAACAGAAAAAACGGAAAAAAATAATGCATTGCAAAAGACCGTAGAAAACGGCAATACCCGCATTACAGAGTTAAAACAAAATATTGAAACAGCAAATAACAAACATGTTGAATATGAAAAAGCGGTTGCTGAAAAAGAAGCTACATTCAAAGAGCAACAAGATAAATACACAGAAATCACTGAAAATAGAAAGAAATTACATGCTGAAGTTGACACCCTTTCAAAAGTAACGAAGGATCTTGCACAGGGACTTCTTAAAAAACAACAGGAAAAGGACAGAATATGGAAAATGAATATTGAACAGTTGTTTAGATTAATTGATAGTACAAACACCGCAGTAGAAAAAAATAGGAAAGAAATCGAAAATAAATACACAGAACTTCTTCAAAGTTATCAGAACTGTGGTAGCGAGGTAGAAAAAATGTTTGATCCCTATATTAATATAGAGCAGCCAAAGGTACAGGGAGTAGGAGCCTAATAGAAAATTAATTAATAAAAAGAGGTTTTAGAAAAAATGAAAAAAATAAAGATTATGTTGTTAGCAACCATTTTCATCTCCCTTCTTGGTATTGGCTGTCTCTTTTTATCAACCACCACTATGATCGGTGGAGATGAGGATAAAAATGAAAATGTAGAGGGTGTCGCAAATAAGGAGAATGAGGTTACTTCAGCTGATCCTGTAGTGGTTAATCAGGAGGAAGATGCGAGTCTTATTATGCTGGGTCAATTAAAAGAAACAACTAATAATTTTAATGATCAGATAAACAAGAAGTTAGAAGAGGTTACAGTAAAATTAACTGCCTCTGAGGAGGAGATTAAAAAGTATCATGAGAGCGCGCGAGATATAGCGAACAAGCTTAAGGAGGTAACGAATAAGTATGCTGCATCAAATGAAGCTACAAAAAAATTTCAGGAGGATTTTAATCAAAAAACTGAAAGATTAAAAAATTTAGAGGAAGCGCACACGACTGCATTGAAAAAATTTGGAGAGAATTTATCTCATGAGGAGGTAATTGGAAAATCTAAGGAAGCAAAAGAAAAACTGAAAGAACTTCAACAATTAAAATCACAGGAGGAGGCAGAAAATAGAAAAATTGATGAGGAAATGAAAATTTTACAGGGCCAAATAGCAACGCTTCAAGGGCAAATAGAGAGTGAAACAAAAAAACATGAAGAGGGGGATCTCACTCTTGGTCAATTAAAAATAGATTTAGAGACAAAGAATAAACAAAAAGATGAATTGACGGTTCGATTAGAGGAGGCAGAAAAAAAAATAACCGAAACAACCACCCAGGAAGAAATATTACAGAAGCAATTAAAGGATTTAGAGGAGAATGAAAAAAAGCTTGCAGAGGAGGAAGGTAAGATTAATGATGAGGTTAAAAACCTCGAAGCCCAATTTAATGATCTAGAAGGTAAAAATAAAAATAATGATGAGAAGAACGGGGTTAATGAGCTTACGGGGCATATTGAAGAACTTACCAAGGCTATTGATCATGAAAACAACTTTAAGGCTGCATTAGAGAAAGTTAAAAATAATTGGGAAAGATCAAAAAAAATGTTCGAGGAAAAAGCTGTTGCAATAAATGCAGCGCATCAAAAAGCATTAGAGATTGCAAAAGAGTTGCCGAAGGCCATCGCTGCCGATGCTGCGGCTAATACCCAGCAAAAAGCCGATAATAATGATGATGAAAAATAAATTCATAGGATGCGATGGTGATCCTGAGAGGCGATTCTGATGCTATCATTTTTTTTACCTTCTCTTATTAATTTGTGTGTTTTTTGCACTATTTTTATGCCATTGATATCGAGTGATGCGATCAGAGATGGGAAAAACAATTCTGTGGTTATTGATAATGAAATAAAAAAAATATTGGAGGGGATTACTCAATTAATGGCGATAATCGGTATTTCTGAAAATGGGAATAAAAGAAAGGTTAGTGAACAGGGGGGGGGGGTTGATCTTGATGCCCTACAACCGCATATTAATCTTTGCATAAAGGATATTGCTACATTACTTGCAAAGATTGAGGATTCTCATGAGGGGATTAGAGATTCACTGGAAAAGACGGTTTCACTCCTCATTACGTTGGAAAGGGATCTGAAAGTGGGTGAACATCTTCTTATTCGGGAGTGCGAATTTTTAGAAAAACTACGTAACTCCTGCAATAACAATTAAAAATTTTTTTTCTTTACCCTTTTTTTATCAATTAAGGGATACTTTTTATCACTTGACTGATTTTTTTGCTGATTATTGAATTGATTGCCCAACTCATTTTTTGGTCGATTCTTCTGAGGTCGACGATCGGGTTCATTCTTTTGTTGTAGAGCAATAATCTCTTTTTCAGTCAGTCTTCTCGTCTTTCCCATTCTCAATGGTCCAATTTTCAATGGGCCAAAGGAGATCCTATGCAATTTTTTGACAAAATAACCAAAAATCTCAAATAATTTTCTTATAATTCGATACTGTCCACTGTGTATCGTTATTGAAACCGCATTATCACTTTTTTTATCCTGTTCAACAATATCGGGTTTTACCACCTTGCCATCAACACGTACTCCTGAGGAGATCGCATCAATTACCCGACTATCTATAGTTTTACTGACAGTAACGAGATAGGTTTTTTGCATTTTGTACCGGGGGTGGATTAATCTATTAAGTAGTGCTCCATCGTTGGTAAATAGAAGCAATCCGGTAGTGTTAACATCCAATCTTCCTACTGGTTTTACGATATTTTTTATTGAAGGATCAATCAGAGCCGTAACCGCGGGTAAGGTAATCTTCTCCTGAACGCGGGAAGTGACGTATCCGGCCGGTTTGTTAAGAATCATATAATGAAGGATCGGCGGTATAATAATCTTTCCTTTAAAAATCACCGTTGATTTTTCAGGAACCTCCTGATTATGATCCTTTATAAAATGACCATTTACCGCAACATCTCCCTCTATAATTCCTTTATGAGCGATACGGCGAGCGATGCCAGAGGTTGTAAGGTAAACGAGGAGTTTCATGCGATTTCTTCCTTTATCCAATCAATGAATGTAGCTATTGATTCATATTTTTTCTGTGTTCCATCAAAGTATCGGATGGTCATCGATTTTTCTAACATCTCTTTTTTGCCTATGATAACCATCAAGGGTATCTTTTCCCTTTGTACTTGCTGTATTTTCCCTGATAATGGTGCGTTATCATTATTTATCTTTACGCGTATCCCTATTTTTTCAAGTTTTTCTTTTACAAAATTTGCATAATTCACCTGCTCATCAGTGATTGGTAATATCGCAATCTGTACAGGGGCGAGCCATAGTGGTAATACACCCCGGTGATGTTCTAGAAGAATAGCAAAAAATCTTTCAAAGGATCCATACATTGCTTGGTGAATGATAACAGGCCTTTCTTTTTCTCCTTTTTCAGTAATGTAATTCAGATCAAAATTAACCGGTTGTACAAAATCAACCTGGATCGTTCCACAGGTCCAGGACCGGCTATGGGCATCCTTAACCTCAACCTCTATCTTTGGTCCATAAAATGCACCATCCCCCTCTTTGATGACATAGGGAATATTCATTTCATCAAGAGCATTGCGAAGAGAGGTTATCCCTTTTTCCCAAAGTTCATTCTGTCCAGCCGCTTTTTCTGGTCTTGTTGATATGGCGACAAGATATTCATTAAACCCAGTTTTTTTTAAGATCCCCTGTATCAGATGCATGATGAGTATTACCTCATCCTTAAGTTGTGATTCTCTGCAAAAGATATGTGCATCATCCTGGGTGAATGCCCTTACCCGTGTTAATCCATGGAGAACCCCAGATAATTCATGTCGATGAACATATCCATGCTCCGATAATCGTAAGGGAAGTTCTTTATAGGTTCGAATTTTGCTTCCAAAGACTATAAATGCCCCTGGGCAATTCATCGGTTTTACCGCGTATTCCCGATCATCTATCATAGAGGTATACATATTTTCCTTATAAAATGCATAGTGCCCTGATTTTTTCCATAGCTCACTTGATAAAAGTGTTGGAGTACGTATTTCCTGGTATCCTGCGCCGGTTGTTATTGCACGCATATGGGATGCTAATTGATTAAAGACTATCATTCCTTTTGGGTGGATAAAGGGGAAGCCAATTCCCTCCTCATGAAAGGAAAAAAGATCGAGATCATTCCCTAATCTGCGGTGATCATAGCGCTCCAACTCTTTTTGTCGAACAATATAGGCATCCATCTCCTCCCTGGTGAAAAATATTACTCCAGAGATTCTTTGCAATGTAGTGCCATCTCTTTTCCCTCTCCAATATGATCCTGAGATTCCGGTAAGAATAAAATATTTTAAATGGCCTGTGGACGGGACATGTCCGCCCTTGCATAGATCAGTAAAATTTCCCTGTTTGGCGATCCCCGCATGATCATCTTTGATTTGTTCCTCAATAATTTCTATTTTAAAGGGATTATTTGCAAATAATTTTTTTGCTTCATCTTTTGAGACTATGGTATGGGTTATTGGAATATTATTCTCTGCAATCTCACGCATCTTTTCTGTTATTATTGCAAGATCTTCCTCTTTTATATTTTTTTCAGGGAGAATATCGTAAAAAAAACCTGTTTCCGTTGCAGGGCCAATTGTTAATTGTGTTTTTGGATAAAGTTCTAAGAGAGCATGCGCGAGAAGATGTGCAGCGGAATGTCGCAATATTTCTCTGTTAAGGGAATCGTTTTTTGTCATAGAAGTGAATGTTAATAGTTATATTTATAGTTTATCAGAATTAAGTTTTATACAGATGTAATATTTTTAATGCAGGCTGTATAATATTTTTGTTAAAAAAAGGAAGGATTCTATCTATTGCCTGATCTTTTGATGAAAATAAACTATCGTCTTGTTGAAGGCGGTTAATGAAATTATGCGATAGTAAAGGGCCATATTTTGGAATAAATTTTAAAATCCATCCAAGCATTGCTAAAGGGGGGAAACGCCATTCAGGATTATTTTCTATGATTCTTCCAAGGCCAAAAATATTTTTTTCCTTCGACATAAAAAAGGGGGAAGAAAAAATCGAAGGCATTTGGCCAAAAAAAGTTTGATGGGAGGATAAAAATTTTGCAATTGCATTATTATTGCATCGTTTGATAATTTTTTGAGTGAAGCGCTCTTCATAATTAACGATATTACATTTTACCATTCTCGGGACTAATCGTATAAAAAAATCTTTCTTTGATTGAGACATGACTATTTTCAAGGCTTGTACTTCAAATTTTAAAGTTGTAAAAGGGATTGTGAAAAATTTAAAATATTCTTTTTTTCGCTCCTCGTAAATGTTAGTCAAAATAGTTTGTGCTTGCTGCTCTTTACTACAATTCTTTCCATTATTCGTATAACTATCTTTTTTACTTGCATACTTTATACATGCATACTCTATGCTTTCTGTATCGTTAGAATATTTGTTGAAATTTATTCCGGTTAAAGGGAAATTCCACTGAAGGGTTAAAAAAGTGATCTTTTTTAAGAAATATTTTTCTGTGAAAAATAAAACGGTTGCTGAGAAAGGGTTTTTGTTAAGAAATCTCCCAACCTTAGTTTTTTCTAATAAGTAAAAGAGTGTAGATGCGGAGAAGAAAAAAATAGTAGTTTTTTGTCGATAATTTTTTGCTACTGGGAGGTATTCTCTTCCATTTTCATAGGTGATCAAATTACTTATTTTATTTAAATTATTTTTTAGTATTTTATGATTATTGCCTATATGTTGAGAGAATACTGCTAAACGTTCGATGTAATTTAAACCTGCAAGGATTAAGGGATTACGAACGTGTAGGATTAATTTTACTAATTTATCTTGTTCGTTTTCAAGGATAAAAGAACCGTAAAGGATAGAAGAAAAGCAAAAGAAATGAAAAATGAAAAAAAGAGTAGTAAAAGGTGATATTTTTTTACGAAAAAGGTTCATATTTTTTATAAAATAATCAAAAAATTATCATCATAGCCATGATGATACATTATAATAAAAAAATTTTCAATGAACAATTAAATAAAACTTTTTTTGTGTACAATTACTCATATCATTTTTAAAATTTCTTTGATTTATCTGCATTTTGGAAGATAGACATTACTATTCCTGCTGCAGTAGAGGCGTTGAATGAAATTCGTGATGTAATTTGTGGTATGGTAACGAGAATTCTTCTCTTTTTAATTGTAAGAGGACTTACTCCCCCTCCCTCATTTCCTATAACAATGCAGTAAGGGGTTTTTGGTAATATTGTATAGGGAGATACTCCACCAAATCCGGTTATGTATATCTGATATCCAATTTTTTCAAGATCGGTAAGACTTTTTTCAAGTGAAGTAGTTATCATAATTGAAAGATATTCGGCGAGTCCTGCTGATGCTTTGAATGCGGACGGAATGAAGCCGGATGAATTTTTTTCGGTTATTATTACTGAATCTATACCAACACAATAGGCTGATCTCAGTATCGCGCCCATGTTTCTTGGATTTTGTATTCGATCTAAAATTACTATAGAAGAATTTTTTATTGGGCAAAATGGTTTTTTTCTGAACTGAAACGGTTCAACTTGAAGTATAATCCCTTGATGTTCTTGGCATTCAGCAATATGATCTAACTCATTCTTCGAAACAATCCTTTTTATCGTGTATTGTGGCAACTTAGAAATAATTTCATTCTGTATCGATGAAGTATTCAAATGAGTAAAAACGGTGTATATTTTTCTTTTTTTTGCTAAAATCACCTCATTGGAGGGGTGAATACCATAAACGATTTCGTAATCTGTATCTCTTTGCATTATCTATGAATATATCTTTGAAAAAAAAAATATTTTTAATTAGTATACCATTTTTGCTTCTTTCATTCGGTATTTATCTTGTTTTTTATGCCCTTTATGGGTCATCTGTTCATGAAAACAGTATAGAAAATGTTGATTCGACTATCTTAAATAGTTCTATTGAGGCTTTTTTTGCTCCCGATGATGATATACGAGAGAAGATAATTTATCTTATAGATAATGAGCGTGAAGGGATCGCCTGTGCGGCTTATCGTCTCACAGAAAAGGAGACCGCAAAACATCTTTTGCAAAAAAAAGAAGAGGGTCTTTTTATTGAAATAGTTTGTGATAGAGAGGGCTTTTCTGCGCCTCATAGTAAACTATTGCATCTTTTAACTATGGGTAATCCATCAAAAAAGCCATTTCACCTTTTTGTTTTTCCGCCAATTAATCCGGAAGATATTTATGGATCATCGAAACAGATTGCTATTACTTCATTTTCACAACAACTTATGCACGATAAAATAATGATATTTCGTGGGCAACATGTTGTTATTACTGGATCATATAATTTTACGATAAGTGCGCAAACAAGAAATCAGGAAAATGTGGTGATTATAAGAGATGAGAAAATATATAAAAGTTATTGCGCTGCTTTTGAAAGACTTAAGGATCGATCCACCGAAATAACAATGAAAAATATTTCTGATTATAAAACAATGCTTTTTACTCAGGATCAGGAAGAGGTTCGGTTTCGTAAAAAAGGGAAAAAAATCTAGAAAGCATCGCAATTAAAAATAATGCTGATATTATTGCCAAAGTCCATCCAATTGATATTAATTTAGGATCATGTCGATAAAGGAAGCCCCAGCTGATGTATAGAATTATGCAGGTAAAAAAAAGAATTATACAGTGTAGAAAATGTTTTTTAGTTAATGCAAAAGCATCGCAAGAAGCTGCGATAGATGCTGCGGTTATGGTATCACTTATAGGGGTAAGATGCGTGCCCAAAAGACTTCCGGAGACAATGGCTCCAAAAATTGGTGCTATTATTTCGGCTATTTTTATGTAAATGAGAAAAGAGCTTAAAATCACTATTGTTCCCCAAGAGGAACCCATCGTGATGGATACCAATATTGCGCCGATAAAGAAAATCGCGGGGAGAAATGGAATGATTATTGGAGTATTTTGAATGTATTCCTGTAAGAGCGAAAAATTAAATAATAGTGGAAGACATTGAGCGAAAAACCATGATAAAAGAAGTATTGATGATGAAGAAGCGCATTCTTTTAACGCCTTTTTAAGTGGTTTTTTAAGTTCGGTTCCTTGCATCATGTTCATATGTCTAAGAATAATTGTGGTGAGAAGTATTCCACATAAAAGGCCAATCATCATTATTGTGGGGATATGAATTTTTTGCAATTCTTCAAGAAAGGGGGAATTTTTTTTGGTAAATAAAGGGAGCAGGGTAAAAAAAGTTGCCCAAAGTGTTATATTGTGTGGGACAAAGAATAGTGCCACGTTAAATGGTGATATTGGTTGTGTAGGAAGAAGTTGATGGGGTTCTTTTTTTTCTGAATATCTCCAAAATATGCTCCAGGTAATTACTATTGAAAGAAGTGGATAGGCGAAATACGGTAAAGATTTAAAGAGTAAAATCTGTGGTGAAATAAAAAATTTTTCTCCAGACGCGGTAAGTTGTGAGATAAAAAGAGATCCCCAGGTGCTGATGGGTATCAGTGAAGAGATGCTAGAGGCGGTACTGCTTATTATATATCCGAAAGTAAGCGGAGAGATAGAAAAATTTGATAGGATTGAAAAAAAGAATGTTTTTAGAGAAGAAGCAATAAAAAAATCATCTAAAAAAAAGAACCAAGAGGCGAGGAGGATTGACCTAAAGCAACCCCGTTTCGATTCTATTTTTTTTTTCAATAATGTTCGGTATGCATTTGCTATTCCGGTAACGTGTGAAATTTCTGAAAAAAATGATACTAAAAATATGAGAATTATCGGAATAAGAAAATCTTGCGAGATGGCTGTTTTATAAAGGATATCCCATATAAGATAAAGAGTTGAAACCGATGGATTAGTTTTTCCAATAATAAAAAAAAGAATTAATAGTGAGATAAGTAATGATCTAATAATGTTCTTTGTTATCCATACCCCGCCTATAAGGAACAGTATAGGAATAAAAGATTCTTGCAATGTACAGTAATGATACTGAATCAAAAACGCACCTTTAAGTATAATCGCGAATGATTGTAGTAGAAAATGTAAAAAAAAAAAATGAAGGAAGAAAATTTAAGGCTTTCTCCCTTCATTGTATATCTAAATTTGTTTTGTTATTTTTTAATGAATGAGGTAAGAAGTATTGTCTTGATCATCGTTATCTTCATCATCATTTAAAGGCTTATCTGATGGTGTTGTTATCTTTTGAATTTGCTCACTGGCTGTTGGTTTTTTTTCGTTTGGTTCTGTTGGGGTCGGTGATTTTTCTTCATTTTTTGGTTTTTCTATCGGTTTAATACTGTTGTTTGTTGTAGTAGGAAGCCCTTTTGGCGGTAACGGAGAAGGGACGCAAAAAATTGCAGTGTTGATTGTAGCCGCAAAGAGGAGGGCTGCTAAAAATATTTTTGAATTTTTCATATATTTACTCCAATATATAGTACCATTACTTTTTGTAGGTACATTAAGATAAATGGTAATACTTTTTTTTAAAAAAGCTATGATTTCAATTGATTTGTATGCATTGCCGAATACTCCGGGTATATATTTATTTCATGGAAAAAATAGTGAAATATTGTATATAGGAAAGGCGAAAAATTTACAAAAACGCTTATCGCAATATCGAACTACTGTTCAAGGAGATTGGAAATTGATCTCTCTCTTGAAGGAGTCGATATCTATATCTTGGATAGAAACAGAAAATGAACGTTCGGCGCTTTATTTGGAGGCAGAACTTATTACCACATTAAAGCCAAAATTTAATCAATTATTAACAGGTAATGCGCCATTTTCTTATATTCTTTTTGATGATACATCGGAAAGTTTGCCGATTATACGCGTGATACGTTATTTTGAAAAAAAAAATGATGCATTGGTTACAATAGGACCATTTTTAGAAAAAAGAACCGCATCTCTTCTAAAGAATTATTTTGATGAAAAATTTTTATTAGGAATTTGTAACAAAAAAATCTCTCATGGGTGTCTCGCATATCATTTGAAAAAATGTGCAGGAAGCTGCAGGGATGATTTTGATCCTATTTTATTTAAAAAAAGGTTTGATAGTGCAAAAGAAATTCTTGTGCATTTATCATCCGGCATTATCGATGATTCTTTTAAAAAAATTGAAGGGGATGATTCTTTTATCAGAGGAGTTGAGGATATTAAAAATGATGTGGCTAAGATTATTTTTCAAAAATCTGAAGAGATTCAATATGTTATAAAACGGGCGCAACATAATGAAAAAATTATTCAGGATGGACTGTTTTTTTTAAAGGATTATTTCGATATTGTTGATGCAACTTTTCTTATAGATTCTGTTGATGTATCACATTTTGCTGGAATGGCAACTGTTGGTATTGTTGTACGTTTTCATGATTCTTTGAGCCATTCTGTCATATTTTCCAAAAAACTTTCCTATGCATTTGATGATTATGCAAATATAGGAGAATTGTTAAAATTTGCTTACATCGATAAGAATATATCGAGGCCAAAAATTTTACTTATAGATGGGGGAAAAGGGCAGTTAGGAATTGCAAAAAAAGTTTTATCAAATGTCCCATCATTGCATATAATCGCATTGGCAAAGAGAGAAGAGCGATTATTCACAGAAAAAAACCCAGAGGGCATTTTACTTTCTCCAGAAAGTGCAATGGGAAAGATATTAATTTCACTTCGAAATGCTACCCATCATGCTGCAGTAATAGAAAAAAGTAAAATTCACTTTATGTGAAAAAATAAAATCTTTCTATATAAAGTTGTTATATTATTATTGATTAATAATTAATAATTTTCGATAATGCTGATAATTAATCAAAGATCTTTTATTCAATTATCTGTTTTAAACAAATAATAAATGTATCAAAGCTTTGGAAATATTTTTTGGTACTTAATAAATTTACTTAATACTTTCAATTGATCCCGTATCTTTACTTCAATTGGATGATGTTTGCGTTTAATATTTATAGCAATCAGATCTTGAAGAATATCCTGTAGAATATCCCTCAAATACCTCTCTCTTTGATTAAGAGTTTTCTTATCAAGCGCTTCCATTACAAAAAATTCTTTTAAGTTATCTTTTCCAATCTCTTCCTCTTTTTCAATAAATCCTTCTACTAGAAGCTGATGCATAAATCTTCCTAAAAAAAATTTAATCGCAGCAGTTTTTAGGTTTTGTGATTTTTTTTTATTTTCCAAGTTTTGTTCTACATGTTCTTGATTGTTTTGTAAAATACGTAGAGCGGTATTTGTGTCTTTATATAGATAAAATGAGAGCTTTTTTTTAATCATTGCACTAACAGTAGCTTTCGCAAGTATTTCAATTTTTATTAACTGTTCATAAGTACGACCAGAGTGATCATCGCCAGAGAGATAAATTTTTCCAGCCAAAAACATTTTTATAAAATTGTTATAGTTTTCCATTGCCCTGTAATATTCTGTATAATTTTTTCTTTCTGTGAAAGAAAAATAATTTGAATAAAAATATATTCTCAATTCATCAATTGCATTAGAAATTTCTTTTTTGTCTGCTTTTCTTACTTCTTTGTTAAGGAATAAGTCAGATTTTAATTCAATTGAAAATGGGCTTATTTGAAATGTCTTGCAGAGATCATCTATTGTTTCATTTATTGCTTTTAAATAATCAGCGTTTGAATTTTTTTGATCGAGAAGATAATTCTGCAATTGTTTAATTTTTTTTTCTAAATAATCAAATCTTTCGTCATCTATTTCAACATAGTTAAATACCTCAGAATTTTTTATTCTATGGTAATCTGTAATTTTCAATAATGAATCACTGCAAAACGATGCAGAGAAAAAGAAAGGTTCAAAAAAGAACAATGTAATTTTAAATACAATGCCAAATAGATTTATTGTTTTTAAATTTTTCATAATTTTTCCTTATTTTATAGTATTAATTCGCTAAAATTATTATGTAGGCGAATGTTGTTTTAACATAGTAATGTTTTTTAAAAAGTCTATAACAGAGCTATTAATTTTAATTGATATATTATTTTTCTCTTTGTAAAAACCTATTTTAGGTAAAAATGAAATTATTACTATTTATTTAATAATTTTTAATTTTAATGAATTTTTTTTTCAAAAAATTTCGATAATGCTAAAAATTGGGAAGTTTAGACATCCTTGATTAGCTCTTTTTAATTATCGTAATTATAAGAGAAACAGGGTTGAGTGAATAATCATGGTTTAGTATTTTACTGTCGTTGAATTTTTTATCATCATGATGATAATCACCATAAAATGATTCAAAAGTGAGCATATACTTCATTATTTTTCATCAACCCGTTTATTGAAATAATGTATAAATGTAAATCAAAAAATAAATATATTAAAACTTTGGTAATATTTTTTTGTACTTAGCAAATGGTGATATTTTTTCGTACTTAATAAATTTACTTAATACATCCAATTGATCACGTATATTTACTTCAATTGAATGAGGTGCGCCTTCAATATCTGTAGTAGCCAATTCGAAAAGAATATCATGTAAAATACTTTTTAAGTATTTTTCTGCTTGATCAAGATCTGTAATATCAGAGCGGGGTATCATAAAAAATTGTTTTAAAGTATTGTGCCCGATCTCTTCTCCTTTTTTAATGAACCCTTCTATTAAAAGACGATGCATAAGTGCATATGAAATAAATTTAATAGCAGCAATTCTTGGGTTTTGTGATTTTTTTTTATTTTCCAAGTTTTGCTCTACATATTCTTGATTGTTTTGTAAAATACACAGCGCGATAGCTCTATTATCTTCATGTGGGCTTAGGTTGAAATAGAATGGGAACTCCCTTATAACATGTGAACGGGCGAGTTTTTGAGTCAATTCTAACGATGTATAAGAACCACCAAAGCGGCCACCAGCTGAAAGATAAATTTTGCGGGCCAAAAACATTGTGATAAATTCATTATAGTTTTCCATCGCCATGTAATGTTCTGTATAATTTTTTCTATCTTTTGAATAAAAATAATTTGAAGAAAAATACACTCTTAACCAACCAATTGCATTAGAAATTTCTTTTTTGTCTGCTCTTTTTACTGCATCGTTAAGGAATAAGTCATGATTTAATCTAAAGAAAAATGGACTTATTTCTAGTGCCATGCAGAGATGATCTATTGTTTTATTTATGGCTTGTACATAATCAGTATTTGAATTTTTTTGATTGAGAAGATAAATCTCTAATTGTCTAGTTTTTTTTCCTAAATAATCAAGTTTCTGGTTATCTTCTGCAGAAGGATTATAAGAACTAAAGCCAGGCCAATCTTTTAATGTATTCTGATTTTTGATTTTTTTTAATGAGTCACTACAAAATGATTCAGAGAAAAAAAAGGGCTGGAAGAACAGCAATGTGATTTTAAATACAACGCCGAATAAATTTACTATTTTTAAATTTTTCATAATTTTTCCTTATTATATAGTGTCAATCCGCTAAAATTATCCTGTAGACAGATTTTATTTTAATATAATAATGGTTTTTTAAAAAAAGTCTACTGCAAAGCTATTAATTTTAATTAATATATTATTTTAGTTTTTATAAAAATGATTTTTAATCAAAAAATGAAATAATTGTTGCTTCATTAGTGATTTTTAGTTTTTAGTAATCAGTTTTTTTTCAAAGAAGTTTGATATGGCTTCTAATTGTTTAAGATAATACTCAGCTGAAATTTTAAGCTCTGTCATTAATTGATCTTTTTTTAAATAAAATTTCATTTCTGAATATTCTTTTTTTTGAATTTTATTAGATGCGCAGTTTAATATTGCTGCTACAGTTTGGTTTACAATATTTTTTAATTGTTGCATTTCTTTTTTTGAAAGGGGACTGTTTTTTAGTGCTAATTCTGAAAAAGTAGAATTTTCAACCAAGGCATCTGGAATGATCTTTTTTTTTAGAATATTTCTCGTCATTATTCCAATAAATTTTACTTTTACTGCCATTTCTAGAATGTAACGGTATTCATTGGGAGAAAAAATTTCAATATTCGGTAGTATAAAATACGCGTCAGTGCCAATGAAAACAGAAATATCAGGATCTGGCGTGTCAGATCCATGAAAAAGTTTAATGAAATTTGAAAAATTTTTAAATAAAAAGTTAAAAACAATTTCGTCTAAAAAAGGATAATTTTTTGCAGATATAATCGCCATTTCAATGGCGTTTTCATTTAAAATATTAGTAGTATTAATATTTTTTAGAGATGTTGCAAAATTTTCTGTGAAAAAAACTTCAATAAAATTGGTTATGGCAGTCGGCAATTTATCGTCACTCACAAGTTGACAATAATTTAATAACTTTTTTTTAGAAAAATCACGACCAAATGTTATTAATGTTGGTATTTGCGCTACTTTTAGCGCTGATTCAATTGTTTCTATTGGATTTTTTTTAATATTCTCCACTGTTAAAATCTTTTTAAGAGATTCTTTTTTATTTGCTATTACAGCAGCATCTTTTGATGCTTTTTCTTGTTCCTCTAAATCATGGAGTTGCGGAATGGTTGCAGGATCTAGTTTGCTCTGCAACGACTCAATAATCGGTTTCTTTTTATCAAGCGATTCCGGTTCGATTGAAGTAGAGCCATGTTGTGATTCTTTACTGTCTATATCTTCTTTTTCACATAATAAAGATTGAGAGAGCAGTAAGGTTATCCCGGCAGCAACAGAAAATAAACGTATTTTTTTTATATTTTTCATAATATTCTAAAAAGAAAGAGGTTAGAATCAATTTCGATGCAAAAATCATCATTTATTTTTGATTATTAATCAATATTTATTTAATTGTAAGAAAAAAAAAGAGGGAAAAACGTTTTTATATTTATTCTTATAAAACAAATATAAAAAGCTTCTCCCTTCAAATTTTTCTAAGTTCTAGTTATTTTTTTTTCGTTTCCTTTGCTTCTTTTGGCTTAAAAAAACATGATGCGGCCTTTAATTGCAACATATAGGTTTCCATAAGTTTGTTAGTTAATGAAGTATCAGGCGCCTTGAGTAAATTTTCTACAGCTGTATCAGCCATATTTTTTAATAATTCTTTTTCTGGTTTCCTTCCCTCCTCTGGTAAAAGAAGTTTTTTACTAAAGCAGAACTTATTAAAAGAAGAAGGATTCAATTTTGACATTGTCTTTTTAATAAGATATGTTGAAATGACTTTAGCCATTTTATTTGAGAAATTGGCTTCTGCAGTTGTAGGACTATAATGAGGTGGTAAAACAAAAAATCTTCGGTTTGTACATTGAGAATCAGTTCCGATCGCGACGGAGACTCCTCCATCTTTGAAGTTGAAGCCTTCTTTTTTAAGAAAGACTTTAACAGCCTTAAGAATATTTTCTTCAAAAGAAGAATAATCTTTTGCAGATTTGATTATTTCGTTAATTGTTTTTCCGTTCAAAAAATTTGTTGCATCAAAATTTCCCAAAGAAGGACTCGAAGAAAGAACAATTTCTGCAAATTGTTTTGTAGCAAGAGCAAGTTCTTCGGGGGATTTCAAAGGGATACAGTAATTCTGTTTTTCTGTAAAATTTTCATCTAAGGCTATTAGCGCTGCTCCATGAGACCTTACCAACATTGCTTCGATTCTTCCTTCAGGATCTTCCTTAAAATCAGGTATTGTTAAGATTCCAAGAGGTACCGTTTTTTCTTTTGTGATTTTTTGTGAATCTTCTTTCTGTGCTTGTTCTTGCAAAGCAGCAGGCCGAACGTCAGCAACAGTAGGGTTTATCTTACTTTGTAATACTACGCTGGCTGGTTTTTGTTCAGCCGAAGTATTTGCCTGTGAATCTTTATTTTCTGCATCTTCTCCGTAAAAGGAAGATTGAGAAAAAAGCAATGTAATTCCCAATACAATGCCAAATAAATTTACTATTTTTAAATTTTTCATACTCTATGTTTTGCTCCCATACTATATGGTGCTCATGCATTAAAATTTTTGCTCAAGCACACATCATCCTTAACATAGTAACACTTTTTTTAAAAAAGTCTACAGTTTGTTTTGAATTTTTAATAAACGTATCATTTTGTCCCTGTATAAAAATGTATTGTGATTTGCAAACGAAACTTTTACTATTTTTCTTGATCTTTTCTTAACTTTTCAATTTTTATGCATTTAATCTTGATGATTAAGTAAAATTATATTTTTGATAAAATTTTAAGTGATACCCATGCTGCATCTGTTCCGCTTCTAATTCCGTATTTATACAATGGCTCATTATCATCACTTCCTATGAAGGTAACCACAGAATAAGCTTCATGGTATGCGATACACCAAAACCCTCTCCCTTTATCGCCAGTGCCGGTTTTTGCAGCAATTTTTTTATTAGTTACTATGTTGTTTTTTTTGAGTAATTTTTCACCTATTTCCTTTAAGATAAAATCTAATTTGTCAAAAATTTCATCCGGAATGGTTTGTAATTTTTTTTCTTTTTGTTTATTTCTATAAAGAATGCCTCCATTTTCATCGGTAATTAATCTGATAAAGTGTGGATTTTTTTTATTTCCTTTATTTGCAAGAAAAAGGAGATATTTTGCGATCGAAAGCGGTGATTTTTCTATACAGCCAAGCGCTATTGATAAAAAAGCATCTTTTATGTGAAAAAGATCAGTTTTATTTATAAAATCAACAAAATTTGTAAGGCCGTATTTTTGAAGCATTTTGATAAATACTATGTTGTTTGATTGTATAAGCGCGTTTTTTAGAGAAATTTTTCCTTCAAATTTTTTATTATTATTTTGTGGATTCCACTCATCAATTTTTATAGGTTCATCCATGTAAGAAGTTTCCTCTGTATCTCCTTGCAATAATGCAAATATTACGCAGAGTGGTTTGATGATAGAACCAATTTGATGTTGTTTCCTAAAAGCTCTTTCGATATCGTTGTTACGCGCTAATTTTCCATGTATTATTCCTTCGATGGCACCATTTTTATTATTGAGAATGATAACAGCTCCATTGACCTTCTTGCACTTTTTTTGGAGATAGTCTATTTTTTCCAAAAATATTTTTTCAGCGATCTGTTGAATGGAAGGGATAAATGTTGTTTGAATATATAGATTTTTTGATTTTTGATAATTATTGTTTATCCGCTCTAAAAATTTGTTGATCGAAATGATATAATGCGCCGATTGTTGGTAAATTCCAGGGGATAGTTGCAATTGTTCTGTTATTGCTTGGAAGTAAGACTCTTCATCCAAAAAATTATTTTTTTTCATACATCCAAGGATAATATTTCTTCGTTCAAGAGATTTTTTTTCATTATTAATCGGGTTATATTTTGTGGGCGATTTTATTATTCCTGCTATGGTTGCTGATTCTGCTGCGGTAAGAAGATCTGGTTTTTTGTTGAAAAAAAAAGATGCTGCCATATCAATTCCGTGAATGCCATTTCCAAAATATAATTCATTAATATAGCGTTCAAAAATTCTTTCTTTTGAAATTCTTGTCTCTAAAATAAATGCAACACACTGATCACGTAATTTTCTCATTATAGTTTTTTTAAAATTTTTGTAGAGCAATTTTATAAGCTGTTGCGTGATGGTACTTCCTCCCTGTGCAAAAAAACCTTTTTTAATATTCACCAAAATTGATCGAAATATTGCGGAGAATGAGATTCCTCTATGTTGAAAAAATGTTGCGTCTTCAGCAGACAAAAATGCATTTACTAAATGTGGCGATATACTGTGTATTGTATGATGTAAAGATTCTTTATCAGATTTTTTACATAAATATTTTCCATTTCCATCGGTGGCGCTCCAGATGGCAACCTTTTTTTTTTGATAAAGGTTTGGTATAAGTATTGCAAGGGGAGAGAAATATAAAAAGTAAGCAATAATGCCGCAAAAAAGGGGAATGATTAATGAAAAGATGCAAAAAAATAGTATATTTAGTGCATCATGCAGGTGATTTTTTAGAGTGTTATTTTTCATTATAAAAAATAAAAGCAATATAGAGTACTATCATAATAACTATCTTTTTATTTTTTATGCAACATTCAGTTTTTTATAGTGCGGTAGGAATCGTATCACTTTTGCTCGATATAATTTTTGGACATTTTTTACCATTTTATTCTGCTTCTTTTTTGAATGGATTTTTTATAGGTGTGTTTTTGATGACCGATATATACAGGAGCGTACGGGGTTCTTTTTTTGTCTATTTTTTTTGGTGGTATTATCTAATTTCCTTTTTTTTTATCAAGGGAGTGGTGGGAACATCCATTATATTTTGTGTATGGGCAATTGTTTTTTTTACGAAAAAATATATTTTTCATTCATTTTTCTTTTACACAGTTTTATGGATTTTGCTGTATTATAGCAGTTGTTGGTTGATTTTATTGAATCGTCCTTCCATTTTGGATACACTTTTTATCTATTTTTTTATTACATTTTTGTTGTATCGTAAGGGAAGTGATAGAAAAATTTAGCTTTTCGTAGTTGATGGGGGTTATATGCGAGCAATACAGGTGTTTACGTTATTTTTTATTTCATTTTTTTTATTTTTTTCTATTGATGCCAAGAAAAAAATTCCTTTGACGAGATTAAAAAATGAGATGATTGAGTATTTTCGAAGGACAAAGGATGCGTATCAAAAAATAAAAAATTATGGAAATGAATATAAAGATAAAGCAAAAAAAATTGCTTCGATAGCAGGTGAATATATTGAAACGACAAAAAATATTTTGGAGAGAGAAAATCATCCGGGATATAAAAAATATAAATTTTGGGTAGAAAACATAAAAGATTGGTATAGGCTTTGGAGTGGGCGGCTTTGGACATTAACCGTTGAGGGAAGAGAGCGTGTTAAACATGTTGCCATCGATGTTCAAGAGACAACTGTTACATGGTTTTGGAAAATTATTGATTGGGTTAAAAAAAAAGCAAAGAATGTTGTGGAAACATTAGGTGATTATGTTGAATAAATTTTCGTTTCGCATTTTTTAGGGTACAATAAAGATTATTTAAGATTTGCCGAGGTGGCGAAATGGCAGACGCACGGGACTCAAAATCCCGCGGTAGCAATACTGTGTCGGTTCAAGTCCGACTCTCGGCACCAATATATCAGGAAGTTGATTGTGGAACCAAGGTGTGTTTTTTGTGCAATTATAGAAGAAAATGAGAAAAAAATCATACTGTATCATAATGAATATCTTGTTGTGATAAAAGATATTAAACCCCTTTCGCCGATTCATTATTTAATAATTCCAAGGAAACATTTGATAAATATCAGAGAGATGGATGAGCATGATGCAAGCTATGGGCATCATATCTTTCTTATGGCGCATAAGTTGTCGAGGTTAAGTGCCGCTCATTCTCATTTCCAGCTCAAAATGAATAATGGTATGCATGCGGGCCAAAAAATATTTCATATGCATGCACATTTTATGGCTTAGTTTTTGTTAAATGGCTTAATTTTTGTTAAAAGCACTGAAAAAATTTTTTTTAATAGGTAGAAAATATTTTTAGGTAAGTGCTTTTTTGAAAAAATCATATGTCGAAGATAGCCAAAAATTTTGTTTTTTTGATGTATTTTTGAAACATAATTATGATACTTTTTAAGTGCAAATTGTCTATTTTTATTATCAAATTTTATGAAATAAGATAGTTGAAGTGGTTCAATTTTTACAAGGGTTGGTTTATCATTATTTGTATAAAAACAATACCGTGATACATACCATCTTTGTTGAGTTTTATTAAAAATCACGTTAAAAATATTTATATCTTTTAATTTTCTTAGTAATAATTGTAATAGTATTGTTTTAATACAGCCGCATTGGTCCTTTTTTACATTTTGATGATTTTTTTTTTCGTGCAACCTTGCTATTTCTTGGTAAAAAAGTATTGTTTTAAGCCATGTATCAATTCCCAAAGTATCAAGAAATTTATTTGGATTAATAATTATGGCCTGGCGTATTTTATGATTTTTTGATTCTTCTTCATCAAATATTGATGCATATTTTTTTACTTCTTTTGTTGTTTTTTTAATAAGTGGCGGATAATTTTCAGTATTTGGTATTGTATATTCATGAAATTCTATAAATTTGTAAAAATCATTTATAGAGTCTCTATCTTGTATTATTTTTTTTAATTCTTTTTTTTTTAAGGCTGTTTCTCTACCGGATCCTTCATCATCGTTTTGCAGTGGACAGAACAAAGAAAGATACCTGTTAAAAATATCAAAATTAGCATTATTGCATTGATAACAATCCATACTATTATTTTCTTCTTCATTCGCCTCTTCAAAATACTTGCCTATTTTATCTTCCTCTGGTTTACCAATTAATTGTAGTGAGAACAAAATCATCAAAAGAAAAGAGAGGCAAAAAATTTTTATTGGTAGCATCTGATTTTTGATAATCAATTTCCTAATCCTTGCACACTTTTTTTAAAAATGCAATCTTTAGCGCCTTCTACTGCTTCTTTTTGAAAAACAATGCAATAATGTTGATTTTGAAGTAAAAAATATGCTCTAATAGTTTCTGTAGCGATAATAAAAGGATTTGTATGCGTAGGTTATATTTAATATATTTTTTATTGATGCAATTTTTTTTCCATTTATTTACTAATTCTTTATTCGGAGCTCATAATCATCAACAGGAAGATTATTTTTTTATTGCTTCACCCCCAACTGATACTGTTGAATCAGAAAAATATTTTTTACAGTCTCTTTTTCACACATGGTTTCTTTGCGATGTTTTATTATCTGTATATACCTATGTACCAGAAGATGATGAGCTTATTATTTCAATAAAAAATGAGATTAATCAGATGATAGAGATAGTTTCATCTAAAAAGGATATAAAAAAAGAATCCATTTTGGAATTAATAGATTGGCTATCAGCACATTCCATTATGGTGAGGTATGATGATATACGAGGACAATTATTTAAATTGAAGAAATTGTTAAATGAGCTATAAAAAGGTAGGAACATTGTATGTTGATATGTTTAATGTACTACACACAATATTTTATTTTCCCTTTCATAAAGACGATGTTAGAGCTTTTTTTAACAAAACATCGATGTATGCAATTAAAAATAATATTTATGTATACGCAATTTTTGACAATCACCATGATGATTTTGGCTTAAAAAAAAATAAATATCGCAATATTAATATAATAATTGCTGATCAAAAAGCAGATGAAAAAATTATATCAATGATTTCCTCTATAAAAAAAAACAATCCACAGCATCATTGTGTGGTAACTGATGATAGAGAGATAGTGATGCAAGCAAAAAAGTTGGGGATAATAACACTTTTTTCAAAAAAATTTATTACTGCTGTTCTTACCCCCTTTAAATTGAGCGAATCAGAAACAAAGGGACATCTATCTCGCGAGAAAGGTGGTGTTAAAAAAATTGAAAGAGATGATGATGTCCCAGATAATAATACTATTGATTCCTTAATGTATAAAAGCTAAATATTATTAACATCATCCAAATAATTTTAATAAAAGGAGGGATAGCTACATTATTTTTAATAAAGAGCATTTCAATCAATTTCTACCCCCCTTCATCTTATCTGATTTTTAAAACGTATTTAAGCCGCTGCAGCAGCTGCATTAGAAAATTTTGGAGCTGGTGGAGGAACTACAACAGAACCTTTCGATGCTGTTGTTGTAGCAGAATTTTTTTTCTGTACAACTTCCTGTATAACCTCTTTGCGCAGCACAATATTATTTTTTGGAATTGAACCATAAAATGGAGAGAAGGAAGGACTGTTCCCCGACAAGTCACTAGTTTTTTTTAATAACCAATTTTCTATGGCGGAATTATTTGCTCCTACAAAAAGGGCTGCCCCTGTATTTTGTTGAGATCGCATTAAATACAATTTTTTTATTAACTCTTCTTTAAGATCCAAAACTTCTTTCATCTCTCTATAACCTTTTTCCCCTTCTTGAAGCGCAGTATTTGCCTGCTTGAAAGTCTCTTTTGCCTTATCCGAAATAAGAGAGTCGTAAGCAATTGTATTACCATTATCATTACCTGCAATATCTGCATAAGGTGATGCGTTTCCTATTTTAATAGATTTAAATGGAAAATGAAGTTTTAATGTGTGTGCATTCGTACATATTAGTGATTTTTTAGGATCGATTTTAATAGCAAACTCATTTCCTTGTCCTTTTTTTACTAAGGTTAAAGATAAAATTCCCATACCATGATCGCCAATCTTAACAAATAGTGGAGATAGCGAGAGAGAATCGTTACTGAGAATTACAGAACCACTAGTGTAAGGAACGACTGTTAAAGGAGAGGATCCAGGAATTTTTTCAGCTTCAAATTTTTTTAATGATGATTGAATGGACCCGGTACACAGTAGAGGAAAACGAGTGCTATCTTGTTTTACCTCCAGACAGGACATCGATCCAATGCCCATGTTATAATTTTTAATGGCATTTCTTACTCCGGGTAATTGCTCCTGAGTAATCGAATATTTTAAATTTTGGAAATTACTGGAATCAAAAATTGATCCGCCTCCTGCAACTTTACTTTTAGGATGCATCCTTTCATTGGATTGTAGTACTAAGGCTCTTTCTGTTAAAGAGGCATGATCGGTGCCTACAGATGCCATAGTTTTTGCAACAGCATGATCTTGGCAGGTAATAAAATAAATTCCATATGGACGTTGTATTGCTTCATTGGCAAAATCACCTGCTTTGCTTATTGCAACTGTTTTAAGGGTCTTTCCTCCGTACTCGTCGAGGAGAATAACGATATAGCCTTTTTCTCCTGAAGGCTCTGTGTTGGTGACTATTTTTGTACACATGCCTTCCGCTTGATTACCCGATAGGCCAAATTCTGATGACAAACGACCAAAATTTTCGGGGCTTTTTACAAAATAATGAATAAGGGGTATAAAAGAGTTGCGGTCAGCAGGGATGGCTCCGAGTAGTTTTGCTCCGAGAAAAGCATAGATGGCTTTAGTAGCAGAGTAGGTTTTACCAGATCCGTTAGATCCCAAAATTATGTTTAAAAGTCTTCCAGATTGGAAAGAAATAGATTGATTTTCCACTTGAAAATTCGGAGCATAATTTATTAATCGCCATTTAATGGATTCATCTGGCGATCTTTGCACAAAATTAGGCATAGTAATTTTTTCATCTAGAAGATTTTTCGCAGTTAATAATCTTACTGTAAGCTCGGAAACAACAAGCTTAAAGAGGTCTAAAAAGCATCCTTTATGCGAACTATACCAATCAGAAATTGCCACCTGAGTCAAATCCTCTATTATTTTACTATCGGCCTTTTTTTTTCCAAAAGTACCCTTTTCTTTTGCTGTTTCAAAAATAATTTTTGGTATTGAAATTTTTTGTTCTATTACATTGCCCATTGTTTCAAACAAAAATCTTTGTATTCCATGTTGAGGATAAAAACCAGCCACTTTGCTACATAATTTTCCAATTTGTTCTTCTATTGCATAGAAGCTTTTTCTGAAAATTTGTGTATAATTTTCATCATTAATTAAAAAATTTATTCCTAATTGAGGATAGGCATTGCCTGAAACTGTTCCAAACAGCACTTGCAGTTTGTCAAAAAATTGAGATTCTTGGTGTAGTGTTTGTCCCGGATCAAAAAATTTTCCTGTTGATACCGCTTCATTCACACTTAGTTTATGTTGGTCACTACTAGATATCGCATTCCTAAAAATACTTGTGAGAGCTTTTTTTGTTTCTTGATCTAAACTGTATCGAGAAGTGATGCGCACAAGTTGCGAAAGTGGAATTTCCTTTTTTGAAAGAGACTCTAATTCGAATATAATTTCATCTTTAGCATTACTTTGAGGGCAATTATTAAGGCCTTTTGTAATCTGTTCTGAGCTAACGGTTATGCTCGCGTGAACCCCTTGAAGCGCAAAAAATCTTTCACACAATAATTTTAAATCTTGCATTATACTGTGATATTTTCCAAAAATTTCATCAAATGTCTTTCTGTCACCCGTTATATTTTCTAAAAAACCTCTTGCGATTGAATATGATGCCAATAAATTAGAATCGCCTCCTATTGATCCTATATTACCAGCAGAAAGCGATAGGGAGGGATTAGATATATTTTCGAATGATTTGGGGGAAATTTGTAAGGAATTAATAAAATAATCCGCTATCATTTCTTGTGTCAGAGGTTGAATTCTTGTTGCATCTGATAATTCTGAGGCAAAAGCTTTTGCATAGTCTGTATTTCCTACTGGGGTATTAGTACCCTTTTGGTCGATGCTTTCTTCATTTTTATTGGTTCCAAAAAAATTTTTATGTAGCAATTGTGCTTGCGATACATAATTTTCACGCTGCTTGCTATTTTTTGTGACGGTTAACGCATGAAAAACAGATTTTCCAGGCATGCCTTGTTCAGGCCCCTTTTTATACTCTGTTGTTGCAAGTTTAATAAATTCGTCTACTCGAGGCACCGCAACTTTCGCGAATTTTTCCATATTTTCTGTGTAATTTTTTGTTGTTGGAAGGCCATCCCGCTCGTTAAGGAGTGTGTTAAAAAAATCTAATGCGAAGAAAGAATAAACAGGACTTATAGGACTAAACGGTTTGCAATGATCATATGTTTTTGAGGTAACATTAATTGTGTTAAATTTTTCTTCGGCAGTTGGCATAGTGGCAACTTCTTTGTCACCTTGCTCGGGGTAAATGGTATAGTCTTCATCAACTTGAAGCCGCTCACTGCAAAAAATATTTTCGGCATTAGATAGTATCATTGCAGAAAACAGATAAAGAATTATTTTAAATTTTCTCATATTTTTGATGTCCTACATTTATTCTATAAACGCACAACAAACCGTTGTGCAAAAACAATACGCCCATAATCATAGTAAAAAAAATAAGTTTGTCAACGCATATTTTATTTTTTTAACAAGAATTTTCTTATCAATAGGGAGATTTTTCATTATTTTTTATATTATTTTTAATTCTATATTTTTTAAATTTTATTTTTTGTTGTTACTTTTTTATTTTTTTTTTACCTTGTTATAGGTAAATTTTTATTTTTTGGTGTTTTTCAATGAAAACAGAATATATTGTAGAATTTTCGCGTAAATCATTTTATGATGAGGTTTCTTCTCGTAAAGAACCTATTATTGTAGACTTTTATGCATCATGGTGTTCCCCCTGTGCTGCGATGAAGCCTGTTTTTTTATCTCTCGCTGAACATTTTCATGGAAAAGTTTTTTTTGGGATCGTAAATATTGATGAACTTCGTGATATTGCTATTGAATATTCTGTTTCATCTATTCCCATGTTTATTATTATTCTTGAAAAAAAGGTGGTATGGTCGCATACGGGTACAATCAGTGAAGAAAAATTTAAAGGCGCTATTGAAAGGGTTTGTTTGCAAAAATGATCATAAAATGGAATAAACAGAAGTTTTTTATAATAATTTTATTTTTCTTTTTTTTTGTTTTTGCTTTAATTTTTTTCGCTCCTTCTTTTTTGAAAAATAATCTTTTAAAAGAAAAACGGGAAATTATATTGTGTACCACAAGTATAATCGCAAATTCGGTTTCGCAATTGGTTGAAGGACTGCCTATTCTTGTCCATGAACTGATGGGGCCTGGTGTTGATCCACATCTTTATAAAGCTTGTCCGAAAGATATAGACTATCTTAATCGTGCGTCGGTTGTGATATACAATGGATTGCATTTAGAGGGAAAAATGATTGATATTTTTGATGGGTTAAGGGATAAAAGAAAAGATTGTGTGATAATTTCTATTGGAAATATTGTGTTAAACGCCTTTAAAAATAACATTCCTGAAATTTCTCTGAGATTTTCTGGCTATTCTGAGATGTATGATCCTCATATATGGTTCGATGTCATTTTATGGAGATATGTTGTCGCTGCCTTGACAGAAATTCTCGCTGAAAAATTTCCGATGTTTGCGGAAAGTATATTGTGTAACGGAGAAAATTTTTTAAAAAAATTGGATGACTTGCATAAGTGGATTATTTTCAAGATCTCATCTTTACCAAAGAAAAAACGGGTTTTGATTACAGCACATGATGCCTTTGGTTATTTTGGGCAACGATATGATTTTGTTGTTGAAGCAATTCAGGGAATAAGTACTGATGCAGAGGTAACAGCAGGAGATATTGAAAGAATTATTACGTTGTTGCAAGAAGGCGAAGTGAGGACTATTTTTGTTGAGGATTCGGTTTCAAAAAAATATGTGATGGCTATAAAAAACTTTATGGATACGAAAGAAAAAATAATTAAGGTCGGCAAACAATTATATTCTGACGCATTGGGCTGTAAAGGAAGCGGATCTGATACGTATATTGGTATGGTAAAGAATAATGTAACAAATATAGTTGATGGACTTTTATGAAAAATAATAGCAAGGGTATTATCACTGTTGAAGATCTTTCGGTGACGCTTAATGGAATAACAATTTTTCATCCAACTGCTTTTTCTATCCCTTCGGGTGTACGATGCGCGATAATGGGTCCTAATGGAGCTGGAAAAACAACTCTTTTAAAAACAATGATTGGGGAAATAAAACCTGTAAGTGGAAGAACTTTATTCTGGGACATGCAAATATTAAAATGTTACAAAGATATTGCAGTGGTTCATCAACAGAAGGATGTTGACTGGAATTTTCCTATTACTGCATTTGATCTTGTTTGTATGGGCGTGAGGGAATATTTCAATGGAATTTTTGTATCTTCTTATGTTCGCGAAAAAGCCAGAGAAGCATTACGGATCGTCGCAATGGAAGAAATCTCTGAAAAACAGATTAATGAGTTATCCGGTGGAGAAAAGCAGAGGGTGTTTATCGCAAGGGCTTTTGCGCAAGAACCAAAATTACTTTTATTGGATGAACCATTTGCTGGCATTGATGTATTTTCTGAAAGAATCATAGCAAATTATTTAAAAAATTTTGTAGATGATGGGAACGCGGTTGTTTCAGTACATCACGATCTTTATACCGCCTGTGATTATTTTGATTGGGTTATTATTGTGAATAAGGGAATACGATATGTTGGTCCACTTAGTGAAGCGGTGATAAAGGAATATTTTTTTCATGTTTATTGAGTCGGTGCTCCTTTCATTGCTTTGCACGTCGCTTTTTTTGGGATCAATGATTGGTTGCGTGAGTGCTTATTGTGTGGTCAAAAAACAGGGAATGTTGGGAGACATCATGAGCCACGCCTCGTTGCCAGGAATTACTTTTGCCTTTCTTTTTACAAAAAGTAGTAGTCCTTTATTGTTGCTATTAGGAGGAAGTATATCGGCCTTATTGAGTGGCATTTTTTTTCTTTTTGTTAAAAAAATTGCACCCCTGCCAAAAAATGGTGCTTTGGCGCTTTCTTTATCATGGTTTTTTAATATGGGTATTATAGGGGGGGCTATTGTGCAACGATTACTTATTGAAGGACAGGGTATCGTAAAGCATGTTTTTTTTGGAAATTTTGTCATACTCGCTGCAGAAAATACTCATTGGTACATGATACTTTCATTTTTATTATCTATTTTTTTTATTGTAACTATCAAGTATCAGAAGGTTATGATTTTTGATGAATTTTTTGCTCGGACTCGTATCCCCTATCTTTATTATTTTGAGATAATTTTTTTATGTTTGACTGTGATAGCTATAATAATTGGCTTACAGGCTGTTGGGATTTTGTTGATGGGTTCATTGATAATAACTCCAGGAACGGTTGCGAGGATGATAACCTCCAGTTATGAAAAAATGGTTTTTTTGTCAATAATTGTTTCAATTTTTGCCTTCCTAATAGGTGTTTTTGGAGTATATTATTTTTCAAATATTCCATCAGGTCCAATAATAGCGTTATTTCCGATAATTTTATGCATTGGTACTCATATTTTTGGAATATTATATTCTTCAATTACTGGGAAATCATAATATATGGTGTCACTTTTATTTGTTGTCGCTCTTATTGTTGCGTTACATACACTTTTGGGAGCTCTCACTGTTCCTATATACGGAGCGTTAAGTATCGATGCGATAGGTCATACGATTGTTGGAGGAATCGCTGGAGGATTCTTATTTTGTCACTCCTTATATTCACCTATTATTTTCATTGGGGCAATTTTTTCTGTTTTTGCAATGTATGGAGTAGTAGAATTTTTAAAAAAAAGTAACCATATTTCGGTTGATAGTGCTCTTGGCATTGCATTTTCTTTATTTTTTTCTCTTGGAATATTGATTATATCATTATGCGCAAGATCTGTTCATCTTGATCTTGATATGGTCTTATTGGGGAATATTGAATATATACTTTGTGATATTGTGGAGCTACCATTTTTTTCAATTTCGGTTCCAAAAATTTTAGGTCCTTTATCCGTATTACTTCTTTTTCTTCTGGTAATTCACTTTTTTTTTCATAAGCATATTGTGGCGATTCTTTTTGATGAAAAATATGCAAAAATACGCAGAGTGCAACCATGGATACTTCGAATGGTAGTGATAGCGCTCAATGCATGCGGTGTAGTGGTTTCCTTAAGTGCGATAGGGACGATTGCGATTGTGGGGGTTGTGATCACACCCTTCTTATTTTTTTGGTCATCGATAAAACGGTATCATCTATTTCTAATATATTCGGTAGTTATGAATATTTTACTTTCATTCTTTGGTACAGCGGTAGCATTGTGGTTGAATCTTCCAATTGCAGCGACTGTAGCTCTTTTTCTTACTACAATTGGATTTATTTTTATTATTGTGCGTATTTTCTTTACTCGTGTAAAATTATTCCGTTACAATCTAAAGTAACTACTAGTTTTATGGAAATTATGATATATGTTTTCATTTTTTTATGTGTTTGTTGCACTATATTTTTTTTCTTTACTCCTTTTTCAGATTTTTTTACTACCACGTATACGAAATTTTTTTTCTTCGAGGCCAAGAGAATTTCTTACAATTGGTGATCATGCAAAAAAAAACAGAATACCTTCTTCCGCTGGATTATTATTTTTTTTAGCTCCCGTTGTTTTATTATTTTGTCACGGTATCACAATGGAGACTCTCTTTATTTTTTTTTCTTCTATCTTCTCTGGTTTGATAGGATGGTGGGATGATATGTATAAAAGAATTCATGGAAAGGGAATATCGGTAAAGGAAAAATTTTTTGTTCACGCGCTTCTTATATTTTGTGCGGTTATTATGAGATCTTTTTTCGATGGTTCATCCACAGGATCAATTTGGTTTGGTGATTTTCCCCTTTATTTATCAATATTTTATATACCATGGGTGGTATTTGTTATTGTTTCAACTACTCATGCGATTAATTTGACCGATGGTATCGATGGGCTTGCAGCTTCTCAATCAATCATAACTTTATCGGGATTATACGGAGTGATGTTCTTTGCAAGAATTGAAAATGGTGTTATTGAAGATGCCATTCTTTTTATGATCATAATTTTAGCAGCTTTCCTTAAATTTAACTGGAATCCTGCAAAAATGTTTATGGGTGACACAGGGGCACTTTTTTTGGGTGGATATATTTCTACTTTGTTTATACTACAACGGATGGAATTATTTCTGATAATAAGTGGTGGCGTTTTTGTTTTAGAAACATTGTCGGTTATCATTCAGTATTCTTCTGTTAAATTTTTTAAATATAGACTCCCTATAATTACGCCATTTCATCATACTCTGGAAAAATGGAAAATAAAGGAAAAAAAGATAGTCTATCTCTTTGCAATCACCGGTGTGATTTGTCAATGGATATTTTATGGAATTTATTTTGCAACAATGAAAATATAAAAAAAATTTTAAAGTTGATAAAAATCAACGTTTTACAAATTGGAAGCCCCGTCGTGCGCCCTTTTGACCATATTTTTTTCTTTCTTTTTTCTTTGAATTCACCGTAAGCGCTTTGTTTTCTTTCATAATTTGCTTAAATTCTTCACTGTATTTAGCAAGAGCCCTTGATATTGCAAGGCGTGAAGCCCCGGCCTGTGAATGCACGCCACCGCCATACACATTGATGTCAATGGAGAATGAATCCGCATTTTTTCCTATCATTGCAAGAGGCTCAACAACAGTTTTTTGACTTAAATCAGTATGAAAATAAGAGGTAAAATTACGATCATTGACGTTTATTAATCCATTTCCACGGCGCAACCAAACGCGTGCAACAGAAGATTTTCTTCTTCCAACTCCATGGCTACAAGGAGCAACCTGTACAATTTTTTTAGGTTTTTTATTATTTTGTGTGGTTTTTTTTATTGTCATTTAATTTTTCCCCAATCCTTTCATAGCGAGGTTATTATTACCTATACAGTTGACAAATATCACTATTGTCAAATTTTTACATTATCTTAAGCGTATCATATTATCAAAATCTGTAACAGATATCTTTGCCAAATATAAAAGGGGGAATTTATACCCCCCATGTATCACATTGAACATGTATAAGCCGAATTCTGTAATTGTCATTCTTCGATACATTAAATGACAAATGACAATCATCTCTCTAATGCAGCTACCCGCACATTATCCGGATAAAACCTTTACCGTACGTGCTGTTTGCCTTGCTTGTAATGGCTGATCCCCTATTTTTTTTGCAAAAAATAGCTGTGTGCTCTTACCACCCATTTTCACCCTTACCATTGTTGTATGGCGGTTCTTTTCTGTGATCAGATCCGTAAAGTTGCCCCTACCAATTTTTCAATCGATTACAGGTTTTATAAAGTTCGGACTTTCCTCATAACAATGAAAATTGTTACGCGATTATCTTCATGCATCAATATTTTTATTGTAGCAGTAAAGCATATTTATGTAAAAATCTATGGTATAGGGGTATATTTTTTTCTTTTTCTCCTGTTTTTGTTATCATGAGCTATGATTCCGGTTGTTTTTTTAGGGTAATCTTATGGTAAATTTTCGTCTCTTTTCACTTTTTTTTGTTTTTTCCTTTTTTGCGCCATCGATCTTTGGGATGGAGCCGCTAAAAAAAAAATATTTCGTTTCAAGTACCTTTGCGCCTCTGTATCTTGTGAAAAATCATGATGAGTTAACGAAAAAGGTGGCACTGTCTATGGGGGATCTGTTGCCTAATGTTGATCCAAAGGATGCGCCCTGGTTTACTATGCTCACGCATGGAAAGAAGCTATCTGTTCTTCCTGAAGCCCCATTAGTTGTAAGCGGTAGCCAATATTTTTTGGTTGAAGCACCGGTAAAATATGCTTTGGGTGCTGGAGATAGATATTGGGTGAATTCACAGTGTATAGCCCCATTGCGTGAGAAAAATCCAAATTTTATCCGGGTAATGACCCGTGGATTTGCCGAGGTGCCTTTACCGATTGGGTCTATTCTTTTAGTTAACAATGGCGATTTGGATAAAATTGCGAATCTATCTGCAGCTACAATTTCTGTATTTACCCTTGGTGATCAGAAAAATCAGTTTGCTACATTGCCCGCGAATTTATTAATTTTTGACGGCCAATATAAGCAGTTAACACAATGTCAATGTCTTGACATTCTTTTTCGTACGCTGATCTCTTATCCCCAGGAATCTGGAAAAAAAATACCATTTTATGTTTGTGGTGGCGCCTTTTGGGATCTTACCTCTATCTATACAGGGTTGCCGCTGGAAGAGTATACTGAAAAATATAAAAAATTGTCCTTTGGGGGGATAAATTCACCGCAATTAATAATGTTATTTTTTCAGATGAGTGAATTTATGCGTGGTAAAAAAAATCTTGGATGGATTCCGGGAAATACCCCTTCAGTCGCAAGTTATTTTAAGCCTTTCAAGGGTATCTTAGATTCGGAGCAGGGCTGTTTTATAGAAGAGGGAGGAGGATTGATTCAGGGGGGACGCTATAAACATTTAATTTTGACTACAGACAGGGGCTGTTGGGTATTCAGGTCTCCAGAAAAATTTGGGGAAAAGAAAGCAGCGGATGAGCAGGATAAGAAGAGGATTGATGAAAAAAATAAATCTGGCATGGTGTATGGGGTAAGTGGATTTTTTGTAAAAGATGGCATCATTACTGGGCCTGGAGGCGCATATGCAGAGTCCTTTGAAAAATTTTTTCCGACCATCTCCCTCGCTGAATTAGTTAAAGGGATACCTATGGGGAAAATCACAGAGGTACCAATAAATGGATTTAGTACAGAAAAGGTAAAAAATCTTGGTCTTTTTACCTTTGATCCAGTAGTTGAGAAAACAACGCAAGAGAAACTTTAAAGGATTATAGTGCGGTGGGGGTTTCGTGAATTTTTATCAGATTTTTTCTCTATGTTTTTTATTAATAATTGTAGGGATTTTATTTTTTTCCCCCTCTTTGCTGAAAATGAAGAAATCTGTTCCGGTATCAATTGTTGATCCAAGGGTTCTCGCGATAAAGATTGTTGAATCGGGGGAGCCCTTGGTGGATCTTCGTGATACTCGGGATATTCTCTACGGCTCCTCCCCTGAAATTGAGAATAATCTTTCCTACACTAAACTTCGCAAGGGGGTGTATGAGAGGCTACTTCAGGTGGATGCCGTGGTGCAACCCCATGGGTATCGAATCTGTCTCTATGAAGGGTTGAGGACCGTTGAGCTCCAAGGGCAATTATTCAAAAAATATTATCAAAATATGCAGAATAACTATCCAGGTGAAGGTCATGAGAAGTTGTTTAAGAGGACGGTTCAGCTTGTTTCCCCCGTGGTCAATTTAGATGGGACAAAGAACTTTCCCCCGCACAGTACCGGGGGTGCGGTTGATCTATATCTCGTTGATAAAATAACGGGTAAATATGTTGATATGGGTATTCATCCAAAAGATTGGGCAAGTGATCTTGATGGTTCATTGTCAGAAACAGAGTCAAAAAAAATAACAAAAAAAGTACGAGAGATAAGAAAATTATTATGTGATGCGATGGAAAATGCTGGTTTTGTGAATTATCCTACTGAGTATTGGCATTGGTCATACGGGGATCGTTATTGGGCATTTAAGAAGGGTATAAAAACGGCAATGTATGGGAGTATTTGATTTTTGAATATGCATGCAGTAATCCCTCACTACTGTATATAAAAATTTTTTGTAAAAATTTAATCTTCTTTAAAAAATTCATCATAAATGAATATTTCTTTTTTTAATTGTTCGATATTACTAGGTTCCGTCGTAATAATTTTTTCAATATCTTTTTTAATTATTCCTTTTACAGTTTTTACAGAAAAGGTGTAGTAATCTTTATAGATGGGTAAGTCCTCTGCTTTTTTAGCAACGATTAAAAAGCAGGATTCCTTAAAATAATAAAACTTTTCATTTAAAAAATTGATAGGACAATCAGCAGGTGGTACCATTGCTAAAATTTTTTCTTTCATTTGTTTAATGCTTTTAGAGGGATCATTTTTACAAAATTTTCGGTCGAGAGTAACAAAAAGTAGTATGAGATTAAAAAGTTTATTACTTAAAGGCATAAAAATCTCGGATATTTTGTCATTTATGTTATAGATAGTTACTGGTTCTTTTTCTATATCTGTTATTGCTTTTTCTATTGTTTTTTCCATTTCTCTTATTTCATCTTGTGTCTTTTTTATATTTGTTCTGATAGTTGTTTCTGCGTATTCCATTGCTTGTTGTATTTTTTGTTCATCAACGCATTCTATTTCTTTTTCATTATTTTGTATATTGTTGTTTAACATATTTTTAATTATTTCTTTTTTTGCATCTGTTCTTTCTGTTTCTCCTTTTTTTATCATTTTTTCTATTGTTGTTTCAAGTTTTCCTATTATTGCTCTTTCTCTGCTAATTTTTGTAGAAAATTTTATTAAAATTATTGTAAAAATTCCCCCTGACATAATTGAAGTGAAAAAATTTTTATTAGATTGTTTGAAGATTATTTTTGAAAAATAAAAAATTGGTATACCACTTATAATCGATGTTAATTTTAACGGCAGTCCTATTTTTTTGCTCATTTTATAATCGATGTTAATTTTAACGGCAGTCCTATTTTTTTGCTCATTAAGATTTTAGATTCTATACTCTGTACAGTGGTATTTACAAGAAGCGAACAAAGAAAATTTTTTGAAAAATTTTGAAAAAAGGATGCTTGTATATTTGAAAAAACTAAGATTAGAGATGCAAAAAATGTATTTTTCATATCTAATTAACACCTATATGCTATTTATTAGAGAAGAAAGAAGATTATTTTCGTTACTATTTTTGCTATTACAGGGCATGGTGCCAATCAAAATACCATCACTAATTATTTTTCCTTGCAATTCACACTCTTTTTCGAGAAATTTTTTAATCTTTTCTGTTAATTCCTTCATATTTTGAACTATTGATACAATGCATTGTATATTTGAATCATTTTTTTTACAAAAGAGATAGATTCCAGGAATTTTTCCTTGAATCTTTATTGCAGTTTCCCGCATGAATGATACTGTGTCTTCATCAAAAAAAAATACCCCAAAATGATTATTGTTTTTTACCACTACCGAATTTCTCATAAAAAGGGCAAGACGTTCATTAAGAAGTAATTTTTGTAAGCGACTATTATTGTTTTCTAACATTTTTATATCATGCAGCTTTTTATCAAAACGTTCAATAACACTCTCGTCATTGATCGAAAAAGAATGCATGATATGCCGTATTGTTTTTTTATACAAATCAATTTTTTTTAGTGCTGCTCTCTCGACTAGTACTGTGATTCTTTGTACATTGCTTGCTAATTTTGAAATGCTCTCGATATGTGCAATAATCAATTCATTGGTATTTTTTGCATGTGTTCCTCCGCATAAAGCTTTTGAATAATTATCTATCGATATAACTCGGACATTGTTTTTATCATATTTATCTTCAAAAAAAGCGGTCGCACCATTTTTTATTGCATTATCATAGCTCGTGTAGTAGAAAGATACAGGTATCGAAGCAGCAATAATGGAGTTCATCTCCCGTTCAATTGAATCCAACTCTTCTCGAGTGATCGATCTTCCATAGGTAAAATCAAAGGTTAATTTTTCTGAAGATACAAAAGATCCTGCTTGTCGGACATGTTCTCCATACCTTTTGCTTAAAATAGTGTGGAGCACGTGCGTTGCGGTATGGTGGCACGCAACAGAATGGCGTTTCGTTTCATCAACCATCTGTTCTGCAGTATCTCCTTCTTTTATTTCACAGGGAGTGTTTTTTATTTCGATACCAATAGAAAGACCTCTTTTTACAAGGCCAATCACAGGTATTTGATGACCATTAATGATGATACTTCCAGCATCGGAGATCTGTCCTCCTGATTGGTAGTAAAAAGGATTTTTATCAAAAAAAAGTATCCCGCTCTCCTCTTTTCTCAAGCTTTCAGCAGGATAACAATCAAAGCATATTTTTTTTACTGTTCCATGGATGGAAAGAGAATCATAGCCAACAAATTTTTGATCAAAGGTGAGATGCTCAGCAAAGGTTGGATCGTATGAATCAACGAAGCAGTCATTTTTTTTAGAGGAATCACGTTGATTTTGCATGCACTTATCGTAAGAATCATAATCGATCTGCAGTCCTGCCGATTTCGCGAGTACCTCGGTCATTTCTGCTGGAAATCCAAAGGTATCATAGAGAAAAAATGTTTTACATCCTGGGAATACCCCACTTTTACATCCAGATTCAGCAATTTCTTGTAAAAATTCTTCAAATTTCCTTTTTCCAAGCTTTAGACTTTCTTGAAACTTTATTGCTTCATCTCGTACGATCGATTCTATGAATCGCGCATGTCTCTCAAGATTATCATAAAGAGGGTAGGGCATACTTAAAAAATCCTTAAATACTCTGTCAATAGTTCCCTTGCCTTCGAGAAGGGTATAAAATGCAATAGCTCTGCGTAATATTTTTTTTATTACATAACCACGTCCATCATTTGATGGAATTACTCCCTCTGCAAGTATTGCAGAAACGGTTCTTACATGATCTGCAATGGCATAGACGGCATGTATATTGTTTGGTGTAATTTTAGCATCAACTGATCTTAATACTGCATTAATTATAGGAACGAATAAATCAATATCAAATACATTATTTTTTTCTTGCATAAGCGAGCATAGACGTTCTAGTCCGATTCCAGTATCGATTCCCTTTTCTTTTAATTCATAAAGTTTTCCATCAGAGGATCGATTATATTGCATAAAAACAAGATTCCAAATTTCTAGAAATCTTGTTGAGTTTTCATTGCCAGGAAGAGCATCCCTATCAATTTCGTTTTTAATTCCACGATCAACATAGATTTCTGAACAGGGGCCGCAGGGGCCAGTATCGCCCATTTGCCAAAAATTATCTTTTTCTCCGAGTCGTACTATTTTTTCTGCAGGAACTCCATTTTTTTTCCAAATTTCATACGCTTCATTATCATCTTTATATACCGTGATCCACAGAATTTCTTTTTTTATTTTTAATTCTTCTGTCAAAAATTTCCATGCAAGTTCGATAGCCTTCTCTTTGAAGTAATCACCGAATGAAAAATTTCCAAGCATAAAAAACGAGGTGAGGTGTCTTTCGGTGAATCCAACATTGCTGAGATCATTGTGCTTTCCTCCCGCTCTGATACAAGGTTGACAAGTAACCGCAGCGGAACAAGATGATTTCACTTTTCCAAGAAATATTTCTTTAAACTGGTTCATTCCAGCATTCGTGAACAGCAATGTAGAGTCATCAATCGGAACGAGTGATGACGCGGGAAGGTTTTTATGTCCATTATTGACAAAAAACGAAATAAATTTGTTTTTTAAAGAAATTCCATCCATAAAAATTCAAAGTAAAATATATTTTATTGTAGCATAAAAATACTCCTTTTTTCATTTTTTTTTTATTAAATTTTTTCATTTACGGCTTCACATCGTAAAAAAAAGGTGTTACATTTCGATTGAATCCATTTATACAGGCATAGCAAAGTTTTAGTATACGTTAAAGGAATGTGATTATTATGAAAAAACAGTTGTTTTTGATACTTTTTTCCATCATATTTGTTACCAAAATATTTATATCAAATGCAACAGATGAGATGCAAAGAATAGAAGTGAAGAAAGAGAATGAAAATTGTTGTGAAGATGAACATGAAGATTGTTCGAGAGAAGTCACATCAAGTCCGAATGTATATCAACAATTTAGTATTCAAAATCCATCAAATGTTCCTCAAATTTATTCTGATTATGCTCCAGTTTCTGAGTCAGATACTGTTGCAGATGTAGCATCGGCTTCTTTTATAGATTTATCAACATCAAATTTTATTGCAGCGCCATTAGATAACTCCAGTTCAAACAGTATATCCCTTATAGGTGCGATTTATTGTAATGATGTGCCAGATGAGTCTTTCATGCCTTACGTTGATGCCCCTATCCTTATCGGAACTAATACGGAAAATTACGCAGGACAGATAGCTATTGGAAATCCAATTTTGTGTGCGGGTATTTCCTTAGATGCGGCAGATGATTCAATGATTTTGATTGGAAATCAATCAGATTCACAGGTTGTGGTTGGTAAATTCAAAGGAAAAAACAGCATTGTATTGAATGGAGAAAGTGTCTTTGCTACCGTGCCGAGCTTTATCCCTGGTCAAGGATTGGTAAAGATACTCTGCGTTAACGATAAAGGTGAAATATACGGGTCTTATGATGGAGGTGGAGGACAAATTCCAGATCCGATGACTTTGACAAAAGGGATTACAGTCAACGGATTTACCACACTAAATGGAGCAATTGCAATTAATCTTCTTGATGAATTTTCTACTTTAATAGGAGGAAGTTCAATTGTTATGCATCTGCAACCACCTCCATATGGGCAGGTAGTTACCTTTGTTGTTGTTGATGCTGAAGGGCATCTATATAAAACTTCTTCTTTTAGTGAAAAAAATGGATTTTTTTATGAAAAAAGAAGCAAGGATTCAATGACAACAAGTTCTACGACAACCTTTGAAAAATACTACGATTTGATGCAAAAATATTATGCCCTTGAAAAAAGAGTGATTGCAATAGAGAATGAATATAAGGAGAAGGAATATTCTTTAATTAATAAAATTGTTTTGGCAGAAAATCCATTTGTACTTCCAGATCCACTTTCGTTGCAGTATGGATTAGAAGTTGTTGATGGGTTTGCAACTTTTAATGGAGATGTAAAGATTAATGCTACGGATAGTTCTTCAACAGAAATAGGTGGAACATCTATAGTTATGCATCTTGAGGCCCCACCATTTGGATCTGTGGTGCATCCAGTAGTTATTGATATTGATGGAAAATTGTATCTTGCGGCTTATGGTTCGCATTATGAGGGGATGATGAATGAAGGTATAGGAAAAACCAATGAACTGATTTTAGAAAAAATAAAAGATATAGAAAAAAAATATTTAGACCTTGATCAAAGAATTAGGAGAATTGAGGAAAAATGTCTAAAAAATGGATGACATCCTGCTACCCTTTTTGCACTGAGCCACAAAGCATACCAGAATGATTTTTCATTAAGAAAACACTCCCTTGAATAAAGAAGGCAAGAAACCGGGTACCTACAACTGTGAATAGATCCTAACATAATTCTTAGTACCAATAAAAGGAAAAAAATTGTTTCTATTATAATTTTTTTTGTAGTTTTCCACATAGCATTGCTCTTATTTGATGAAAGGTAACCCTATTTGTCTGTTTTTTAAAGAAAATCGCGGTATGGATTCCTCGAAAGGCTGTTGCAAATTCATGCATTATAATTTTTGTACATCTGCGTAAATAATTTCTGTAAGGTGCATTGCCAACTTTTTTTGAAGTAACTATAAGGAGTTTACTGGATCTTTTATCTGAAACATACAATTTTTTCATGTCCAGTAAAGTATTTCTCAAAATTAGTCTCCCCTCCTCTTTTAGGTTTTTAATTTCGATCGGGGTGAACTTTGACGAAAAAAGCATACCAAAAGATTATCCCCGATCTGAAACCGAAATACTGGAACGATTTTTTCTCCTTCTTTTGTTAATTATTTTTTGTCCGCTAGTGGAGCTCATTCGTTTTAAAAAACCATGTTTATTTGCTCTTTTCTTTTTTTTTTTATGATAGGTAATCGACATATTGTTCTCGCAAATATTATCTACTTTCTTTAAGTGTAATACAAAAGAAAAATTTAAATAGAGGGGGAAAAAATTTAGAGCTCATATCATTTTAATCTTTAATTTTTGTCTTAAAATTGATGTAAAAGATATTTTTGCATGATAAGTTTTTTCAAATTTTTATTTTATGGGACTATATTTTTTTATATTTTCTTTTACAATTATACCAATTTAGCAATTATTTTTTTTATGATGTCAATGAAATTTTTTAAATTAATTCTATATTTTTCAATATTATGTGGAAACTTTTTTTTCACGAATTATCGTTGTAATGATGTTTGCTTTATCGAAGATCGTTGTGAAAAAATTAATCGTGCGTGGTGCTTCTGTTTTACAGCGTTAGGATATATGACCCCATTCATTTTCTTTTTTTATGGATTAAAAAATTATGCAGAGATATTTTTTGGAGAAAAATTAAACCGAAAACTGTTTGAAGAGATAGAGGGTATTAAAAAAAAGGTTGAAGTTTTAGAGATAAAATTTGGTGTTTTAACAAGATAAAAAATTTATACAAAGTTTTTTAAAGTAAATTTTTATTAAAAAAATTTTCTAGTAGTAATGCCTCATTTGGAGAGTTACCTCCATTGTATGTCAATATATCCTTTTGTTTTGAGCATTCCATCCCAAAAAAATGGAAAAAAATTCGCTATTGAATCGCACGTTGATTCCATAATTTTTGTTGCTTGAGCGAATATTTTTTCTGCATAATCTTTTTTTGTATAAATAAGAATTTCATCATGAATCTGAAGAACAATGTAACTTTTTGGTGAGCACTCAGATAAATAATTATCGATTTCTACCATTGCTTTTTTTACTATTTCTGCTGCGGATCCCTGTATAATTGTGTTAATCGCACGTCGCAATGCTTGTTCTTTACTTATTTTATTCTTATCTAGAAGTTCTGGAATTATTCTGACTCTGCCAAGAATTGTGGTGACAAAACCTTCTATTTCTGCTTTCATTCGCGCTTTTTTTATCCAATCAAAAACTCCGGAATAGGTTGTTTTATAGGTTTCTAAATATTTTTTTGCATCCGTTAAGGAGATCTGAAGATCTTGTGCTAAAGAATACGCGCTTAATCCGTATAAAATGCTAAAATTAATTCTTTTCGCGATCGCTCTCTCTTCTGCAGTAATATCCTGAGAATTTTTTGTAAAAAGATGCGATGCGGTGATCTTATGTACATCAAAATTTTTTTTAAATGAATCTATTAGGGTTTTATCACCGGATAATGCTGCAATCATACGTAATTCTATCTGAGAATAATCAATCGAGACAAAACAATCCTCTTCGTTAACATGAAATGCGCTTCTGATATTAATTTTTGTCGGTGAATTTTCTCCCGGAATATTCTGTAAATTGGGGTTATTTGTTGCTAAACGTCCTGTGGATACCGCAGTTTGATCAATAGTAAAATAAATTTTTTCATCATCTTTGATGCATTTTTTAAGGTTAGTAACACATCGTGTAAAAAGTGAGTGTAGCATGCGATAATTTGAGATTAATTTTATAATCGGATGCGCATGAAAAAGTGGTTGTAGCGCCGATGCGTCTGTTGAGGCTATCTTTGTTTTTGTAGTTCTTTTTGTTATTTGTAATTTGAGAAAATCGAAAATTAATTCAGCGCTTTGTTGCCCAGAGAGGGGGTTGAAATTTTCATATTCTTTGGGAAGTAGCTCCTTTATTTTTTGCATTATTTTTTGCATTTCGTTACGCATTTCGTTCCCTCTTTCATATAAAATATTTCTGTCACAGGGGATTCCCATGATTTCCATTTTATGCAGTATTTTTATGAGAGGCATTTCTATCATTTCAAATAGCATTTCCATCTGTTGATTTTTATATTTTTCTTTGAATAAATGATAAAGACGAAGAGTTTGTCTCGCGTCCGCGGCAGCATATTCTGATGCTTCTTGAATAGGAAGGTAATCAAAGCGTGGATATTTATTAAAATTCATTATTTTTTCGAATGCAAGCATTTTTTCAGAAAAAAATTTTAATGAAAGCTCTTTTAATCCCATTTTATATATGGTTCCATGAAAAATGTGTGCAGCAATAAGGGTGTCAAATATGTTTTTTGATAAAATGATACCTGCTCTTTCGAGCACATAAATGTCATATGGTGCATTGTGCATTATGCAAAGGGTATTTTTACTCATCATTATTTTTAATAAATTGATTCGTTGATCATAGGTAAATACTCGTTCTCCGTTTTGATAGAGAGGTATGTACCATGCCTCTGAAAGAGTGAAGCAGAGTGAGTACCCTAGAACGATACTTTCAGTTTTTGGGTTTCCTCCATTTGTTTCAGTATCTATTGCTACAATGGGAGTATTTTCTATGTAATCAAGTAAAATTGAATATAAAGTATCATCATAAATGATTGTTTTAAATTTTGTGGTAACGAGTTCAAAATCATCTTTTTCTTCTATTTCATTTTTATTTTTTTTCTCTATATCCTCATGGGTATTTGTTATTTCTCTAATTTTTTTTGCAATATTATAGAGTTCTAATTCTGTAATAAATGAAATGCTTTTTACAAAATTTTCATCTTTCCATAATTCAGTAGCATTGATGATTTTTTTACACTCATCATCAGTTAGAGGCTGTGGTTGTAAAAGCGCGTAACTCTTTTCCGCATTTTGAAGATCAGCGAGAAATTTTGAACGAATTTTATCAGAAATATTGATATCTTCATTTTTACATTTTTGAAGAAATTCTGGAAAAGATTTTGCGAGAATCGCTGCGTCCGCAGCTGTTTTTTTACCAATTTTGTTTACTCCTGGAATATTATCGGATTGGTCTCCAAGGAGTGAATAATAGAGAAGTAATTGTTCTGCAAATTGTATATTTTTTCCATATCTATCTGAGATAAAATCTTTTTCCAAAATAGCATTATTTCCAAAATCAAATATTTTTACTTGATGAAGAAATAGTAATTGATGCAGATCTTTATCGGAAGAAGCTACAATGATATCATTCGAATCATTTTTGGAGAGATATTTTGTTAATGAGTAAAGGATATCGTCAGCCTCATACCCTTCTACTGTAATATTTGGTATGGAAATCATATCTAAAAAATTGTTTAATATATTTATCTGTTCAATTATTCCGTCTGGCGGTATATCACGATTTTTTTTATAATTTTCACATATTTTTTTTCTAATGAGCATTGAAGAATCATCGCAGGCAATTATCTTTTTTGGATTATATTTTTCATTTAACATGATCAGGGTACGTATAAAACCAAAAAGTGCACCATTGGCAATTCCTTTTGAGTTTCTGAGATCCTTCAAAGCATAATGTGATCGATATAAAAGATTTCGAGTGTCAATTAGAAGATACGGAGAATTCAAGAATCACCATCTTTTTTTTCTCTTATACTTCCTATACCAAGGATGAAAAAAAATAGAAAAAGATACTTTATTATTGCAATTATATTAATCATATTATTTTGAAAAAGATATATGAATAAGAAAAAGACTATGATAATGGAAAAAGAACAGAAAAACAAGAAAAGCAGAAAAATAAATCGGATTTTATTATCTAATTTAAAAGGCGAAGTAAAGTCTGGTAACATTGTTATTTTGAAGGGGGAAATGCCTTAAGTAATCTTTTTATTAATTTTGGCAACTCAAAGAGACCAGGTCCGCCCTTTGTATCTTCTTTTTTTAAATATTCTCCGATAGATTTTTTAATATCAGATAATTCACTTAAAAATTTAGTGTATTGTAATGCGGACATCCCCTTTTGTTTTATAGCTATGTATTTTTTTATAAATTGAAGAAGATTTTCATAATTTGTTTTTCCCGTTACTCTTGAAACAGTATTTTGATATCTGACAAGATAGTGTTCCATATTGAGCAAAATTGTATCAAGGTCAATTTTCTTTGTTGAGACGTGTTCAAGATCGTTGAGGACTTCATAAAAATATTGTAATCCTTCACGAGCCTGGAAGATTATTATGAATTCTGTTTCATCTTTAAAAACGGTTTGCATCGCTGTCACAAAATCTTTAGAAATTTTTTCTGCGTTGGTAAGCAATGTCCAAAGGTTTTCATAGGGCATATCTATTAAAAAACCTATTGAAGGAGCATTTTCTTTGAAAAAAAGTTGACAAAATTCTAAAAATTCTTTGCAACTTATTGTGTTCTCGGGATTTGAGAATGCGAGAACGACTTCCATAGCACTAGAGAGATTATAAATACCTGGCGCTGTTTCCCTTTGAACCCCTTTTTCTTTTTCTGTTGAAAAAACTGAAAAATTTTGTAGCGCAAAAAGGGACAAAAAAATAAAAAATTTACTTTTCATAATCCATTCTCCTTATTTCTAAAATATCTTTTTATCTTCTATTAGTATACCATGTTTCTTTAAAAAATCCCTTATTTCATCAGATTTTTTGAAATCTTTTTCGCTTCTTGCTCTGTTCCGTTCTTCGATAAGTTGCAAAATCTCTTTATTCGATAGAGTTTGATCATTTTTTTGATCGATTTTTTCTAAGGGGAGTCCTAATAGATTTGTTATTATTTTTCGGCAATAAGAGAGTGTTTTTTTGTTGCTACAGATCTCATTTATATGTTTGAATATTGCACCTATTGATTGAGCGGTGTTAAGGTCCTCCAAAAGCGGAGTAAGAACCGCATCTATAGCCCTGTCTTCTTTCATAATTTTTATCTCATCCTCTGAAATAATTTCTTTGCTATTATCATCGTCGGAAAAAAAAGATATCAAATTTTTATATCCTTTTTCAAAGGATTCAATGATTTCATAAGAAAAATCTATAGGTGAACGATAGTGGTGGTTGAGAAAGTAAAATCGAATCACTGCTGGGTGATATTTTGTAAATAATTCTTTTAATGTGCAACTGTTACCAAGAGATTTTGACATTTTTTCTTTTTTTATCCGTATAAATGCGCAGTGGATCCAATGACTGACAAAAATATTTTCACTATGGCATTCTGATTGTGCTTGTTCATTTTCATGATGTGGAAAAATTAAATCTTCGCCACCCCCGTGAAACGATATTGGATATCCTAAAACCTCTTTTGACATTGCTGAACATTCTATATGCCAACCAGGGCGTCCTTTGCCCCATGGACTATGCCAAAATGGTTCATCTTCCTCTTTTTGTTTTTTCCACAGTACAAAATCACCAGGATGCTTTTTTTCTATATCAATTTCGATTCTTGCACCAGAGCGTAAAGTTTCCATCTCTTTGCCTGATAAGGTGCCATATTTTTTATATTGTTCTATTGAAAAAAATATATTTCCATCTATGCAGTATGCATATTTTTTTTTCAATAGATCCTCTATAAAAGATATTATTTCGTTTATATAATCGGTTACCTTTGGCTCATAATCGGGTCTTATGCAGTGAAGGGAATCAATATCTTTGATGAAAGATTCATAATATTTTTCAGCAATAATATGAAATTTTTTTCCATTATTAAATTCATTCCGAGCTTTTGTGATAAGCTTATCATCAATATTAGTGATATTTCTGCAATAGGTGATTTTTTTATTAAAAAACCGCATTAATCGCACGAAGGTATCATAAAAAACATAGCAACGTCCATGACCGATATGTGCAAAATCATAGGGGGTTATTCCGCAAACGTAAAGGGAATGCGGAGTTTTGTCGGTTGTGCTATAGGAGATGTATTGTTTTGATTTAGTATCAAATATTGTTATTTTATTTTTCATATTTTATGTAATCAAAGAAATGACTAGCCAATAACAGTAAAGGAGGGTACTCTAAATAATAAAATTATTCAATAATTTCGATTAATACATTGATAATCGATAGATAAATAGCGCTAATGAATCGCAAACAAGATAAATTCCCCATCATTTTTTCGATATTTGTAACAATTTTTTGTTTGTTGCCGATATGTAGTACTCTTTTTTCAAAAAATCGATTTATCCAAAAAAAAAATAGTGAATTTGATATTCACTATGCATCTCCAGATATTTTAAAAAAGGGGTATAAAGTACGCTTAATAGCTTTAGATGGGCTTTCTCTTGTGCCAGAGCGAGCGGTATTGTCCCGTATTTTTTTACGAATTGGAGAAACTTTTGATGCGCAAAAAGTAAAAAAGACCATAAGAAATATCTACGATTTGGGGTATTTTTCTGATGTTTTTATCGAGTATATTGTTCATGATGTTAGTGATGAAATTGATGTTTTTATCTGTGTTGTTGAAAAAAAAAAGGTCTCTGAGGTTGTTATTGTTGGGAATGAAAATGTTTCGAGAGATACTCTAAATAAAAAGCTGCAATTTGAAAAAATTACATGGATTGATGAAAAAGAGTTGCAGGGAATAATAAAGAATATAAAAAAAATATATGCAGAAAAACAGTACCATAAAGTAGTGGTAACCGGAAAAATTGAAATTTTTGATGATAAATCGTCAAAGGTTATTATAGCGATAAATGAAGGTGTCTATAGTCGCATAAGAAGTATTAATTTTAAGGGAAATAAATCAATGAGTCGTCATATACTTAAAGATTCTCTTGCGACAAAAGAAGCATGGGTACTTGGGTTTTTTGACAATAGTGGTGTCTTTAGAAAAGAAATGTTGGACTACGATAGGTATCAAATAGAGAATGTGTATCAAAATAATGGTTATCATGACGGCCATGTTATATCTATAGATGTTCAGGAAGAAGTGCCCGGTTTATTAGATATTACTTACGAAGTATATGAAGGGGAATGTTATTTTTTTCGTGATATTATTTTGCCAGAAAATTCTTCAATTAATGAATTTACATTGCGGCAATTGATTAATATACGTTCTGGTTCGCTCTATTCTAGAGAAAAAATAAGAGAAGCTATAAAAAAAATAAAAAATAAGCTTGGTGAAATCGGGTATATGTATGCAGAAGTGCACCCAAAAATGAAGATTGATAGGAAAAAGAGAATGATTGATCTTGAGTTTTTTGTTGAAAAAGGAAAATTGGTATATGTAAGGGAAATAAATATCACTGGAAATATGGTTACGATTGACAATGTTATTCGAAGAGAGCTTTCTGTTGTCGAAGGATCCCTTTTAACAACGAAAACACTTTCTGATTCAAAGCGTGCATTGGAAACGTTAGGATATTTTGTCCCTCGCGATGGGGTGACATGGATTATTCGATCATATAATCGTAATCAAGCAATCATAGATTTGTTGATCAAGGAGGCAAAGACAGGAAAATTTTTTCTCAATATTGGTATTAATAGCGGGAATACCGCCGGATCTGATTTGGGGGATGCTGCACCAGAGATCCATTGGTATGATTCATTTTTAAATGTTTCAAAGATTGGAGTGACAATTAAAAAAAGTAATTTTTTAGGAAGAGGGCTTGGATATTTTTTGGATGGTTCCTATTCTTCTCTCGATAAATCATTAAGTTGTGGAGCTTTTACAAATTGGCTTTTTGATTGGCCGATAAGTTTAGCGTGGAATCTTTCTTTCAGAACTTTAAAATACGAAGATTTTAAATTATCAACAAATATCCCGAATGAACGTGATCGCGGATGTAATATGCAACTTGGTTTTCGAGCATATCAATTGAAAAAAATATTATTTGGGTGGAATTTCGGTATTGATTCTATATCCTATACGGATAAAATAATTCCAAAGTTACAATTCCCAGATAACATATCATATCAGATCGCTTTTTCAGAGATAGTATTTCGTAGTTTTCAAGCTGGCGTAACTACCTGGACATCAGTTTCTATTTCCAATGATACGAGAAATAATCCTCAAAAGCCTACCGATGGCTACCAGTGGATAATAGATACAAAATTCGCTATTCCCACAGGGTGGGTAGCGAATATTGATGGTCATTTTGGATATATCAGGAGTGGTATAGACGGAAAATGGTATACTCCGTTAATTACCGAATATAATGTAGTACTTTTTTTGCATGGATACGCAGGTATGTTGTGGGAAATGCCTGGATGTAATATTCCATATAAGGAACTTTTTCATGTCGGGGGGCCGCAAAGTGTTCGAGGATATAATTTTGGACAGATTGGTCCAACCCTATTAGGTAGTTCTCTTGGTGCATCTAAAGCTTTTTTTGTAAATTCTGAATTGAGATTCCCAGTAAATAAATCTGGAACAATTACCGCAGTGGTTTTTTATGATGGAGGATCTGGTTGGGATACTATTCTCAATAGTAGTCCGCAGCAGGGAGACGGAAATTTTGACAACATATTTTTTTATACCCCTCCAGAAATGCTGATTCAAAATAATGCTTTTTCATATCGGCAATCGGTTGGTATTGGTTTTACAATGGATGCCCCAATGCCTTTACAATGCTATTGGGGCTTTAAATTGGATCCTGCTCCAAATGAATCAAAGTATGAGATTCATATCCAAATGCAGGGATCTTATTGATTAATTATCTATTTTCACCTCGCGTTTTCTCATTTTTTTAAATTCCATCTTTTTTTGCATTGATGGGTATATATTGCGTAATGTTTTACAAAGTATTCTGTTGGGGCATGAAAGACAAAGACGTGATGAGGATTTGCATAAATGCTGCCCATACAATACAAATAACCTATTTATTTCAGTCCACCTTTTTTTTGGGGTAATCAGTTTTAGTGTTTCTTCTACATCCGCGGGCTTTTTTGAGTCAACTAGACCAAATTCAAATGTGATCCTTGCCACATGAGTATCGACACAAATGGCTGGAACATCGAATACTTCACCCATTATAAGAGCGGATATTTTTGGTCCGACAGAGGGAAGCATCTGAAGAGTTTTTCTTTTTTTTGGAATAATGCCCTTAAATTTTTTCATGATGTATTGTGCGCATCGATGTAGCATTATTGATTTTTGTTGAGAAAAACCAAGACAATGTATCATGCCTCTGATATTTTCAGCAGAATCTTCATTCGCGATAAATTCTGCTGATGGATATTTTTGAAAAAATAAATCTATTATCGATAGCACTGTGGTATCGCGTGTGCGTTTTCCAAGTATCCCGATAACCAAGATATGGTAGGCGGATTTTCCATATCTATCGATGATTGTTTGTGTAAGTGTTTTTGGTAAATTTTTTGTTTTTTCGACAAGAATATCCAATATTTTTATTATCGCTTTTCTTTTTTCTGTGATCATGTTGTAAAAAATTGAAATCAAAATTGTTATTGAATGAGTTATATACCACCACATGATTACTATGAAACAGTTTTACTGTACTGTTGAAGTGCAATCGCGCATCTTTCGCATAATTCATCATCTTTTTTTATAAAATATCCCCAACAACGTTCACATTTGCTCCCATCAGTTTTTTTGCTTTTTACAATAATCTGATTTTTTTCAGTAAGTGAATTATCAGAAATTATTGTAAGTGAAGCAACCTGACATATTTTTTGCAATATGGTTTTTGTTGTTAAAAGATCCTTGTCTAAAAAATATGATTCCGAAATATGTACAACAACATCAACTTCACTATTTTGTTTTACTATTTTCGTGATTCTTAAGGTTGATTCTATCTGTTCATTAATACAATTTCTTAATGAGGAAACTTTTTCCCACCATATGAGTAAATTTTTTTCTTTAATTTTCCACTCCTTTCCAATCTCTAGAAGATTTGAAAAGTTATCTAAATTTTTGTAGTAATATTTTTGTATAGAAGGAAAATCATTGAATAGAAGTAGGTTTTCCATGAATAGTGATATATTGCTCTTTTTTCCTCTGTATTCTTGATAAATGAGTTCTGCGGCATATGTCATAATCGGATTTATGAGTGATACCAACGTATCAAGAATAATGACAAGCGTTCCCTGCACACCAATTCGTTCTTTTGCTTTTGGTGCACAACAGTACAACGTGTCTTTTATACAATCAAAATATATATTGCTTAACGTATTATTTACATATTCATTGATGGTGGTGAGTGCCATAGGAATATCATTTTTTTGATACGCATCAAGCACTGAAGTTTGAAACACAAAATTTTCTCGAAGAATTGCCATATCTAGAGCTGAAAATGAAAATTCACCATTTTTTGCTTCGGATATATCAAAATCAACAATATTTTGTAAAATAAATCTGCAGGTATTTCTTGTTTTTCGATATATTTCTGACGCATTTTCAAGAATTTTTTCAGATAACGCTACATCACCACCATCACCAGATCCGATCATGCCAACCCAACAACGAAATATGTCCGTTCCATATTTTTTTACTATATCTTCAGGATATAATACATTTCCTATAGATTTTGACATTTTCATTTTATTTTTATCAACGACGTATCCGTGCGAGATAATTTTTTTCATGGGTGCGTGCTCATAAAGTGCTATTGATGTTATCAAAGAACTTTGAAACCATCCTCTATGTTGATCAACTCCTTCAACATAAATATCTGCTGGAAATTGATCATTTTTTTTTAGTACAGCGGAATGACTTACTCCAGAGTCGAACCAAACGTCCAGAATATCATCTTCCTTGATAAAATTTGTAATGGTATCAATTATTTGTGGATCACTTACGATATCCTCTTTTATTAAAGATTCTATTGTTGCGTCTGTCCACCATTCTATTCCATGTATCGCTATCTTTTCTGCAACTTTTTTCATCATGGCAGGATTAATATAGGCTTCGTCAGTTTCTTTATCTATTAGGGCAGGAATAGGGGGCCCCCATACTCTCTGTCTCGAAAGACACCATTCCCACCGATTTTCTACCGAAGCTCTTAAAAAAGACTTACTAGTAGGAGGAAAAAATTCGATGGTTTCGATGGCTTTTAAAATTTTTTCTTTGATGTTGTTATGACGAAGGTTAAAAAACCACTGGGAAGTAGCGCGGAACATTAATGGAGTTTTTGATCTCCAGCAATGTGGATAACTATGTTTGATAGTTCCCAGATGCCATAGTGCGTTGATATCTTTAAGCTTTTCAATAACATATTCATATATCTCTGAGTATTTCTTCCCAATAAGTTCTTTGATACCGACTTCATCGGTAAAATTTCCTTCGTTATCAATGGGAGAGAAGATCTCGAGATTATGTTTTATGCCGTACTCATAATCTATCGGTCCGCAGCCAGGTGCGATATGGACGCATGCAGTGCCTTCCTTATCATCAATCTGTTCTTCTATAATACATGGAACCATTCGTGAAGCATCGAATGGATGAATAAATAACGCTTTTTGAAGTAAAGTGGTAGGAATAATTTTTATTACTTCATGTTCAATGTCATGTGCTAAAAAAAGATCGTTCACCCGTGCTGCGCCAACGATAATATATTTACATCTACTTTTAATAAGCAGATATTCCCCCCCATTTTTTACTGCTATTGCACGATTAAGAGGGAGTGTCCAAGGGGTGGTTGTCCACACCAATGCACAGACATTTTCAATGTCAAAAAGTTCTTTGCTATTTTTGATTGTAAAGGTGAGGTACAGTGATGGATCTTTTCTTTCTATGTATTCTATTTCAGCGGATGCCAATGCAGTTTTGCAATTGCAACACCATGGAATGGTCTTTTTTGCGCGATAAATGTATCCTTTTTCAGTGAGTACCGCCAAGGAACGAACAATATCAGCTTCATAGGAATAATTCATGGTTAAATATGGTTTCCACCATTCCATAAATATGCCTAATTTCTGTAATGTCTCTTCCTGTGCCTCTATCCACTTTGTGGCAAATTTTCTACATTCCTGTATGACGTTTTTTCGATCATTTTTATTAAAAATATCCTTAGTTACTTTTTGTTCAATCGGAAGACCATGACAATCCCAACCGGGGATACAGTGTACCGAGCAACCAAGTAATTTTTTTGACTTCACAATAATATCCTTAAGGATGTTGTTGTAAGCTCCCCCCACATGAGTGGGTCCATTTGCATAGGGAGGCCCATCATGAAGAATAAACTCTGGCTCTGTAGTACTATTTTTTGTAAAAAAATGTTGCAGTGTATCTGTTTTTTTCCATATTTTACGCACGGTTTGTACATCCTCTTCATGACGAGGCTGAAGAGGAAAATCCACGGTAAATATGTTTAAAGTCTGCCTATAGTCGTTTTTCATGAAAAATACCAATAAAAGTGATTCACATACCTCGTAAAAGAGGGTACAACAAATTTTTTTTTTCTATGGATTATTTTGCATTTTTTATTTACTTAAATTTATTATTTTTTATTTTATTTTAAGTGAAAATTTATTATTTTTTATTTTATTTTAAGTGAAAATTTATGATTTTTTTTAAAAAAAAGAATTTTTTGTCAAAAATATAATATCAATTTTTCTTTTAAATTAAAGATAATTGAAAAAACGAAAATCCATTTTTTGTTGATTTCTAGGCCTTTTTTTAAAAAAAATTCATTATCTCCTCTATTTGTCGTTATAATAAACGAAAAAAATAAATAATAATTTTGTTTGATACCCTTTAAAAAAAAACCTTTTTGGAGATATTACTATGCAATTTTTTGAAAAAAGGAAAATCTCTGCTTCTTCGACCCATATTGTAAAAGGATCAATTTTTTTTGCATTTTCCGGAGCAAATTCATCGGTGCAAAAAAATATTTATGAAGCTGTTGACCGTGGGGCATCGGAAGTGGTTGTTGAAAAATCATTTTGTAATCAAATTTTGGAAAAATATCTGTCAAGCAGAAATGTGATTTTGACAGCTAGCGATAATCTTCATGATGATCTTTTAAAGCGATGTTTATCGGTCTATGGTAATATTTTTTCATCAATAACTATAATTGGAGTAACGGGAACAAAGGGAAAGAGTTCAACGGTATTTTATACTGCGTATCTGTTAAATAAACTTGGGTACAGGGTAGCTTACCTCTCTACTTTGCATAATTGTATTGATGGTGAAATATTTGAGACAAACTTAACTACGAACCCCCTTGATTATATTTTTTCATTTTTATACGAAGCTGTTTTAAGAAGGATCGATTACGTAATTATCGAGGTTTCTGCTCAAGCTGTGACAAAAAAACGTGTGTATGGCATTCCCTTTGATCATGTTATTTTTACAAACTTTTCTCCGGAACATAGTGAGTTTTATCAAACGCCTGATGAATATTTTTCCGCAAAAACACAATTATTTTCTCAAATAAAAAATGGCGGAAAATTAATCTTTAATGGGAGTGATAGTGCGATAAAAAAATGGGTTATCAGTGAATATAAAGGGGAAGCGTTTTCCTACGGAAACGGAGATTGCCATGAAACAATTCAGATTGTAAAAATGAATATTCGAAGCGAGATGACCGATTTTTGTATTTCTTATGATGGAATTTATTATGAAATGAAAACCAATATCTTTGGCGCGCACGTTCCTTGGAATATTTCTGCTATTTTGACCCTTTTTTCCATTCTTTTTTCAAATTCATTTCATGAAGTAATGAAAGTAATCTCTAATGAATCGAATAATCTTCCACAAATACCAGGCCGTTGTGAGCGTTATAGGATAGAAAGAGATATTACTGTTTGCATTGACAGGGCGCATACTCCAGAATCATTTTTATTGCTTATGAAAACACTTCGTTCAATAACAAATCATCTAGTGGTTCTTTTTGGATGTGGAGGAAATAGAGATAAGCGAAAAAGGCCTCTTATTGCAGAAATAGTTGAAGAATTTGCGGATATTATTGTTGTAACCGAGGACAATCCACGCTCCGAACCATTGAAGGATATTATCAGGGATATTATTCTTGGGTTCTCTTTCAAAAAGCCAGTTCATATAATAATCGATAGGGAGGAGGCAATACGTTTTGCTATTTCTTTAACTAATAATGGCGGTATGCTCGCGCTTGTAGGAAAAGGGGAAGAACAATATCAGGAAAGGAATGGAAATAAATTTTTATTTTCTGAAAAAGAGATAGTGCAAAGAAAAAGATGATAAAAAAATTTGAAAATTGCTTATTTCATTCTTATTATCTTATTTGATCGTTGTTGATTTTTTTTATTAACCAATGTACCAAAAAAACAATTGATACATAAAATAAAAAAATCGAAAAAAATGCACTGGTTATACCTTGAAAAAAGAAAAAAAATAGAAAAAATATAGAAAAAATTGCCATGAAAGAGATTATTTTTGATGCATCTTGAATATTTTTTATGTATACAACCCAAAGGATACTGTAGGTCATTAGATTTCCGAGAGTTGCTATCTGTTGTAGGCATATTGTTTTTTTTATGAAAATTTTTGCGTATAAAAAAAGGATCAATGTGATTATCATAAGCACATAGTGATAGGTTTTACTATTTTGTATTTTACAAAGAGTAAAAATATTGTTTGTATTTCCATAAAAATTTCCATAAGAAACGCCAAAAGATGATATAGAAAGAAGAACCATAAAAATAGGAATGATTAAAGTTGTTGTTTTTTTTGCGATTACACTAATTACGTATTCAAAGTTTGCTCCATTCAAGAGATCATTCGGTGCAACTATCATGGAAATGATAGTTTGATAAATAAGATAAATTACTACCGATGAAATGAATCCAACCAAAATAGCGATAAATGATTTTTTTGACTCACTTTCATGGAGATTATTCATGAATGAAAATATTGATTCAAACCCAGAGAGTGAAAAAAGAGCAAATGATACGCAAGAAAAAACTCTGTAAATGAAAGGCTCTGAGATAAAAAAATTTTTATCTTCATCACATTCTATGTAATTTTTTGAAAAAAGAAATGCCCATATTCCAATAACTATCATAAGGGTAATTATTTTTGCAACAAAAATACCAATTTGAAGAGGGGGAGTAATCGTTATTTTTTTCATATTCATGCAGAGGATAATAAAAAGAAGAATGCAGAAAAAATATAAGTTATACCCTTTAAAAATATTATTGTTGGCTATCATGCGAGCAGTGAATAAAAGAGAGACAACCATGCCGGCAAATCGAGCAATGGAGTATCCAAGGACATATAATTTTCCCATTTTTTTTCCACCAACGAGAAAAAAAATTTGATACAAGCTTTTTCCAGGCATCTGTTCTGCAATTTTGTAACATAGGGTAACGATAGGCACCAGGAGAAACGAAATTATAAGATACATGAGAGGTGATAATCTGCCTAATCGAAGGATGAGATTACCAGTGTTAAGGAATACGCCGGATCCAACGATCATGTTTATGACAAGAAATATTGACAAAAGGAGAGAAAATTTTGATCGTATGATGGAATTAAATGGTGGCATAGAATAGAAAATTTTTGATAATTTTTATTCTTTATTGTAGCAATTTTTATTTTTAAGAATAACGGATGGTGTATGCGTAATCGATTTTTTTATTTTCATCTATGTAAAATTTATTTTCGTCTTTTTTATTTTTTGAATCATACAATATACTTTCTGTATACGGTTGGCACGCTACAATGTTCTTCTCGCCAGCAATCTCTTCAGGCTTGCGGATCTGTAAGAATGTTTTATGTTTTGGCTGTTCATCTTTATAATCAGCTGTCAATAATATTAGTTTTCCTTTGTTTAACAGTTCGATGACATCATAAAAAGAAAGTTTCTTTGACTTATCAAAATTTTCTGAATTTTTATGTATCTTTTGATCAATATTAATAATATCATCGTTTAATGCTCTTGGGTAAAGGGAAAAACCAGGTTGATAAGTGTGGAAAAAAGAAGGTTGAAAGGTGATTATGTAAGAACATTTAAAACGAGGATTTTTTTGTTCTCGAATAAAATTATCTAGGTCACCTAAATTTTCCTCAAGAGTAGATAATATGTCAGGATGATATAGAATCTTTTTTTGATTGGAATCTACTTTTATAGTATTCAAATAATTTGAAATTTCATCGATTTTTTTATGATATTGTTCTCTTTGTATTATTAAATTAGATATAAAAAAATTGCAGGAATAGCATAAACATTTATCACCCGCTTCAGAAAATGGTTTATTAATAACCTTTATAAATTTATTACCGTTACTATCTGTAGTAGACATGGTTAGAGTAAAATAATTATCAGGTTCAATATCAAAAAATTTTATTTTACCAATAATATTATTATCTTCATCATTATAATTTGCAAAAAATCCTAGTGTTTGAGAAAAAAAATCTTTACCCATATTTTTAAGCTTATTTTCAAGATATAGAGAAAGTTGATTTTGCTCTTTAAGTAAATCTTCTGTTTCTGTAATTTTTTCGGTTAATTTCTTTATTGAGATTTCAATTTCCTTTAATTCATTTTTTGCTACAATAATCATATTTTTATCAGTGAATTGATTATCTGAATTATACAATAATACGGCATCGAGCATGAAATAGGGATATTGGTATTGGTTCAAAATGGGGATCAGTAAAAATGTTTTAGGTTTTTGTCGGTGAACTGTAGAATTAGTTGTCAATAATATTAGTTTTCCTTTTTTGAAAATTTTTAAGATCTCTTTTAAAGAGATTTTATCTAGGAAAATAGGCATTATTTCTTTTTCAACAGTCAGTTGATCTTGATTCATATTATATTCTTCCTTCTTATATAGTGTTGTGTTTTCATAGTCATAAGAATAATCAAAATTTTTTGTATAAGAACAATGAAAAGATGTTTGATTTTGTGCTGAAATTAAAATATTTGTGGAATCTAATTCTCCAGATTTTTTCTTAAGAGTAGATAATATGTTAGGATGATATAGAAACTTTTTTTGATTGGAATATTCTTTTATAGTAGTCAAATAATCTAAAATTTCATCGATTTGTTGATAATGCTTTGCTATTTTTTTTTGATTCTTTTCTAATTGATTTATAAAATTATTGCGGTGTGTTTTTAAATTTTCGTCAAAAGTATTTTGAGGTTCAATACCACAAAATCTCATTTCACCAGTACTAATATTATTATTTACAAAAAATCCTAGTGTGTGAGAATAAACAGGATCTTCATTGTTTTTAAGAGTATCTTTAAGATATAGAAAAAGTTTATTTTGATCTTCAAATACTTTTTCTGCTTCTTGAATTTTTTCGGTTAATGTATTTATCGAGGATTCAATTTTTTTTAATGTATTATTTACATACAAATAACCAGAAAGGCAAGATATTGTTAATAATGAGAAAAAAAGAAGTTTTTTGTTTCTTGTTCCAAGAAATGAATAAGAATTTTCGAAAGGAGAGGTTGATTGGAAATTGAGGGTACAAAAAATTGATAGCAGCAAAAAAAAGAATATTTTTATATTCATATTTTATTAAAAAGAATTCCAATAGAGATTATACCAAAAAAAGAATCATAATAAAAAGGTTTTTATCCCCATGCTTGATAACCGACAATAGCAGAAGCGATCGCAACGTTAAGGCTTTCGCATTTTTTGTTCATGGGGATAGAAATTATTTCATCAAAGCTATAATCACTTTTTTTCTTAGAGATGCCGTGCGCCTCATTGCCAATGACAATATATGCATTGTGTAAATTTGATTGAATAATTGAATCAATGGGCCTACCATTAGAATCAAGTAGATAAAGAGGGCATTCAGGAGATTTATTTTCTAAAAATTCTTTCCAGGATAATCTCCTAACATTTACATGGGCTATTGTTCCAGCGCTTGCTTGAATCACTTTATAATTGTTTGCATGACATCCTCCAATACAAACTACTTCTTTTCGTGAAAGTGCACATGAAGTACGTATGATTGATCCAAGGTTTAAGGGATTATTTCCTTCAATAAAGACAAATGTGGGGGAGAGTGTGCCCTCATTAATCTTTTTTTTTGTAGCAATGAGAATAATTCCAGGAGGGGTGGAAAGGTTGCTCAGATAATTCATCTTATTATCAGGAAGAATGATAAGATTGCACTCCGAGTTATGTATTTTTTTTATTTTCTCTGATTCTTCTAGGGATGTTTTTGTGCACAGAATATAAAGAGGATTAAAGAGTGACGAGATAAAAAATTCCTTGCATACTCGTTTTCCCTCAGCAATATAATATTTTTCATATTCTTTTTTCCCCTTTTTTACCATTGATAAAATCATTAATGCTTCTTTTTTCATTTTTTCAATCTTTTCCCCACATCTGTAATCATATATTTTCCAAAAACATCAATCTGTACATATTTTTTCTGAATAAGTGAATCAATAATGGTCAAAAATTTTTGAAGAGAAAAATCTGTTTTTTTCATAAGATCTTTAGTAGTAAGTGAGTTATTTGATAATGCAGAAATCATGATTTTTTCATCATTATCCAAAAAATTTTTTTTCTTTTCTTTTTTTTTATCTTTATCACTATTTATCTCAATTTTTTTAATCAATTGTGGAGGAATGGAAATAATATGTTCAATATCTTTTTCGGTTTCAACAGGATATGCTCCATCAGACAAAAGAGACATTGATCCTTCGTATAGTGGGTCATTGATTGGCCCGGGCATAATCCCAATCTGCCTCCCTAGGGAGAGCGCCGATCTTGCGGTGATTAAGGTTCCGCTGCCTAATCCACCCTGAATCACGAGAACCATCGAAGAAAATGCCGCGATAACCTCATTGCGTTTGCAAAATTGCCATTTTGCCGCTTTCGCATCGTCAGAAAAAGGGGAGAATATTATTCCACCCGCATCAATTATATCCATAAAAAGTGAATAATTTGATGCCGGATATAATTCTTTTAATCCTGATCCTATGATGCTTATTGTTGGGATAGAGTAACGAAGGGCAGCGAGGTGAATTTCGCGGTCCCCTCCAATTGCGCCACCGCTTATCACTACATATTTTTTTGAATCAAGCAATGAAAAAAGTGCGTGAATGGCCCGATATCCTCGTAAATCCATTTTTCTTGATCCAACACAGGACAAAAAAATACGCGATTGATTGTGTATCAGCGCCTTTGGATCATTTCGTGAAAGATATGAAAGAGGGGGCTTGTTTTTTAATGCCGATTGTTGCAATAAAGGAGGGTATTCTTCGGAATCAGCAAAAAGAATACCTTTAGAAAAAATTCTATTCATCCTCTTGTCTGTCATAATCGGAATCATTCTCTTCATTTTGTTCAGTGTCATCTGTGGAGATTGCTCTATCGATTGAATCCATAAGTTCATCTGCGAGCTCAAGACTTCTCTTTTTTGCTTCTTCCCGCTCATCATTTTTTATTGTCGCAATACGAGATACTTTCTGTTTTTCATCGAGTTTTATTAAACGAACACCCTGTGCCTGTCTTCCCATTGTACGAATTTCTTGAGGTGAAATGCGTATTACCTTGCCATTGTGATCAATGAGAATTATATCGGTTTCCTCATCAACAGGGGAAATGCCGATAACTTTTCCATTTCTTTCGGTTGTTGGAATAGTTCGGACTCCTTGTCCCCCACGATGTGCGATTCTAAATTCATCAGCTTTGACTCGTTTACCATATCCATTTTCCGTGACAAAGAGAATTGCATCAGCTGGAGAAACTGCTTTTGCTCCCATTACCATATCCCCCACTTTAAGTCGGATTGCACGAACACCGGCAGCTTGCCTTCCCATTAAACGAACCTCATTTTCATTGAAACGTATGCCGCATCCACAGGCTGTTGCAACCACGATAGAATCTTTTCCAGAGGAAAGTAGGCAAAATGAAAGTTCGTCTCCTTCATCAAGAGTAATTGCGCGTATTCCGGTTTGTCTGATATTTGAGAATAATTCGGCTTTCATTCTTTTTATTGTTCCTTTTTTAGTAATAAGTACAAGGCACAATCCCTCCAAATTTTTTGAGCAGAGTAATTTAACCACAAATTCACCGTCGATCAATGGCAGAAGGTTAACAATAGCTCTTCCCTTTGAAGTTCTTGACGCTTCTGGCGCTTCATAGACCGGTGTTGCATACACTCTTCCAATATTTGTGAAAAAAAGCATCATATCGTGATTTTTAGCGATAAAGATATCTTGTATTACGTCATCATGTTCGTCGAGGGAAGATATTCCCATTTTTCCTTTTCCGCCCCTTCGTTGTAATTCATAGGTGGTAAGGGGAACCCGCTTGAGATATCCACGCTGCGTAAGGGTGATAATAACCTCATCGTCTGCGATGAATGCTGAACTATCCATAAATTTATAAGAAAGATCGCTAATTACGGTTTTTCGTTCATCCCCATAGTTCTCTTTTATTTGCAGAAGCTCTTTTTTGACTTCATTATAAAGTAAGTCTTTATTGTTGAGATAGGAGGTAATTATTTCGATCTTTTTTAAAAGAGCTATTCTTTCTGTTTTAATTTCATGTTGTTCAAAGGAGGTTAATTTTTGTAATCTTAATTCTAAGACTGCTTTTCCCTGTATTTCAGAAAGGTTATATGTGATCATTAATTTATTAAGAGCATCTGATACATTTTCCGATTTCTTTATGAGATCAACAACCTCTTCGATCTTTGCTGAAATAATTTCAAGTCCTGCAAGGATATGTTCTTCTGTTTCTGCTTTTTTTTTATCATAGATATATTTTTTTGTAACAATATTGATACGGTGATCAACAAAGGTTTTTATGAGCTCAAGAATTGTGAAAATTTTTGGTTTATTATCTATTAATGCTAAAAAAATCATGCTTACGGTGCTTTGCAGTGAGGTATGTTTATAGAGAAGATTGAGTATAGTACTGCTGCAGGAATCTTTTTTCATCTCTATTACTATGCGCATTCCATCTTTATTTGATTCATCACGTATGTGAGATATCCCATCAATAACCTTTTCTTTTACCAAAATGGCAATTTTGGCGACAAAATCAGCCTTTATTACCTGGTATGGAAGTTCCTTAATAATTATGTTATTGCTCTTTTCTGTTTCCTCTATTTCGGTTACTCCTCTAAGTACAAGGGATCCTCTTCCTTCCTGGTATGCCTTTATAATTCCTTCGCGTCCGCATATTATTCCACCTGTTGGAAAATCAGGGGCTTTAATATGTTGCATAATTTCTTCTATTGTGATTGATTCATTATCGATATACGCGATGCAAGCATTAATGACTTCGGATAAATTATGTGGAGGAATTGATGTTGCCATTCCAACTGCGATACCTGAGGTTCCGTTTATTAATAAATTTGGAATTTTACTTGGAAGAATTGTTGGTTCTGTTGTAGATTCATCAAAATTTGGTACAAAAGGAACAGTATTTTTTGAAATATCGGCGAGAATTTCTTCAGCGATATGATGCATCTTTATTTCTGTATAACGCATAGCAGCAGCGTTATCGCCATCGTTTGACCCCCAATTTCCCTGTCCCTTTAAAAGAGGATATCGACGAACAAAATCTTGAACCATACCGACCATGGTTTGATAGACAGCTTGATCGCCGTGAGGATGAAAGTTTCCCAGCACTTCACCAACAACCTTTACTGATTTTCTATACGGTTTTTGATGAGTTAGTCCAATTTGATGCATGGTATAAAGAATACGTCGATGAACCGGTTTTAGCCCATCGCGAACATCTGGGATTGCTCTGCTAACAATGACAGAAACAGCATAATCTAAAAAAGATGATTGCAATTCGTCCTGAATTTGAATTGGACAAATTGATTGGGTGTTTGTGTTGCTTGGTGATGACATAATTTTGTTTCCAACTGATACATATTACTGAGAATTACTCTTTTAAATTATACAAAATATTGTCATTTTTTGAAAAAATTGATGTTAAAAAAATAATGGAAGAAAAAGAAAAATTTAATTTTCTGTCTCTTCCATTATTTTTCAAGGGAGAAGTATTGTTTTATTCTTTCTCTAAATTTTTATCAATTTTTATTTTTTGTTCTTCCCCTTTTTTGAATTTTTATTTTTTCCCTTTTTTCCCTGTTGGTTTTTTTGATCTTTCCCTTTACTGCTTTCTGCAATTTTTTTTGATTGCTCTTCCGATTTTTTTGTTAATTCAGGAGTTTGGTTGTTTTTTTTGGCATTTTTCGATTCAGGTTCTTTTTTTGTTTCGTTATTCTTTTCGTCTTCTTTTTTTTCGTCTTCTTTTGCTTTTTCTTCCTTCTTTTTTTCTGGTACTACAGACCGATAAGCACTTTTAGCCGAATTGAATAATCCTCCAAGTGTATTCCCAAGGGTGCCAATAGTTTCTCCAACCTGATTTGCAACCTTTACGGAATTTACTATCTTTTTGTTTGTATTTTCAACGACATTGGATGCCTTATTCCCTATTTTAGCAATAGAATCATCATCTTTTTCTTTTGTAGGAGCTTCTTCAGTTTTTTCTGCGGGAAGTGCTTCTTCATTTTTCTCTTCAATCTTTTTTTGTGATCCAGAGTTGTTTTTATTTTTGTGTTCTTCTTTTTCTTCAAAAAGTTTATCTAATCCAAATGATTTATCAGTGGTTCGAGATTGAGTGTTCTGCCTTTGCGCATTTTTTTTGTTTTCATTATTTCTGTTGTTAACGTAGACTACAGTCGTTTTTTTGCTACCATCTTTTTTTGTGCTATTTCTACTGTCCTCGTAATCAGATTTTTTTTCTATACGATGCGATAAATCGTCATTTTCTCTGTTTTGATAATATTTTTTTGGTGATAAATATCTGTCATTGTCTTCATCCCTTCTATTATAGCGCGATTTTTCTTCATATTCTTTGTATTTTTTATTATTATCATTTTGATAACGGGATTCATAGCGATCATGATCTCTTTCATAATCTCTATTATCTCTATAATTATTTGATCTCAGATTATCTGAATGATATCTCGGTTCTCTCAAATAATCATTATCATCCTCATCATAGTACCTTTCCCTGGTATCATACTTTGATTTTCTAGGATCTTCCTCTGCCGATCTTTTATCGTATCTATAATCTTGTCTATCATAATTTTTGTTTTGTCCGTTATATCTATCAGCCCCTCCCTTTTTATTCATTCCAATAAGGGGACAAATGACAGAAATTACACTACATAAAAATATTATTTTTTTCATTTTACAAGCCTCATTACATAAAAGCATTATGGGCAAATTTTTTACATTAGCCCATTTATGCTTTTTTGTTAAAAATTAGTTTTTAATTTGTTACGTTACTAATTTGATCGTAAAGGTATTGTTGAAAATCATTATCGCTTTTAGATTTCAATGCAGGAAAATCCGTAAGCATCTGTGAAGTTGCATTTCCATTTCCCGCGGCATCCTGCGCCCTTATAATAAATGTTCCTGGGTGTTCATTACGTTTATTTCTATCATCTGGATGGCCAATTCTCACCATAAAGGTTTGAACTTCTGGAATGCGTGTATCACCTACTAATACCAAAACACCTCTTTGTTGGTTTAATGCAACGATTCTTTGAGAAGAAAGTGCTTGCATTATTTTTCCTAAATATTTTTGGTCTTGATCCGCATCGTTTGATCTGTATCCACAGAAAAGAACAAAGCGTGGCCGTACTGAATTCGTAATGTTTTTTATCATGTTTTCATCTGCAACTTGCACCGGCATTCCGACCATTTGACTATAATTTGCTTGATTATTGTTGTTATTATTGTTGTTATTGTTGTTGTTATTGTTGTTGTTATTATTCCAGTTATTATTGTTGTTATTACCCCAGTTACCTCCTCCATTACCGCCGTTGCCCCAACTTCCTCCTCCATTGCCACCGTTACCCCAACTTCCTCCTCCATTGCCACCGTTACCCCAACTTCCTCCTCCATTGCCGCCGTTACCCCAACTTCCTCCTCCATTACCGCCGTTGCCACCATTACCGCCGCCACCTCCGTGGCTACCTCCGGGGACTACCATAGGAATTACTTGAGAAACAATGATTAAAAGGCTCATACACAAAACAGTCTTTGCTATTTTTTTTAAAGTTATCATGAAAAAACTCCTCTCTAAATTTATAAAAAATTATTTTTTTATTATTACTATCTTCAGGTTACAAAAATAGGTATTCAAATTGCAATATTTTGAAAAAAATTTTAAAAAGGGGTCCCTTACTTTCAAGATATTTTAATAAAATTTTAGATTTTATAAAAAATTATGAAAGCAAGGGGATGTAACTTATTTTTTTTTGGCTTTTTTGGCCGTTTTTTTTTTTGTTTTTGTCGCTTTTGCTGTTGTTTT
>Ga0268298_10000159_pt1 | contig 83781 bp, 58 predicted proteins | sample WWTPWeurt_MetaG_FD_194462 | JGI IMG/M metagenome (GOLD analysis project Ga0268298, IMG submission 194462) | Activated sludge microbial communities from WWTP in Nijmegen, Gelderland, Netherland - WWTP Weurt | ecosystem: Engineered > WWTP > Aerobic digester > Activated sludge | place...
GGCTCTTTACACCGGAATGCGCCGGGGGGAATTGCTCGGGCTGCGTTGGGAAGACATCCATTTTCAGACGGGTTTGCACGTCGGACGCATCCATGTGGGCCGTTCCTACGAGGGCCCCACAAAGACCGACCAACCCAGGGTGCTCCCCCTTCACACAGAACTTGCGCCGATCCTGCTTGCTTGGCAAAAGCGATGCCCAAAAACCGTCGAAGGAATTGTGTTTCCGCGAATCCTTTGCGGAGTCGCTCGCCGAGCCACCAACACCCATGCAGACACCACCCGGACATTGCGCGCCGAGCTTGCCCGTGCCCACGTCCGCACAGACTTCGCGTGCCCCTTCCACGCGATGCGCCACACCTTCGCGTCGCTGTTCATGGAACAAGTGGACTCTCAGAGCGCGCTCGAGCGCATCCTTGGACATTCGACGGGAGGCAACAAAATCACCGCTGGCTATGTCCACACCGACATCAAAACCTTGGCGCGCAAACTGAACCAAATGACCCTCAAACCCCTCGCAGACGCCTCAATCATCCCCCTTCGAGCCACGGCCTAACCCCCAAACCGCCCATCCCGCAAGCCATCCCACTGCCAGCTTGCCCGTTTGGCCGTTTGGCCGTTTGGCCGTTTGGCCGTTTGGCCGTTTGGCCGTTTGGCCGTTATCACACCACGCACCACACATACCACACCCCACCACACGCATCACACCCCACCCCACCACACACCCCACAACCTAGCCGGCCTACCCATTTTCCGTCCGCTTGGTACATATTTGGTACAGCAAGGGTACAAACATCCTCCCTCCCGTCGCTGTCCTCTTTTGCTTCCTAGATAGTTGCCATCCAGAAAGGACTGCGGTGGGTGCGGGCTTGGTCGGCAACAGTCCCCGGCACGAAGTGCGGGGGGGCGTGCTCACAGCCCCAAGGCTATTCCCACCACACTTCGTGTCGGGGACTGTTCGACCGTCTACGCCATCCCCCATCGCAAAACGCTGGGCTACGTTTCTGGATGGGAACTAGGCGAAGAGGCTGGGGTCGCCGGCTCGCGGGGTTAGGCGTCCGTTTTCCAGGATGCCCATCCGTTCGAGCCACGCCTCAAATTCGGGCGCGGGTTTGAGGCCCAAAAGCTCGCGCAGCGCCGCGTTGTCGTGAAACGACGTGCTCTGGTAGTTGAGCATGATGTCGTCGCCCATCGGCAAACCCATGAAGAAATTGCAACCCGCGTTCGCCAGCAGCATTTCCAGGTTTTCGAGATCGTTGTGATCGACCTCGGCGTGGTTTGTGTAACACGCATCGCAGCCCATCGGCAGACCGTGCAGCTTGCCCATGAAATGGTCTTCCAAACCGGCTCGTGTGATTTGCCGCGCGTCGTACAAATACTCCGGGCCGATGAAACCGACGACGGTGTTGACCAAAAACGGCTGGTAGTGCCGCGCGATGCCGTAATTGCGGGCCTCGCACGTCAGTTGGTCCACGCCGTGATGCGCGTTTGCAGACAGCGCGCTGCCTTGGCCGGTCTCGAAATACATCACATTCGGTCCCGTTGCCGTTCCGAGTTTGCGCGTCATGTCCCACGCCTCGCGGAGCATGCCCAAGTCGGTCCCAAACGCGCGCAGACCCTTTTCCGTGCCGCACAACGACTGAAACATCAGCCCCAGCTTCGCGCCGTTCTTGAGGGCTTTCATCTGCGTCGTGACATGCGCGAGACAACAGTTTTGCGTCGGAACTTGCCATTCCTCTAAAAAATCGTGCGTCGCATCCAAAATCCGGCGCGTCATTTCCCAGTTGTCTGTCACGGGATTTACGCCGATCACCGCGTCACCGCATCCGAACGACAACCCATCGCGGAGAGAAGCCAAAATGCCTTCTATCGAATCGCTCGGGTGATTCGGTTGCAGTCGCACACCGAGCGTCCGGTCTTGCCCAAGCGTGTTTTGCGCATGCACGACCACGCGAATCTTTCGGGCCGCGCACACCAAATCCAAATTCGACATGAGTTTTGCGCATGCCGCGATCATTTCCGACGACAGCCCACGCGACAAACGCAACAAATCCGGCCCCGTCACATCCGACCGAAGCACATGCTCGCGAAGCTGCGACACCGACCACTGTTTCACGCTTTGGTAAATCGGCTGGTTAAGTTCATCCAAAATGAGCCGCGTCACCGCGTCCTGGTCGTACGGAACCGCCGGGTGCTCGACGAATGCGGACAACGGGACTTCCGACAGAACCATCTTGGCCGCGATGCGCTCGAGCGCGTCTTGCGCACACAGACCCGCCAATCGGTCGCCTGATTTTTCCTCGTTGGCTTTCGCCATGACCTCGCGGAGGTCCGAAAAACCATACGTTCTGCCACGCAGCATTGCCCGCAGTTTCATCGGTCGCGCATCGTCACTTTCCGCACAGGCCCGGTCAAGGCGTTTTGCGGTTTTGTTTTTTGTGTCGTTTGGCCCGGTTTGCCGCGATACTCATTGGTTGCAGTCGGGCGCGGGGAGCGACGGCTGATCGGGGATAAAAAGAGGTTCGATTGGGGGAACGAACTTCGCAATTTGGACGTGCGGTGTTGGCCTGCGCGCTGTACGGGCTGGGTCTGTTTTTGGTTGGGTTTGGAATTGCGCGAAAGCGCCCACCAACAACCACATCGGTACACCCGCTGGAACGCGCGCTCGCACGCGGTTTTGTGAGTCCGCAAGTGCCCAGGCTTGCGCCGCAAGATGCGTTCGCAAACGCCGCGATTTTGAACGCGCTGCTCGAAGATGTGCCGTTTGGAGAGACACCGAAACCCTGCGATGCGCGGCCTCGGTTGGTTGCCGTGCAGCTGCGCGGACAACTGTCGCGCGTGCGTTTTTCCGATCGCCAAGTGTGCAAGTTGCGCAGGTTGAAAGAAGCGTCCACGCAACAGGAAGGCCTTTCCCACGACGATGTGGCCGAGGTGGCAGCTTTCCTGATCGGCAAGCGTTTGGGCGACGATGTGGACGTGACCCGGATCGTCGTACCGCCGTTTCGTTTTGCGGGCGATGCGCTCGATTTTGTGGGCGCGGACTTGGGCAAACTGGACGCACACGAACGCCTGATCGGCACATACCACACGCATCCGGGAAACGAGCTGGAGCAAGGTGTGTTGTCCGAAACCGATCTGGCCTACATGGTTTCGGGCGTGGCGCAGTTTCAAACCGAACCGGAAATGAACCGTGCGATCGAAGGGGTTGGCGGAATGCAAACCAGTTGGCTCCTCGACATCGTTGATCCGAAATGGGGGGATTGGAACGTCTACGCACACGACCAAAAGCGGCTTTCATCGATGCAAGTTCGCTGCGTGCAACATCCTCCGTGCCCGCTCAACGAACTTCGCTTGGGCGGCAGCGACTACAACCTGTTTGTGCGCTTTTTTGAGGAAACCGAAGCCTTTCCACTGCCTGCGCTGGACGGTTTGTAGGGCTTGGCGGCTGTACCAAAAACGCGACCGGTTTGCGAAACCGTCGCGATATGATTCGGGTATGAACCTCTTTTCCCGCCCTGTCGCCGAATATATGAGTGCGCCCGTTTGCTCTGTGACCGCAGACGACACCGTCGAGGAGGCTGATCGACTGATGGGAGAGAAACACATCTCCTGTTTGGCAGTCCTTGGACGAGATGGTCATCCTGCGGGGGTTGTGTCGCGTTCGGACCTGCTCCGCGTCGCGCGTGCGATGGTGTTTGCAACCGGCAGCCCAACAGCCCTTCAGCTCCCGACGATGTGTGTGGGAGACTTGATGACACCGCGCTTCTTTTTCGTCTCTCCGCAGAGCACGTTGATCGACGCTGCGACGCAAATGGTCGAAAGACGCATCCACCGCGTGTTCGTCGTCGATGGAGACAAGATGGTTGGCGTGGTCAGCACCAAAGACCTGATGCGCGCGGTCATGGATGCCAAAGTGGCGACGCCGATTTCCGAACTCATGACGGTGCCCGTGGTCACGGTCGAAGCGAACCAACCGTTGGCCGAGGCTGTCGCGACGCTCAGCCGGGCGCGCATCAGCGGCGTGGCGGTCATGGAAAATGGCGTCCCGGTCGGCATTTTCACACAAGAGGAAGCACTGGCCGCTCGAGACCGACCGGGCAAAACTCCCGTCGATGAAGCGATGAGCCAAGCGTTGCTCTGTTTGCCTGTGTCCACGCCCGTGTTCCGCGCTGCCGGTTTCACGCTTTCGACGCGCGCTCGCCGGGTGCTCGCGGTCGATCACCACCACATCCAAGGCGTGCTGACCGGGCTGGACTTTGCGCGCTGTCTTCTACCTTTGCCACCGTCGCGGAAAGCGGCGCAAAGCGCATAAGACAATCCGTCTTTCCACATTCATGTTCGGTCCAGAACGCCCATGAGCACACCGTCCAAAAAACCAGACTACGCACCCCTCAAAAACCGCATTCTGGGAGGCCTGTGGGGAATGGTGGTGGGAGATGCGCTGGGGGTTCCGGTCGAATTTACCAGCCGGGAAGAACGCGCGCTCGATCCTGTGCGCGAAATGCGAGGTTTCGGAACGCACAATCAACCACCAGGAACGTGGTCAGACGATACGTCACTGGCGTTGTGCACATTGCAGAGTTTGCTGTTCCATGGCTTTGACTTACATGACCAAGCAAAGCGGTTTGTGCGCTATTTTCGGCAAGGCTATTTGACACCGCACGGCAAGATGTTCGATATCGGCAGAACGACGGCGGATGCAATCAAACGTATCGAGCGCGGCGACGAACTCATCGAAGTAGGTGGTGCCGATGAACGCGACAACGGAAACGGCTCGCTGATGCGCTTTTTGCCGATGGCGCTGTATTTCTATTTAGAAAAGCCGGCTTCGCACATCGAGTTTGTGCAGTTGAGTTCTCAACTTACACACGCACACAAACGATCGCAGATGGCTTGCGGATATGCCTCGCTCTTGGCACAACGGCTTTTGCTCGGAGAAAATCCGCGGGCCGCGTATGCCAACGTAAATGAGGTATTTCCTTCTTTATACAAAAGCGATCCATGGAATCGCGAATTGCCACATTTTGCGCGTTTGCTATCTGGGAAACTCGATCAGTGTGATGAAGCGTCGATTCACGGTTCGGGCTATGTGATTCACACGCTCGAGGCGTCTGTATATTGGCTTTTGCGTGGAAATACGTTTTCCGAATCGACGCTGGGCGCGGTGAATTTGGGAGACGACACCGACACGACGGGGTGTGTGGCAGGCGCGTTGGCTGGTCTTTTGTGGGGACAGGATGCGATTCCCCAGCGTTTTTTGCTGCCGATTGCGCGGCGAGCCGAACTGGGGGGTTGGTTTGGTCAATTCGCCGACAAGATCATCGAACACACGATGTCCCGCACGTAAGAGGCGCGGTTTGCGATCCTGTCTTTATGTTGGTTTACAGGCCGCGCATTTCGGACACGCTGCCGTTGTACAGGTCTAAATCGACATTTCCGCTGATTCCCGAGACTTTCCCCGTCGAAGAATACTGCCAGAAACGCAATCTGCCCCACGGCGGCGGCAACGTCGGGCAACTTACACCCCAGTGCGCGACCCAGAGGTACGGGAGGGTGGTCGGCGTCGGATTGCCCAGGCCGCTCCAGAAACCGGGCGCGGTGTACAGAACCGGCAACCGACCCGTGCGAGATTTGACGCGCGCAATCCAGGTGTTCACGCGAGCAATGACGGTCGAGTTGGACATGCCTCCGGTGACTTCCACGTCGATGACGGGCGGAATGTCACCCGCGCCAAAGCCGACGGACGCAAGCTGATTGACCATCAAATCGGCCTGCGCAGTCGCGTCTTGGTTGGGCCGGAAAAACTGATACGCGCCGACCGTCACGCCTGCCGCTTTCGCGCCTTTCCAGTTCGTCGCAAACTTCGGGTCCATAAAGCCCGTGCCATCGCTGACGCGCACAATCGCAAACTGTTTTCCAGACGCTTTGACCTGCGACCAGTTGATCGTGCCTTGGTAGTAGGACACGTCGATGCCATAGGTCTTGGTGCTGGGACAAACGGTCGCTTGGGCTTCGTATTCGGCCTCTTGGCTCAGGTTGATGCTGCTGCCGAGGGTGCCTTCTTCTTGGCCGTCTTTGCCGATGGGACTGCCGCAGCCGATGAGGGACAGGGCGATGGGCAACGAAAAAAGGAACGTACGTGTCATGAGAAAACCTTTCGTGTTTCGTGGTTTGTGCTGGCGCGGTGTTTCCTCGCGCCGCACAAAAGAGCCTTTGCAGCGCGCGTACCAGCTTGTTTCAAACCGCGAACGCTTCGGGTTCAGACGGGAAAGCGCAACAACCCTGGGGGAAGAGTCCCCAGGTTGCGGCTTTTTCGCAGCGGTTCGGTTCGGCGGTCTGGTTCAGTGGTTTTGGGAAAGAGCGGAAAACGGCGAGAGCCAGTGGGTGTATCCAGGAAACTGTCCGCTCGTCACGGCCAAAAAGGTCTTCTGGAGCTGTTGCGTGATGGGTCCGGGGCGGCCCTCGCCGATGATTCGGTCGTCGATTTCTCGCACGGGTGTGACCTCCGCAGCGGTGCCGGTCAAAAAGACTTCGTCAGCGAGCAGCAGTTGGTCGCGGGCGATGGGCGATTCGACCGTGGGAATGCCAAGCGCAGTGGCCAACTGAAGCACTGTGTCGCGGGTGATGCCCTCCAAAATCGCCGACGACAAAGGCGGCGTGACCAACTTGCCTCGGATGACCGCAAAGATGTTCTCGCCCGTCGCCTCTGCAACCATTCCCGAAGAATCCAGGAGGATCGCTTCGTCGTAACCGCCTTTGAGCACCTCGCGTTTGGCCAAGACGGAATTGACGTACTGGCCGCAGATTTTTCCTTTGGGCAACCCGACCTGCATGTTGTTGCGGGTGTAGGACGAAATTTTGGCGCGGATGCCTTGCGAAAACCCTTCATCGCCCAAATAGCGACCCCACACGTAGGTCGAAATCCCCACACGCACCGGCGGGTCCATCGCGCCAAGGCCCATCGAGCCATCGCCCAAAAAGATGAGCGGTCGCAAATACGCCGCGCGCAAACCGTTGGCTTGCAGGGTTTCTTTGCACGCTTCGACCACTTGCTGGCGCGAAAAGGGCACGTCGATGAAACAGAGCTTGCACGAGTTGAACAAACGATCGATGTGCTCGCCCAAACGGAACACCGCACCCAAGCCGGTTTGATTCGTTTGCTCGTAGGACCGTATGCCCTCAAAGGCAGCCAAGCCGTAGTGCAAAGAGTGGGTCAGGAAGTGAACGTGTGACTCGTCCCAGGGAACGAGTTTCCCGTCGAGCCAGATGTATTTTTCAGGGCGGATGTGCGCCATGGATGCTCCTTGGGCCTAAATGTCTCATCGCGGTGCGAGAGAATGCGCAACCACTGTGGCTGCATGGCATGTGCCCTTCTTGGTATCACCTGGCTGAGTCGCCAAGCAACCCCGAAAAACCGCCCCCCCGTTTTCCGAGGATTTCCAGAAAATGCAGCTTTGGACGCTTGCTCGCGGTTGGTTTTTTGGCCTGGCTTGTGAAAACGCTTGGGCGCGTTTTTGCCGCCTCAAAAGGACTGCTTGCACCGAGGGCAAAGGTGCCTTACCGTGCCGCGCGAAAGTTTGAACATGCCAAGCCGCGCCATCGCCACACACCTGCACAAAACGTCGCTTTTTTCAGATTTGTCCGAGCAAGAACTTCTGGCTCTTGTGGACATCGCGGTTTCTCGGACCTTCCAAGCGGGCGATGAGCTGTTTCAAGAGGGCGACGACTGCGACGGAATGTACGTCATTGTCTCGGGCTCGGTTCGGCTCTACAAAGTTGCGGCAAGTGGGCGCGAACAAGTGCTGAGCATTGAAGGACCGGGCGATGCCGTCGCGGAATTGCCTGTGTTCGATGGTGGGCCGTATCCAGTGTCCGCGCGAGCGATGACCGAGGCGAAAGTCGTGTTTTTGGGCTCGCAAAAACTTCGGCAGCTTTGCCTTGTGCAACCGGCTCTCGCGCTGAAGGTGCTCAAAGTGGTCGGGCGGCGGCTGCGAAAACTCGTGACGCTGATCGAAGAACTTTCGTTCACGACGGTGCGGCATCGCCTGATTGGTTTTTTGCTCAAACGGGCGCAGCACAACCGCCAAGGCAACGTCGCGGACTTTGCGCTCCCCGAAAGCCATCAGGAAATCGCGTCGCAAATCGGTACCGTGCGGGAGCTTGTGTCTCGCAACTTGTCGCGTCTTTGTGCCGAAGGTTTGATTCACTTGGATGGCAAGCACTGCTCGATCCCCAACCTGGACGTGCTGTGCGAAGAACACGAGGTCGAGGAGTAACGGCCAAGGAATTTGCAACCCAACATGAGCGAGACAAATGCAGGCTGGCTGTGGTCGGCTTTCCGTCTGATTTTGCGGGGGCGCTACGTGGTGGTGGCGCTGTATGCGGTGCTTTTGGGGCCCGCGATTTTCTTCGCGTTCAAGGTGCCGCAAGACAATTCGATCGATCGGCTGATCGTGAAAGACGATCCCGATTACGTCGCGTCGCGCGCGTTTTCCAAAGTGTTCGGTGAGGCGGAATACCTCATCCTGATTGCGGAAGCCGAAGATCCGTATTCGGGCAAGGTGCTGGCCCGAATCGACGATATCGAGGCGCGGCTGCGGAACATTCCGAAAGTTTCGGTCAATTCGGCTCTCGCCGTGTACAGACGGGCGAAAGCAGGTTTTTCGGGGACAGACAGTGAGCTGGCCGCGTTCAAGCAATTTGCGATGGGAACGCAACTGTTTCGGCGTCAGGGGCTCGTCGGTGATCACTTTTTGGCGATTGCGCTCGTATTGTCCATCAAAGACGGCACCGAACGGCAGACGACGCTCGCGAGCATCCAAAAAGCCCTTTCCGACATCGAACAAAATCCCGCGCCGCTGCTCCGTTTGCGAAAAGTCGGTCAGCCGATCGTCCACGTCTACCTCGACGACGACACCCGCCAGGCCGGACTGCGATATTTTCCGCTGTTTTTTCTGTTCGTGATCCTGCTCAACGTCGGGCTGTACCGTTCGTGGAAAGCGTTGCTTGCGTTCATCGTGACGCTTGCCATTTGCGCGGCGTTTACGGTCGGTTTCGTGGGAATCACCGGAGGCGTGTTCACCATTGTCTCGTCGCTGGTGCCGATGTCGATTTTGATCGTGTGTACGGCGACGCTCGTTTATCTGCATTCGCGTTACGTCGAGCGGCCACCTGATCGAACCGTCACGGACCATCAAATTTTCGCGCTGTGCAACAAGTTCCTGGCCTGCACGGCTTCGATTGTCGCGTCGGCCATCGGTTTTGCCGCGCTCGCCGTGTCCAAAATCCGACCGATTCGAGAGATGGGGCTTTGGGTGGCCGCCGGTTTGATCATCACCTGGGTCACGGTGTTCACGTTGTACCCGGCGCTCGTACGGATTCTGAATTGCCCGACGGGGCAAGAGCGACAGATTGCCGGCGCGTGGTTTGAACGCCTGGTCGGTTTTTTGCCGCGTTTTTCATACCGCCATCGCTATTCGTTGGTCTTTGGGTCGCTGGTGTTGTGCGGCTTCGGCGGAGTCGCGTTGTTTGGCGTGCCCGGCTGGATTGCGCCGATGAAGCTCGAAACGGCGGCCATCGAGTACATTCCGCACGACTCCGAGATTTACAAAAACACGAAAGAGCTGGAGAAACTCGTCGGTGGGCTGTCGATTACCAATGTTTGGCTCAAAGGCAAGCCGGGCATGGTGTCCGACACGAAAGTGTTGCGCGGCCTGGTCGATTTTCAACGGCGGCTCGATGCAGAAAAAACCATCGGCTCGACTTCGAGTGTCGTGACGATTCTTGCGACGCTGCGGTATCTGTTTCACGGTAGCGACGTATTGCCACAAGATGATGCGGGACTTGAGTCCCTGACCGACATGCTCGAAACGCAGCTTTCGAGAGAGCCGCTTTTGCAAAGTTTTGTGGACAAGGGGAACGTCTCGCAAACGCACTTCGCCGTCGTCAGCCAAAACCGTAGTTATGAAGATTTTCAGACGCTGGCCGAACTGCTGAAAACACGGTGGGCCGAATCGGTCGCAGCGCATCCTGCTTTGCGCGATTTTGAGATGCGGCCCGTTGGTCTCGCTCCGCTCGAGGCCAAAATTTCACATCACATGGTGCCGACGCTCGTCGAGAGTTTCGTCCTGACCGTCGGTGTTATTTTTGTGTCTTTCTTGCTCGTGTTCCGAAGCGGCATCGCGCGAGTGATGGCGATGATTCCGTCGTTTTTCGCGATTTTGGTGATGTTTCTGTTCATGCGCACGGTCGGCGTTTTTTTGAATGTGGCGACGATCCTCATCGCGACGACGGTGCTTGGCACGAGCGAAAACGACCAGATTCACTTCTTCTATCACTTCCAAGAAGGCAAAAAGGGGAATGCCTCGACGGAAGCGGCGTTGCGTCACACGATGCTGATTGCGGGAAAGGCGATCTTTTTCGCGACGCTCATCAATGCGGGCGGGTTTTTGGCGTTTGCGTTTTCGACGCTCCCGCCGATTCGTCAATTTGGGATGCTGTCGTCGGTGGCGTTCGTGCTTTCGATGATTGCGGACTTCACGGCACTGCCCGCCAGCCTGTGGCTTTTGTATCGCACACGCCCCGACGAGCCGACGCAACCGCCCAGCGTTCCGTAAAGACACGAAACGCAGCGGCTGTCGGTGACGGCTGCGAGGGAAGGTTGGAAAGTTTCGGGAAAGCGGTTTTAGTGCAGGATTTTTCCGAATTGTCCGACGGCCCACATATCGCCAGGGCGACTGCTCCAAATTCCGGTGAGGTTGCTCTTGATGCCCGACAACACCTTGCCCCACGACGCGCCGCCCGTGTAGTGAAGCATCACACCGCCTGAACCGACGGCCCACACGTCAAACGGCCCGTTTCCGAAAATCGAGTGGATGTCCTCGGTCGTGCCGCTCGGGAAAGGTGCCCAGGCCTTGCCGTTGAAAAACAAGAGAAGGCCTTTTTGTCCGCCGGCCCACAACGAATCCGGGCGCGAACCAAACATCGTATGAATCGTGCGCGGCGGCTGTGGGGCTTCATAGGCCGTTTTGCTCCACGCAGAACCGGTGTAATGAACGATTGTCGCTGCGTCGCCGCCGGCCCACACGTCCTTGCGGTCAAAACCAAACACCGTGTGTAGGTTTGCGTCCACCGTTGTAGGTACAGGTGCCCAAGCCTTGCCGTCAAAGTGCAGCGATGCACCTTTTTCGCCAACCGTCCACACGTCTTGCGCATCCAAGGCGTAGATCGCGTTCAGGTTGGTCGTCGCACCGCTTGCAACCGTTTCCCACGCGGTGCCGGTATAGCGCAAGAGCACACCTTTGTCTCCGCATACCCACATGCTGGTCGGGCCGCTGCCAGACACACCGTGCAGATCGTTGGTTGTCCCGCTGGGCGACGTAGCCCACGCTTTCCCGTCCCAATGCACAATCGCGCCGGCTTTTCCAACGGCCCACACGTCGTTTTGCCCGCTGCCGAACACATGATCGAAGCTCTGGGTGGTCGGAATGCCGGACAGCACTTCCCACTTTTTGCCCGCAAAGTGGCGGATGACGCCCTTGAAACCCACCGTCCACACGTCGCTTGCGCCGGTCCCGAACACGCTTTTCAGCGTCTCGGCGGTGCCACTGATCATTTCGACCCACTGCGAGCCGTTGAAATGGATGATCGACCCGCTGTCGCCCATGACCCAAATGTCGTTCGGGCTGGTGCCCCAAATGGCGTTGAGCCAGGGAACACGAGGCACTCGCTCTTGAACCCAACCGTTGCCATTCCAGTGATGGACGGTTCCCTCTGGGCCGGGGCGACCACCGACGGCCCAAATGTCCTTGGCCGAGTGTCCCCAAATCGCGTTGAGGCGCGCTTCGACGTGCCCGTAGGTGCTCCACTTTTGGCCGTCCCAACGCAAAATGATGCCGTCGGAAGCGTCCGAGCCGCCCACGGCCCACACGTCGTTTGCCGCACTGCCCCAAACGCCGCGCAATTCCGTGTCCACCGTGCTTGGAACGGGGCTCCAGTCGTTGCCGTTCCAGCGCAAAATCACGCCGTTTTCGCCGACAACCCACACGTTGTCTTTGCCAATGCCCCAGACTTTTTTCAGGCCTTCGCGAGCCCCTGACGGGACTTCGTTCCATTTGCTGCCGTCAAACCGCAGGATCGTCCCTTCTTTGCCAACGACCCACACGTCCTCAGCAGAGCTGCCCCAAATCGCGTTGAGGTATGCCTTCGCTGCGGTTGCGGGCAGTTCCACGACGGAAAAGGCGGTTCCATTCCAACGCAGCAACGTGCCGCTCTTTCCAACCGCCCAGAGGCTGGATGGACCGGTTCCCCATAAATCTTGAATCACCTGCGTCGTGCCGCTTGGAACCTCTTGCCAGAATTTTCCAGGGTTGGTCGGCCCTTCGTTTCGCTTGGCCCCGGTATCCACTTTTGGAGGGGGCGGAGGCGGCCCTCCGAGCATTTTGACAGCCAGCGCACCACCTGCGACGACAACAAGGCCGATCACACCGATGAGCGCAAATTTTTGTCCTTTGGAACCTTGTGGAGGCACTGCGTTTTGCATGGCGTTTTGCGAATTGCTGGCCGGATCACTGACCGATTCGGGAGCGCCCGACGGAGGCGCTTGAATGCCGTAGTCATGTAACGAACGTCGAAGCGACGTGCCGGCGGTGATGGGAGTTCCTCCCGTCGTCATCGGTGGCTGCATTCCGGCACCCGTTTGCCGGACGTTGATTTGCGACGTGCGCAGCCCTGGCGGTTTCTGCGTGGTTCGCATTGGGGACATGGGCCCGCTCGGACTCGAGAGCATCGGCATCGGCGAACCCGGCAAACTCACTTCGGTATTGATTCCCAAAATCCGTCGCAGCTCGCGCGTCACCGCTCCGATCGGCGGGCGGTCCGCCGGCACTTTCGACAGCATTTGGTGAACCAGCTCAGCGACTTCAATCGGCACATTCGGTGCCAGCTCGCTCAGCGGTCGCGGCGTCGCCAAAATGTGAAGCGCCATCACCTCACTGCCCGAATTGGCAATAAACGGCGGCTGCCCCGACAGGATTTCGTACATGATCACGCCGAGCGAATACACATCGGCTTTGTCCTCGACCTCGCTCGCGCCTTTCCACTGCTCGGGTGCCATGTACAGCGGAGTTCCCATGGGCACACCGACCTGCGTTTTGGCCAGCGCGGGCCCCATTCCCTGAGATTCCGCCATTTTCGCGATGCCAAAATCCAAAATTTTGGCTTGCTCTCGCGCGGCATCGCCTTGATCGGGAACGATCATGATGTTGTCGGGCTTCAAGTCGCGGTGGATCACGCCCTTCGAGTGCGCTGCGGTCAAAGCCTCGGCCACTTGAAGGATCAGCGTGAGCGCGGGCCCCGCTTCCATCCGACCGCCGTGGCGTTGAAGGCGCTGTGACAGCGAGTCACCGTCGAGGTAATCCATGACGATGTATGCGCTGCCGTCCGGCAATCGATCAAACTCAAAGATGTTGACGATGCCTGGGTGCTGCACGATGTTCGCCGCCCGCGCTTCATTCAAAAAGCGCGTGGCCATCTCGGGATTTCGTGAAAAATCCGCGTGGAGCACCTTGATGGCCGCTCGACGGTTGATGAGTTCGTGGACGGCCTCGAAGACGACGCCCATCCCGCCCTCACCAAGTTTCCGAATGATCCGGTAATTTCCGATTCGCTGTTCGGCCATGAACTGACCTTATGGCTGTTTTCTTGGAGTGATGTTGAAACCCTGTCCCACCAGGATTGGCAAGATGGTCTTCAATCGACTCTGAGCAAACATCTTCCGCGATCTGCAATTCTACATCAATCGAAACTCGTTGTATTTCTGGCAGATATTCTGAAATGCAGCAGTTTCACACGAGTCAATTCAAGCTACGTTTTTATTTCACATATACACACTTTCTGCGTTTCCATGCGACAATATCTCTCTCAGGAACACGTCAGAAAACGACCCTGTTACAGACGATCTTTTCCACAACCAAGACAGCGTTTCTCTATTCCAGCAGAAACAAGGAACTACATCGTTTGCTGATGTGCGATAAACATGTTTCAGAAAGACAATTGCAAAACGGAGCGGTGGCCAAGATGGGTATACTTTGCCCATGTCCTCAGCATCCAATGAAAATGACGTTTTGAAGGAACCAGGAAATGGTTCCGTACCGGACGATGCAGCCGAAGTGGCCAATGCCGCAAGCGCGGTGGAAGCAGACCCAGGCGCGGAAGCGGACGAGGCCGACGAGGTGCCGTCTGTGGACCCGAGTGAAGAAAAGCCGATGTTGCGACCTCTTGAGGCTTTTCCCGTCGATGGAGCGGGCGGTCAGAAATTGCTCGCGCTGTATGACCCTTCTGGAATTGCGCCACAACCCGTGACGTTGCCGCCTTTGGGTGCCGCCGTCATCGATTTGTGCGACGGAACACGCAACCGAAAAGAGATTTTGGCCGAGTTTGCAGCGCGCTACCGTCGGACACTGACAGCCGATGCGCTGGAAGCACTGCTCAAAAAACTCGACGATGCGCTGTTGCTCGATTCGACGAACTTTCGGCTGCATTGCGCCAAAGTTTTTGCCGAATTTTCACAAAGTCCGACCAGGCCACCGCTCGGGGCTGGAACGCTGTATCCCGCAGAAAAGGACGCGGCAGAACAGGCGTTGCAAGCGGCGTTTGCTCCACCGAATGGACCTGGGCTGGCAGCGCCAGAGCAACCAGGAAAGCCCCCGCGAGCCGTGCTTCTGCCGTCTCTGGAACCGAAATCGGCGGGCCCGGCGTTTGCGTGGGCGCTGAAACCGCTTTTGGATGCGGCAGAGTTTCCGACGCTCATCGTGTTGCTCGGCTGCGACCACGGGGCCGCAGATCCCTTGCTGACGTTTACGCGCAAGCACTACACCACGCCGCTCGGATCACTTCACACCGACGGGGCACTTGTGGATTTGATCGTCGCCGACGCCACGGCGGTCAACGCGGAACTCGGCGAGCTGGTCGTCCGAGACGAATTTCATCATCGCAACGAACATTCCCTGGAATTGTTGGCGCTGTGGTTGCAATTCGTCCTCGAGGAAAGAAAGAAACGCGGCCTCACAGACCCGGAACCCAAGGTCCTTCCGATCTTGTGCGGTTCGCTGCACGATTTCGCTTCAGCGTCGGGAAGCCGGGCGCACGGCACGCAAGATACACGGGTGATGGACGAGGTGGTTCATCTTGTCCAGCAGCGCGTCGGAGAACGCCAAGGCCAAGGCGAACGGGTGTTGTGGCTGGCGGCGGCGGATTTGGCGCATGTGGGCCCCCGTTTTGGAGACCCGCAAGCCATGACCGACGAAGACCGCGACTCGCTCGAACGACGCGATCGACAAACGCTGAAACCGTTGCTCATGGGCGACGCGCAGACGTTCCTGACGGAAATCAAACGCGAACACGATCGCCGCCATGTCGTAGGTTTGGGGACAATCTACACGTTCTTGCAAGCCTCGCGACCGACGGGCGGCGTTTTGCGGTGTTACGCGCAATGCTCGGTTTCGCCGCAATCGTTCATTTCCACAGCCAGCGTGGTGTTTCCTTAACCACACACGCCCACGCCCTCACACACACAACGACACCGGCCTACCGCAAGGTGCCGCGAGTTTTTTTTGCTGGAGAGAGCAGTTGTGATACGGCTGTCCGTCATGGGTTCGCTCGCGCAGTTGCCACCGGGTCTGCATCACGTCGCCATCATCATGGATGGCAACGGACGTTGGGCGCAGCAAAAAGGTTTGCCTCGGCTGGCGGGACACAAACAGGGCGCGCAATCGGTCCGGGAAGTCGTGCGCACCGCGCGCAAACTGGGTTTGTCGGCGCTGACGCTGTATGCGTTCTCGGAGCAAAACTGGGAAAGGCCGCTCGAAGAAGTCCAAGGCCTGATGCAGCTTCTTTTCGATTATGTCGTCGAGGAACGCGACGAAATTCTGCAAAACGGCATCCGGTTAAAAGCGATCGGAAACATCACGCGCTTGCCTGAATTTGTGCTGCGTCCGTTGCTGAAGCTCGAACAAGATTCGGCGCACAACGACAACATGACGCTTTCGCTTGCGTTGTCTTACGGTGGGCAAGAATCGCTGGCGCAGGGCATGCGGCGACTGGCAGAGGAAGTCTCTGAAGGCTCACTTTCCGTCGAAGATATTGACGAAGCGACGTTTTCCGCGCGGCTTCCGACAGCCGGTTTGCCGAAGGTGGATTTGCTCATCCGAACTTCTGGCGAGCTGCGCACGAGCAACTTTTTGCCGTGGGAAACCACCGGTGCTCGGTTTTATGTGACGCCTCTTTTGTGGCCCGATTTTGGAAAAGATGCGCTGCTGGCGGCCCTTGCGGCGTATGCAGAGGAAACAGAGGTGCGTGGGCCATAGCCCGCGTGGTGAGGAGTGTTTGGCACGATGTCGAATTTGCTTCTGCGCCTGTTGGTGGCCGTCGTGGCGGTCCCCTTTTTGATCTTGGCGGTCAATTGGAAAGAGCCCTATGGCGTGTGGGCTTGGGTGCTGCTTGCGCAAGTGACGGGGCTGCGCGAATGGATGAACATGACGCTGCCCACCGACGCGAAAATTACGCGGTGGCTGGGTGTTTTGGTCGGTGTGGCGTTTGGCCACGTCGTCGCGTTGGCACCGGATGCACACGTTCAGCAATTTGCGCTGTTTGGTTTGGCTGCGACGGGGCTTTTGTATTTTCTGTTTGCGCACGGACCGATCGAAACGGTCGCCGCGCGGATGTCGATGTGGCTCGTCGGGATTGTGTATGCCGGCGCGCTCATCATGCCGCTGCTTTTGTTCAAAACAGAGCCCAGGCTGGGCGGCGGTTTTATCTATTTGTGTCTGTCGAGCGCGTGGGGTTCGGACACGGGCGCGTACTTCGCGGGTCGTTTTCTGGGACCCATGCTGCCCGCCAAACTGTGGCCCACGGTCAGCCCGAAAAAAACCTGGATCGGTTCGTTCGGAGGTTTGGCAGGCAGTTTCATTGCGCTGCTGATTGCAAAGTTCTGGTATTTGCCGCAGCTCTCGTGGGTGGATGTGGTTGCGATTGCGCTGCCGGCCAACGTGCTCGGACAGCTTGGCGACTTGGTGGAATCGCTCATCAAGCGGTCGGTCGGAGTCAAGGATTCCGGCGTGCTCCTGCCCGGACACGGAGGCATGCTCGACCGGATTGATGCGCTGTTGCTTGTCGTGCCCTACGTGTACGCCTACGCCTACCTTCGGTTTTGATGGGTCTAGAGCGATAAGCGGCGCTGAAGTTCTGGCGACAGCACATCCAACGCCGCAAAGACAGCTCGCTGGAACGCGCCCATGGACGGTTCTGTCGGTCCAACGGGCGTCGGAGGCAACGCCACGCTGCGATCAACCAGCAGTTTGCCGTCGTGGAGCAACACCACATGGACCCGTCCCTGGATGTGTCCGCCCACCACCGAGATCGAATCCAGCCGAGCCATCAATGTATGACGCGCACTTACCCGCAACGATTGTTCCAGCGCCTCGAAACCGCCGACCAAGCCGTACAGCCGCACTGCCGACGCTGGCAGACGCAACCGTTGTTGTACATACATGAGCAAGGCTTGCTGGCCCGACGGCCCCAGACCATAAAACCCCGGCGGCAACGAGGACAGCGGCTCTCCCATCACACCGACCGCCACGCGGGGCTTGCGCTCTACCGGGATGGTCGGCGGTGGCACGGGTTTGGGGCCTTCTTCTGGAATCGGTGGCGGCGGTGACGCAAACGGAGGTCGCGTTTCCGTGGGTTTTGCTGCCGTTTCCGTGGGTTTTGCTGCCGTTTCCGTGGGTTTTGCTGCCTGTCCGCCTGCTTTGGTCTGAGGGGACGGCTTGCTCGTTTCCGTGCCGTCCGGTTTGGGCTTGTCCGCAGGTCGCCCAGGCGACACGAGTTTCCCGGTGGTTTCGTTTTTTCCTGAATGTCCACCGCTCCCCGATCCTTTCAGAACGCTCGGCTGGGCCTCTGGGGCAGGCCGCGCGGTGTCCGTGAGCAATTTGGGCCGCAGCTCTGCCACAACCGCGTAGACCAAATCGTCTACATGTTCCAAATCGCCGACCGCCTGGGCCGTTTTCCCGCGATACGAAAGCGTCAATCGATACCGCTGCGCCGGCAAGTCGGCAAACCGGGCCGTCAACGCCGCATCGCTATCGTTGCCCACCGTCTGGACAGCGACCCCGTTTTCTTTCAGCGCCGCCACAAACGCACGATGCAGCTCGGGCCCAAAGCCAGGCAACGTGGGTGGCACCGTCGGCAGAGACAAACTCAGTGGCTCCACGGCTTTTGGCCCGGTCTTTTCCGCTGCCTGTGCAGCACAAAGCCCCGCCGCCCCCAGCGACAGACAAAGCCAGGTCCCAGCCCCAGCCCAAGTCCAAGCCCAAGTCGTTCTGGCAAGCCGAACTGTTGTGTTCACCTGACACAAGCAAACGGGCAGCGCACACGACTGTCAAGCCGAGAGTCTGGTTGTGTCTTGCTTCCTGCCGAACGTGGTTCGCGCTCTACGAATCTCGCTCGCTTTGAGCCGTTCTCAAACGTCTGCCCTTGCGTGATACGATGGGAAGGCTGTTTTTTTGGGGGGCCGATGCGTTCCGTCGAGGTGGGGAAAACGCAAGGTGTTCCAAAGCAACCGAAACAACCATTGTTGCCGTCGTGAATCAGCAGCCTCAACCTGCCATGTTCTGTGCGACCTGCCGAGGGGTTTTCCCCATCGAGGCCGCCACATGCGATCGCGACGGCTCGCCGCTGGAGCGCGTAGACCAAATCCTCGCCGGACGCTACGCGCTCAAACACGTTCTTGGGTCCGGCAACATGGGCACCGTGTATCGCGCCGTCCAGCTTTCGATGGGCCGCGAAGTCGCCGTAAAGCTCATGCACTCCGACCTTGTGCGCAACCCCGATCTGGTCGAACGCTTCGAGCGCGAGGCCCAAGCCGCCGCCACCGTCGATCACCCAAACGCCATCACCATCTATGACAGCGGTAGAAGTTCCGATGGCCAAGTCTACATCGCCATGGAACTGCTCGACGGAGAGAGCCTGTCGTCTCTTATCGAGCGACAAACTCGCCTGCCCCCCGATCGGGCCCTGGAACTCTGGCTCCCCGCCGTAAAAGCCATGGTCGTCGCCCACCGCCGAGGCGTCATTCACAGAGACTTGAAGCCGGATAACATTTTTGTGGCTCGGCGCTTGTCGGAGGATGGGTCGGAGGAGGAGGTGGTGAAGGTGCTGGACTTTGGCATCGCAAAGCTGATTCAGGGGGGGAAGCGCGCGAATCAAACTGTGGCCGGGGCTCGAATTGGGACGGCGATGTACATGTCACCCGAGCAATTGGAAGGACGCGAGGCGAGCCCACGCTCGGATGTCTATGCGCTGGGTCTGCTCCTGATCGAGATGCTGACGGGACGTTTGCCGTGGGGAAAGACAGGGACGGAAACGGACCAGGCAACGACGATGTTGCGGCTGATCAATCCGCCCAAGCGTCTTCGCGAGATTTGTGGAGGCCAGGTTTTCTCGCCGGAACTTCAACGGTTGCTCGATGAAATTCTGGCGTTTGCTCCTGAAAACAGGCCGGCAGACGCGGGGGATGTGATCTTGCGGCTCGGCCAGGTTCCCGAGGCGGCACCCTTGGCTCTGCGCAGCTTGCGAAGATCGGAAGGCAGCCAAATGTTCGAGGCTGGGGCGCTGACGGCGAAGCTCAAATCGCAACTGCTCGCGGACACGCCGCTTTTGGGGACCGAACTGCCAAAAGACATTACGGTGCGGACGCCCAGAAGCTCGGACACGCCGACGCCGTTTTTGACGCCTGTTCCAACGATAGTCACAGCGAAATCGCCCTCAGAAGGACGAAAAAATGGGGTGCCGAACAACCCGGTGGAATTGGCGTCGGTTCCAACCGTGGTCACGGCCAGCCGTCCCGACATGCCGCGCTTCCCGGCCCCCGCGCAATCCCAACGGTTTGATGTCCCGCGCAGCTCTTCCCAACGGTTCGATGTGCCACAAAGTTCCTCGCAACGGTTCGACATCCCTCGCATCCCGTCGCAGCCTTTTGATGTCCCGCGCAGTTCTTCCCAGCGGTTTGAGGCACCCACGCCGCAACCAGGTACCGATTTGCCGTCCGTTCCCACGGTGCTAACCCCGTCGATGGGGGCCCGAAGCAACGCGCCCACCGCGATACAACGAAGTGCCAGTTCTGCGGCCCTGGCGTTGTCCACCGATCCAGCGACGCAACCCTTGCCCGTGGCTCGGTCGCCCAAATCGTCAGAGGGAAACACGTTGCGCAAACTCGCGGGCTTGCGAGGTTTGGCGGGAACGTGGCTGAACACACAAAGAAAGACGCCTTGGATCATCGCGGGGGCGCTCCTTTTGCTGTTTGGGGGGACACTCATCGCGTTTCAGGGAGACAAGAAAGCCACTCCCAAAATGCTGAATCCTGATCCGGGTTCAACCACCCGCCCCACAGAGTTCAAACCCCCGCCCACTCGTCCACCTGTCGTGCCCCCTTTGGAGCACCCCCTAACGGTGGATTTTTCGCGGAAACGCCATCCAAAAGCGTTCGTACAGTGTGGGACTCGTCCGTGTGTGGCTGGATGTCAGTTGGCACCTGGAGAGGCGTGCGTCGCAAAAGCACAGGGTTTTAGGCCCAGACAATACAGCTACGACGAATTGAAATCGCTCGCGTCAGGCGGACGAGTCGAAGTAGACCTGCGCCTAACCCGATGACCCCATCAGCGGGCCATTCTCGATCATTGTTCATCGAGCTCGGATCTGCGATCCAACCATCATCAACCTGAAAACGTCGCGTTTGCGGTGGGAAGAACGACAGGGGCTTTCACACAGAGCCCCAAGCGGGGAAAACGGGTCTGCCTCTACAGGCCGAGCAACTTGTCGATGTCCTTTTGGCTCATGTCAGGCTTTTTCTTGGCCGGAGGCGCGGTTTTGTCCGCTTTTTCCGTCTTGTCTGGCTTGGCCGCCGGCTTCTCGGTCTTGGACTTGGACGGTTTCTTCTTCTTCTTTTCCGCTTTGTCTCCGTCCCCTTCGCTGTCGCCTTTGTCCGGCTTGGCCGCTGTGTCGGCAGCCGCAGCCGGCTGATTTTGCCCGGGCTTGTCGGTCGCGGGACCTGCAATGGGGGTGGTCACTTCGGGTGCGGGTTGAACGGTCGGTTGCTTTGTGGCCACGATGGCGGCAGATCGGCGAGACATCACCACGGCCAACGTGGAGCCGACTCCGACCAACATGAGCACAACGGTTCCCACCACAATCCAGACCCACGGAGGAACGGAACTTTGAGGTACAGGGGCAAATGGATCACGCGCCATGGCGACGACACTCCTTCGGATAGACCAACGAGCAATTACTATACCGACCTTTTTCTCGCAAAGCTGAGGTTTTCAGTCGCCACAACAGGCAGTGCTGCGGCTTCCGCGCGCTGGGGTCTTTGTACCGTGGCGACCCGCGACAATCCTGCGGCGTAGTGCCGCACCCCCTGCTCTGCCTGCATTCCCTATCGAGACACGTTGTACGCCAAGCCCAGTCCGACGGCCACCGTCAAAACGGACGAACCCCCATGCGAAAAAAACGGCAACGTCACACCCACGACCGGTGCCATTCCCACCACCATCGCCACGTTGATGGCCGCATGCCAAAACAGGAGTGCGGCGATGCCTTGAAGCAGATAACTCCCGAACCGGTCCCGGCACGTCGTGGACAAATGCAGCATCCACAAAATCACAAACAAGAAACCCACAAGAAGGATCGCGCACCCGACCAGACCCCACTCTTCGGCCCAGACTGCGAACGGAAAATCGGACCAGTGTTCGGGCAAAAACTGGAGTTGGTTCTGGGTGCCTTTCAGATAGCCTTTTCCGAACCAACGGCCTGAACCGATCGCCAGCAGAGCTTGCCGTGCGTGATAGCCGGTTCCGGTGGGGTCCAGTTCGGGGTGAAGAAACGCAAGCAGCCGTTTCTGTTGATATTCCCGAAGGCCAAACCGGAGCAGCAGAAAAGCCCCACTTGCACCCACAGTGAGCACCCACAACTTGAGCCGAGACGGAAATGGCACAAGAAAAAAAAGGGACAGTGCGACCAAGACACACAGAAGCGCGGTGCCCAAATCAGGTTGCTTCAAAATCAGCAGCACAGGCGCAGCCCACAGCGCATGCCACGCCAGCATGGACCGCCACGGTTTGTAGACCAGGCGTTGCGTGTCCTCGGAAAAGAGGTGCGCGCCCAGCAGCACAAGCGACAGCTTTGCGAGTTCCGACGGCTGCATCCCAAACGAACCAAAGCCCAGCCACCGCCGCGAGCCGTTCACGACCTTGCCGAACAAGAGCACAAACAGCAAAAGCCCGAGCACGCTCACATACGCCGGCAAGGCCAATCGCCGCAGGGTTTTCTGATCCAGCAACGCCACTGCCAAAAGCAGCACCGCGCCGATTCCAAACCACACAAGCTGCGAAACAAACATGCCTTTGGGCGCCACGCGGGTCGCGGAGTACAGGTTCAGCAAGCCGAGCGTACTCAGGAAGAGCAAGACCGCTGTCAAAGGAACATTCGGCAGGTATCCATGCTTTCGGAGAGAGGGCATGCAGCCGGGGTTTTATCCGAAATGGCGCTGTGCGCTCAAAAAAAGCGCGCGCTCGCAAACCGCGCTAGTCGCGCTTGAGACACTTGATTGCGACGCCGCTGGCTCGGTGGATTTTGCCGTCCATTTTTTGGTCCGTCACCCGCACCGATGTCGCCCCAAGCGCGGCAGCGGCCTGCTTGAGTTTGGCGCGGCTCGATTCCAACGTTCCGGCCGTTAGGGACGAACCCGATTCGACCGAAATCGGGCCGTAGTCCTCGAACAACGTGCAATTGGGAGCTTCCCCGTTTTCAAAAAGCTGAACCGCCTGTTCTTGAGGAGTTAGCGACGTGGGACGCAAATTCCCCGGCCCGCAGCCCGCCCCCAAAACAAACAACACGAACGCCCCGCCCAGCGTTTTGCACGTCCGCGCCACAAACCCCCGCGCGAGCCACCCAGAGGCACACTTAGAATGACAGCTTACTGTTTTCATTGGCTTCGATTCTATCAAGCCACGGCTTGGCTTTTCCACTGTCTCGACAGCCGCTGCAACGATCGGCTTCGGGGTTTTCTTTGGGTGGGTGCTGGAAGTACATTGCAGGCCATGTGCGAGATGTGTGGTTTGTGTCGCTGTCGGATCGAAGTTGCGCTTGCCTCCGGCGCGCCCGACCGGGCAAGCTGCGCTCCGTTTCCTCCGCCGTGAGCCGAAAAACGCTTGTCCGGCCACTCCACATTTGACGAAACCTCATGCGTGCTCGCAGTCCACATCTTCGCGTGTGTCCCCCGTTGCAAACGCCCGCGCGACCCGAAACGCCGCCCAGCGAAGCGGCGTCCGTACACCGCCTTCCCCCAACGCCAAGCGCCCAAAAACCCCTTTCGATCGAGCAGTTGTTTTCGGAACACGCGGGTTTCGTCGCGACCCTTGTGCTCCGCGTGCTCGGGCGCGACCACGAGGTGGACGACCTGGTGCAGGAAGTGTTTTTGGACGCCATGACCGGTCTGTCTTCTTTGCAAGACCCGCTGGCCGCGCGCGGATGGCTCAAAACCATCGCGGTGCGAAAAGCTTGCCGCCATTTGCGCAAACGTCGGCTGCGCTGCTTGCTCGGCATGGATGCGAATTGTTGCTACGAACACTTGGCCGATGCGGACATTGGCCCCGAGCAACGCGCGCTCTTGAGTCGGGTGTACCAACAGTTGGATGCACTTGCGGTCGCCGACCGTGTGGCGTGGACGCTTCGGTATGTGGATGGCCAACCGCTGGAACAAGTCGCCTCGCTGTGCGGTTGTTCATTGGCGACGGCAAAGCGGCGGATTTTGGCGGCCCAAACCGAGCTGAAAAGGAGGCTTGGTCATGGCTGAGCTTTCGGATCAAATCGAATCCCTGGGCAAACACGTTCAGGCGGATTTTTCCAAGAGGCGTGCGATGGCCGTGTTTTCGCGGCTTGGGCCGATGCAACAAAAGCGAAACCGGCGCAGGCTTGTCGCGACCGTCGGTTCGCTGGTGGCCATCGCGGTGTTGGTCCTGTGGAATGTCCGAACAACCGGGCCGAGTCCTGAGCTTTCGTTGACGCACACACGGCTTGCCAAGGTTGTCACCGAAAAAATGGTGCGCCTGGCGGATGGATCGCTGGCGCGCGTCCTCGATGACCAGAGCCGGTTGACGCTCTTTTCTGAACAGCCGGACAATGTGGTCGTCAAGCTGCGTGGCGCAGCGTCTTTTCAGATCACCAAAAACCCAGGCCGGCTGTATCGGCTGGAAACCGAGCGCGTCGCGATCGAAGTTCTCGGAACACGTTTTTCGGTGCGAGAACAAACCGATGGCCGCGTCTTTGTCGAGGTCACAGAAGGCCGCGTGCGCGTGTCTTTCGACGGTCAAAAGAAAGAACTGTCCGCAGGCGAACGGGGCACGTTCCCTCTTTCGGTGTTGTCTTCGCCACAAACCGCTGCGGACACCGTTTCGCAGAACAAAGCCGGCGCTGTGTTGGCCCCGGATTCGACCGATCGGGTTGCTGCCCCAGTTTCCGAAACAGGAAACGTGTTTTCCGAGCCACCAAAAGACGCTTCAAAGCCACTTCCCTCCGTCGTGCCATGGCTTGCTCACCGACGAGAATCCGGTTTGCGACCAGCCAAGGCAACCGCGCTCTCTGCGAAGAAAAAAGCCATCGCGTGGCAATCCCTCGCGGAGCAAGGTCACTTCGAGCAAGCGTTTTCCGAGATCGCGTCTCGCGGCGGCATGTCCGCCTTTTTGCGGCAAGAGCAGCTCGACGCTGCTGAGTTGCTTCTGCTCGGAGACGTGGCTCGATACGCCCAGCACGCCGAAGACGCCGTGCCCCCGCTCAAAAAACTCCTGCGCGATGCGCGAACCGATCCGCGTGCTCCGCTGGCCGGGTTTACGCTGGGCCGGATTTTGCTCGATGACTTGGGTCAGCCTCGAGAGGCCGCTTTGGCGTTTCGCGACGCTTCCGAACTTGAGCCGGATGGGCCGCTTGCTCAGGACGCGCTGGCGCGCGAAGTGGAAGCCTGGTCTCGCGCTGGCGAACAAAGCCTCGCTCGCACGCGCGCGACCGAGTATGTTCGCCGCTATCCGACGGGCCGCAGACTGCGCTCGGTGCGTCGTTACGGAGACCTGGATTGAAACTTGGTGCGCTCCTCGTTCCGCTGCTCGTCGCTTTCTTTTCCTTCGCGGTCCGTGCAAACCCGAACGCTCTTGATGTCGCGCTGGACATTGCGCCTTGCGCCGATGTGTCTCGCACCGAAGTCGAACGCCGCTTGGCGCTGGAACTCGGAGCGCGGGTCCTTGGGGAAAACGAAACATCCAAGGAAAGCTGCCGCGCCCGTGTTTCTTGCGAAGAAAACGGCCATGTCTTGTTGCGCATCGACGACCCGCTCACCCAAAAATCGCTGTCTCGCAGCCTCGACCTGAAAAACCAAAACCCCGCCGTGCGTGCCCGTGTGCTGGCTGTGGCGATCACCGAACTTTTGCACGCCAGTTTCACCGAGCTGCTCCTCGACAAACGCGCCGACAAAGCGCCTCGCAACCAGACCGAGCCGTCCACGCAAACCGCGACACCAAAGCAAACAGTGTCTCTGCCCCCGCCGCCCGCGACACCTTTGCGCACAGCAACGCACAAGGACCCACCCACGCCCCCGTGGGACTTGTCGCTTGGCGTGCTCGGGAGTGTCCTTCTCCAGCGTGACGAGCCATGGTTGTTTTTGGGGGGCGGTGTAGGTTTCGTTGCGGACCATGCGCACCATGTAGGTCTCGGTCTGGAGGCGCAGACGCTTGTTTCGCAAGTTGTTTTGGCGCAAGGAAACGTCCGCAGCGACCTGGTCGGGGCCAGAATTTCGCTGCACGGCCATGCGCGGGCGTCTGGTTTCGTTTTGCGCGGCGGCGGAGGTCTTCGGCTCGGTGTTGTGCGCCACGCCGGACAGCCAATTTCAGATGAAAAAGCATCCTCCCTCGCGCTGTGGGGTCCGTGGCTTTCCCCTGGGTTGTATGCGAGCGCCACTGCCGAAATCGGGCGGCTGCGAATGGATTTTTCCATCGAAGGCAGTTACGCCCTGATCCCGGTCCTCGGACGGGTGGATGGCGAGGTGCGCGCCCAACTTACCGGCCCCCAACTTCTTCTGAGCGTCGGACTCGGCACCAAGCTGAGGTAGTGCGGGCGAATGGATTGTTTGCGCTTCGACAGTTGTCGTAGAGCGAGCTTTCAAAGTACAGTAGGGTTTCTGTTATGAGGATTGGTGTTTTCTCCGATACCCACGCGAACCTTGAGGCGCTGGAGGCGGTTCTGGAGTGCTTTCGCGTGGCGCGCGTAGACAAGCTGGTCTGCCTTGGAGATACCGTCGGGTACGGGGCTGATCCGAACGGTTGTTGCGATCTGGTTCGCCAGCACACGTCGTTTTGTATTCTGGGCAATCATGATGCTGCCGTCGCTGGGCGCATGGATTATTCGTACTATTACGATGCCGCGCGTCAGGCGCTCGACTGGCATTCCGGGATTCTGTCCGACGAAAACATGCTGTGGTTGCAAGGACTTCCGTACGAACGCCGCGAAGGCCACATTTGCTTTTGCCACGGTTCCCCGATCAACCTGGAAGAGTTCGAGTACATTTTCTCGACGGAACAGGCTTCGCGCTGTTTGCCGTATTGGGATCAGCTCGCGGAAGTGACGTTCATCGGCCACTCGCATTTGTGCAAGGCGTTCGCGCTGTCTCGCACCGAGGTCCACGAAGTCGTTGCTCCTCGCTTCGAAGTGCGCTCGAACTACCGATACATCATTTCGGTCGGTTCCGTCGGACAGCCCCGCGACTACGACAACCGCGCGAGCTACTGCATTTACGACGATCAAACCCGCATGTTCGAGTTCCGCCGCGTGGCTTACGACATCGATGCCGCCGCGCAAAAAATCTTCGAGAACAACCTCGAGCCCAATTTCGGCAATCGGCTGTACATCGGCGTTTGATCGCCGCCCCCAGCCCCTAACTGCACCTGACCGCAAGCCCTACAGAAATGCCGCGCCCACTTCGTCGGCGAAAAGAATGCCGTCGGCGGTCAAACGAAGGTGCTCTGTCGTATTGAGCAAAAGACCCCTTTTTGACATCTGCTCGATCGCGTCCGCACAAACAACCAGCGGGTCCACGCGATGCAACTCCCGAAATGTCGGAAGATGGACTCCTTCGATCTCTCGCAGACCCAGCCACAGAGATTCCCTCCACAAAGGTTCCCGATCGCGAGTTTCGTACAGATTCAGCGTCGGATTGTCGATGCTAGGAAGATACGTTCCGGGATACTCCGCTTGCCACGCGCGCAGGTACGCTGACGGCCCCTTTACATTCCCAAACCGCTCCCCCTTTCCCAAAGGAAGTTGCCGAAAGGAATGCGCCGATGCCCCCAAACCCAAGTATTCCCCGTGCGTCCAATGCAACCGGTTGTGAATCGACCGATGCTCCTTTCCTTTCGCAAAATTCGAGATTTCGTACTGTTCAAACCCCGCGCTTGCCAAATGGGCAATCGACCGCTGGTACGCCTCTTTTTGCCACTCCTCACTCGGTTTGTTTTTCAGCCCCTTTCGGATGAGTACAGACAGCAACGTGTGCGGTTCAATCGACAGTTGGTAAAGCGAAACGTGCATCGGGTCGAGCGAAACAAGCTGCGCGAGATCGTCGGAAAGTTCGGCGCAGGTTTCCTCGCCGCCGATCAAAAGATCGAGAGACAGGTTTGCAAAACCAATTTTCCTGGCGGATTTCACCAGCTCAAAAATGTCATCGGGCTGGTGTTGCCGACGCAGATCTGTGAGCCGATCGGTTTGAAACGACTGCGCGCCGATGGACAAACGATTGACACCGGTGCTTCGCCACGCAGCAAGCTCGTGTTCCGTGACGGTTCCCGGATCGCATTCGAGCGTGACCTCCAGCGTCGAAACCGGCGGCGCGGCGAATGAACGCACAATGTCATGGAGCGTCTCACCCAGGCACACTGGGTCCCACAACGACGGCGTTCCTCCCCCGAAATACACGGAAACCAGCCTTCTGTCCGAAAAAAGGGGGGCTTTGGCGCGAAGCTCATTCCGCAACGCGACTGTGTATTCCGCGTGCGGGATGTTTTTGCGCACAGCGACGGCAAAATCGCAATAGGAACACCGCTGAAGACAGTACGGAAAGTGTACGTACACCCCAAATCTGTTGTTTGCAGTGTGAAAGGGGAGCAAGTCGTCTTAGTTCGCAGAGGGAGTGTTTTCGACAGCAGGACTTGGGTCTGGCGGCAGGACCGAGATGGGAAGCGGCGCAACCAACACGAGCGGCAGCACCTCGTCCATCTTCGTGACGTAGTGAATGTCCATGTCGTTTTTCACTTCGTCGGGAACATCCAGAATGTCTTTGCGATTGCGTTCGGGCAACACGGCTCTCCGGATGCCCGCGCGATGCGCCGCAAGCAATTTTTCCTTGATCCCACCGACGGGAAGCACATTCCCCCGCAGCGTGATTTCACCTGTCATCGCGACATCATTCCGCACCGGTATTCCGGTCAGCATTGAGGTCAGCGCAACAAACAGCGTGATGCCTGCGCTCGGGCCGTCTTTGGGCATGGCACCCGCTGGAACGTGAACATGCAGGTCCGCCTTGTCGAGAAAATGCTCGTCGATGCCGTATAGCTTCGCGCGGCTGCGGACATACGAAGTCGCCGTCTGCGCGGATTCCTTCATCACATCGCCCAGTTGTCCGGTCAGCATCAGGCTGCTTTTTCCGGGCATGCGCGACGCTTCGATGAACAGAATGTCTCCACCGACGGGCGTCCACGCCAAACCGGTTGCGACGCCGGGAATGCTGGTTCGTTCTGCGACCTCGGACATGTGTTTCACCGGGCCAAGAAAGTCAGCAAGTTTCTCGACGGTGATGCCCGTTTTTTCGGTCTGCTGACCTTCCGCAACACGGACCGCAACGCCACGGCACACGCTTCCGAGTTCGCGTTCGAGCGTCCGCACACCGGCTTCTCGTGTGTAGCTTTCGATGATCTCGTTGACGGAAGCATCGTCGAACTCGATGTGTTGCTTCGTCAAACCGTGTTCGTCCACCTGTTTGGGAATCAAAAAGTTCTTTGCGATTTGGAGTTTTTCGCTGCGCGTATATCCAGGTATTTCGAGCACTTCCAGACGATCGCGCAACGCTGCCGGCACAGGATCGAGCACGTTTGCCGTCGCGATGAACATGACTTTCGACAGATCAAACGGCACTTCCAGATAGTGATCGCTGAACGTGTTGTTTTGCTCGGGGTCGAGCACTTCCAAAAGCGCGCTCGACGGATCGCCTCGGAAATCGTGGCCGAGTTTGTCGAGTTCATCGAGCACAAACACCGGATTGTTCGTTCCGGCTCGCTTCAACCCCTGAATGATGCGCCCAGGCAACGAACCGACATACGTGCGACGGTGTCCGCGGATTTCCGCTTCGTCGCGCACGCCGCCCAAACTCACACGAACAAACTTGCGACCGATCGCCTTGGCGATGCTTTTTCCAAGAGACGTTTTGCCGACGCCCGGCGGTCCAACAAGGCACAGAATCGGACCTTTTTTGTCGTTCTTGAGTTTGAGAACAGCGAGGTACTCCAAAATGCGCTTTTTGACTTTTTCCAAGTCGTAGTGGTCCGCGTTCAAAATGTCGCGCGCACTCGGAATTTCGATTTTGTCCTCGGTGGAAACCGACCACGGCATCTCGACGAGCCAATCCAAATACGTTCGTGTCACCGTGTATTCCGCCGACGACGGCTGCATTTGTTTCAGTCGATCAAACTGCTTCAGCGCGACCTTTTCGACCTCGGGCGGCATTTTGGCTTCGGCGATTTTGGTTTTGAATTCCTCGGCGTCGCCGCCAGTTTCATCGATCTCGCCCAGCTCTTCTTTGATCGCCTTGAGCTGCTGCCGCAACACGTATTCGCGCTGGTTGCGACCCATCTCTTCCTGAACCTGGCTGTTGATTTTTTCGCGCACCTTCAGGACTTCAAGTTGCCGCGTCAAAAACTGGAGCACTTTGCGCATGCGCTGTTTCAGGTCCAGCGTCTCCAAAAGGTCCTGTTTTTCCTCGACCGGAATGTCGAGCTGCGACGTGATCAAATCGGCAAGTTGGCCCGCCTCGGTAACACTTTCGATGAGCGACGAGGCCTCTTTTGGCAATTCCGGCATCAGTTTGATGACGCGCTTCGCAACATCTTTGAGGTTCATCACCAGCGCGTCGAGTTCTACGTCCACCGTCGGTGGATCGGGCAAGGCAGTGACTTTGCAATGAAGAAACGGATCGCCGTGATCGTAGCCCTCGACGCGAAACCGAACGACGCCTTGCAAAATCACCGAGAAATTGTCTTTGGCCAATTTGATGACTTTGAGGATTCGCGCTGCCGTCCCGATGGCATACATGTCGCCTTCGCCAGGGTCTTCGGTCCGCGCGTCACGCTGCGTCAGAATCCCAATCACAGGTTTTTCGTGAGCGATGGCTTCTTCGATCAGCCGAACGCTTTTGCGTCGGCCCACGTCGATGGGAATGATGGAACCGGGGAACAGCACCGAATTTCGCAACGGCAAAATCGAAACAACATCAGGAATCTCGACGGGGCTGCCCTGTTCCGGGGTTCCCCCCTTGGGTTTTTGCATCACATTCTCCTTCAGGCGTCGGTCAGCCAAACCGTGTGAGCACTTCCTCGTGGCTCGTCGCGTTTGGCCCAAGCGACTGCACAGTGCGGCTTATGATAGTGCCTGACTTCTCGCACGCAATAGCGGGCCGAGGGGTCACATTGTGCGCGGCTCTCGTGCTTTGCGGACCTGTCGTGGTAGAAGGCGCTGCGTGAAAATTCTGGCCTTGGATACGGCGACGCAGCACTGCGGCGTTGCACTGCTCGACGAAAACACCCAAATGGTATCGAGCCGACGACGGATTGTGACCACGCATTCTGAAACCTTGCTGTCGCTCGTCTCGGAATGTCTTGCGGAACAGTCGGCTTCACCACATGCGCTGTCGTGTGTGGCGCTGTGCGCAGGTCCCGGCTCGTTTACGGGCTTGCGGATCGGTTGCGCGACGGCCAAAGGGCTGTGTTACGCGCTGTCTTTGCCACTGGTGCTTGTGTCGTCTCTGGGCGCGTTGGCGAGTGCCCACGCTGGCGAGCGTTCGGTGCTGGCCACGATGGATGCGTTCCGCGACCGGGTGTACGCCAGGTTGGTTCCGTCGGAACATGCGAGCGGCGCGCTCTTGGATGTGCTCAAACAAACACCGACGCTGTTAGAGGACACCGCGTGGGACCCTGCGATCTTGGCGGAACGGCTGGCAACGGTTTCTTCTGAATTGCTCGTGCTGGGCAACGGAGCAGCGCGGTATCCAGTGCTCTCGACATTGCCTGGTGTGCTTGCAAAACCCGAGGTCACAGCGGCCCCCGACGTGTTTGCGCGGCTCGGTTTGGAAAAATGGCGGCAAGGGGACGTTGCGCATTTGGCCAGCGCGCTGCCGACGTACATCACGGTGTCTGCGGCAGAAGATCATGTGGCCATGTCCAGCAAATCGTCAGACAGCACCGAGGCGCAACCATGGACGCGGTGATCGGCTTGGGATCGAATTTGGGCGATCGGTTGCGAAGTTTGCGGCATGCGACGGCAGAACTCATGAAGTTCGGTCGCGTGCAGGCTCGTTCGGCGGTGTATGAAACCGATCCGGTGGGCGGACCGCCTCAGCCGAAGTTTCTGAACGCCGCATTGTGGCTGGTCACGGAACTTGTGCCGGAGGCGCTTTTGGAAGGGCTGCACCGAATCGAAGCCCTGGCGGGACGAACACGGACCGGCGAACGGTGCTCGCCGCGCACGCTCGATTTGGACCTGTTGCTGCTCGGGCGAACGGGCGAGACGGTCTTGGTCACACAAAAACTCGTGATTCCCCACCCGCGACTACATGAGCGCGCTTTTGCACTGCGGCCTGTGCTGGATTTGGCCCCGTCGCTGATTCATCCGGCGCTGGGCGTTCCATTGTCGGACTTGCTCGTCAGCTTGCCGCGCGCTTCTTCAAAGACACAGCCCGTGGGCTGGTTGTAGTATCGACAAGAAGCCATGGACGCAGAGACCAAGCTGCTCGCGCATTTGCAGTCGGCGGGGGAATTTCTCCGAGCAGGAAAAACGGACGAAGCGAGCCGCGAAATTGCGCAGGCGTTGCGTCTTGCGCCGCGTGATGTGCGGGCACTGAATTTGCTGGGTCTGCTGCATTTTCAGGGCGGACGGATGGACGAAGCGCACACAGTGTATACGCGGCTTCTGTCCGAGCATCCGGGCGACGCCACGCTGCGCCTGAACCTGGGGCTGTGTGAGCTGCGCCGAGGCAAGCCTGACCAAGCTGTCGTTCATTTGGCCCTGGTTGCACGCAACGAACCCGACAACACGCGCGTTCAAAGTTATTACGGTTTGGCCCTGTTTCGCGCGGGTCTCTTTGCCGAGGCGCGTCCGATTTTGGCCAAAGCCGGTCAGCACGATTTGGTCGCCGAAGTCGATGCCAAATTGGGTGGACAGCCGGTCGAGTCGGTTTCTGTGGAAAAACGAGGGCCGCAGGCTCGACCACCTCGCGTCGCAGAACCGGTTGTCGAGGAAAAATCGGTCCCTTGCGCGCCGTCGCTGGCCGATCTGCTGGCAGCCTCGTCTTTGGGAGAAGCTCCGTCGCTGTTTTCTTTGACCCGTGATGGGCTTTTGCTGATTCGCATCGCGGGCCAGGTGTCTGTGCGCGGCGAGGGCGTATTGGCCTGCGTCGGCGCATTGGATTTTTTGCCCTTTTCAGACCAAGACGCGCGTGCTGCACCATCCGAAACGACCTCTTTTTTTTCTGTTGATGGTCGTGGCGAGCTGTTGCTGTCCGCACAGGGCGGTCGTTTTTCGGTTCTGTCTTTGGCGGACGGAGAAGCTCTGTTTTTGCGCCGGGCCGCTCTCGTGGCGTGTGTGCCTTCGCTCCTGTCTGAAGACGGCGCTATGTCGCGCTCCGACGGTTCACCGCCTGCTTTTTTCCTCAAAGGCCCCGGCGAGCTTGTGTTGCGATCGCCGTCGCTGCTGCATTCGTTGCCCGTTCGAGCAGGGCAAAACGCCTACTTCGATGAAACCAGTGTGGTTGCGTGGACCACAGGTGTTGCGGTATCGCACGATGTCGCAGAAGACAACACACGAGAGCCGCACGTCGTCTGTTCCGGGTACGGTCACGTTCTGTTTTCGCAACAACTTCCGCCGAATCAGGCGAAATAGCGCGCTTTTTACAAACCGTATTTTTCGACGCGGCGCAGGAGCGCAAACCGCGAAATTCCCAGCATTTCTGCGGCTTTGACTTTTTTGCCGCCCGACATGCGCAACGCTTCTTCCAAAAGCCGCCTCTCCAAGTTTTCGAGGGTGTCGCGTCCCGGTTCAAACGTCACCGTGAGCCCGTTTTCATTGCGCGGCGCGCTCGGCGGAGGCGACAGAAGTTGGCGCTGCACCGTCATCTCGGACACGCGCGGCGGCAAATGCTCTGGCATCACGACAGCCGTTTCGCCCGGCACCGCTGCGGTCAGAATCGCCGACCGCTCCATCAAATTGCGCAGTTCCCGCACGTTGCCGGGAAAGTCATAGCGCAACAGCAGCTCGCTCGTTTCCCGATGAAGCGCCAGTTTCTTGCCCGTCCGTTCCCCAAATTCCGACAGAAAATGCTCGGCCAAAAGCACGATGTCGTGGCCGCGATCTCGGAGCGCGGGAATGTGAATCGGAAACACCGACAGCCGATGGAACAAATCGAGCCGAAACTTTTTTTCTGCGACGAGCTGCGCCAAATCGCGATGTGACGCCGCAATCACGCGCGCTTCCAGCGAAATCTGACGAACGCCGCCAACGCGCTCGAACGTCCGTTCTTCCAACACGCGCAAGAGCTTGCCCTGAAGGCTCGGTTCCATGTCGCCAATCTCGTCGAGCAGCACCGTTCCCCGCCCTGCCACTTCCAGCCGACCCGGTTTGAGTTTTTCCGCACCCGTGAACGCACCCTTTTCGTGCCCAAACAACTCACTTTCGGCCAGCGGAGCAGGCAGCGCGACGCAATCGATCGACACAAACGGTTCGCTGGCTCGCGACGAGAGCGCATGAATCGCTCGCGCCCCGACGCCTTTTCCCGTGCCGCTTTCCCCGCACAAAAGCACTGTCGTATCAGGAGATTGCGCGACTTCTTGGATGCGATCCCGCACCTCTCGAATGCCCGGCGATTCGCCCAAAAATTCCTGTTGCAGATTTCGGTTTATCGTCGCTGTTGGTGCCGGAATGACCTTGAGTGCGGTTCGGGCCACGCGCTCGGCCTCGACCACCCGCTCGACGACATCGGCCAATGCTGTGGATTTTGGAACGTAGTCCGTCGCACCACGGCGCATCGCCTCGACGGCATTGTCGATCGTTCCATACGCCGTCATCATCAGCACCGCTGGCGACGGTTTCAGTTGCCGCAAAGGCGGTATCAAATCAAGGCCTGTCCCGTCGGGAAGCATGTAGTCGAGCACCACCAAATGGTACGGATGCCGACGGGCGCGATGTAGGCCCTCTGCCGCTGTCGTGGCCACGTCTGCTTCGATTCCTCGTCGCCCAAGCAGTCGCTGCAACGCACGCGCGTACGTTTCCTCGTCATCGACAATCAAGGTGCGGCATTCGGTCATGTGTTTCCTCGTGCGTTTTCGGTCACGATTTCGCGGAAGCGTTCTCCGTCGAGAACCTCGTGTTCTTGAAGTTCTTTCACGGCCTGTTCGATCACCCTGCGATGAGACCGAATCAGCGCCCGAACCCGCGCATATTGTTCATCGAGCAGCGCGCGAACTTCCTGGTCAACGGCCCGCGCAGTTTCGTCGCTGACTTCTCGGTTCGAGAAACCAGCCACGTCCAAAAATTGCCCTTTGCCACTGTCGAAGGACTGAAGACCCAACGCTTGCGACATCCCAAACTCGCCCATCATCCGACGAGCAAGCTGCGTCGCGCGCAACAAATCATCCTGTGCTCCCGTCGAAACATCGGTCAGCAGTTCTTCTTCCGTCGCACGCCCGCCGAGCAACACCGCAATCCTGTCCAGCAATTCCGCACGGGTCAGCAGATACCGATCGCCGTCTTTTTCATTCGGTTGCTGCATCGTATAACCAAGCGCGCCGACGCCACGAGGCACGATGCTGATCTTTTTTACCTCATCTGCCGACGGCAAAAGCGTCGCCACCAGCGCGTGACCGCATTCGTGATATGCGACCACTTGTTTGTCTTTCGGGGACAACCGTCGGGATTTTCGTTCCAGGCCCGCGATGACCCGTTCCAGCGCCTCTTGAAAATCGACTTCGCCGACGGATTCGGCCTTTCGACGAGCAGCCAGAAGCGCCGCTTCATTCACCAAATTCGCCAAATCTGCGCCGACGAGTCCCGCCGTCATCGCCGCAACCCGTTCCAGCCGCACTGTTTTGTCGAGAACGATTTTTTTCGCGTGAACTTCCAAAATCTCGACGCGATCTTCTAGCGTCGGACGATCCACCACGACCCGACGATCAAATCGCCCCGCTCGCAGAAGCGCCGGGTCCAGGATTTCGGGCCGGTTGGTTGCAGCCATGATGATCACGCCCGCCGTCGAGTCGAAACCATCCATTTCCGTCAGAAGTTGGTCGAGCGTTTGTTCGCGTTCCTCGTGTGTCACAACGGGACCAGCGACACCCCGAGCCCGACCGATGGCATCCAGCTCGTCGATGAAAATGATGCTCGGCGCTTTTTCTTTCGCCTGCGCAAACAGGTCGCGCACCCTCGCCGCCCCGACGCCCACGAACATCTCGACAAATTCCGAACCGGAAATCGAAAAAAAAGGAACTTTTGCCTCTCCAGCCACGGCTCGTGCCAAAAGCGTTTTTCCGGTTCCTGGCGGACCCACCAAAATCACGCCGCGCGGAATGTGCCCTCCGAGCCGCGTGTACCGCTCGGGCGAGGTCAGAAAATCAATGATTTCGACCAATTCCGCTTTGGCTTCGCGTTGGCCCGCGACATCCGCGAACGTCACGCCCGTCCCCGCTTCGCCCCATTCTTGGGCTTTGTTTTTTCCAAAATTGAACACCGAATTCGACAGGCCCCCGATTCCGCCGCCTCGTCGCATCAGCCAGTTGGCGAAAAAAAACAGCAACACCATCGGCAAAATCCACGACCCAAGCGTGACGAGCAAAGACGGTGTGGACACAGCGTCGTACGGAATTTTCTTTTCGTTCAATTTGACGACCAAATCGCGTTCTGCCGTCTCAAGCCGTCCGGTTCGATAGATGGGAACTCGCTTGTCAGCGCCTTCCACACCTTCCCCCACAATCGTATCCACCTGGAAACTGACCTTGCGCAGCTTGGCCTCAGCGACGAGGTTTGCGAATTGATCGAAAGATATGCGCTTGTCCGAAAGACCAAACAGACGAGGCAAACCGAGCAACGCCAACAGCAGCAAACCGAACAGCCACAGTTTGGGTGAACTCCCGTTTCCCGGCTCCGACTCGGAACTTGGACGAGGCGTTCTGCTGCTGCGCGGTTTTTCGCCGCGACCTTCGGGAAACCGAGGTGGATTGGGTTTTCCACTCGCGAAACTCACAGGCGGATTCACATGTGTGCCCATGTGGGTGGCCGACGATTCGGCCTCACCGACGGGTGTTTCGCGCTTTGAGACAGTGTTTTTGAGCATGTGCGATGGGACTCTACTTCGACTCCCCCGTTTTCGGCTACCCCGCCCACGCGAGCCAAAACGGATTCGTTGAAAAAAACCGCCAAACTCCGCATAGTAGTCCTGGTATGTTGAGTAAAATCCCCGTCGCAGACCGCTTGGCGTCCGAACTCCTCCACTGGTTGCCCAAGCAGGCGTGGAGCCGCAGCGTAGGTTGGGTTTCCCGTCAAAAACTCCCGCGTCCTTTGCGAGATCCGCTGTATCGCAGTTTTTCCATCGTCTACGGCATCGACCTGAGCGAGCTGGATCGCCCGCTCGGGGAATTTGATCGTTTCGATGATTTCTTTTGTCGGCCTCTCCAGACGGGCATGCGGCAGATCGCCGCAGAACCACAGAGCCTCATCGCGCCGTGCGACGGTGTTTTGAGCGCACACGGTTTGATTCACGACGGCAACTGCGTTCACGCCAAAGGGCAGGAGTACACGGTCGCGGGGCTTCTGCACGACACAAGCGCAGCGCAGCGATTCGATGGTGGGACTTTCGCGACGATCTACTTGGCACCTCACAACTACCATCGTGTTCACAGTCCGCTCGACGGTTTTGTCACGGGTTTTCGACACGTTCCGGGCGCGCGATACCCTGTCAATCCGCTGTCAGTGCGATCAATTCCCAAGTTGTTCCAGCGAAACGAACGCCTGGTGACGTTTTTGCGAACAGACCATGGCGAAATGGCGCTCACGATGGTCGCAGCGACGGGCGTCGGAAACATGACCGTTAGCTATGAACCCGCGTTGGCCACACCAGCCGGCGGGCCAGACCGAGGCGCTTGCCACTATGAACCAGGCCAGGAAAAGCCGATCGGCAAAGGGGCAGAGCTTGGCATGTTTCACTTGGGCTCGACAGTCATCCTGCTCTTTGAGCCAGGGCGGGCATCGATCGATGTTCCGGCTGGCACCCCGGTCCGTTTGGGGCAACCGATTGGGCGGCTCACGCCGAGCAAACAGGGTTAGACATCTTGAGCACAAAGCAAAGCATACCCAGCGACGATTTGTCGTTTGATTCAGACGAGCTGGCCGAGGTGGGCGCAGTGTTGGCACCGACAGACTCGTTCGGCAACGAGGTTGCGGATTCCAATTCGAGCAAAACGCCGCCGCAACCAATGATGTCCTTTGATGATCAGGTGGATGCCGCATTTTCCGAGGAAGAAACAGCGGAAAAACAGCCCTCCGTCCAGGAAGACTTCGACGGACAAGCGAGTCTGGATGACCTGGTGGATGCCGCTGCGACCCAAGAGTCGATCGAACCCGTCGCCGTGTCCTCGGTGGAAGAATCGGAACCCACACAAGAGGGCGGTCCTCAGACGAAAGCCACGTCTGGCGAGATTGACGACCCGACGCCACCTGCGATGCCGATGGATTCGATGTCACTTCCGTCGGTGATTTTTGATGAAACGCCGTTTTCTGAGGACGCACCGGCCTCGCACGACGACGGGTCACTGATTTCCCCACATGTAGCTGCCGTGGCTGCGGCGATGGATGAGCACGACGAGCCGGTCGAGGACGGCGTACTCAGTTCGTCACCGTCGCCGAATGTCCACACGCTGCCGGTATCCGTGCAAAACGAGGCGGTCGGATCGGCCAAGCGTCTTCCGTCAAGCCGCGTTTCTCGCCCAGAGCCGGTCGTTTCTGCTGATTCTCCTGAAGCGACGGACGAGCACGACGATCTGTTTTCGGAACCCGTTTCTCCATCGCGGGCAACGCCTGTTGTTCATTTGGATGAAGCCGAGTTTCACTTGGTCGAGGATGGCGATGATCCGAACGGTTTGGCGTCAGGAAAAACACCCGTCGCGTCCGTTCAACCAGCTCCTTCCGCTACCGCACCGATTGCGAGCTCTCCTCCAATCGATGAAAAGGCACATTGGCTAGCCACGTCGGCAGCAACGCCACCAGCGGCGGTAGACCAAGAGAGCGGCTCGTCTGAATCTGCTTGGCAAAGCGCCGACAGCGGGCCGATCACGACGGTGTCGGTCGATGAGATCGATACCAATTTCAGCGATGCGGCAACGTCTGACGAGGTGCGTGCGCCCGCTCCGCTTCCTGCCGCAAGCCAAGTCAGCCCGTCGAGCGACACAAAACGAACGACCGGCGGCTCTGTTCCTGCAATTCCACCACCGCCACCCAAAATTGCGCCGCCACCACCACCACCGCCTGCTGCGACCCGAACGCCCGCGCCGCCACCGCCGCCTGCTTCCTATGCAAAGCCTGTCGCTCCGATGGCACCGCAGCCGAGTTCAAAAGCGCTGTCAGTCCCGCCTCTGTCGGGTCTGCTTGGTTTTGGCGAAGAAGGCAAACTCAAAAAGAAAAAGCGCGGCAAGCAGTGGTTCGAGGAAATCTTCGACGAAGACTATCTTCTCACGCTGCCCTTTTTGACCCCCACGCAGACTGAGCAGGAGGTCGAATTTCTGCTCTCTGCGCTCAACCTGCCTGCCGGTGCGCGTTTGTTGGATTTGGGTTGCGGCTACGGTCGGCACTCGATGGAACTGGCCGCGCGAGGCTATCACGCGGTTGGGTTGGACCTGTCTTTGCCGCTTCTCATTCGGGCCAACGAGGCCGCCCGCCGTGCCGGTGTGAATGTCGATTTTGTGCATGGGGACATGCGCGACATGGCGTTCGACGGTGAATTTGACGGCGCGTTCTGTTTTTTCACGACGTTTGGTTATTTCGATGACGAAACCAACCGGAAAGTGGCCGCCAGCGTGGGCCGTTCGCTCAAAACGGGTGGACGGTTTGTGCTGGACTTGATCAACCGCGATTGCCTCATCGGCGACCTGCCGACGCGCGTTTGGTGGCAAGGCCACGGCTGCATGGTGCTCGAGGAAGTCGATTTCAATTACGTCACGTCTCGTTTGGAAGTTCAGCGCCAACTGGTCTTGGAGGACGGCAGACAGCTCGTCCAGGACATCTCGATTCGCCTGTACAGCCTGCATGAAATCGGAAAGATCCTGACCCACGCCGGTTTCCGCATTTTGGAAGTGTCCGGCAACTACGCGCTGCGCAATCGCTTCTACGGCACCGAATCGCGCCAGATCCTCATCGTCGCCGAAAAGAAGCCGCCCGAGGCGGTCGCTTAGCTTCCTACACAGGCACCCTTTCCGATCGTTTGACGACGCCGGTTCGCCCACGTTTTCTCTTCGGTTTGTTTTTATACTGGAGAGATGTCCCACGCAGAACAACCTCCCGCCCTCGGTTCTCAGCTTGTCCTTTTGTTGTGTACCTTCCCCACCGGCAACGAATGGGGAGAGATTGCACAAGTCCTCATCGACGAACGTCTCGCCGCGTGTGTCAGCCAGCTTCGAGAAATCAATTCCGTGTACCGCTGGCACGGCGAAGTCGTCACGAATCGCGAAGTGATGTGCCTGATCAAATCCACTTCGGATCGGCACGCCGCTCTCGTCGAACGTCTGAGCGAGCTGCATCCGTATGATGTGCCGGAAATCGTGCGCCTTTCGGTGGATTCGGTGAACGATTCCTACCTGAATTGGGCGCTTGCGGAATGCGATCCGAACGCGCCAGCGTCGGAAGCGCCTGACGACAATGCGGACGAATAGTTTGGCCAAGCTCCCGGTCGCGACAACGGCCCGGTTTTAGGGACGTTCGAGCAACGTGTAGGTCGCGTACAAATCGTCGAGCGGAATGGACACAGGCGGTTTGTCGTATCCGAGCGCCTGCGCAAAACGGCGGGCGACTTCGGTGTCGTTGCGCTCGAAATCGCGGACCACAAAACCGGCGGCTTGCCATTCCGCGCGGGTCCACGGACTGCGACAGTCCGCGTGTGGGTCATAAAACGCCGGGTTCGGACTTTTGCACACGTTGTAGACAAGAAACCGCCCGCCCGGTCGCAACGTGTCCTTCAACACGCGCAAATAGTCGGCGTCCGACATCCCCAACGAAAACACCTGCTCAGGCGGCACCTCGCTCGATGGGCGAATGTAGCCACGTTTGAGCACGTTTTTGGCCAGGATGAACTCGTACCCGGTGCCCACCTGCGCACGAACCGCTGCATCCGCCGGAAACGTCCCGTACACCCAAGTCACACGCCCGGCCACATCGCGTCCGGCCATGCCCACGGACCCTTGGTCGCCCGGTTGCGAATACAGCGCCCGCTGCTTGGGAGACGCGGACACGCCGACTGCAAAAAGGCCCGTGGCTGCCATCAGCTTGAGCGGCCCGATCGCCTCGGCATACAGGTCGAGCGCGCGTTTTCCGGCCTGTTTCGCAAGCTGCCCTTCCGCCACCAAATCCACGAGCCGCGCAGAAAACAGCGGAGAACCCGCGCCGCCCGTGTAATAGGCCTCTTCGTCCACCCACTGCGCATCCATGCCAGCCGGGCCGGCCTGTCCCTGGGCCTGGGCCTGCCCTTCCGACTCGGACAAACAGGTGCGTCCGTCCGCCCGACAGAACACCCGACGCGGAGACACCGGCAAAAGCTGCGGCGCTTGCGCGGCGTATTCCACGGCCCAGCGGTTGCGCAGAAGCGGCGGCACCTGCGCAGCCTCCATCGTGAGCCTGGCCACCGTCGCGCCAATCGTTTCAGGACTTGGCGCAGCAGTCGTTTTCGGCGTCGGCGAACTCTGGCAAGCCGCAAACAAAAGCGGCAAGGCCATTCCAAGAAACCTCGCAGGGGCACCCTTCATCGCAGCAGCATCCTTTCGGCAACACAGCGAGCTGGTTTGTTCGGGCCTTGTTTTTGTCGTGACCCGAAGAAACAACCTTGGCAAACGCGAGCCGATGGGAGCAAGTCCTGAAGGAAAAAACTTGTTGGGAAGGAAAGCGCGGAAGGGAAAGGCCGCTCAGAACGTGAGCGGAGACGCCAGTGTGTATGTCAGGGTAGGCACTACCAGCCGCCGAAGAAGTTTTTCACTTTGCCTGCGGTGTTCTTCACCGTATCGACTGCGCCGCCCACTCCTTTGGCCAACGTTGAGCCCGCGCTCTTGACGCTTCCCCACGCGCTCGACGCTTTCTCTCCAACCCAATCCTTGGCGTTGCTGATCGCTTTTCCGGCCTGACCCGCTTTTTCCTTCGCCCAGTCTTTGGCCTGACCCACTCCCGCTTTCACATCGCTCCACCCTACCTTGCCGTCTCCGTCTCGGTCCGCCGCGTTGTGCAACGCTTCTTTGGCCTGCGTTGCTTTGTCTCCCACCCACTGCTTGGCCGCCCCAGCCTTCTCCTTCGCCCACTCCTTGGCTTGCCCCGCACCAGCCACCACATCTTTGAAGCTCAGCTTCCCATCCCCATCTCGGTCCGCTGCGTTGTGCAACGCCTCTTTGGCCGCTCCAGCTTTGTCCAGCGCCCAATCTTTGGCCGCTCCTGCCTTGTCCATCGCCCAATCTTTGGCGTTGTGCAGCGCTTCCCCGGCCTGCCCGGCTTTCTCTTTGGCCCAGCCTTTGGCCTGCTGCATCCCGGCCACCAAATCGTTGAACCCAAGCTTCCCGTCCCCATCTCGGTCCGCCGCGTTGTGCAGAGACTTGCCCGCGTTGCTCGCCTTTTCCAAGAGCCAATCTTTGGCATCTCCCGCCTTGTCCACAGCCCAATCCTTCGCCGCACCCATCGCCTTGCCAGCTTGGTCGATTTTCTGACCAGCGAAGTCTTTGACCTCGTGGATGCCAGTAAACACATCCCCCAAACCAAGCTTGCCGTCTCCGTCTCGATCGGCGGATTTCTTCAGCCACTGGCCCGCTTGCTTCCCTTTTTCCACTGCCCAATCTTTGGCGTTCCCGATCGCTTGACCAGCGTCGCTGAGCTTCTCTTTGGCAAATTCTTTGGCCTGTGTCGCTCCTGCCACCAAGTCGCCAAACCCGAGCTTCCCGTCCCCATCCCGATCTGCCGCGTTGTGCAGCGCCTTGCCTGCCGCGTCCAGTTGGTCCCCGGCCCATTCCTTCGCCATGCCTGCTTTGTTGCCGAGCCAATCTTTGGCTTGGTTGGCCCGAATGCGAACGTCGTTCATGCTGAACTTGCCGTCTTTGTCGCCGTCCAGCAGTTTCTGTGCGCCGTCCCAGCCCTTGTCGATCAGATTTGCGCCGCCCTGCGCCAGTTGGCCCACTCCCAGCGCCGCGTCTTGCAACGACAGCGAGCCGTCCCCGTCTCGATCGAGGCCGTTGTGGATCTTCTTTCCGATCGACTTGGCCATTTCATAGGTTTGCTTCAGGTCGAGCGTCGCATCGAACGACACCGAGCCGCCCAACCCCAGGGCCGCGCCGAGCTTGCCGCCGATGTGCAGTTTCCAGTCTTCCAGGGAGATTCCGCCTGATGCCTCGAAACCGATGCCTGCGATGCCCGAAACACCGGCTTTGCCTTTGAGGGGTCCCAAGTTGGCATGAACGTCGGCGCTGCCTTCCGCGCCCGCAAAACCGCCGATCTTGCCTTCGATCCCTGTGAATTTTTCCCCAATGCCTGCTTTCACACCGGCCCCAAGCTTCACCCCCGCGAAACCGTCTGCATGGGCACCTGCGCCCACTGTCAGCGGCTTGCTGAGATCGCCTTGCATTCCAAACAGGCCCGAAAGGTCTGCACTCGTCAAATCAGCATCTCCGCGGGCGCCGACGCCAGCACGAGCACTGGCCTGCGCACCCGCCTCCACGCCGGTCGAGGTCATCTTGGCGTTGACGCCCGCCCCCGCTTCCGCGTTCGCATACAGATCGCCCGACGCATCGGCTCTGCCGTATTCGCCTTCGGCAGAGGTCTTGCCTCGCAAGCCGGCTTGCCACTTCGCCCCCGTGACCGCCGAACCGCTCCACAGGTCTGCGCTCGTGCCGTCTTTGTTGTATTTCCCCGAGCCCAGGCCGCTTTTCCATGGAACCGTGCCCGCCACGGATTCGTTGTAAAAGCCGTTGTCTGGTCCCTGGTGCTCTTTGTCCGGTTTGAGCGCCGACAAGTTCACTTGGTCGATGCTCGGAGCGCCCATCGTTGCGTTTTTGACCACGCCCGGTTCGTTGGGCTTTTTCGGATCGATCTGAGGCGTATCTGACTTCCGGTTTCCAGCGCCAACACCCCAGGCATCCCAGCTTTGATAGCTGGGCATGTAGCCCCCTTGGCTCTTGTCCAGACCGGAAATGTCGTAGTGGTTTTGTGGATCAGAAAGACCGCCAAATGCGGACCCGCCACCCACGTCCTCGTCCTGATCAAAGTCACCCATGGATACTTCCCCCTGCTGTTGAAGTTGTCCGCTTGGCCTCCAAAAAGTTTCGATGTGGTTCCCTGACCCCACCCAATACAGCTTCGGCAGTTGGGGGTGTATGGCACGGTTCGGGACATGGACCGCAAACCTCCAGAGACCCCCCTTTGATCTGATAGCATCGGGGCATGAAATATCTGGTGTTCTCTGCTGGCGTCTTGTTGTTGGGAGCGGCCTTCGTCTGGGTGGGCTGTAAAAAAGTGACCCTGGACCAAGAGTTGGACACGCTTCCCGCTGAGGAACGCGCCTCCCTTGAGGCGGTGGCGGCAGCAGCCCAAGTCACACTCGATACGTTAAAACCCGTCGCCCCAGGCGTCTTGAAGTACCACCCCAAAGCCGTGGCTGTGCAAAATGGACACGTTGTCGAGCTTCGGCTTGCAGACACCGGTCTCAAACAGCTCGATTCCTTGGCCAAACTGCCTTCCCTGCGCGCGTTGTGGCTGGATGGCGCGCAACCTGCGTCGTTGCGCCCGCTGGGTCAATTGAAGTCCTTGCGCGGGCTTGTTTTGAGCCGCTGCGGTTTGACCTCCGTTGCAGAGCTGCAAGATCTGCCCGCTCTCACAAAGCTAGACTTGAGCAACAACCAGTTGTCAGACATCTCACCGCTTCTCGCCTTGCCCGCACTCGAAGAAGTCACCTTGACGGGCAATCCACTCAAGGAGCTTCCCGCTGGTATGCCAGAACGGTGGAAAGTGACCTCCGACATGCCCAAACAAAACCCCCAGGCACCTGCGGCCCCGTTGCCCATTCCAGACTTTTGGGTCGAGAAACCGCCCGCACAAGATGGCAAATCGCAGGGCAGCCGCGAGTCAGGGGTGATTTCCAATGGCAACAGTTGGAAAGTCACAGGCGAAGCCCAAAGCTTGCGCGGTGCGGTCCGGTACTCGCGAATCCCGGGAGAAGACGGCATGCGCGGCGTTTCTGCTGCGTTGGAAGTCGAGGTGTCGAGTGGCCGCGTTCGCGGGTACATCCAAAAGGCACTTTTGGTGCCCGGAAGTGCATGGCGACAAAGACCTGGCTATGCCTTCTGCGAAGCCTCTCCCGGCAAGCCCGGCAGAGTCGAAGGCACCATGCCGGGCGATGGTGCCGGAACCAATGGTATGGAGCAAAGTTACCATGTCATTTTGGAGAGCCTCGACGGCGAGGCGACTGGCATCAAATACCGACTTTTGCCGATTGCTTCCAAGTAGGGAGTTCCCGTCCAGAGCCGTAGCTCTTCTTCTACCAGCCGCCGAAGAAGTTTTTCACTTTGCCTGCGGTGTTCTTCACCGTATCGACTGCGCCGCCCACTCCTTTGGCCAACGTTGAGCCCGCGCTCTTGACGCTTCCCCACGCGCTCGACGCTTTCTCTCCAACCCAATCCTTGGCGTTGCTGATCGCTTTTCCGGCCTGACCCGCTTTTTCCTTCGCCCAGTCTTTGGCCTGACCCACTCCCGCTTTCACATCGCTCCACCCTACCTTGCCGTCTCCGTCTCGGTCCGCCGCGTTGTGCAACGCTTCTTTGGCCTGCGTTGCTTTGTCTCCCACCCACTGCTTGGCCGCCCCAGCCTTCTCCTTCGCCCACTCCTTGGCTTGCCCCGCACCAGCCACCACATCTTTGAAGCTCAGCTTCCCATCCCCATCTCGGTCCGCTGCGTTGTGCAACGCCTCTTTGGCCGCTCCAGCTTTGTCCAGCGCCCAATCTTTGGCCGCTCCTGCCTTGTCCATCGCCCAATCTTTGGCGTTGTGCAGCGCTTCCCCGGCCTGCCCGGCTTTCTCTTTGGCCCAGCCTTTGGCCTGCTGCATCCCGGCCACCAAATCGTTGAACCCAAGCTTCCCGTCCCCATCTCGGTCCGCCGCGTTGTGCAGAGACTTGCCCGCGTTGCTCGCCTTTTCCAAGAGCCAATCTTTGGCATCTCCCGCCTTGTCCACAGCCCAATCCTTCGCCGCACCCATCGCCTTGCCAGCTTGGTCGATTTTCTGACCAGCGAAGTCTTTGACCTCGTGGATGCCAGTAAACACATCCCCCAAACCAAGCTTGCCGTCTCCGTCTCGATCGGCGGATTTCTTCAGCCACTGGCCCGCTTGCTTCCCTTTTTCCACTGCCCAATCTTTGGCGTTCCCGATCGCTTGACCAGCGTCGCTGAGCTTCTCTTTGGCAAATTCTTTGGCCTGTGTCGCTCCTGCCACCAAGTCGCCAAACCCGAGCTTCCCGTCCCCATCCCGATCTGCCGCGTTGTGCAGCGCCTTGCCTGCCGCGTCCAGTTGGTCCCCGGCCCATTCCTTCGCCATGCCTGCTTTGTTGCCGAGCCAATCTTTGGCTTGGTTGGCCCGAATGCGAACGTCGTTCATGCTGAACTTGCCGTCTTTGTCGCCGTCCAGCAGTTTCTGTGCGCCGTCCCAGCCCTTGTCGATCAGATTTGCGCCGCCCTGCGCCAGTTGGCCCACTCCCAGCGCCGCGTCTTGCAACGACAGCGAGCCGTCCCCGTCTCGATCGAGGCCGTTGTGGATTTGTTTGCCCGCCCACTTGGCCAATTCGTAGGTTTGTTTCAGGTCCAGCGTTGCATCGAGCTCGACCGAACCGCCCAACCCCAGGGCCGCGCCGAGCTTGCCGCCGATGTGCAGTTTCCAGTCCTCGATCGAAATGCTGCCCGAGGCCTCGAAACCGATGCCTGCGATGCCCGATACGCCCGCCTTGCCCGCGAGCGGTCCCAAATTCCCGTGAATGTCCGCGTTGGCTTCCGCCCCGGCCATGGCGCGAACGCCGCCTTTGGCCCCGATGAAGTCTGTGGACAAACCGATCTGGCCGTCCGCCGTGGCTTTGGCGCCCGCCCACACGTCTCCATGAACGCCCGCGCCGGCATTAAAATCCTCGACGCCCGCGTCGATCATGGACTGGGTGCGCAAGTCCCGCTTGACGTCTGCATCGCCGTTGGCCCCCACGCCAAAACCGGCCCCTGCTTTGGCGGACGCATTGAAGCCTTTGTTGGTCAAACTGGCATCGACGCCCGCACCGGCTTCGGCACCGGCGTACACATCTCCGCTGGCGGAGTATTCATTTCCGAAGCGATCGGTACCTTCGGTGCTCCCGCGCAGGCCGACTTGACGCTTGGCACCGGCGGCGGCAGACCCGCTCCAGAAACTCAGATCCGCGCCGTCCTTTCCGTAGCTGCCTTCAAATCCCTTGGTCTGCCACGGCGAAGCACCGTACTGAATGTCGTCGTAAAAACCGTTGTCTGGCCCTTTTTGCAGGTACGGTACGCCCGACAAATCGACCAGACCCACGCTCGGCATGCCCATTTTGGAGTTGGCGACTTCAGGCGCTTTGCTGGGATCGTTTTCGTCGGCTTGCGGCGTATCGTCTTTGCGATTGCCGTATCCACTTCCCCATCCGGTCCAGTTTTGATACTCGCCTCCCTCGTTCTTTTTCTCTCCAGTGATGGAGTAGCTGTTGTAAGGCGAGGATGTAGAAGTCGGTGGTTGCGTCTGCGTCTGGTCGCTCACGGAGTTCCCCCAAAGTTGGTCGGCTGTTTCATTTCTCGACAGAAAACAGCCGGTCGTTGCGACGACCGAAAAGATCCAAACAAACAAGGTAGTTGAGGCGGTCATGCCGATCAGTCGAGGTCTTCCTTAGAAAAGAGCTGAAAAACGCCGTCTCTTGTTCCGTTTCCCCAAAATGGGTCGGCGGTGGTAGTCTGTTGCACATGAAGAATGCAGCGATTGCCGTCGGTGTTTTGCTTTTGCTTGTGGTGATCTGGGTGTTTCTGAGCAAGCCTCCTTCCCTGGAAGATGCGCTCAAGTCTTTGCCAGCCGAAGAAGGGGCTGCGCTGGATGCGATTGCAGCAGAGGGCGGTTTTTCCAAGACCGATTTCAAGTCTGTGGGCATCGGTCTGTTGGCCAATTGCCCGCGAGCCGTTGCGATCGAAGGCGGGCACGTCGTCGAGCTGCGCGTCGCCGATGCGCCGATCAAAAGTTTTGCGCCCTTTGCGAAATTCAAAGGCCTCAAAGCCTTGTGGCTGGACGGCACCACGCTGGAATCGCTCGACGGCGTGACGCAGCTTTCGACGCTCTTTGTTTTGAATGTGAGTCGGACCAAAGTCGGCTCGTTCGCCGGTCTTGCGGGACATCCGGCGCTGGGCCTGCTCACCATCGAGCACTGCGGGCTCGAATCCGTCGAAGAATTGCGCGACCTGCCGCAATTGCGCGAGCTTTCCCTCAAAGGCAATCCAGTCCGCGACCTCGCCGCGCTGACCAAACTTCCCTCCTTGCGCGACCTCGACCTGACCGGAACCGAGGTCAGCGCACTGCCCGAGCCCAAGCCCGCAGCATGGCAAATCAAAAAGGACGCGCCGCCGCCCGCCCCCGCGAAACCCCCCGAGAATTGGGTAGACGACGAGCCCAAACCCGACGGCGAAATCAAAGGCCTCGCCCACAAAGGCGTTTTGCAAGACGGCGATTCCTGGCTGGTCGAAGGTTCCGTCGAATCCTTGCGCGGCGCTGGCCGCGTGTTTGGCATTCCCACCACCGGCTTTTTCCGTGGGTCCAACGTCGAACTCGAACTCGAAACCGACAAGGGCAAGGTGCGCGGCTACTTGAAAAGTTCTCTTCCCGACCCGAGCCGCTTCTTGGGCCGCCGGCTCGGCTTTGTCTACGCAGAAGCGACCGCCGGAAAGCCCGGCAAAGCCGTGGGCGACATCCGGCAGCTCACCGGATCGAAGTACGGCAAGTACCGACCCGTCGAGTTTGTCGTCGAAAGCCTAGACGGCGAAGCCAACGGCATCCGCTTCAAACTCCACCGCCACAAACCCCAGTAGCCCACACGCCACACACTTCCCACACCTCAATGTTCCACGTGGAACATTGGAGCCCAAACGCCAAAAGTCGCGGTTTTCGGGATCTGCAGGAAGGTCGGTTGGGGGTTCCGCGCGCCATGGGCGGCCTTCATCCAGGTCGATTGACCAAACCATCACGGAAACCCGGACTGACCTCTCTGAAGGTTGGGGTTTCCCGCGCAGAAACCGCGACCTTCTTCCAGGTCAGTTGACCAAACCATCACGGAAACCCGGACTGACCTCTCTGAAGGTTGGGGTTTTCCGCGCAGAAACCGCGACCTTCTTCCAGGTCAGTTGACCAAACCATCACGGAAACCCGGACTGACCTCTCTGAAGGTTGGGGTTTTCCGCGCAGAAACCGCGACCTTCTTCCAGGTCAGTTGACCAAACCATCACGGAAACCCGGACTGACCTCCCTGAAGGTTGGGGTTTTCCGCGCTCGACCCACCACCAACGCGCCTGCAAGTCGGGTTTTTTGTGCCCAAACCGTTTTTGGCGCTTCTACGTGCCGAACCTAAGGCTTGGCGGTGAGTTTTTGGGTGGCGGCTTGAATGAAACCGTCTGGGTCTTGGGCGGCTTTGCGAAGGGCAAAAGGGGAAAGCAGCGACCGTCCCGTTGGGTTTTGCGCCAATTGCAGAACGTGCAGCCTCAACCTGGGGTCCGCATGGAAGAGCAGCGAATCGAACAGCGGCTTTGCTTCGCGCCGGGAGGGTGGAATGCGAACGTACATGGTGGCCGCCTCTTGCAGCACAACCTCTGGCTCGCCCTGCCCCAGCACTTCGGCCAGAACATGGGCCGCTGACACCGCGTCCGCTGCGTCGTTTGAGCGCGCGATTTGTCCCAGCACACGCACTGCCGCTGTCTGGATGCGTGGCTGAGCCAGCGCACTCTTTTTTGCCAATGCCAATTCCCTCAAGGTCGGCAAAAGGGCCTGGGCAATCGACCCGCGCAGCTCGGCGGTCTGGATTTGCGGCGGAAGAAACCGGTCGAGCGGCCCGAGTCGCACCGGCGCAAGCGTTTTCATGTCGGGCGCGAACAACAAATCCTCCAGCGTTCGCAACGCGAGGTCTGGACGGTGATCGAGCGATTCCAGAAGTGCTGCGACACACTCACCGCGCGCCCCAACCGTCCAAGGCGGCGGCGCTTCGGTTGAAAGCGAAGACGAAAGCGAAGAGGCAGGCGGCGTCTCTGCTGCGCTGACCCAATCTTCTATAAACCGGCGCACATCCAACCCGTCCAGACCTCGCGTGATCGCGGGCAATGGCCCAGGCGATGGCATGGCTGACGGTGGCCCGCCGATCCAAAACAACGACGCTGCGGCCATGTCTCGAACCGGCTTGTGCTTTTGAAACACGGCACGAAGCAGCTCTTGCGTCGCGTGCTTGTCGCCCGCTCCGATCCGGCCCAACGTCCACGCCGCGTACCGTTCCGGCAGCTCGTTGCCCAAAGACAACAGCCGAGCAGCCCACTCCACCGCCGCAGGCTCTTTGGCGAGCCCCAGGGCCAACATGGCCGCCGATTGGACCAGCTCGCTGCCATTGTTTGTGCTTCGCGCGCGGCCTTTTGCAGCCTCCAGAATCTTGTCGCTTGCCGGACGAAGCAGCGGTTTCCCGGTCATTTCCGCCTGCCGACCGAACAACACCATCGCCATCGCGCGAGTCGTTTCGGCCAAATCCGACAAAAGCGGCACAAGCGAGGCCAGCGTTGCCGCATCTACTTTGTCCGCCAGACGAACCAGCCCGTACAGCGCCGCCAAGTGAAGGTGTTTTTCGCGACATTTCGCAAGGCGCACCAAGCTCGGAATGCTTTTCGGGTCGGCGATTTTCGCGACCGCCAGCACGGCATCCACGCGCAGATCCATGTCCACCGGAGGCTGGTTTCCGCTGGGCGCTGGCGCAGGCACCGCGCTGGGTTTCCTTCCCATTTCGCGGCCCATTTCGCGGCCCATTTCGCGGCCCGTTTCGCGGCCCGTTTCGCGGAACGAAAGCCGAAATTCCTGCGCCGACGGTGGCAGACCGGCCAGCGCGAAATTGAGCAACGCGGGCGCGCCGCTCGGATTCCGCAGCTCACCGAGCAACAGAACCGCCACGCGCTGTTCGGCGGTGTCGCCTTCCGACAAACTCTCCGCAAGAGGCCGCAACCCACTTTGCCCGACCCGCACAAGTTCCTCTTGCGCCGCCCGTTCGCCCTGCCCTGCCCGTGCAACCAACGCGAGCACGTAGCGTTCCACCAACCGGAGCATCAGCCGACGGTAAACCGGTTTTTGGACCGAAGACGCGGTGAGCGGCGAAAAATCCTTCAGCAGCTCCGCGAGCGAACCCAAAAACTCGTGCAAATCGATCGCGCGAATGCCCGCATCTAGGACCAATTCCTCTTGCGGGCTGCCGCGCACAACCTTTTGATACAGCGCCGCCGCGTCGGACAACTCTCCGCGTTGAACATGAAGCCGCGCTGCCGACATGTGGGCCCGAAACAGCCGTGGGTCCCGCGCAATCGCCCGCTTGTACGCCGAAAGTGCGCGCGGCAGGTCATCGCGCCGTTCCAAAATTTCGCCGAACGAAAGCTCGCCTTCCGCATCCGTCACGGCTTGTTCGGCGTACTGCACCGCTTCTGTGTCGCGGTAGCTTCGCATCGACAAATCGGCGAGCTGCGCATACAGCTCGCGCCGCCGTTCGGGCAGCAGCTCTGCGGCCTGCTTGAGCACCGCGATGGCTTCTTCGAGTTTGTGTTCCGCTCGCAGAACCTGCGCGAGCTGCAGCAGCACGTCCCCAAGCTGCGGTCCTTTTGGAAGAACTTGCCGCAACATCTCAAGCACCCGTTCCGCTTCGGCCAGCTTGCCCAACGTTTGGTTCGTCTCGGCCACAAGCACGGCCAAAAGGAGCGTCTCGGGCGACCAATCGAGCAGTTTTGCCTTGGCGCTGAGCCGACGGTCCCACGTATACAAGTGCGACGACAGAGCGGACTCCTGGCTGGCCAACGTCGCCAACCGCTTGCGCGCCTCAAGCTGGAGCAACCGTTCCGTCGGCGCTCGGGCCGCAAAATACAGTTGCTCCCACACCGCGATCGCTTCCCGAGTGCGTTTGAGCCGCTCAAGCGTCTGCGCCAAACCTCGTCGCACTTGCAGATTCTGCGGCTCCAGCGGGACCGCCTTCTGATAAAGCTCCAGCGCCTGCATCATCAGGTTGTGTTCCGCGTACAAGTCGCCGAGCCGTGCCAGGCCCTGCGCGCGGCTTTTGCCCATCGTGAGCAGCCGCCGCCACACCTCGTGCGCCCGGTCTTTGCGATTGCGCGCCCAATACAACTCGCCCAGGTTGACCACATAACTCTCTTCGCTCGGGTCCAGCCGAACCAGCCATTCCGCCTCGCGCAGCGCCAGTTCGGGTTCACCCATGCGCACATACAGGTCCGCCAGCGCGCTGCGAAGCGACGGATCGGACGAAAACCGCGCCGCTGCCCGAGCCAGCGTTTTGAGCGCGAGCGGCTTCAGTCCCATCCGCCACTGCCGGTCCGCCAAATCCAAATACCCGCGCGGATCGCCCGGAGCGGAAACCAAAAGCTGTTCGTATTCCGCCAACACGTCTTGGGTCAAACCGCCGCGTTCCAAAAGAGCGATGAGCCGCCGTCGCACATCGATGTGATGCGGATCTTTTCGCAGCGCAGACCGATACGCCGACTGCGCCAGTGCGACCTCGCCGCGTTCGTCAAAAAGCCGCGCCAGAAGTTCCCAATCCGAAAACGTGCGCGCCTCGGGCGGATGGTCTTTTTCAAACCGTGCGAGGAATGCGCCCAAATCTCCTCGTTTTCGCGCAAGTTGAATCAGGTGCTCGTTCACATCGCGCTGCACAGGGTGTGACGCCGCGAGCTGTTTTTGCGCTTGCCGATACGCTTCGGTGGCCAACACGTCGTCGCGGGCGGCTTCGTGAAGTTCGCCGATGCGCAACAGCGTCGCAACTTTCGCTTCACCGTTTTGCCGCGTCGCCAAGTCATGAAAGACCGCGAGTGCCTCTTTGGGTTTGCCCGCCCTGGCCAAAAACTCGCCCAATTCCTGCGCAATCCGTTGCGTTTCAACTCCGCGCGCCGTTTTTTGCAGCGCCCGCAACGCCTGTTCCGCCGCAATCGTGTCGCCCGCCTGGACTGCCAAATCCGCTTGCCGCCGCCACACCGTTTTTCGCCGCGCGTCGTCCGGTTTCAGCGCCGCAAGCGCCCGATCAAGCTGTTTGCGTGCCTCAGTTAGGTCGTTTTTCTTCTGCGCAAGTTCGGACAGAAGCAACGCCACTTTGCCCGTCTCGAGACCTTTTTGCGCGGCCTGCTCCAAAAACCGCGCGGCTTCATCCGGCACACCCCGTTCTCGCGCGACCAGTGCCGTCACATACCAATCCGCAGCCTGCCCCGACCGCTGGGCTCGGTCTTGCCATTCACTTTGCAGTTTTTCGACGCTGCTGTGGCGCTTGTACAAACCGAAAAGCCGCCGAAACAAACCCGCATCGTCGGGATTGCGCCGCACTTGTTCTTTGAGTTCCGACACAAGGCGCGGATCAAATTCCGAACGAACCACGTTCCAATCGTCCGCCCTCGAGTCGGACTCGACAGCAAAAACCCCTGCGGAACACACAGACCACCCGAGCAGGACCCACAGCGACGAGACACGGCGAGTTCTGTTTTGGAAAAACCACATGCGAAAAGAGTGTACCGAAAGCCCCCTCTCTCGGTTCGCAATTCGTCGGACGGAAGCCGGAGGCGCGCAACCCGCACGTCAACGTCAATAGGGCGCGCACAACTCATTTGACGGCAGCGAGCGACGAGCGATAGATTGGCCGCAAGGAGTGTTGTTTTGGCTCGTCTTCTCGACCTGCTCGCGCTGTTGATTGTTGCGTTTCTGCTTCTTTTGCCGCAGCCGACGGTGACGTTTTCGCCCGGCTTCGTCGGAGACAAGAGCGACCTGGACCGCATCGCCGTGCTGGAAGATGCGCTGTTTCGCAAACCGGGCGATGTCGAGCCTGCCATTGAATTGGCCCGAGCCTATTTGCGCGTCGAGCAGCCCTCGTGGGCCATTGCGACGCTCGCGCCGCACGCAACCAAAGACAACTATCTGGTGCATCAAGTGCTTGCGACGGCGTATGCGACGGTGCTCCGGTTTGATTTGGGCCTTGCGCAGGCGGAAGCCGGCCTGAAAGCGTGCGACGCGCAAAATTGCCCCGACGTGACGCGCATCCGTCTGGAATATCTGGCCGGTTTGATGCGCGAAAATGCCCAAAAAGGCACCGATCCGAACACGGACCCGATCGCTGCCAAACAGCGCGTGCGGGCCGCGCTTCGAGCGACCCGAGCCCAACCTCCGACGACCCCGCCTGCTCCGCCTGCGAAAAAACCGTAAATGCAGAAGCGCGCTCGATTCCACACCGGCTTTTGTGCTGCCGTTTTGTTTGCAGTGGCGAGTGCTGCCGGTTGCAGCAAACCTGCGCCGGTTGCCAATGCGGTTCCACCGTTGCCCCAAGAATCGACCGTCGTGTTTTATCCAGCGACGGGTGGTGCGCCGTGGGCCGTTTCGGTCGAGGTTGCAAAAACCGACGAAACCCGAGCGCGCGGTTTGATGTATCGGCGCGAACTGCCTCAAAACACCGGCATGTTGTTTCTGTTCGATGTGGAAGAGCTGCGCCGCTTTTGGATGCGCAACACGTACATTCCGCTCGACATGGTGTTTTTGAACGCGCGCAAGGTCGTCGTCGGCGTCGAGGAAAACACGATTCCGCACGACCAGACGAGTCGAGGCCCAGACCAGCTTGCGCAATACGTCGTCGAAGTCGCGGGCGGTGAAGCGAGAAAACACGGCGTGACGATCGGTGCGCGAGCCGAATTTCTGCACGTCGAGGGCTCGAAACAATAAGGAAAGACGGACGATGCGCAGGTTTGCAAGGCGGCTGGGTTTGCCGATGAGCTTGTCGGCAGGTGTGTTCCTTTTGATGGAAGCGCAAAACGCGGGCGCAGAATCTCCGCAAGCCGGGCAAAACCCGGCGGGAACGTCGGCGCAACATTCCGCGCAACATTCGGCGCAGAAGGAAGTGGAACCGACGACGCCTCCGTTGTCTTTGTCGGCTTCGCTCGCGGGTTTGAAAGGACAGGGCGCGCTGTATGCCCAGCTCGCGTTTTCAAGCGAAGGCAAACCGCTCGGTTCGGTGCTGTGCGAGCTGTTTCCCGACAAAGCCCCGCAAGCGGTCGCGGCGTTCGTTGGCCTGGCGCGTGGTCTTGTGGCCTGGAAAGACCCGCATTCCAAAACGTGGGTGAAAAAACCGCTGTACGACGGCCTGCTCGTGCATCGAACGGTGGCTGACGTGCTGATTCAAGCCGGTGATCCAAAGTGTTTCGGCGATGCGCTCTGCATGTTCGCGCCGGGCACGGGCGAGCCGGGTTTTGTCCTGCCGGACGAAATCCACCCAGAACATCGTTTCGAGGCAGGCGGCTCACTGGCGATGGCTTCGCGCGGCTTGGGCACGGCGGGTTCGCAGTTTTTTGTGACGCTGAAACCGACAACGTGGCTTGCGGGGAAACACACGGTGTTTGGAACCTGCGACGGGTTGCCGCTGCTCGGGACGCTGAGCCGCAAAGACACGGACAAAAACGATCAGCCGAAAACGCCGCTTTCCCTGTCGCGTGTGACGTTCTTCCGAAAAAACAAATAGGAACACACCATGGTCACGACCTCGCAGACTGCGTTGGTTTTGGGCATTCCGGGTTTTGTGTACGCGGACTTGTTTTCGCCGCACGGTTTGCGCAGGTTACACGACATTTGGCGACGGGAACTGGACCCGGTTCTTTCGCAAAAGTACGCGGCGTACCAAGCGGGCGCTGCGTTTTCTCCGACCGAGCTTTCCGCGCTGTTGTGCGAGCTTGCCGCAACGATGACGCCGTTTTTGACACGCCTGTTTCCCGACATTGCGAAACCGTGCGAGGCGTTTGTGCAACAAGCGGAAATCGACGCCGCGCTGTTTCGCGAAAAAACGGACGCGAGCAAACGGCGCGCGAACAAACAGACGCAGTTGCCCACCGTCCGGCCTGACCCGGCGCTGCCCGAAGCCATGGCCGGTTTGCCCGAACAAGAGCGGGCGCGCGACGGTTTTGGTCTGACGGACCCGCGAAAAACGCGTCATGCGGTCAGCGAGGAAGTCGAAGCGTGCCTGCTGTGCCACGAACGCAACAAAGACTCGTGTCAAAAAGGGCTTTGGGACAAACAGGGCACGCTGAAAAAAAATGCGCTCGGCGTGAGCCTGTCGGGTTGTCCGCTGCACGAGAAAATTTCGGAAATGAATGCGCGGCGGCTGGCGGGCGATCCGCTGGGTGCGCTGGCGCTTGTCATGCTCGACAATCCGATGTGTGCGGGGACCGGACACCGGATTTGCAACGACTGCATGACGGCGTGCGTGTTCCAAAAACAGGTGCCGATCAACATCCCGGAAATCGAAACGTCGGTGCTGGTGGATGTGCTGAAACTTCCGTGGGGCGTCGAGCTGTACGGGTTGCTCCTGCGCTGGAATCCGCTGTCGAAAACGCGGCCTTTTCCACTGCCTCACAACGGCAAAAAGGTGCTGGTGGTCGGGCTGGGTCCGGCGGGATACACGCTGGTTCACCACCTTGTGCGCGAGGGTTTTGCGGTCGTGGGCATCGACGGCCTGAAGCTCGAACCGTTGCCGAAAGAACAAACCGGTGACCTTGCGCGCGGTGTTTTGCCAAGGCCGGTGCAAAACCTTGCCGAGCTGCAAAAACCGCTCGACGCGCGGGTCGTGCTGGGTTTTGGAGGCGTGTCCGAATACGGCATCACGGTGCGATGGGACAAAAATTTTCTGTCGCTTCTGTATCTGTCGCTTTTGCGCGAACCGCTGGTGTGCTTTGTGGGAGGTGTGCGTTTTGGGGGTACCTTGACGCTGGAGGACGCCTGGCGGCTCGGTTTTGACCATGTGGCGCTGGCGACAGGTGCCGGCAAACCGACGCTCATCCGCATGGAAGGCAACCTGTGCCGAGGGATGCGGCAGTCGAGCGACTTTTTGATGGGTTTGCAACTTTCGGGCGCGTTTCGCAAGGACACGCTGGCGAACTTGCAGGTGCGGCTTCCAGCGATGGTCATCGGCGGAGGTCTGACGGCCATCGACACAGCGACGGAACTTTCGGCGTACTACGTGGTGCAAACGGAAAAAGTGCTCGCGCGATGGGAAACGCTGTGCCACGAGGCGGACGAAACCACGCTGCTGGCGCGATTTGACGCCGAGGAACGACAAATCCTCTCGGCGTGGCTGGAACACGGGCGCGCCTTTCGACAACAGCGCGAGCAGGCGCAGCAGGAAAACCGGTTGCCCAGGTTTGCTCCGCTGGTGCGGCAGTTTGGCGGCGTGTCGCTGGTGTACAGAAAAAGTCTGCTGGATTCGCCCGCGTACCGGCTAAACCACGAAGAAGTCGAAAAATGCCTGGAAGAAGGCATTTTCCTGCTTGAAAAACTGAATCCCGTGGCCACGCTGACCGACGAGTGGGGCGCGCTTTCGGCAGTGCGTTTTTCGCGCCAGGTGCAAACCGAACAGGGCTACGTGGACGCGGGCGATTGCGTGGAACTGCCCGCCAAAACGCTGTGCGTCGCCGCCGGAACGAGCCCGAACACGATGTACGAAACGGAACACCCCGGAACCGCAAAACTCGGGCGCGGAGGGTATTTCACACCGCATCGGTGCGACCGCCGAGAGGCCGGTTTTGCGCTGTCTCCCGATCCGAACGGCGTGTTCACTTCGTATGAGAAAGACGGTCGGTTTGTGTCGTATTACGGCGACAATCACCCACGTTTTGCCGGAGCGGTCGTGCGAGCGATGGCGTCGGCTCTGTTTGGGTATCCGCAAGTGGCGGCGCTGTTTTCGGACGCGATCCAGACCGCCGAAACCGAGGCGAACACAGACGCGCCAGGTGCCTCGCAACAGCACAAAAATGCGGCCTGGTCAGCGTTTCGAGATGCCGTGCGCCACGATTTGTGCCCGACGGTGGTTTCGGTCGCGCGCCTAACACCCAACATCGTCGAAGTAAAGGTTCACGCTCCGCAGGCGGCGGCCCAGTTTCGGCCAGGGCAATTTTTTCGACTGCAAAATTTTGAAACCCACGCGGAAGTCATCGACGGAACGCGCCTGCTCATGGAAGGTCTGGCACTTACAGGCGCGCACGCAGACCCACAAACGGGGATTTTGTCGCTCATTGTGTTGGAAATGGGAGGCAGCTCGAGCCTGTGCCAACGGTTGCGTCCTGGGGAACCGGTCGTGCTGCTCGGTCCGACGGGAACGCCAACCGAAATTCCGCGCAACGAAACGGTGTGCCTGGTCGGTGGCGGCCTGGGCAACGCGGTGCTGTTTTCCATCGCGGCGGCCCTGAAACAGAACGGCTGTCGGGTGCTGTATTTCGCGGGCTACAAACAGCCCTCGGACTTGTTCCACAAAGACGCGATTTTGGCGCACACGGACCAAGTGGTTTTTTGCTGCGATGTGACGCCGCCGCCGGATTCGCCGCTCGCGCCGAGCAGGCCGCAAGACCGGCTGTTCGTGGGCAATTTGGTCGATGCGCTGATGGCGTATGGGCAAGGTCGGTTGAGTGCGCAGCCCGAGCCGTTTTCGCTGCAATCGGTCAGCCGACTGTTGGTGATTGGCTCGGACAAAATGATGGCGGCGATCACGAGAGCGCGGCACACGGTGCTCCGCGACGTGCTGAATCCGTCGGCGGTCGCGATCGGGAGCATCAACTCTCCGATGCAGTGCATGATGAAGGAGATTTGCGCACAATGTCTGCAAAAACACCGAGACCCAGCGACAGGGCAAGAAACGGTCGTGTATAGCTGCGTGAATCAAGACCAACCGCTCGACCGCGTGGATTGGCCGCACTTGCACACGCGGCTGCGCCAAAACAGCGTCGCGGAAAAACTGGCGGCGTTGTGGATTGCACGGCTTCTTCAGCTCGGGCGCGTCAGTCTTCCAGCCGGAACTTGACCTGCGTCCCGGCACCGAACCGCACGAGGTCGCCGTCGTTCAGAAGTTGCCGACTGATGATGCGGTGTTCGTTGACGAAACAACCCGACGGAGAACCGTAGTCGATCAACCAATATCCGTTCGGTTCGCGGCGGATTTCGCAGTGGCTTGGGCCAAGGCTGTCGTCGGTGGTGATTTGCCAATTGCTCGAACCGCCGACGGAACGCCCGATGATCATCGCTTGATCGACGTTTCGGCGCTGCCCCGCGAGCGCACCGATGCCGATGAGCTGCGCCTCGATGATGCGGTTGCCTTTCATCGTCGGATACCCCAGAAGCTGTGTCGGAGCGCCCGGCGGCACTTGGTTTGAGAGCGTCGGCTGCGCGTCCGGTTGACCCAAAACGCCCATCTTTTGCGCCTTGCGCCGCAGCACAAACAGCGCGCCTTGCGCGGCTCCCCACAAACCAACCAGCGTCAGCACAATGCCCAACAGCCATTTCCACCACGTACTCGGTTTTTCCGGCGGGACACCCGGCTGCGTGAGCACGTTGGATTTGAGTTCTTGGCACTGAATCGAAAATTGCGCGGCGCGGAGGGCGTCGAGTTTGAGTTTTTTCGCCGAGAAATGAAAAACGTGCGTCTTTTTGATTTCCTCGGCCAGGTTTTGAAATTGCTCTTTTAAGTCGTCGTCTTTTTGGGCCCAACGAAACGTCCCAAACGACCGTTTCGCCAATTCGCCCAGGTTCAGAAGCGGCCCTCGGTCGTCACGCGGCGAAAACGCCACCGGAAACAGCGGCACACCGGACTGGCGCAGCACCTCGGCCATGCGACGAAACGTCTTGCGATCCATGAGCTGATTCATGCCGTCGGACAAAACAACAATCGCTTTGCGCGGCGGCGGCAAACTTTGCCCGCTCGCATCTTTGCCCGGCTGCACTTTGTTGAGCGCGACCAGCCCGGCCTGAATGGCGTTCAGAAGCTGCACGTCGCCTTGGTCATCGGGGCTGATGTCTTCGATGGCCTGCTTGACCGCACCGGGCGGCATAAAAAGCGGCGTCGGTTCCAGCTCGTAACCGAATTTGATCAACTTGACGCGCGTTTTCGGCGGCATCGTGTCCAAAAATTCGTTCAGCGTTTCTTTGATTTTGTCGAAGGACGGCTCGTACAACGCGGACACCTCGACGGCGAGCACGAGATACAGCTCGTGGCCCGCTTTGTCGAACGGTTCGGCTTTGTCCGGTTTCGCCACCGCTTTGCCGTTCACCAGCAAACGGCAGGATTGCGCGGGCCGTTCCGTGTTCACTTGCCCTTCCAGCTCGACCACGCCGCTGGTCACGCGAACCAAATGACCTTGGTCAAAATCGGACAAATCCACTCGTTCGAGTCGGCAACGCGGCTTGCTGGCGCTGGCGGTTTGGCTCACGGCGGCGCACACGAGCCACGCCAAAAGGACGCGCACCGCGCAAAGAGCCCGCAACGCCAAGCCTCTTTTCATGCTCGCTCATCGTATCCGATGAGCCCGCCGCCTCTCAACCCGCGTCCGCGCAAGTTTGTTGGCTTGAAACTTTGATATAAGCGGCGAGTGGAAGGTTCTCTCGACACAGAACAACTTTTGCCCACATTGGAAGGGTATGTGGGACATACGTTTTCGGATCGTTCGCTGCTTCTTGTGGCGTTGTCTCACCGCAGTTTTGCAAACGAACACGCGCCGCCATTGCCGGACAACCAGTTGCTCGAATTTTTGGGCGATGCGGTGCTTCAGCTTGCCGTGACGCATTTGCTGATGGAAAACGACGATGCATCGCATTCCGAGGGTGTGCTCACGCTGCTGCGTTCCCAATTGGTCAGCGAAGCCCGGCTTGCGCGTTTTGCAAACGAAATCGAGCTCGGGCGCTTCTTGCGGCTGGGCCGGGGCGAAGAAATGAATGGCGGACGAAAAAAGCCCTCGCTTTTGGCGGATGCATTCGAGGCACTGTTCGGTGCGCTGTATCGCGATGCGGGTTTTTCTGCGGTGTTGGCCGTCGCTCGGCGGCTTTTGTCGGCGGAAATTGCACGGGTCGCGGCAAGCCGCACGCTCGATTTCAAATCGGCGCTGCAAGAACGGATTCAGGCCCAAAAAAAAGACCGGCCCCGATACCAAATTGTCTCGAGCGACGGGCCGGATCATGAACGTGTTTTCGTCGTCGCTGTTTTCGTCGAGGATTTTGAAATGGGGCGCGGCGAGGGTCGCAGCAAGCGGGAAGCCGAACTTCAAGCCGCCAAACAAGCGTTGCAAAGGCTCGATGCCGAGTCGTCTGCAATCGAGCTAGACTGAGCGCATGGCTTCGCAACCTCACACGCCGCCGCTTTTTGCCGGTTTACCGTCGAAAGTGACGGTGTACGAAGTCGGCCCGCGCGATGGTCTGCAAAACGAGCCGCGCATGATTCCGACCGAGGACAAAATCGCGCTCATTCACGCGCTTTCGCAGACGGGCCTGTCGCACATCGAGATCACGTCCTTTGTAAATCCCAAGTGGATTCCGCAACTTGCCGACGCAAGCGAGGTCGCGCGCGGGATGACGAAACGGCTCGGCGTGACGTATTCGTGCCTGGTTCCGAACCGGCGAGGGCTCGATACCGCGCTTTCAGCCGGTCTCTCTGAAATCGCCGTGTTTTTGTCCGCCTCGGAAACGCACAACAAGAAAAACATCAACAAAACACGCGCCGAGACGCTGGCCGCGTTTGCCGACGTGATTCCGCCCGCCAAGCAAGCCGGTGTCCGCGTGCGAGCCTATGTCTCGACGGTGTATGGCTGTCCGTATGAAGGGCTCGTCGCCCCGGAAGCCACCGTGGAACTCGTCGAGACGTTGCTCAACATGGGCGCGTATCAAGTTTCGCTCGGAGACACCATCGGCGTCGCAACGCCTCGGCAGGTCGCTGACGTGCTTGTGCGGCTTGAGCAGGTTTCGCAAAAAGACCAGCTCGCGCTGCATTTTCACGACACGCGAGGCACCGCGCTCGCGAATGTCCTCGTCGGTTTGCAACTGGGCATCGCCACCGTGGACAGTGCGCTCGGCGGTCTGGGCGGTTGCCCGTATGCACCCGGCGCAAGCGGCAATTTGGCGACGGAAGATTTGATTTACATGCTGGACGGGATGGGCGTCGAAACCGGTGTGAACTTGGATCGGCTGGTCGATTGCTCTCGTCAGATCAGCTCGCTCGTCGGGCGCGAACTTCCGTCGAAATACCTCAAGGCGCACCTCGCTTCACGTCGTTCTTGAGCAGGTATTCCTCGACGAACAAAATCGTCGCGTAGAACTGGAAATCCTGGTTCTTTTTCTTCGCGAAACCGTGCCCCTCGTCTTTCGCCAGCAAATACCAAGCTGGCACATTGTTTTGTTTCAGCGTCCGAATCATTTGCTCGGCTTCGCTCGCAGGCACTCGCGGGTCGTTTTGTCCTTGAACGATAAACAGCGGTTTTCGCACGTTCTGAGCCAAATTGAGCGGTGCAATCCGATTCAAAAAAGCTCGCATTTTCGGATCTCGCTCATCGCCATACTCGACGCGGCGCAAATCACGACGATAGCCTTCTGTGTTTTCCAAAAACGTCACCAAATTGCTCATGCCGACAACAGGCAATGCACAACGAATCAACGCAGAGTGATGCGTTGCCGAAACCAGCGTCATGTGTCCGCCATAACTTCCGCCCGTGACCATGATACGCTCCCCATCCATATCCGGCTGCGTCTTGATCCATTTGTACAGGGCTTCCGCGTCTTTGTAGGAATCTTCACGCTTATCGCCATTGTCGAGCTTCAGAAACGTTTTTCCATATCCTGACGAACCACGCACATTTGGAAACAACACAGCGACGCCAAGTTCATTCAGGTAGTAGTTGATTCGACCCAAAAACACAGGCCGAAATTGGCCCTCGGGTCCGCCGTGGATGTTGACAATCACGGGCCGTTTTCCCGTGAATTTTTTCGGCGGCAGATACAAAAAACCCGAAATTTCGCGACCATCGAAACTCGGCCATTTCACCAGTCTAGGCTTCGCACATTCGTTTGGGTTTAAACCGCCGCTTTCGCTTTGCGTCCAGCGTTCGCGTTTTCCGGTTTGGATGTTCACAGAATAAGAATCGGCTGTGGCCTGTGCGGAAGTGACTGTAAAAGCCAGATCCTGGCCGTTTCGGTGAAACGTTAAACCAGACAAAACGCCAACAGGGACATCGCGAATCGGGCGAAATTGTTTGGTTTTTGTTTGAAGAATATACAATCGACTTTCGCCATTTTCATTGACTGAAAAGGCGATGTTTTTTCCGTCCGAAGACATCTCGATATCTTCCACATCCCACGGAATCGAAGTGGTCAAAAAAGACCATTTTTTGCTGGCAAAATCATAATAGGAAAGGCGAGAAAACTCGGACTCTTGGTCAGTGAGCGCGTAAAAACCTTTTCCATCTTTCGCAAAAAGAGCATGGCCATACGCGATTTTTTCGGCACCACCTTTGGGCGTAATCAGTGTTTTTTCTTTTTTCTCGAGATCCACCAACCACACATAGCTTTCGTTGGCAGAGATGGTTTCCAAAAGAAGCAGCGTCTTGCCGTCGGGAGAAAAATCGAGCGGGCCGAAGCCTCCACCGGACAATTCGAGCACCAACCGGTCGGTGGTCTTGTCAAGTGGGTTCATGACCCACAGGTCGGTGTCTTTCCCCGTGCGGCGCGTCGAGGTGTAGGCGATTTCTTTGCCCTGGTGATTGAAAATGAAGCCAAGATTGCGGCTTTTTCCGTCGGTGAGCATCGTGATTTCACCGGAAGCCAGGTCGAAGCGGAAGATCTGGAACCACTCGCCGCCGCCGACATCTTTTTGGAACAGAAAGTAGTTGCCTTGGGTGGGCTCGTATCGCGTGTGGCCGACGCGATCGGGAAAAAACGTAAGCTGCGTGCGGGCCCCGAGCGGCATGGCGACGGAATGCACCTGCTGCACATCGGCAAACCGCGTCAGGATGAGCTGCTCGCGTTTTTGGGGATGCCAGCTCGCGAAAGAAGCCGAACGAAATTCGGTGTATCGACGCACGCGCTCGACGAGGTTTTTGGGAACGGGCGGCACGCCAACCGTGACCAAATTTTCCGACGGCACAAGCACATCGGGCGCAGGCGATTTTTGCGGCGAAGACGCAGCCACAGCCGGTGGGCCCGCAGGCGGCGCGGCAGCAGGCGGCGCGGAAAACGCGGGTTGCGAAAGAAAACCACACAGAAAACTACAGAGGGACAAAAGACAAAGGACAGGTCGCATCGGGAAAACAGCCTCCATGTGCGGCGTTAAGTACCACGTCTTGCTTCGCGACGGCTTCCCAGGCAGCAGAACTTCTGTCGGGCTTGCTTTGGGTTTTTGTTACGCGATACAAGCGGGCGATGTCTGCTCTGTGTCTTACTTGTCATGCTGCGGTGCCGGTCGGTACGGAAATGTGCGCAAACTGCCGAACGACGCTCGCGCCCAGGCTGGATGCCCAAGCCCTTTTGGGAGAAGAAACCGGCCCCCTTGTCACGCTGTCTCAGGAAGACGCTCTGCTCGCCGACGCGGACTCGACGGAAGTTCCATTTTGCGGTCGCGAGGCCGAGCTGGGCACGTTGCTGGGCCTGGTCGAACAAAGCATCAAAAGCCACAGCCTGCGGTGTTTTTGGGTTTCGGCTCAGACGGGACAAGGCAAAAGCAGGCTCTTGTCGGAACTTCGCCGAGCCATTCCACAGTTCTTGGGCGTGCCGCCGGATCGGGTGTTGCACGCGACGATTCCAGGCGAAGGAGCAACGCCGCTTGCGGGCTTTGTCGAGCTGATTCGCCGTCGGTGTGACCTGCGCTGGACAGAACCGGAAAAAACCGGTCGGGACAAACTGTTGCGCTTTTGCCGCGTGTTGCTTCCGGCGGTGCGTGCGACGGAAGTAGCGCATGTTTTGGGCGAAGTGTTGGGTTTGTCCTTTCCTGATTCGCCGCTTGTGAGTTTTTCGCACCAAGCGAGCTTGCGGCACGAGTCGCGAACCCATGCGGCCATCCGACGGTTTTTCGTCGCTGACGCGAGGCGCGGGCCGCTGGTTCTTTTGCTTGACGACATGGATCTGTGTTCGCACGAGACCGTTAGCCTTTTGTCGTATTTGCTCGACGGTTTTTCGGATTTGCCGGTCGTGGTTGGGTTGTTTGGCGAACCCGAGTTTGCCGAGAAAGTCCCCGATTTTTTCGCGATGTCCGGCCCGGTGACAAAAGTCGATCTTCAGCCGCTTTCGTCGAGCGAAAAGCTGTTTCTTTTGGCGCAAGTTGTCGGCGCGGAACCCGAGGAACTGCCGACGTGGCTGAGCACGCTCGGGGAAACCTTCGCGGAAAGCTCGCCGCGAGCCATGGTGGAAATTTTGCGCCTGCTCGTGGAAACGCAGGTGCTTTCGTGGATACCGGGCGACGGAGATCGCGCCCTTGTGCCGGTGTGGGATGAAGAAAAACGCGCAGAACTTGTGTTTCCGTCGTCGCTGCCGGGCGTCGTCGAGGCCAGGTTGTCCGCGATGGCTGAATCCTCGCGGCGACTGCTGGAATGGGCGTCCGTCGCTGGAGAGAATTTTCACCTGGGGGCGCTGCTGTGTCTGAGCCGCAGCGAAACCCACGGTTTGCTGCAAGAAGACAGCGCCGACCCCGACGGACCAAGTTTTGCGGACCTGCAAGACGGCGACCCTCAACACATCGCGGAATTGTCGGATTTGTGCGAACAACTGATCGGGCAAGGCGTTCTGGCGGCGGTGCCGAGCAGTCAGCTTGGCGTCGAAAAAGAGCTGCGTTTTGTGTATCCGCCGTGGAAAGAGACGATCTACGACCAAATTCCTGCGCAGCGTCGGCGTGCGTACCACCTGCTCCTGTCGCAATTTTGGGCTTTGCAGCCCGATGCCGACCGTGAGGAAATCCAACAGCGAATCGCACGGCATTGTGAACGCGCGGGCGAAGGCGTGCTCGCCGCACAAGCCTACGAACGCGCCGCCGAGCTTTTGGAAAAAACCGGGTCGGGTGCACGCGCGCCCAAGCTGTATTTGCGCGGTCTTGCGTGTTTGCCTCGAGGACATTTGGCTGAACGGGTGGCGCTGTGGCAAAAAACCGCGCGGGCGTTTGCGACGCTTGGAGATTGCGAATCGGCGCTGTCCGCGTGGGAAAAAGTGGTGCGCCAGAGTTTTCTGCTCGCGTCTCGAAAAACCCGTGCGCAGGCGTTTTTAGAAATGGCGCGACTTTTGGCGCAAGACCCGGCGCGGGCATTGCCCCATTTGGAAAGCGCGCGGGCGCTGTTTTCGCAAATCCAAGACCAAGTCGGTTTGTCCGACGTGCTCGACGAGGAAGGCCAAGCCCTTCTGTGGCTCGGCAAGACGACGGAAGGCGCAGACAAGTTGGTGTTGGCGCTCGAAATGCGACGACGGTTGTCGGATCGAAAAAGCGTCGCGCGTTCGCTCCTCCATGTCGCAGAGATGGAAATGCGGCGCGGTGCGCTGTCCGCCGCACTCGACAATTTGGAAGAGGCCTTGCGCAAACACGACGGCGAGGTGCGGTTGCAAGCCGCTGCGCTGACCGCGACAGGCTGCGTCGAGTTGGCGCGCGGCGAGGTGATGGCGGCGCGCATTCGTTTTGAGGATGCCTTGCCGCTGTGCGAACGCCTGGGCCCATCCCAAGAACATGTGTGGCTTTTGTGCTGTTTGTGCGATGCGCTGTTGCGCAGCAATTTGCTCGGCGAGGCGGAATCGCGGCTTTTGCAAGCAAAAGAGATGGCCGTGCGGCTGCTGGACGGGCGCGGCCACGCCGAAAGCCTGCGTTTGCTCGCGCTCATCCAGCACAAGCGAGGCAACAAACAGAAAGCCTTGGAACTTTCGCAAAAAAGCCTGGAAAAAGCGCAAGCGACGGGATCGCGTTGTTTGATTGCGCGGTCGCTTTTGTCGCTTGGCGAGCTGCACGCGACGACGCTGTTTGACGAGACGGTGGAGGGCGAGCATCCGGCGTGGGATTACCTCAAACGAGCGGTTGCGCTTTTGCGCGAAGGCGTCGATCAAATCGAGCTGGCGCGCGGTTTGGCAGCGTTTGGGAAGCTTCTGATTGAACGGCGCAAACTCGGGCCGGGGCGCGCCGCACTTCGCGAGGCCTTCCAGCTTGCAAACCACATGCAAATGAACTTGGCCGACGAGCTGGCCCCGCTTTTGCGCGAACTCGGCGGGTGACATCCAAACCGGGCATGAAACCAAACCGCAGCGTTGGTCCTGCCCGGAAAGGGCCCGCAAAGCCGCATGGTATGTTCTGGCTGATGCTCTTGTCCGTCGTGATGGCTGGCTGCGCGGGCCACTTTGAAGTGCGAAAACCGTTGGACGCTCCGTTTGATGCGCTCATTGTGCCCGGCTGTCCCACACTTCCCGACGGTTCTTTGTCGTTGTGTTTGCAGCGGCGGGCCGTGTGGGCGTCGCTGTTGTGGGAACGGGGCCAAGCCGGCCACTTCATCACATCCGGTGCCGCCGTCCGAACGCCCTTTGTCGAGGCGGAGGCGCTGGCGCTGACCATGCACGCCTTGGGTGTGCCTGCCGACCGGATTTACGTGGAACCCGACGCGCTTCACACCGACGAAAACGTGTTCAATTCGCTCCGCATTGCGCAAAAAAAGGGGTTCACGCGGCTCGGGGTCGCGTCCGAGCGAAGCCAGGCGTTGGGAGCGTGTCAAATGCTGTCCGAATGGCACCAAAAACAACTCTGCGGCGCTTTTTCGATGGAAACCTCTGTCGTCGAGCATCGCCGGTCGGACGTGAACGAACTTTTGTCGTCGCTGCGCGCGAAACCGGTTGCCGATTTTGTGCCACTCGAGGTCCGCGAACGCGACCGAGCCAAACAGCAAAACCGGCGACCTCGGCCTCATTCGGCTGTGCTTTATCCGCTCATGACGTTTTTGCGCGTGTTCGGGAAAGGCCGCTGGCAACCGTTTCATCCGCCAGACATTCCGCTGCTCACCTGGGCCGACCACCGGAACCGCTAGGAGCCTGTTGCATAGCGGCCTCCCTGCAACACGCGCCTAGCCGATTTTCCCCGCCCGTCTCACATCTGACATCGACAGGGTATGTCGGAGACAAGCACACACCCGCTCCACATCGGACACGGACAGCTCGCTGTGCAACGGCAACGCGACCGCGCGGTCGTGCAGCATGTCGCTGACGGAAAGCGTCGTATTCGCGCCCTGGTTCGGAAAGCGAGCAGCACCCCGATAAAACGCCAGCCTGTGCAGCGCATACGACGCAATCTGCGTCTCGATGCCCTCGGTTTTCAAACGCTCGCGAACCGCTTTGCGCGAAACCGTGTCGGGCAAAACGACCACCATCGTTTGCCAAATGCGATCGGGATGATCGTCCTGCAAACCGACGGACACATCCGCCAACATCTGCCGGTAGCGCCCGACCAGCTCGCGATGTTTTTCCGTCAGTTCGCGCAGCCGACGCAGCTGCACGCGCCCGATGGCCGCCTGCGGTTCCGACAAACGATAGTTCAAACCCGGCGCTTCCATCTCCATGACTTCGGCGGGCGTCTCTCCCGAGGGTGTCGGCCTTGTGAACAGCCCGTGCGAACGCAGTCGGCGCAAGGTTTCGCAAAGCGTTTCGTCGTCGGTCAGGATCGCGCCGCCCTCCCCAGTCGTCAGCAATTTGCGCGGATGAAACGACAGACACGCCACCTTTCCCACCATCGCTTGAGGAACCATGACCGCGCACGCCGCATCCGAAATCACCGCGTCTGTATGTGCCTCGGGAACCTGCGCCGGATAGCCGAACGGATGCACGACCACCGCTGTCCCTTTTCGCGCCGCAAACCAAGCCGAAAGCGTGTCCTTTTCGACGCAAAACGTCTTTTCGTTCACATCCGCCAAGTGAATTTCTGGCGGAGACGCCACAAACGAAGCCACATTTGCCGTCGCTGGGAACGTAAACGACGGCACCAGCAACGCGGTTGGCCTTTCCGGCAGCGCCAAAAGCGCCAAATGCAGTGCCGCCGTTCCCGAACTGACCGCGATGCAAAACCGTTTTCCACACGCAGCGGCGAGTTCTTCCTCGAACGCGCGATTTTCGGGTCCGTACACAAGCCAACGCGAACGCAAAGCGCGTTCTGCGGCACGAATTTCCTCGTCGGTGATGCTCGGACGAGACAGCGAAAGGAGTGTCATGAGGGGGAACTTTCTGCTTTTTCCAGCGCGTCAGGATTTTCCAAGTAGTGCTTGAGCAATTCGAGGCTCCGCGCGCAGTAATATCCGTCGGTGATGCGCTCGTCGAACGTGTACTTGATGCTGACGCCCGGCAAGACGCAGAGCCGCTCGGTTTCTTCCTCGACAAACGACATCGGGCCGATTGTCCCGAGGACGGCGAAAAACGACACCGTGCCGTACTCGAACAAATGGTGATACGCGCTGTCGAGGCCAATCGAGCCCAAATTCGCGAAAAACAAACTCGCATACAGTGGGTCTGACGCCGTGAGCGCGCTCGGCAGCACGTTGAATCGATCGAGCGTCCGCTGAAGCCACAAAATCGCTCGCAACAAAAACCCCGGCAGCCACACCAGCACCGACATTTCTTTGTCCGCCTGACTTTTTTTGTCGCTCCGTCCGACGGCCACCGCCTCGCGCGTTTTTTGTGCCACCTCTGCCACGCTTTCGTCCCCCGAAAAGCGCAGCTTCGTCGTCGTCAGCGCACCCCGATCCGAAAATTCCTTTTTGACCGCAAACGAAAATTCGATGTGCTTTCGCTGGTAAATCCGCCTGCCCAGGACGAAACGGTTGAGTTCGGGCCGCTCGGCGAACACCCTCGCCGCAGCCGCCAAAAGAACATGGAACACGTTGACCGCATGCTTGGGATTTGCGCCGCTTCGTTCGTTCAGTGTGCGAACGTACTCGAGCGTTTTTTGCAACTTCAGTCTCTGCTCGAAATACACGCAGGATTCGTTGCGGGTGCGAAGAATGTACGGCATCATCCGTCGCATCGGCGACAGCTTACCGACGGGAAAACCATCCGAACGACGAGGCAACATGGCGGGACATCATACGCGCACAAACTCAGGGGAAAAAGCACAGCGTGGCTGCATGTCTGTCATGTTCGCGATACCGAAAACGTGGTGCCTCTTGGGAGTGTTGGGTGGGGCCGCGTTCCTTTTGGGCTGCCGCCCCGACTACGACGACACAGAACTCTGCGAGAAAAAGCCCTCGACCCCCGAAAACTGCATCGAGGATGGGACCAAAGGGGCCGTGGTTGTGCGCTGGCGCATGGCCGATGTCAGCCTTCAGCGGCTTCTGCAACGCGGCCAATGTTGTTGCAATCCCAATCCCAGCCGCAACGGAGAAGACAGAAAGCAGTGCGGAGAGTTCGGAACCTCCTGTTTGGATGCGCCCGCGTGGCTTGTGGAAAACGTGCGGCTCACCTTGACCAGCGATTCGACAAACCCCACGCCCAAGCGATATGTGTTCGACATTCCTTGCCTCGACGGGGAATTTACGACCCCCTATTGCATTGAACCTGAGCTGTTCGACATGCAGCTTACGGCGGACTACAACGTCCGCGCCAAAGCGGGCGACCCCCGATTCATCTGTGGAACGAAAAAAGCCGCGTCCCCTCCCTCTGTGAAAAGGAAGGTCGTGAAAGGCCAATCCACCAACCTCGACGCCATCATCCTCGGCGTGAACAGCCCCTAAAACCCGCTTGTCCTGGCCTCACGTTCGATGGGTTAGGGGCAGGCGAACAGAGTGTCCAGGATGCCTTGGGCTTGCGAGATATTCATATTGGCCAGAGCGGTCGCCTGTGTCGTCGTTTTCAGTTGATCGGCCTTGGTTGCATCGAGTGCTCGCACCGCCCGATCCAGAAGACCCCCAAACACATTCACAAACGCGATCGCCGCCTCCTGTTCCTCTCCAGACAGCCCCGAAATTCGTGAGAGTCGATCCCTCAAAATCAGAGCAAGTCCCCGCTGGAGCGCCTTGTCGAGCTGCGCATTCACACGCGAGTAAAACGCCCCACACGTCGCTGGCAGCGCCTTGTCAAAGTCTCGCCAACACCGTCCCGCAAGCACACCATCAAACGCGCGATCATACGTCTCTGTATCAAGCTGTCGGATGTACTCCCCCAAACCCAGCGGACTTGAACGATCGACGCCTCCTACCAGATACCCGCAAGCAGAATCCACGTCTGACATGTTGTCAAACGATGAAGTCCATTCCTCTGAAAGCGTGGACAGATAGAAGAACCACAAGAGCGCCGCTTCAATCCGCGCCGCTTGTACGCGCGGTTTGTTGCCTGCAATTCCATCCACAAACGCCTGATCAATGATCGGTTTCAACTTCCCAGGCCCCGCGCATCGATCTGGATATTGTGCAGCCACCGACGCTGTTGAGCACGCGAACTTGTCGCTTCCCGGAACCTCTGGATAGTGAATGTCTTGCCTGCGCGCAACCCGCGATCCGATGCCTTGATCCACCGCATAGGAATCCCGAGCTTGCGTAAAATCCGTCGCTGTCGGAGGAGTTCCCTTCTTCCAAAGGAGGGCCCCCATCGATTGAAATGCCTTCGTCCTGGATGCGGCAGAAGTCGAGGTCCCAAGTTGTACGTACTTGTTCGGATCGGCATCCGAAATACAGCTCGGCCACGTATCGTTTTTGCTTCCGTTGTAGCGCGGCGCGTAATCCTCGTTGGAACACTTGCACGAAGACAACGACCCCGAAAAAGGCTTGCAGGAAGGCGATGCCGGCGTGTCGGGAGCACACAGATTCGGAGTCTGTTGCTCAGGCGGAGGGGAATCACACCCACCGACAGCAAAAAGAACCGAAAACAAACTTGCCTGAAGAATGCCTCTTATTTGTCTCATCCGTTTCATTTGTTTCTCTCTCTCCTTCTTTTTTTCTTTCCTAAAACCCCTGCAGCTCGAAAAAAAAGGACTTTTTCCTGTCACAGGCTTCTGCTTGTTCAATCGATCCGCAGAGAAAAAACAAAACTCCGTCCGGCACCATTGACACTCGATCCGTGATACCGATACGCCGCGTTCGTGATGTTCTCTAGAACACCCCCTAACACGACACGATCGTGAATACGAACGCTGGTTCGTACATCCGCAACCACAAAACCAGGCGTTCCGTATTTGGGAATCCGTGCGTCTGCGTAATCCGACAGCGCCAACCGATTTTGCGGAGCCGCCCAACGCAAACCCACAGACACATCCAAAGACGCGCGTTGAAAGATTCCTTCCACGGTCCCCTGAAGCGGGGGAATCCGGGTCATCGGAACTCGATCGCTGAACAGAAGACCCTGCGCCCCATACCCCACATTCCCAACCGCTGGTGTCTCCCCCCAAGTGTACGCAAACGTCGCCCGCGCCGACAAACCGAGTTCCGATCGGTATTTGAGCGTCGTTTCCACACCGCGAATTTCTGAATAGGACGGTGCATTCTGCAACTGAAGACGCGACCAGGAACCTTCACATTGGGGTGTCTCTTTGGGGCATTCATCCTGCGTTCGATTGACCTTCAAAACCGCGTCTTGCAACAGCGTTTCGTACCCCCAAATCTGTGCAGAGAAACCCGCATGTTCGATGACGGAACCCAATTCAAACGTCGTCGCTCGTTCTGGCCGCAGTTCCGCATTTTCAAACTGAAATCCCGGTCCTGTTTGTTGTCGCGCCGTGAGATCATTCAGATTCGGAGCACGAAAGGAATGATCCACATTCGCGTGCAACGTCAGGAATCGCAGCGCCCTCCATTCCGTGCCCAATCTTCCCACCCACGGAAAGTACGTCTGTTTCACAGCAAGCGAACCGGTCAACAAGTCAGCAGGGGCCTGCGCAGCAATCCACGACCACCGCCCACCAGCATGAATACTGACATGCTTCGGAAGCTTCAACGTCGCATCTACATACATCCCCCCATACACATAGGAGGACCCCGAAAGATACTGTCCCCGGCTTCGGTTTGCAGTCTGTTGCGTGTCTGTAAACGTTCGCGTTGCCGTCGAGGTTAACCAGTCGATGTATTGGTCGAAACCATACTGAATGGAAAGTGCCACATCGTTGCGAAAAACAAACGGCTTTGTCCGCGCCACCCCCAAAAAACCGAGTGTGACCACATCATCGATCCCTCTCCGAACCACCAAAACAGAGGGGTCATCCATCCTCTGTTTTTCATGCTGCATTTGGACGGAAATCGTGATTCGCAGCGGATACATCCATTCCGCCACTTTGCCTTCATAGGTCAAGTACGTCAGGTGCCGGAATTGTTCTTCATAGGTCAAACAGGTGTCTTTGGGGGCCGTTGGCGGAGGACATTGATCGGTGCGCGGAACATCGAATTGCAGGTAGTGATACGTCGCGAGCGTCAACGTCTGGACTTTCCCAAACGCAAACACCAAACGACCATCTGCCGTTGCTTCTTGAAAACCCGTCCCAAGCTGCGTCACACCATCTTTTGCATACGCAGGCACCAACGGATACCGCCCATACGGCGTGTTCTGGTTGGGATTTTCGACGCGACCGCCGCTTTTCAGCATGCCCACATGGCGATATCCACCACCACCGATGAAACGAACATTCCCTCCTGAAAGGGGGCCCGAAAATTGGAGCTGTGCGCGACCTCCCATTTCGTCATCCGCAGACGTGGCTCGCAAAGAAAGTTGGGGTTTCACAACCCACTCTGTTTCACTTACAAGGGGTTCTATGGGATACGACGCGATCACTCCCCCCAAAGCATCGGAACCGTACCGCGTTGATCCCCCTCCACGCAGAATTTCGATGCTATCGACCACACGCGCATCGATCGTGAAAAAATACTGATTGGGTCCCTGTCTGTACGTCGAGTTGTTCAGGCGAATTCCGTCAAACAGAATCATGGTCTGTTGGCCCGTCAGACCACGAATGAAGGCAGACCCCTGACCGTGCGCCGTTTGTTGCACAAACACACCGGTTTCATAATGCAAGGCTTCAGGGGCTGACCGCGCTTGCCTCCGTTCGATGTCTGCTCGCGAAACGGTGCTATGTGCCCGTTCTTTGGATACACCGTCTTCGCGTTCTGCTCGGACCCGCGTCGAAAAGGAGGTCATATCTGCTCTGGCCAAACGAGACACACACAAACTCCACGAAAGAAGAAGGAGCACGCCACGGCGCCCCCAGAACCCACGGAACAACATGAGCTGGCACATTCTTGCAGACCTAACAGAAAACGCACATCAGGTGATCACCTGAGACCACGTTGATGAGCGTTTTTTGTCCGCTGCCTCAAGTGGACAGAAAATCTCTGGGGACCTCGGGAATGTCGATTTGGGGATAGTGCCGCCACGCTTGCGGATTCAGCATCAGGTTTGCTTCCTGCGCTGTTTGTGGGTCAAACCGCTTGCGTCCCTTCAAGTGCTGAACCATTCGGCGGTTGATCGAAAGGAGTCGAAACAGACTGCGCAACTGAGCGGGAATATCGGCAAGGAGTGTGACCATACACTGCCATACGGAGGGCTCCTTTTCGCAAACCCTCTGTTTGTATCCGTAACGTTCCATCGTGTGGCGATTGAGCCATTCAATGATGCGAACCCACGTCGGTGAAAGGTCTTCCCGTGCTTGACCTTCCCGTTGATTGGGGGTTCTTTTTGTGGCCCCCACAAACCAGGGACTCGGCGGAAGATCATCCGTTTGGGCATTCTTGATGTGATCCAGCACCGCGTCATCCCAGGGTTCCCCCACAAAACGGAGAATGGTCTCCATGGTTTGGCGGGGCTCGCGGCTGAGGTCCTCCAAACGAACCTCCAAAATGGAATCCAAAAAAGGCTGGATGTGAGAAACCTGGAAATGACACAGGAGGGCATTGACAAACGGACTCGCAGTCCCAAACGGCATTTGTCCAAACGACTGCACGGTCGGAACGGGGTCGCGCACCATGAAAATCACGCGCGCGCTCGGAAAGTCCGCAAACAGGCGCGCGAGATTCTGTGTATCCAGCGGATTTTTGTCTCCGAAACGGGACTTCCCCCTTTCCTTTGCCTTGGCTTTTAGGAACGCGCTGTAGGCGTGCTTTGCCGACGACAAATCCACATCGGCAGGACACTGCGCGAGCACCGCTTCTGGATCGAGCCGCATCCACGCAAAGGAAAATGTATCCACGTATCTCTTGAGCCATTCCCGAAGCGGCGTGCGCGGTGGGGACAACCTTACATAGGCGTAAAAACCACTCTCATGCGCGATGTAAATGTTGGGATGCGCATTCAGCATCTGGCGCAGCAACGTGGTTCCAGAGCGACCCGTTCCGATCACGAAAATAGGGGCTTCATCGCCGGAAGACGCCATGGGAGGAAGCTCATTTGGCAGCGTGAGCATGGCGGCACACTATGCAAATTCCAGCACGTACACAAGACACCGCCGATTCCCAGCGGGCCGAATTCGGTCCAACAGAAGGGGTCTGGAAGGAAAAAGAAACGCGGCAGTGAAACAGGAATCGGGCGGGCGGCCAGGACTACGACTTGAGGAACCCGAGGTGGTGGGCGAGTTTGATGTCACCCGCGACGGTCAGTTTGCCGTGCATGTACAGACTGCGCGCATCGGTTTGGCCGCTGCACCATGCGGCGAAATCTTCGTCGGCAAGCCCAAACGTGGCACCTGCTCCGTCGATGCGGCCTTCGTGAACGTCACCGTTTGGAGAGACCGCAAAAAACGCCTCGGGGGCTTGCAACGCAAACTGCACAGGCGCGGGCAAACCAGCCACCAAAGACGGATTCTGTTTGAGTCTGTCTTTGAGCGCAGAAACAAGCGCGGGTGCAAGCGCGACTTTCGGCGGAGCAACAGGCGCGGCGGGTGCGGGTGCGGGTGCGGGTGCAGCAGCAGGCGCGGCCCCCGTTCCAGACAGACGCGCGAGCACGACTTTCTCGACGCGCTTTTTGTCCATCTTCATCAAGAATTCCAGCTTTTGGCTGGCCATGATGTTGCCGCTGATTTTGAGCTTGCCGGACATGAACAGCTTTTGCGGGTTGGCTTTGCCCGTGACCATTTCCAAAAAGTCGCTATCGAGCATGCTGAGTGTGCAATCGGCGTCCTTGACCCCGACGGACATCGCACCCGGTGCGTTTTTCAGGTCGATGTTGTACGCGGATTCCGGGTTTTGCAGTTTGAACTGGAAACTCGTGGCGATTTGTTTGCACAGGTCGGGCGTGTCGGCGATGTAGTCCCGAATCGCCACAAACACGTCGCTGCTTTGCAAGACGCTGGCCGGATCGACCGTCGCAGCCTGTTCGGCTTTTTGAGCAGGCTTGGCCGCAGCTTTCGGTTTGGGCAGCTCTTTCCACAGCTCGATCGCGACGTTCGAGAGCACGACTTTTTGGCGCTCGACGACGGTCGCACGAGCCAATAGGCGCGTGTCGCTTTCTTTCCAATACTCGATTTTCAAGGTCTCGCCGGGGAACACGACGTCGGTGAAACGAACGCGGATGCTTTTGAAGAAACGCGGGTCGCCGTTCAAAAAGTGGGTGACGGCGTGACGGCCCACGTAACCAAACGAGCACAACCCGTGCAGAATGGGTTTGGGGAAACCAAATGCCGTCGCAAACGCAGGGTCGGCGTGCAGCGGATTCCAGTCTCCGCTGAGCCGATAGAGCAGCGCCTGTTCTTCGTCGATGCGGTCTTCCACGACGAAATCGGGGGCGCGATCGGGAGGCGTGTTGGAATCGCCCGACGGACCCCGCTCGCCACCAAAACCGCCCGCGCCGCGCACAAACGTCGTGATGTCGTTTTTGGCCAAAAGCTCGCCCGAGCCCGCATCAAACGTGTCGAGGTGCGTCACCACGAGCGCGTGACGACCTTTGTCATAAATTTCGGAAACCCGAGCGGTGTGGCGCAGGTTCGCTTTCGTCGGCCACGGGCGCAAAAGTTCGGTGTACTGCTCGGCGTGGAGCACGCGATCGAGCCCATAATTCAGGCCCGGTGCGGTCTTGCCTTCCGCTGCAAGCTTGAAAATCACTTTGAGCGCGGGCACGACGGCAAACGTCGGCAGCGGATCAAAACCGCCAGGGTTGTTTTCGTACACAAAACGCAGCTCTTTTTCGTCGGTGGGCTTTTTGCCCGCACCAACGCCGAGCGCGTAAATCGCCAGGTCGCGTTCGTCGTAGCTGTTCGTTTGCGGCGTCATTTCATAGCCGAGCGCCTCGTCGAGATCGATCAGGTCGTTTCCGCCTCGGCTCTTGCTCTGCAAATTGGAAAGCACGGGCTGCATCGACGCGGTGATGTTTTCGGGATGCGTCGCACCGTCGAAATTCGTGATGACGCCCCAAGCTTTCTGGATGTCCTCGGGCGACAAGTTGCGGCCCAATTTCCAGGTCTTGCCCGGCGTGCGCGCAAACCGGAGTTTGGCGCAAAAACCGCCGCCGACCTCGAACAGGCCGCCGGTTTCCTGGCTGCGTTCGTGACACAAAAAGAGGACGACGGGACTTACGTATTCGGGCTTGAGCGCATCGACGACTTCTTTGGGCATCACGGTTTCGGTCAGACGAGAACCGGCGAGCGGCGCGACCGTGTTGACGCGGATGTTGCGCTTGCTGCCTTCGAGCGCGAGCGTGCTCGCGAAACCGACGAGGCCGAGCTTGGCGGCGCTGTAGTTGGCTTGCCCAAAATTGCCGTAAATGCCCGCCGCAGACGACGTGAACAAAATGCGGCCATAGCCTTGGTCGCGCATGTGAGGCCACGCCGCGTGGGTGACGCGAAACGCGCCCAGCACATGGACGCGGAAGATGATTTCCCAGTCCTCGTCGGTCATTTTCGGGAAACTCGTGTCGCGCAAAATGCCGGCGTTGTTGACGACGACGTCGATGCGCCCAAACGCATCGATCGCGGTCTTGACGATGAGATCGCCGTTTTCTACCGAATCGTAGTTGGCGACGGCTTCTCCGCCTGCCGCGCGAATCTGGGCGACAACTTGGTCGGCGGCTGCGGACGATTTGCCTCCGCCGTGCGCGGAACCGCCCAAATCGTTGACGACGACTTTGGCCCCACGGCTGGCGAATGCGAGCGCGTGGCTTCTGCCAAGTCCCTGCCCGGCACCCGTGACAAGGACGACTTTCCCATCGAAGCGAAGCTGTTCTGACATCGGTCCTCTACTCCACTTTCTGTCCGTTGGTTGACCCATCCATCTACAGGTTCGTGGCCCACGAAGTCAAACCACGTCTTTGCACAGGCCGAAATCGCGCCGTTTCATCCAAAAGGACTGCTTCCGAGCGCATGGGTGCAAAAACAACCAAAAATCGCGTGCTTTCAGTCGCTTGTGCCGAGGGATTGCGTATTGCATGAGGTTGTTTTCTCCTCAATGCAGCAGAAAGAAGGAGTTTTCGCGATGACGGCAAAGAATCCTGAAGGACGTGAGCTCTCGCCCGGTGGAGCGATGCAAGTGCGTTACGAAGACGGCTGGCGGCAAGGCAAACCCGTCGAGGACCCGGCGAAAATGAAACGCTGGGGTTTCATCACGGCCCAGCCGAGCGAGTATTTGGTCGTCGTTCGGAATGGAAAAATGGACACGCGGTCGTCGGGGCAAGGCATGCGCGTCTGGAAATGGCCGTGGACGGCGGTCGCGACGATTCCAACCTCGCTTCAACAAATCGAATTTATGGCCGACCAAATCACCAAAGAGCGTGTGGGCGTCAGCATCACGGGCCTTGCGGTCTATCGAATTGCGCAACCTGAAATTGCGTATCGAATGCTCAATTTCACATATGCGGAACGCGCCAGCGAAAAACTTGGGCAGACGTTGCGAGACATGTTCATTGGCGCTGCCCGGCGGCTGATTGCGAATTTGTCCCTGAATGAATGTTTGGAACACAGAAAAGAGGCGATTGCTTCGTTTTTGATGCGCGAAATTTCGCCTGTCGTTTCAGGTAGTGGACGCCCAGAAGACACGACGGATCAAGGTTGGGGCGTTGTGCTAGATACCATCGAAATACAGGATGTGAAAATCCTGTCTGACGTTGTGTTCAAACACCTGCAAGCGCCGTATCGCGCCGAAATTGCGATGCGCGCCGAACAGGCCGAGCTCGACCGTCAGCGGCAAGTCGCGGAAACGCGCGCGGCAGCAGAACGGCAGACGCAGGAAGCCGCCATCGCCAGCCAACGCGAAACGCGCATTTCCAAAGCCAAAGCCGAGGCAGAAGCCGCCGAGCGAGAAGCCCACGAAGCCATGCGCGCCGAGCAGGCCAAAGCCAAAAGTGCAGCCGAGGAGCTGTTGCGAAAAGAATCGCTCGCTCGCAAACGCATTGAAGTCGAGGAAGGCATTGCGCTGCGCCAGGCGGAAAGCAAAGGCTCGCTGGAACAAAAAAACCAACACATTCGGCAAGAAGCAGAACTTGCGCAGCTGAAACTGCAAGAACAAAAGAAAATGGCCACAGCGCAAGCGGACATGGCGACGCTCGCCACCGAAGCTGAGCTTGCTGAAAAGGCGCATAAATTGGAGTTGCGCAAACTTGAGCTTGAACAAGCACGGAAACAACTGAAACAAAAACAGGACCTTGCGCTGCAGTCGGAAAAAGCGCGTTATGAACAAGAAGAACGCAAACAAGAAACGGAAACCCAGCGGCTCGAAAATGAAGCCGACATTGCCAAACAGCGCGCAGAAGCTGAAATCGAACTTTTGCTGAGCCAAGGCCGCGTGATGAAAGAGCTGGTTGTGACCGGATTGCCACATATCGCGCAAGCCTTCAAACAATCTTTCGGGACGATCAATTACACGCAATTTTCGGGCTCGGCAGACGGCAACCCGATGGCGATGATCGGCAGTGCCATTTCCCAGGTTCTGGCCGTGGCCAAAAACCTCGGCCTGGACCCCGCCAAACTCCAGCCGCCCCAAAGCCAACCCGCCACGCCCGTCTCGGCGCAAGGCGGCGAAACCGATTCGCGAAGCACGGACAAGGAATAAGCGAAAAGGCCGCGCGCTCCTGAAAAGTGGCCGCGCACTGGTGAGAAATCTGCGCGGCTTCGTGACAAATCTGCGCGCCTTCCTGAGAAATCTGCGCGGCTTCGTGAGAAATCTGCGCGGCTTCGTGACAAATCTGCGCGCCTTCCTGAGAAATCTGCGCGGCTTCGTGAGAAATCTGCGCGCCTTCCTGAGAAATCTGCGCGCCTTCCTGAGAAATCTGCGCGCCTTCCTGAGAAACCTGCGCGCCTTCCTGAGAAATCTGCGCGCCTTCCTGAGAAACCTGCGCGCACGGATGGGGGAACGGAGGTCGTGGGTTGTCAGAGGGCGAGGGGTGGGATACCGTGCCCGGCATGCGCTATTTGGTGACTGGCGGAGCGGGCTTCGTCGGCTCGCATCTTTCCGAGGAACTTTTGCGGCGGGGGCACGAGGTGCAGGTCATCGACGACCTCTCGACGGGGACGATCCGCAACATTCGGCATTTGCAAGACAACAAACGCTTTCGATACGTCATCGACACGATGGCGAACAAACCGCTTTTGGCAGAGCTTGTGGACGACGCGGACGCGATTTTTCATTTGGCGGCGGCGGTGGGAGTGAAGCTCATCGTCGAAAGCCCGGTGCGAACGATCGAAACGAACATCAAACTGACGGAACTTTTGCTCGAGACGGCGCACAAGAAAAAACGGCCCGTGTTCATCGCTTCGACCTCGGAATGTTACGGAAAAAGCACGGATTTTCCGTTTCGCGAGGAGGGCGATTTGGTGCTGGGTCCGTCGTCGAAAGGCCGCTGGTCGTATGCGTGCAGCAAGCTCATCGACGAGTTTTTGGCGATTGCATACCACCGCGAACGTGGTTTGCCGACGGTGGTGGGGCGATTGTTCAATACGGTCGGGCCGCGTCAGACGGGACAATACGGGATGGTGGTTCCGACGTTTGCGAAACAGGCGCTTTCAGGGCAACCGCTGACGGTGTTTGGCGACGGGCGGCAATCGCGTTGTTTTACGCACGTTCGCGACGCGGTGGCAGCACTGATTGGTTTGATGGAATGCCCGGCGGCGTATGGCCAGGTGTTCAACATCGGTGGCACCGAGGAAATCAGCATGTTGGACCTGGCGAGGCGCGTGATTGAGCTGTCGGGAAGTTCGAGCCCTTGCGAGTTTGTCCCGTATGAACGCGCGTACGAACCGGGGTTCGAGGACATGAATCGGCGCGTGCCGGACGTGAGCAAAATCGGCGCACTGATCGGATGGAAACCGAGCGTGCCACTTTCGCACATTCTGGAAGATGTGCTCGCGTACTACCGAAATGAGTCGGCGTAAGCGATGGACCTGTGGCAGGTGGTGCTGCTGTCTGTGGTCGAAGGACTGACGGAGTTTGTGCCGGTTTCCTCGACGGGACATTTGATTTTGGTGAGCCGCTTTTTGGGGCAAAAAGGGCCGGCGGTGGATGCGTTTTTGGTGGTGGTGCAACTGGGGGCGCTGCTGGCTGCGGTTTGGTATTACCGACGCACGCTCTTGGAAACGGTGGTGGGCCTGTGGAACCGCGACCCGGCGGCATTTCGGCTTTTGCGCAACTTGTGTTTGGGTTCGCTGCCGCTGCTGGTCGTGGGTTACGGATTTGGGAAGCGGATCAAGGCGGTTCTGTTTGCGCCGGGAAAAGTGGCGGCGGCGCTGCTTGTGGGAGGCGTGGTGATGCTTGTCGTGGAACGGTGGCGGCGAAAAAACCAGGCGCGGTATGCGCAGGCCAAGGATTTGCCGGCGCGTTCGGCGTGGCTTGTCGGCGGATGTCATTTGCTGGCGTTGTGGCCGGGCACGTCTCGGTCGCTGGCGAGCATGACAGGCAGTTTGCTGGCCGGTTTGCCCACCGCCGAGGCCGCCGATTTTGCGTTTTTGCTGGCGTTGCCGACGCTCGGCGCAGCAACGGTGTACGAGATGGTGAAAGAACGACACGTTTTGCTGGCGGACGTGGGTTTTTGGAACATGGCCGTGGGCTTGGCGGTGTCATTTGGTGTGGGTTTTTTGGTGATTGCGGGGTTTTTGCGCTTCTTGCGCGGGCACGGGCTGTGGGCCTTCGCGGTGTATCGAATTGCGTTGGCTTTGGTCGTGTTTTGGTTGCACGGACTTGTGGTATGACGACGGGCACATGATTGCGGGTGTGGGTTTGGATTTGTGTTTGGTTTCTCGAATGGAGCGGGCCCTTTCGCGCAACGGAAACCGTTTTGCCGCACGCCTGTTCACAGACGGCGAACGTCGCTATTGCGAAACGCGGGCAATTCCTGCGCAACATTTCGCGGCGCGGTTTGCGGCGAAAGAAGCGGCGCTCAAAGCCTTGTCCGTGCCTGCGGGGTTGTCTTGGCACGAACTCGAAGTCGTCCACACCGATTCAGGACAACCCAAGTTGGCGCTGCATGGAGCAGCCAAAGACGCGGCTCAGGCTCGCGGAATTTGTGCGCTCCATTTGTCTGTGACACATCAGGGCGATGCGGCGTGCGCCGTCGTCATCGCGGAAAAAACTGAACTCCCTTCATCCTCTATCGGGAGGTGCTCGTGATACCGCTTTTGACTACCAAGCAAATGTTGCAGCTCGAACATCACGCCATCCACGAAAGGGGAATTTCCGCGCACATCTTGATGGAAAACGCTGGGCGAACAGCGGTGCAGCTTCTGTATCACCTTCATCATGAGCAGCGTATGGATCTGGCTCGCAGCGATGTGATTGTGCTTGCAGGCTCGGGAGGCAACGGCGGAGACGCAGCGGTGGTTGCCCGCTATCTGCATCAACGCGGGGTTCGTACCGAGTTGTGGGCGGCGCGAAAGGACTCCGCGAAGCGCCAGGAAACGGTTTTTCACTTCGACGCCGCGCGGGCGGAACACGTCCCGCTGCGGTGTTGTGCGGAAACGATGGATGCGTTCAAAGACCGGCTCAAGAATTTGACCGAGAACGACGTGATCGTGGATGGGCTGCTGGGGACTGGGCTGCGGCAAAAACCATCTGATTACTCGGCCAACCTGATTTCGCACATGAACGCCAGCCGCGCGCTCAGGGTGTCGCTGGATGTGCCTTCTGGGATGGATGCAGACAACTGCGTTGTGCCCGATTCGGGCAAAGAGATTTTCATCGTTCAAGCGGACTACACCGTGACGTTTGGGTGGCCCAAATTCGGTCTGTGTTCCTACCCCGGATCGATGTTTGCCGGCGAGGTCTACGTTGCAGACATTGGACTTTCCAACCCGCTTACGATCCCGGAAGGTCCGCGCCTAAACATGCTGGATTCGTCGGTGATGACGCGCTTTTTTGCGCCTCGCGAACCCTACATGCACAAGGGTTTGAACGGTCATTTGTTCGTCCTTGGGGGCTCGGTGGGAATGATGGGGGCGGCATCGCTGGTCGTCGAAGCGGCGTTGCAGGTGGGCTTGGGTCGCTGCACCGTCGTTTTGCCAGAGCACTGCAACGATTCTGTCTTCGTCAGTCGCTGCCCAGAAGCGACGACGATGCACTACCCGGCAAATTCGCCGCGTGAAGCAAGGTCTCTCATCCTCGGCAAGACCGATGGCAACAGCGTGCTGGTCATTGGCCCAGGGATGCGGCTTGATGAACCTACGGTGCTGCTGGTGCGCGACATTTTGGAAAACACGAGCCTCCCGGTCGTTGTGGATGCAAGTGGCCTGCGTGCGATGGCCGACAGACTCGACATTCTGGTCACACGCGCGCATTTGGGGCGACCGACCATCGTCACGCCACATCCAGGTGAAGCGGGCACGATGCTGGGTGTTTCGGCGCGTGCCATCCAGGCCGATCGAATGTTCTCGATGCGCGAGCTGATTCGCAGAACCGAGAGCACGGTGGTCCTCAAAGGAAATCGCACGATCATTGGGTGTCCGGGCAAACATGGTCCCGACCCGAACATCGCTGTCGTCCCCACCGGAAACGGTGCCATGGGTTCGGGCGGAATGGGGGACGCGCTGGCTGGCATGCTTGGCGCGATGCTCTGCACCGACAATCCAGCCTACGATACCGCGTGTGCGGCGGCCTTTTGGCATGGCCTGGCCGGAGACCGTTTGGCTTCACAAGCCCCGGACGGGACCGTTCTGCGCGCCACGGATGTGATTGCAGAACTCAACCACACCAAAAAAGACA